>ERZ1026800.2213-NODE-2213-length-10977-cov-3.672074_pt1 | contig 10977 bp, 14 predicted proteins | sample MGYA00520873_ERZ1026800 | MGnify/ENA primary metagenome ERZ1026800 (study PRJEB33270, sample SAMEA104284475) | anaerobic digester metagenome | biome: Anaerobic digester microbiome; feature: mesophilic sludge digester; material: Anaerobic digester biomass...
GCTGTCAGAGGGCCGGCGGCTGATGAACACCGACGCAGCCAGCGCAGCCGCTGCTCGCGCGGCCTTCGAGCGCGTGCTCGAGCTGGAACCCGGCAACGCCGAAGCTGCCACGTACAGCGCCTACCTGCTGGTGCTCGACGGCCAGCGTGCCGACGATCAGTGCTGGTCGCCGCCACCACTGCGACGTCGGCTTCGGCGGCAACGAACTGCGGCCGTCCTCGATCTCGCGCATCACCGCCGCGGCGCGCGCCACGTAGCCGTCGCGCAGCGCGTGGAAGTCGTGGTCGTCGACATCGCCCACGTCGTGCTCGCGCTCGATGTCGCGGATGCTGCTGAGCAGGAACCGGCGCTGCTCCTCCAGCTCGGCCAACCGGTCGGGGTTCACGGCTCGTCGACCCCCGTGAGGGGCTCGGCAGCAAGTGCGGCCTCCACCTTCGCCCGATCCTCGTCGTCGGGCACGGTGTCGACGTTGCGCCGCCAGCGACGGAACGAGAAGAACAGGCCCACACAGGCACAGACCAGGGCGCCCGCCGGCAACACCCACACCAACGACTCGAAGCCACTGGCCTTGGGCACCAGCTGGGTCTTCGCCTCGAACTGCTGCACGATGTAGGCGATGATCTCGTCGTCGGTGGCATCGGTGGTGGTGACCTGCGCCTTGATCTCGGCGCGGATGTTGGCCGACGACGGGTTGCGCGACTCGTAGACGGTCTCCCCGTTGCACACCGGGCAGGCGAGCTGCTTGCTGATCTCCTCCACCCGCTCCTCCGGCGTGCGGGCGCCGGCATCGCGCGTGCTGCCCACGGCCAGCAGGCCGGCAACGACCAGCACGAGCAGCACCCAGCCCGGCCAACGCTTCAACGATGCGGCCCGGCTCATGACGCCTCGTACAGATCGCGTTGCTGCTGCACCAGTTGCGACAGCGTGATGGCATCCACCTGACCCGCCCAGCGAACGCGCACGACGCCATCGGGGTCGACGATGAACGTCTCGGGCACCTGTGAGACGCCGAACGACACGTACACCAGACCGTCCTCGTCGCGTAGCGCCGGCCACGCCCCGCCGCGCTCGTCGAAGAACGCGCGCACGTCGGCCTCGCTGTCGATGTCTTGCGCGATCGTGTAGAGCTCGGCGCCGTTGTCGAACGTGGCCTGCTGCTCGACGAACTTCACCAGCTCCGGGTGCTCGGCCTTGCACGGCACGCAGTCGGATTGGAAGAAGTTGAGCACGACCCAACTTCCCTTGCGGCGAGCGAGGTCGAACGGCTCGCCGTCGATGGTGGTGCCGCGCAACGACGGCGCCGGCCGGCCGATGAGCGGGCTGTCGACCACGCCCAACTCGTCGGCGGTGCCCGACCTGCTGACGGCCAGCACCCAGAACAGGCCGGCGAGCACAGCGGCCACGGCCAGCACGATGATGGGAGCGATGCGGCGCCGCGAGGGCGCTGCGCCCAGCTCGAGCTCGGCGCCGGGATCAGCGCCGGGCTCAGACATCGGCGACTTCCTTCGGGCTCGCCACCGGCGCATCGGTGAGGTCGATGCCTGCCGACACCGCATCGGTGGGTCGGCGACGATGGCGGCCGGGGAAGGCGGCGAGCACCGTGCCCACTGCGCACAGCACGCCACCGATCCACAGCCAGACGATCATCGGCTTGATGAAGATCTTGATCTTGGCCACCCCGGTGCTGGGCTTCGAGCCGTTCTCCAGCGTGAGGTAGATGTCCTTGGTGACACCGGTCTTCACGCTGGGCGTTGCCACGTCCATCCCGTTGGCGATGAACTTGCTGATCGCCGGCGCGTAGGCCTGGCCGCCATCGATGGAGATCTCGGCCTTGATGCCCACCGCTCGCGCGGTGGTGAAGTCGGTGAGGTCGACGAGCGTGAACGTGTGGCCGGCGAACTCGATGGTCTCGCCTTTGGCGACCGTGAACTCGCCCGAACGGGTGTAGCTGTTGGAAGCCGCCAGCGCAACCGCGATGAGGATGATGCCGAGGTGCACGATCATGCCGCCGTTGGTGCGCCCGAGCAGGCCGCGATACCCCTGGCGACGAGTGGCGAGCACCAGCTGTCGCAACGCCGAGCCGGCGGCGAAACCCGCCAGCCCGAATGCGAGCAGCGGAGCGAAGCCGGTGGCACCGACGGCGACGGCGAACGCCAGCGTGGCCACGCCGCACCATGCGGGCCAGAACAACCGGTCGCGCAGCAGCTCGGCGCTGGCCTTGCGCCAGGGAAGTGCCGGCGCCACCGCCATGAGGAACAACAGCACGAGACCGATCGGTTGCGCCATCGTGTCGAAGAACGGTGAACCGACCGCGATCTTGCGGTCGTCCTTCGCTTCCACGATCAGTGGGAAGACGGTGCCCAGCAGGATGACGAACGCGAACAACGAGAACAGCACGTTGTTGGCCAGGAACGCGCCCTCGCGCGACACCGGCGAGTCGATCGCGCCGGGTGATCGCAGGCGGTCGCCACGCCACGCGATGAGCCCCAGCGAGACCGCCACCACCACACCGAAGCCGCCCAGCAGGTACGGCCCGATGGTGCTGTCGCTGAACGCGTGCACGCTGTTGACCACGCCGCTGCGAGTGAGGAACGTGCCCAGGATGGTGAGCGAGAAGGTGGCCACCAGCAAGCTGAGGTTCCACACCCGCAACATGCCGCGACGCTCCTGCACCATCACCGAGTGGATGTAGGCGGTGCCGGTGAGCCAGGGCAGGAAGCTGGCGTTCTCCACCGGGTCCCATGCCCACACCCCACCCCAGCCGAGCACCTCGTAGCTCCACCAGCCACCGAGGATGATGCCCAGCGTGAGGAAGCCCCACGCGAACAGCGCCCATCGGCGAGTCTCCACCAACCAGCCTTCGCCGACGCGGCCGGTGACCAACGCTGCGATCGCGAACGCGAACGGCACGGTGAAGCCCACGTAACCGAGGTAGAGGATGGGCGGGTGGAACAGCACCAGCACGTGGTTCTGCAACAGCGGGTTGGGGCCTTTGCAGCAGCGGCTGAAGTCGGGCGTGCCGGCGGCGCGGAAGGCGTCGGTGGGGCCGAGTGCGAGGAAGAAGAAGAAGGCCGTGACGACGAACATCACCACCAGCGCCCACGCCACGATCGGGTCGTTCATGCGGTGCCGGTAGCGGCGCATGATGACTGCTGTGTAGATGGCCAGCAGCAGCAACCACAGCAGGATGCTGCCCTCCAGCGCGCTCCACACGGCGGTGAAGTTGAACAGTGCCGGCGTGTCGTACGACCCCACCTTCTGCACGTAGGCGAGCGACCAGTCGCGAGTGACCAGGGCACGCACCATGACGGTGATGGCCAGGACAGCACCGACCAGCGCCAACCACCCGTACGACTGCACCGCACGCAGCAGCCGCGGGTTGTGAGTGGTGGTTGCCGCCACCAGCCCGAGCGCGGCGAACAGGCACGCGGCAAACCCGATGATCAACGCCGAATGGCCGATGAAGCCGTTGGCTCCTTCGGCGAGCACGGTGCCGATCACCGCCGGGCTGCTCACGACTGGGCCGGTCACGTGCGGGCCGAACACGCGTCGGCCTCGGCGTTGGCCTTGTCGACGCGCGCCTCGTTCTCCTTGTCGTAGTTCTCGTCGTGCTTGACGAGCACTTCCTCACCTTCGAACACGCGCGAACCGTCGGTGTTCTCCACCACCCGCCCGGTGACCACCACCGGAATGCACTCCTGGAACAGGCCGGTGGGGTCGCTGCTGAGGTTGACCGGCATGGAGACCCCGTTGAAGGTGACGACGAAGTTGGTGACCGAGCCGGTCTCGGCGACGGACCCCTTCTCCACCACTCCCTGGATGCGGATGCTGCGGCCGACGTCGCACCCGTCCTTCACGCCCACCTCGTCGACGTTGCAGTAGTAGTCGAGCGCGTTGGTGAGGAACTTGGCCACGAACACACCGCCGGCCACCAGCGCGAGTGCCAGCACCCCGTAGGCGAACCACGGCTTCTTCCTGCCCCGCGCCGCGGTGGGCACCACTTCGCGCGGGCGCAGCACCGTGTCGTTCGGGGCCGTGTCGTTCGGGGCCGGGTCGTTCAGGTGCGGGTCGTTCACGTCCATGGGCGGTCCTCGGGCGGCACCTGGCGAGCGGCCGTGCGCGCCTGGCCGAGCATCCGCCAGGTGTACAGCGCGATGCCGCCGAGCGTGACCACGTAGCTGCCGATCACGTAGGGAGCGTTGAGCATGGCGATCACGAGGGCACCGACTCGTTGCGGCGCTCGGCGATGGCCACGTCGAGGCCACGATCGTCGACCTGATCGAGCAAGGTGAGCACGCGCTGGCGATGCAGCACCAGCCACACGTAGAGCAAGGTGAAGGCGATGAGGCCGACGAACAGGGTGAACAGCATCAGCCCGCTGAGCTTGCCGTTCTCCACCGTCTCGTTCTGGTGCAGTGGCCGCCACCAGGTGACGCTGAAGTGCACCAGCGGCACCTCCAGCATCGCCAGCACCGCCAGCACCGCACTGCGCTTGGCGCGCTGCTGGTGGGTGCCACCGAGGTCGCGCACGGCCAGGTAGCCGATGTAGGTGACGAACAGGAAGGCGGTGGTGGTGAGGCGCGCGTCCCACGTCCAGTAGGTGCCCCACGAGATGCGACCCCACAGGCTGCCGCTGACCAACGTGATGCCCATGAACAGCACGCCCACCTCGGCGCTGGCGCCGGCGACGCGATCCCACGCCAGGCTGCGCGTGCGCTTCCAGAGGTAGGCCAGGCTGCTGACGCCGGTGACACCGAACGCCAGGTACGCCAACCACGCCGACGGCACGTGGATGTACATGATGCGCACACCGGTCTTCTGCACACGATCGTTCGGTGAGAGGAAGAGGCCGAAGACGACCAGCCAGCCGATGCCGACCAGCGTCGCGATGCCCAGCACCCGACTGAACGTGGTGGAGGTGGGTGCACGATCGAGAACAGCGACGGTGCCTGGCGAGTTTCGGGGAGAGGTCATGAATCCGGTCATTCGTCGATGAGCGAGCCGAAGGCCAGCGTGCCGCCGACACCGAAAACTAGGGCGAACAGAGCCAGCAGGCCAATCCACGGCCAACCATCGCTGGGTGTCGCTCCTTCGGTACCGAGTGCTGCTTCGGTCGCCCGGGTTGCACCGATGAGAACGGGTGCCACCACCGGGAGCATCAGGAGCGGCAACAGCGTTTCGCGCCCTTTGGCCCCGGCAGCGAGACCGCCATAGAGCGTACCGACGAATGCCAGCCCGGTGGTCGCGGCCAGGTAGGTGGTGACCAACAACACGATGCCGCCCGCCACCAGCTCGGTTCGGTAGAGCACGATCGCCGCGCCCAGCAGCACCAGCTGCAGCACAGCCAACTGCGCGCCCAACGCGAGCGCCTTGCCCAGGAAGATCCCGCCGGGTCGCACACCGGCCACCTGCAGTGCGTCGAGGGCACCATCGGCCGTCTCGACGGCGAAGCTGCGTTGCACCATCACCACCAAGCTGAACATCGTGGCCAACCACACCAGCCCGGGAGCCACGCGAGTGAGCAGTTGGGTGTTGTCGAGCGCGAAGGCGAACATCACCATGACCAGCGCGGCGAAGGGCAGCACCTGGTTGACGACCACGCGGCTGCGCCACTCGACACGCAGATCCTTCGCCGCGACGAGCCGAGCGATGCGCCAGGTGCTCATCGTTCGAGCTCTCGTACCTGGCCGCCGACCACTTCCACGACGCGGCTCGCCAGCGCACCGGCACGCTCCAGCTCGTGGCTGGCCACGATCACCGTCGCCCCGGCCGCAGCGGCACCGCGCAGCGTGGCATCGAGCTCGTCGCGGCCGGCGGCATCGAGGCCGGCGTGCGGCTCGTCGAGCAGCCACAGCTCGGCGCGGCGCGCCACCAGACAGGCCAGTGCAGTACGTCGCCGCTGCCCGGCGCTGAGACGACCGACGGGCACGTCGGCCAACCGATTCGCCAGGCCCATGCGCTGCAACGAAGCAGCGATCTCGTGGTCGGTGGCGCGCACCGTGGCACCCCAGAACCGCACGTTGTCGGCCACGGTCAGGTCGGCGTAGAGGCCGTTGGCGTGCCCGAGCAGGCCTACTCGATTGCGTACCGACGTGCGATCGGCCACCAGATCGCACCCGAGCACGGTGGCGGCGCCACGCTCCACCGGCAGCAGACCCGCGCACAGGCGCAGCAGCGATGTCTTGCCGGCGCCGTTGGGGCCACGCAGCAACACGATCTCACCGCGCTGCACGGTGAGCGAGGCACCGGCCAACGCCGGAAAGCTGCCCAGCACCGCGACCACGTCGACCAGCGCGACGGCAGGGTGAACGGCATCTCGCACGGTGGGTTGAACGGCAGGCTCCATTCCGCCGCAGAACGCTAACGGAACGAGGGAGACTGACGGCATGCGACCGCAGCGAATCGAACCGGGCCCAGGTCAAGAGAGCGTGTGGGACTACCCGCGGCCTCCGGTGGTCGTGCCGTTCACCGGTCGCGTGCGAGTCGTGCACGCCGGCCGCGTCGTTGCCGACAGCTCGGCCGCACTGCGAGTGCTCGAGACCAGCCAACCGCCCGCCTTCTACCTGCCACCCGCCGACATCGACTTCAGCCGGTTGCAGCCCTCCGCGTCGACGACGTGGTGCGAGTGGAAGGGGTCAGCGCAGTACTGGCAGCTCGACCACGTCGCCGACGCGGCCTGGAGCTACCCGCACCCGACGCCACCGTTCGCGGCGATCACCGATCACCTTGCGTTCTATGCGCAGAAGGTCGACGAGTGCTGGGTGGACGACGAGCGTGTGCAACCGAACCCGGGCAACTTCTACGGCGGGTGGATCACATCCACGGTCGTCGGCCCGTTCAAAGGTGGCACCGGCACCCGTGACTGGTGATGGGGCCGGTGACAGGGGGCCGGTGATGGAGCCCGGTGATGGGCGACCACTCAAGGATCGCGCCCGCGGATAGCGTCACGTCCCGTGAGCAGCGGCGCCGACGAACCCTGGGACCCGATCGGCCCGCCTGGGCCACAGGTGCAGCGCCCTCGGCGGGTGCCGCACTTCCAGCGCCCGGCACCACCGCGCGACTGGCGTTGGGTGGTGGGCGGCATCGGCAAGACGCTGGTGGTGATCGGGCTGCTGATGTTCGCCTTCGTCGGCTACCAGCTGTGGGGCACCGGCATCCAGACCGCCCGCGCGCAGAACACGTTGCAGAGCGACTTCGAGCGGTTGATGGCATCCACCACCACGTCGCCGGCCACCACCACCACTGCGGTCACCGACGACACCGTCGATGCGCCGGTCGTCACCAGCAGCACGGTGCCGGTGGCCCCCGACGGCCCACCCATTCCCGACGGCGACGTGCTGGCCCAGCTGCTCATCCCCAAGATCGACCTCGACTGGTTCGTGGTGCAGGGCATCGGCAAGAGCGAGTTGCAGAACGGGCCCGGTCACTTCGTCGAAACGCCGATGCCCGGCCAGTTGGGCAACGCCGCCATCGCCGGCCACCGCACCACGCACGGCGCCCCGTTCGGCGATCTCGACGAGTTGGCGCCAGGCGACCTGATCACGGTCATCATGGCCAGCGGCGCCGGCACCTTCACCTACTCGGTCACCAGCACCATCATCGTGGAGCCCAGCGAGTACGTGAAGGTCATTCCCACCGTCGACCCGTCGATCGCCACGCTCACGCTCGCGACCTGCCACCCCGAGTACACGTCGCGGCAACGATTGGTGGTGCAAGCGCTCCTGGTGCCCGAACTGAGCGACCAGGTGATGGCGCCGCCGAGCAACACCGCGCCCACCGAAACCTCACCCGACGACACGTTGCCCGCCGACGACACGTTGCCCGCCGGCGACACGTTGCCCCCCGACGACACGTTGCCCGCCGACGACGTCACCACGACCGCCGCCGCACCCACGACCGTGGCCACCACCGACACCGCTGCGGCCGACGACCTGGCGCAGGTCGACGACGGCTTCAGCGGCGGCTGGTTCGACGACACCGCCGCCATCGTCCCCACTCTCGTGTGGGGGTTGGCGCTGCTCGCCGTGGCCGTTGGCGCCTACTACGTCGGCAAGGCCAGCAACCGCCTGTACGTCAGCTTCATCGTCGGGTGCATTCCGTTCTTGATCGTGCTCTACTTCTTCTTCGAAAACGTCAATCGGCTGCTGCCGCCGGGTCTGTGAGCCGAACCATGTCCACTCCGCACACGAAACCGCACACGACACCGCACCGGCAATCCGCCACCGATCCGGTGCGTGCTCGCCGGCAGAAGATCGCGAAGTACACACTGCTGGCCAACCGCGTCGGCTACCTCTTCTACGCGCTCGCCATCGCCACCTTCGTCATCGGGTTCGCCGTCAGCTTCAACGGTGCCGTCTCGGCCATCGTGATCGGGTCGCTGATCATCGGTTCCGTCCTGCTGGCGCCGGCCATCGTGCTCGGCTACGCGGTCAAGGCTGCCGAGCGCGACGATCGCGAGCGCGGGTTGTGAAACGGCCTCGTGTCGGCCACCGCCGGCACAGCGGGCGGGTTTCAGCGTCGCGAAAAGCTTGTTACCCTCTGGTAACCCCGTATGGAACCGACGACATGACGCTCACGACCGAAGCCGACGACTTGAAGCTCACGACATGAAGCCAACGACATGAGCATGCGGCTGCCCGCTTCCGCCCGACGGGAGCAGATCCTCGATGTGTCGGTGCAGGTGTTCGCCCGCAACGGCTTCCACTCCACCTCGATGAACGACGTGGCCGACGCTGCCGGTGTCACCAAGCCGGTGCTCTACCAGCACTTCGACAGCAAGCAAGATCTCTACTTGGCGCTGCTCGAGGAGGCCGGCAACCGGCTGCGCACCGCCGTCAGCAAGGCCGTCGCCGGCGCCGCCAACGGCAAGGAACAGACCGAGATGGGGTTCCGCGCCTACTTCCGCTGGGTGGCCGAGGATCACGACGCGTTCCTGCTGCTGTTCGGGTCGCGTGCCAACCGCGATGAGGAGAGCACCACCACCATTCGGCGCATCACGGCCGAAACTGCCAAGGCGATTGCTCCGCTCATCGCCGCCGACATCGAACCCGAGCACCAGCGCACGCTGGCGCAGGGCCTCGTCGGCCTGGCCGAAGGTGTCAGCCGCTACCTCGTCGAGCGCGGCGACACGGTCGACCCCGACGTGCTGGGCCAGCAGGTGGCCGACATGGCGTGGGCCGGCCTGCGCGCCGTCCACCGCACCGGCTGAGGCCGCGCCGGGCCGGGTCGTCCACCCGCGCTCACGGTGGCGGGATCAGGCCCGGCACGTCGTGGCGGAACACGCCGGTCTCCAGGTACGCCCGCAGCTTGATGATCGAGTTCGGCACGTAGCGCGGCAGGATCGCCAGGAACTCGGCATTGGTGGTGGTGACCACATCGTTGAGCAGCACCAGGTTGCGGCTGGCGACCATCGCCTCGTACTGCTCACTGGTGAACGGCGGCAGCGAGCGCAGCTCCTGGTACCCCTCCAGCAGCGCAGCCTCCTGCGCCGCGTTGTCGCGCAGGTAGTACGCCGAGATCGCCAGATCCTGCGCCGGCACACCGATGCCGCTGTCGTCGAAGTCGAACACCGCCAGCCGGCCGCGGTGCCACTTCAGGTTCCAGACGTGCAGGTCGGCGTGCAGCGGCTGGCGATCGACCCCGGCGAACAACGCGTCGTACTGGCGCTGGACTCGCTCGAAGGCCTCGTCGATCAACTGGTGATCGGCCGTCGACAGCAGCGGGTGATCGTGGCCCAGTTGATACGGCAGGTCCATCAGCACGGTGTCGATCGGCGGCAGCGAGGTACCCGGTGGCGGCCGCCAGCCTTCGCCATGCGCGTGCAGCGCGGCAGTCGCGCGGCCGACAGCGCGCATCTGCACGTCGGAGGCGTCGTCGCCCAGGTCGCGGCCGGGTAACCAGGAGAACAGTGCGGCGGGCAGGTGGCGGTCGAGGTCGGGGCTGTGCACGTGGGTGAGCAGCGCACCGTCGTGCGTGCGCTGCGGCACCGGCACCCACAGATCCGTCTCCTCGGCGAGCGCAGCGAGCCAGGCCATCTCGGCACCGATGAAGCTGTCGGTTCGGCGCGAGTTCACGTTGAGCCGCAGGGCAAAGCGGCGGCCGTCGGTGGTGTCGACGCGGAACGTGGTGTTGAACCCGTGGTTCAGCAGCCGCAGCGCCGCCACGTCGATCGAGTACCGCCGCAGCACCTCGACGGCGAGCGGGCGCAGGCGGGCCACCTGCCCACGAACGGAGCGATCCTCGAAGCGCATGGACGACGACCGTACCCTTCGCCGGCGCTCAGGCGCGGACGGACCAGCCCTTGTACCCCTCGACGAAACCGGCCGCTTGCAGCGCCGCCGCCGCCGGCATCGCCGGCGTGATGGGCTCGCCATCGACCTTGCGCACCTCCACGCTGCGGGCACGGCCGTCCTTCACCAGCCTGGCCAACGCTTCGGCCCACCCCGTGTCGTCGGCCGCCGCAGGAAAGGTGACCACGTGATGCGACCGCCGTTCGAACCACACCAGTGGCACACCCGAACGCGAGACCACCAACGCACCGGCGGCCCTGGCGGGGCGACCCGGTGATGCCGGCCATGCAATCGCGGCACCGTACGGCTGCGCCGGGTCGGTGGCTGCCAGCACCACCGGCGCCTCGGCGTCGGCCGGGTGCAGCTCGCGGTCGGGGGTGTCGCGCAGGCTCCGCAGGCGATCGACTGCGCCCGGCAGGCTGAACTGCGCCGCGCCGAGACCGGCGACGAAGTATCCGCGCCGCGTGAGGCCGCGTTCTTCCAGCACCTTCAACACGCCGTACACACCCGCGTAGCCCCCGCGCACACCCTCTGCCAGAACAGCCTCGCGGGTGACCACGCCGTAGCGATCGAGCAACTGCAACGCGGTGCCATGTGCAGCTTCGGTGAGCGAGGGAGCCGGCAGCAGCAACGGTGCCACCAGGCTCCAGCGGCCGGCACCCAACGGAGGGCCGAAGCGAGTGACCCG
>ERZ1026800.2214-NODE-2214-length-10973-cov-3.236124_pt1 | contig 10973 bp, 8 predicted proteins | sample MGYA00520873_ERZ1026800 | MGnify/ENA primary metagenome ERZ1026800 (study PRJEB33270, sample SAMEA104284475) | anaerobic digester metagenome | biome: Anaerobic digester microbiome; feature: mesophilic sludge digester; material: Anaerobic digester biomass | place...
CAAATCTGGCGAAACTAAAGAGCTTCGCCTGATCCTAAAGGCGGATGTTTATGGATCTTTAGAGCCAATTGTCAACTCTTTAGAAGAGTTAGGCAAAAAAGAAAAAGACATGGTCATCAATGTGCTGCATGCTGAAACCGGAAATATTACGGAATCTGACGTAATGTTAGCTGCCGCTTCGGAGGCAATTATCTTAGGCTTCAACGTAGAAGCTGACCAAGATGTGCGCCACTTAGCAGAAAATGAAGGTGTATCCATCCGCATTTACAACATCATCTATCGATTGTTGGAGGATGTGGAAAAAGCGCTTAAGGGTTTGCTTGAGCCGGAAATGGTCGAGAAAGTCATTGGCAAAGCAGAAGTCTTAGCCACTTTTAAGATTTCTAAAAGCAATGTGGTTGCCGGATGCCGGGTTATTGAGGGAGAAATTCGGCGGAATGCTTCTGTGCGCGTCATCCGAAACGATCAGGTCATTCATACTGGCGAGGTTGCTTCGCTGAAACGTGAAAAAGACGACGTGCGGGAAGTGCGCGCAGGCATGGAGTTTGGGATAGCCATCAAGAATTTTAACGACTTTAAGATAGGCGATGTTATCGAATGTTTTGTGATGGAACAATTTGGCGGTTAACGCCATCTAAGATCGATGAGAGGTTAAGATGCCTTCACCTTTAAGAATGAAACGCATTAATGACCGCTTTAAAGAGGTTCTTTCAGTGATCTTGTTGACCAAGATCGAAGATCCGCGGTTAGCGGATGTCTCCGTTACCGATGTCAAAGTAGATCGGGAGCTAGATTATGCCAATATCTATGTTTCCGCTCCCCAGGGGCGCGTGCGCGAAAAAGAGGTTCTCGAAGCCTTGAACCATGCGGCAGGCTTCCTAAAATACGAATTAGCCAATGAGATTGATTTACGGATTATGCCAAAGCTGCGCTTCTTTTGGGACGTGACCCCGGAGCGGGCAGACCGTATAGACACGCTTTTAGCGCTGCTGCGAGAAGAACACGAGGCGGAAGAGAAGACCACAGAAAACCCAAGCGATGAAGGCGAGGCGAATGGATCAGCAGATTAGCGCTTTACTCAGCCAAGCGCACTCGGTGGTGGTGGTCTCACACATCCGCCCGGATGGGGATGCAATTGGCTCGCTGCTGGGCATGGGGTTAGCCCTATTGCATGCTGGCAAGAAAGTCCAAATGGTTCTGCAAGATGGGCTGCCCGAGAAATACAACTTTTTGCCAGGGTCAGAGTTGGTCCAGCGTAGGATCGAGGCGCCATTTGACACGCTAATCGTGGTGGATTGCAGCGATCTGGAGCGTACCGGTGTGATTTTACAAGGGCAAAATCCACCAGACTTGGTTATTGACCACCATAAAACCAATTTAGCCTTTGGCAGCATCAACTATGTGGAGCCGCAAGCGGTGGCAACAGCTGCGATCTTAGCTGAGAAATTGCCTGTTTGGGGGCTTGAAGTCGATGAAGAGGTAGCTGCCTGCCTGCTTACCGGCATATTAGGAGATACCATCGGCTTTCGCACAACCAATATGAGCCCGAACGCTCTGCGCATTGCCGCAGATCTCATGGAAAAAGGTGCTGATCTACCAACTATCTATCAGAAGACTCTGCTTTCGCGGTCGATTGCTGAGTTGCGTTATTGGGGGCAGGGTCTAATCAATATCCGCAACGAAGATGGATTGCTTTGGACAACCCTGACGCTTGATGATAGAATGAAAGCTGCCTATCCGGAAAATGATGATGCAGATTTGATTAACTTGCTTAGCTCAGCCGCTAATTTCCTCATCGTGGTATTATTTATCGAGCAGGCAGATGGTAAAGTGAAAGTAAGTTGGCGTTCAGCAGAGGGCATAGACGTCTCGCAGGTTGCGTTTGAATTTGGAGGCGGGGGTCACGCTGCTGCAGCTGGTGCAGATATCATTGGAAGTTTAGATAAGGTTGTTGATCTAGTCCTTACAAAAACAAAAAAACTATTAGGAGATCGAAGGGTAAATTAAATCTCTCGAAAAGTGAGTTCCTATGTCAGAAGATTTCATGCTAGATAATGCAAATTTGGCGAGTAATGTCTCTGGTGTATTAGTCATCGATAAACCCACGGGAATGACCTCACATGATGTTGTTCAAATTGTGCGCAATGGCACCCATATTCGCAGGGCTGGGCATACTGGTACGCTTGATCCGCGGGCTTCAGGTGTTCTGGTGGTCTTGGTTGGACCAGCAGTGCGCTTGAGTGAATTTATCTCAGCCTCTGAAAAGCGCTATCAGGCTGTATTGCGATTAGGTTTGACCACGGATACCTATGATATGGATGGACGTGTACTAACGAGCTCTCCGGTGAACATCTCTTATGAAGAATTGGAAGAAACCCTGAAAACATTCATTGGAGAGGTTGACCAGATTCCACCGGCTTATTCTGCAATCAAGATCAATGGGGAAAAAGCCTACGAACGCGCACGCCGTGGGGAAGAGGTGGAGATGGAACCTCGCAAGGTGCGCGTAGATAGCATTGAGTTACTCGATTGGGAATCGCCAGAAGCTATTATTGATATTCAATGCTCATCTGGCACCTATGTGCGCTCCTTGATCCATGACTTAGGCGAAAAATTGGGCTGTGGTGCTACCTTGGTTGGCTTGCGCCGTACAAAAAATGGGCGTTTTAGCTTACGCGATGCGGTGTCCTTACGCCGCTTGCAGGAAGCTTTTGTCAATGGCGATTGGTACCGTTTTCTCATCCCCGCTGCAGAAGCATTGGGCGATTGGTATACCGTTGAGCTGACTTTAGACCAGGTCGATCAGGTTCGGCATGGCCACCGCGTACCGGCTGTTGAAGACGTACCAACCGATACGATCGCCAGAGCTGTAAGCGAAGAAGGCGAACTCGTTGCATTGGTAGAATATGACCCCGAGGCGCATGAGTGGCAGCCACGCAAGGTCTTTTTCCAGTAAAATTTAGCTCTCGAAGAATGAATAACCCTTAGCCGGCTTGACGCACGCAGGGTTATTTTTTTGAGTGTTGACAGAGGATGATTTGACAAGATTTTACGAAGATTTACCAGAAAAGCTCACGGAGCCGCTGTGGATCACAATAGGCAACTTTGATGGGCTGCATCTCGGGCACCAGGCATTACTCTCTCGCCTCAAAGCCTTAGCTCAGGCACAAGGGGCTCAAAGTGGCATGCTCACCTTTTGGCCCCATCCACGTGTCTTTTTTCAAGGAATTGATGGTCCGTTTTACTTGACCACAAAAAGCGAAAAGCAAGAACTGCTCAAGCATTCCGGGTTAGACTTAGTTATCACACTTGCATTTAATCAAGCGTTTGCGGACCTTTCAGCAGCGGCGTTTTTTGATTTGCTGACCAGCCGGATAAATCTGCAAGGTTTGGTGGTAGGAGAAAACTTTGCCTTGGGTAAAAACCGTAGTGGAACCCTGGATGTGATTCAGCAGATTTGTGCCGAGCGGGGCATTCAGCTAGAAGTATTCCCGCCTTTCAACTTGGATGGGGAACCAGTTTCATCTGCACGCATCCGGACTGCGCTAGAGAAAGGCGATGTGGAGCAAGCTGCGCGGCTGCTTGGGCGGCTTTACTTTGTGCGCAGCCAAGTCATCGAAGGTAAACGCCTTGGCTCAAAGCTTGGCTTCCCAACAGCTAACCAATTAGCACTGGAACAGAAGATTCTCCCGAAGTATGGCGTTTATGCTACTTATGTGCGCTGGAATGGCGAACGCTATCAAGGTGTGACCAGTGTGGGTGTGCGCCCCACCTTTGAAGAAAGCGGGCAGCCTAACATCGAAACGCTGCTCTTGGATTTTGCTGGTAATATTTATCATGAAGAATTAACTGTCGAGTTTGCGCATTTTATCCGCGAGGAAATTAAGTTTGCGAATGCGCAAGAGCTTATTGACCAGATCGAGCAGGATAAAATAATTGCCAGGAGGCTGCTAAGTGATGAACCCTACCCGCAGAATCTACCCTCTCAGCCCCAGTCAGTTCAGCGCTGAAACCATAGCCGTCACTTTTGCGAAGACTTCACGCTCACCAGAGCCTTTTGATGTGATTGCTGCCGAGCTTGATGCAGAAAAGTCCGCCAAATTCAGCGAAAAGTGGATTGTCGGTTATGGGCATTCTAGTGTGGCAGAGCATGCCGTTCTACACTTAGCGCTCGAAAACGTCTCCCGATTAGCAATTGAAACGATTGAATCTAACCGTTTAGCTTCCTATACTGAGAAATCGACGCGTTATCAGGAGTGGAATCCTGAGGCTTACGTGGTGCCACCCGAAATCGCAGGCAGCCCTTATGAAAGCCGCTATCGAGAAGTTGTTTCCAAGCTTTTTGAGACCTACGCAGAAGCCTTATTGGCATTGCGCAATTGGAGCCAGTTAAACACCCCTCGTCAAGAAGGCGAAAGCGAAAAATCCTGGCTAAACCGTGCGCGTACCCAAGCGATAGATGTGTGCCGCTTCTTGCTGCCGGCTGCTTCGCTAGCAAATGTAGGCGTAACCATTAACGCGCGGGCGTTAGAGTATGCCATCCGCAAGCTGCTTAGCTCAGAGCTGCAAGAGGTGCGTGAGATTGGCGCAGAAGTCAAAGCCGTAGCAACGCAGGAAGTACCCACGCTGGTGAAGTATGCCAACCCAATCCCTTCGTTAACCTATATTCGAGAGCGACTAGACGCGAATGAAAAACCAGAAGTTTTTAACGCTTCTGAGTCTTGGTGCCAGCTGCTCAAGGTGGAACCCGAGGGCGAAGAGCAAGTGTTAGCAGCGGCACTCTATCGTTTTGGCTGTCAAAGCTATGCCGATTACTTGGATCAGGTGCAGCGCATGACGGAAGCCGAAAAAAGCGCGCTGGTGAACGAAATTTTTACGGAAATGGGACCTTATGATGTGCCCTTGCGCGAGCTTGAATATGCTACCTATGATTTCGACCTAATCATTGACCAAGGAGCTTATTTTGAGCTCAAGCGCCACCGCATGATGACGCAAACTACCCAGCATCTCTCCACCCGCTTGGGTTATGCCATCCCCAAAGCGATCAGCGAGGTAGGTTTTGAGCAACTTTACTGCCAGGCTATGGACTTAGCAGCTGCGGCTTATGAGGAATTAGCAGCTTGGAACCCTGCAGTAGCAGCGTATGTGGTCCCCAACGCTTTCAATCGACGGGTGCTCTGCCGTCTGAACATGCGCGAGTTATTCCATTTAGCACGCTTGCGCTGCAGCCCTAATGCACATTTCTCTATGCGGCGGGCAGCGCGTGCCATGGCGGAGAGCATGCAATCAGTGCACCCTAACTTTTGGGCTAAAATTAACCTCTCGGAAGAGGAGACCTCTCAGTCGATTACTGCGAAATATTTCAGTGAAGTGGCAGCAATTCCGCTGATATACCAATAGAAAAACCTCTGAGAACCTGACTGAGGTATGATTGACGCAAACTATAGCACAATCAATATAAAGCCTACCTAATTGAAAGGAAGCGAGCACGATGAAAAGACAACTAAACCTTAGTTTTGTAATCCTCTTAGCAATAACAATGCTGCTGAGTGCCTGTGGAGCTGAGACTGAAACATCCACAACGGCAATTAACATCCCAGCAGTTTCCATTGGGCAAGCTACGGAGTCAAATGAGCCTTACCCAGTGGGTGGAGCAGAATCAACGTATCCAGCGGGATCCGTGGCGACTGAAGCCCCCAGCACTTATCCTGTTGGAGGTATTGGACAGTTGAGCGATGCAGAAATCGAGGAGTTGCTCAAAGAAAAGCTTGATGGGCATCATACCCTCGAGTGGGTGCTATCCTTTGATAAAACCTACGAAGAATGGGAGGAACTGCTTTCCGATCATCATGGAGTCACCTTTACCCCTGAGGAAAAAGATCAGGTTATTCAATATCTGATGACCCACTAATCTTACGGATTACTTCTAAGCAAGTGTACTTACAGCCTGAATCTTTTCAGGCTGTTTGTTTTAATTCAGGCCAAAATTATGTCAAGGCTAATTAGAAATGTCCTAATACTGGCAATTTAGAAATGTCCTGTTCAATGGATAAAGTCGCCAGTATGGGTTTTTCTTGGAAATTTATCCTTCATCCTCTTCTTGTCAATCATGTTGCATGAGGGTGCTGAAAAACGCTCGTCTATGGATTACCTCCAGCCTCTGAAAGGTGAATAATCTCAGGATACCCTCACCCTGCCCTCTCCCAGCTCCGAGTCACGCCTGTTTCGGCATCAATCTGCTGGGAGAGGGAGGTTCTTTTGCAGGTGGGGGCGGTCGGCCGCCCCCACCTGCAAGCATTTTTCCCCTCACCAGCGTCGGTCAGTCAGGTTAAATCTGAAACCAGCCGCTGGGGAGGGGAATCAAAGGGGTGGGGATTGCGATTATGTCTTGAGATCGTTATAAACTAAGCGATTCAAAGACTGATAATCAGGGCATTCTTAACGCTCTTTTTCGGGCTAATTCCTTACTTGTCATTTCGATTACGCAGTACACTTCGTGTGTCCATTTCATAGCTCCTAATCATAATTAGGACATTTCTATTTTGCTACTTTAGGACATTATCACTTTGCCATTACAGAACTAACATGAGCCCTTTACATTTTTAAAACTGGGATATAATTTAAATAACAATTCGATTTTTTTATTATTGCAAGTTTAATGGAGCATGCGATGAGGAAAAAAAGAATATTTTCATCTGTCATAGTAATAATCTTCCTAGTTCAACTCATTGGCAGCCCTCAGGTCGGTTTGGGGGCTGCTTCTTTTAAGGAAGAGTTACCTACATTAGGAGAAGCTGAATCGTTTTCGGTTCTAGCGAGTCAATCAATCGCTTCTAAAGGCGTATCAAAGGTGACTGGAGGGTTAGGAATATCTCCAGGAACCGAAGATCAAAAAAAGGGGGAATGGATTGTTGAGGGAGAGAGTTATTTTGGCCCCTCATCACTAGCAGAGCAAGGACTTGAGTCAGCCAAAGCTTATGCCGATTATCTGAAGACGTTAGAATGTAGTACTATTCCTTCACTCGAAACAGTGCAAGAACTCACTGTCTTAAATCCTGGGGTTTACTGTTATGAGGAGTCTTTAACGATAGATACTGACATACTCCTCGATTCACAGGGGGATCCAGAAGCTAAATTCGTCTTTAAAGTTCCTAAAAATCTTGAAATTGGGCAAGGTGTATCTATCGCTTCTCCAGAGCCGAAAACTTCTGAATCGGTATACTGGCTAGTCGATGGGGACGTATTATTGGAAGACGAAAGCGAACTAACAGGAACTTTGATTGCGGAAGGCTCAATTACAGCAGGTAAATGGGTGTCGGTAACCGGGCGTTTGATTACGCTCGAAGGTGGAATATCTGTTGATGAAATATCGGTGACCACAGTTATTGGCGCGCTACCACCCGAGCCGACAGAGATACCTCCATTTGAACCGACACAGGTGCCGACTGAATTGCCTACGCCTGAACCGACAGTGGAGCCGACTCAAGTTCCAACTGAAGTGCCAACTGAGGTGCCAACAGAACTACCCACTATCGAGCCAACATTGGAGCCGACGGAAGTACCTACAGTTGAACCGACACAGGTGCCGACTGAATTGCCTACGCCTGAACCGACAGCAGAGCCGACTCAAGTGCCAACTGAAGTGCCAACAGAACTACCCACTCTCGAGCCAACGTTGGAGCCAACGGAGGTACCAACCGAGCTGCCTACGCCAACTCCAACACCGGACTTAAAATTGGCGAAAGTTATAACACCTACAAGCGGAAATCTTGTTCCAGATCACTATATGGTTGTGTTGAAAGCAGACTTTTCTGCAAAGCAAATTGAACAAGAGATTGAGTCGGCAATTAAAGCTAAAGGTGGATCAATTATCTACTTCTATGAATATAAGGTCAATGGATATTTAGCTAAACTTCCTCCCGAAGCTCTTACTTTTGTCCGAGCAGATCCATCAGTTGACTATTTAGAGGTCCTAGCACTTCAGGAAGGTCAAACTCTCGATACAGAAGTGGTCAGCCCCTACTTCGCAATTAAACACATCACGTTAGCTGATGGAACAAGGATATCAGGAGCCATAATTAACGGACCATCAACTCCACCACAAGGACATTCACCAACCCAACAAATTAGTGGTGGGTCAACATTATTAGGCTCACTAACTAGCTTTCCTTCATACGACTGGGTTTTTGGTTGTTCTGCGGTTTCTGGCTCGATGATCGCAGCATATTATGATCGAAATGGATATTACAACATGTATACTGGGCCAACCAACGGTGGGCTTATGCCAATAACAGATACATCCTGGCCAAAATGGTCAGATGGTTATGATACCTATCCAAATAATCCATTAATCGCTTCGCACAATGGTGTGGATGGGAGAACCTCGAAAGGCTCAATCGATGATTATTGGGTTAAATATAATAGTACAACTCAAGATCCGTATATTACGGGAGGTTGGACCCAACACAGTTGGGGAACTGCAATTGGGGATTACATGAAAACCAGCCAATCTGCTTATGGCAACACAGATGGTTCGACTACTTTTTATAATTGGACCAGCTCACCAGATCAACTCACATGCGCACAAATGGTTTCAGAAGGTATTTCTGGAAGAGATGGAACTTATGGAAGAAAGCTGTTCTACCAGGCAAGAGGATATTCTGTAACAGATTGCTATAATCAGAAAACAGACAACAATGGTGGAGGGTTTACCCTAGCTAAGTTCAAAGCTGAAATCGATGCAGGGCACCCTGTGTTGCTCAACTTAAAGGGACATTCCATTGTAGGTTATGGTTATAATGGCTCAACCATTTATATTCGAGATACATGGGATAGCGACCCGGCACATTCTTATACAATGACCTGGGGTGGGAGTTATTCTGGAATGAGTTTACAATCTGTAAGCGTTGTCCATCTTAGTTCCCTTATGCTATCAAATCACATGTACCTCCCCCTAATTCAGAAGCCACAGCAGATTGTAACCAATCCTATCCTCAACCCCGGCTTCGAACAAGGACACACCTCATGGACAGAATATTCAGCCCTTGGCTGGGATATCATCATGGAAGCCGTTGAAGCCCCTATTACCGCGCATGGTGGGTCATGGCTTGCGTGGTTGGGCGGGGATGATCTTGAAACCTCGAGGTTATCTCAAACTATCACGATTTCAGCTTCTGCGCCTTTCCTACATTACTGGTATTATTCTGCATCAGAGGACGTGTGTGGTTATGATTTCTTTAGGATTAAAGTCAATGGCACGATCGTTTCTACTAAAGATCTTTGTAGTTCCACCAATACCAATGCTTGGATAGCTGGCGTCTTGAACTTATCAAGTTATGTTGGCACAGGAAAGACAATTACATTTGAAGTAACAACAGATGGCAGTTATAACAGCAACATGTTCCTCGATGATGTTTCTATGTCTAATGCTGCATCTGCTATGGCTGAAGAACCTGATATAGCTATTATCCATGGAGATTCTGCTGCCTTGCCTAAGTAGAAACCAATAGCGGTAAGCTCTATTCAAATCAGACCCTATGAACCGTAGGGTCTGATTCTTTAACTTTTAATTTTTGTTGCTCTACTATTCTCAAGGAACAGTTATTAATTCTTCTTATCTAATTTTCTTATTGCGTTGCGCAAGCGATGCAGGGGTCAAAAGCGCGCACAACCCTGCCTACCGCTTTTTCCAGTTCCAAGTTGATGCCATCCGGATGAATATAGCGGTTGCCTGCAACCATCAGGGCGCGCTCGATAGCACGCATATTGTGCACCGTCGGGATAATGAACTGCGCATCAGCAATCACACCGTTTTCGACCACATAGCGGTGAATCAGCGGGCCGCGCGGGGCTTCCACCAATCCGTAGCCAATCCCATCCCTGGGGGTATAGCCCACTTCGGTATCACCGTGTTCCAGGTCATCCGCCAGCAGCTCAATCGCGCGCTCCATGGCGTACACCAGCTCAATGCCGCGGCACAGGTCAAAGCACAAAATCGCGTGCGCGGGGTTGCCGAAGCTGGCCCGAAAACGTTCCAGGTAGCTGTCCGCCAGCGGGGTCTGGAAGGCGCGGGTGATATTGATGCGTGCCAGGCTGTTGGCGCGCAAGACCTGACCCTGATAGCTGGTTTGCCCGGCGTAAGAATACTCGGTACGGGTGAACTCAATCCGCTTCTCAAATTCCTCCGGGCTGAAGTGCTCTTTTTCCTCTCCGTTCGGGCTGAGCACGCGCATATGCCCGCTGTTCAGCCTGGGCTTAATGGAAGCGGTGGACGAGATGTAATATGCGGGCTCGTCATCCCCCCAGGTGCCAATGCGGTCTTTCATCGCCATGGACATATCCCAGTAGGCGTCAAAAAGGTGGCAGGCGACGGGCAGCATTTCCCGCAGCTCCTTTAACAGCGCGTCGGCGGCTTGCCGGGCTATTCCGCCGGAAACGCCGCCAATATGCGCCTTGACGGGATGGATGAACTGCCCACCCGCCAGGGTAATCAAATCCGTGCCGAGCTTGCGCACCTTCAGCGCCTCCTGGGCGATGGAAAACTGCGCCCGGCGGTGCTCCTCGCTCTCATCCATATCAAAGAGGCTTTCCGCGCCCACCCGGTCGGGCATTGTGAAGATGAAGAGCGAAGTGGCCTGGTTTTGAATGAGCTGCCCGAGCAAGAGCAGCTCGCGGATTTCGCATGCCAGCGGTGGGGGAGTGACCCCGAAGATTTTCTCGAGCGCTTTGACAGAGGCAACGTGGTGCGCGGTGGAACACACGCCGCAGATGCGGGGCACAATCACCGGCATTTGTTCGGCGGGCGTGCCGACCACGAAGTTGCGGAAGCCGCGCAGCTCCACTGCCTGGAACTGGGCGCTGAGGAGCTTGCCGCCTTCCTCCTCCATCACCACGCGGGCGTGACCTTCTATGCGGCTAAGCGGGAAAATGAGCGTGGTCATCAGAGCACCTTATCCTTGCTGCGGACGCGGCGG
>ERZ1026800.2220-NODE-2220-length-10947-cov-2.817190_pt1 | contig 10947 bp, 11 predicted proteins | sample MGYA00520873_ERZ1026800 | MGnify/ENA primary metagenome ERZ1026800 (study PRJEB33270, sample SAMEA104284475) | anaerobic digester metagenome | biome: Anaerobic digester microbiome; feature: mesophilic sludge digester; material: Anaerobic digester biomass...
TCGTAACTATTCGTATTTATTGATGATTATTATTGCGATTCGGTAGGGGTTAGAACGTTTCGACGAAGCGAAGGAAAGCCAGCACGCCGTGGCCCGTTCCCCCTTTTGAATAGAAGCTATAGGGTTTTTCGGCCAGCGCGGGGCCTGCGATATCGCAGTGAATGAAGGGGGTATCTCCCACGAACTCCGTGAGAAAGAGTGCGGCGGAGATGGAGCCGCCCCAGCGATCGCCGGTGTGTTTAAGATCGGCCACATCGCTTTTGAGCTGCTCGCGCATATCTTCGAGAAGGGGAAGGCGCCAAAATTGTTCTCCGGAATCCGCAGCAGCCTTGTTGAACTTCGCCGCAAGTTCTTCCTGGGCCGTGAAAAATCCCGAACAATGCTGGCCCAACGCCACCACACACGCGCCCGTCAACGTCGCGTTGCAAACCAGCACCGAGGGATTCAACGCGCGTGCATAGGCCAAGGCATCTGCAAGAACCAAACGCCCCTCGGCATCGGTGTTGTGGATCTCGGCGGTCTTACCGTTGCGGAAGGTGAGCACGTCGCCCAACTTGACGGCGTTGCCGCCCGGCATGTTGTCGGTGCACATCAGGTAACCGGTGACCTTCGCCTTGCAGCGCAACCCCTTCAACGAGCCCATCGTGGCCAGCACGGCCGCGGCGCCGCTCATGTCCATCTTCATCGCGATCTGGCCGTCGCTGGGCTTCAGGCTGAGGCCGCCCGAGTCGAACATCACGCCCTTGCCGACGAGCGCGAGGTGACCCACCGCGTTGCGTGGCGTGTAGGTGAGGCGCACCATGCGCGGCGGCTCGACGCTGCCGGCGTTGACACCCAACATGCCGCCGCACCCCATCTCGGCGAGCTGGCCGCGGTTGAACACCTCCACCGTCAGGCCGCACGCGCGGGCCACTTCCACGGCCTTCTCGGCCATGTGGCGAGCGGTCATGTAGGCCGGGGGCGTGTTGGCCAGATCGCGTGCCAGCACTGCGGCGGCGGCGGTGGCCTGGCCACGCTCGCTACCGATGCGAGCACCGTTGGTGCGCTTCTCGCCCACCACCAGCACCAGCTGCGTGAGCGCGCTCTTGTTGGGCTCCTTCTTGATGCCGGCGTAGCGATACGCAGCCAACAAGCCACCCTCCACCACGGCCTGCGCGGCCTTGACGGCATCGACGCCGTCGAGGTCGGCCAGGTTGGTGGCGACGACCGCCCGCTTGCCCGCGGCGCGCACGACTGCGGCGGCAGCGTTGCGCAAGCCCTGCACGGTGAGTGTGCCGGCCTCACCGATGCCGACTGCGATCTGCGCAGGGCCGGTACCGGAAGGGACCACCACCGTCTGACCAGGCTTGCCCTCGAACCCGATGGCAGCGAGCGCTGCTCTGTTGAGGCCGAGCGAACGTGGCACGGCGCCGGTGGTGCCGACGGGCACCGCCACGGCGTCGACGCTCTTGGGGGTGGTGCGCGAGATCAGCACGGTTGCAGTCATGCCGGCCAGTCTGGCGCATCGTGGGTGCTTCCGCTCGGCTGCACGGGTTTCCACTCGTGGGAGATATAGCGTCCCAACCCATGGCAAGGCCACTGTGAGAGTCGTCGGCGAGTGAGAGTCGATCTTTGCGGCGTCCGCGGGTCGTCGCCTGCATCGGGTGCCGACTTCGTCGAGGTGGGCGGTCACACGTCGTGCGTGGCGCTCGCGCACGACGCCGAGCACGCACCGCGCCTGTTGCTGGATGCGGGCACCGGGCTGCGCGCCGTGCCGGCCTTGTTGGCGGGCGGTCCCTTCCGCGGCACGATCCTGCTGGGCCACCTGCACTGGGACCACATGCAGGGGCTGCCGTTCTTCCGATCGGCCGACCGGCCCGACGCGGTCACCCGCGTGCTGGTGCCCGAGCAGGGCGTGCCGGCGGTCGACCTGCTCCGCCAGACGATGTCGCCGCCCGCGTTCCCCATCACACCCACCGACCTCAAGGGCTCGTGGTCGTTCGGCTCGATCGATGAGGGCGAGCACGCCATCGAGGGGTTCACCGTGCTGGCCAGAGAGATACCCCACAAGGGTGGGCGCACCTTCGGGTACCGCATCAGCGACGGCCACAGCAGCGTGGCCTACCTGTCGGATCACGGTCCGGCGGGCGAGCTGGGCCCCGGCCCCGACGGTGTCGGCCCCTACCACGAGGCGGCGATGACGCTGTGCGCCGGAGTCGACCTGCTCATCCATGATGCGCAGTACACCGCCGACGAGCTGCCCACGTATCTCCACTTCGGCCACTCGGCGGTGGAGTACTCGGTGGAGCTGGCGCGACGCGCCGGCGCGGCCACCGTGCTGTTGTTCCACCACGACCCCGATCGCACCGATGCCGCAGTGGCGGCCATCGAGCAACGCTTCCAGGTCACACCAGGCGTCACCGTCGTCGCCGCTCGCGAAGGTGCCACCTTCCGGCTCGGCCACCCGAAGCCCTGAACGCCCGTACAACCGGCCATCATCTCGTCACCAGACGAGCGCGGTGGAACATCCGGCACGGTCGACCACTCCGCAAGGTCGTGGTCTAGCGTCGCCGGTCATGACAACAGCGCTGCTCGCCGGATCGGCCGATGTTCGTGGCCGGTGAGTCGCTCGGTCAGCTCATCGGTGCCTTGCTGCCGCTGCTCGTCGGGGTGATGATCAACCCGCCGTTCCAGCTGGCGTGCGTGGTGCTCGTCATCGGTGTCGGCGGCCGCCGGAAGGCGGGGGTCTATCTCAGCGGCTACGCCTGCGGCCAGATCCTGCTTTCCGCTCTGGCCTTCGGTGGCTTGGTGCAGTTGACCAGTGGTGAGCCCAACACCGCCGTGGCCGTGATCAAGATCGCGCTGGGCGTGTGGTTCCTGTACCTCGCGGTCGGACAGGTGCGTGGCCGCCCGCGCCGTGGCGTCAAGGCCGAGGAACCGGGTTGGATGCACAAGCTGACGACGATGAAGCCGTCGGCGGCGTTCGGCACCGGTGTCCTCACGGCCACCGCGCTGAACGTGAAGAACATGTCGCTGATGCTCGCCGCGGCCGATGAGGTCGCCACCTCCGGTGTGTCGTCGACGAGCAAGGTGATCGTGGCGGTGGTCTTCACGATCCTCTCGCCGGCGCTCGTTGCTGCGCCATGGATCTATGCGATGGTGCGCGGCGCACCCGCCGACGCACAGCTCGCCACACTCGGCGACTGGCTCAAGCAGACCTCGTGGATCATCCTCACCTTCTTGTTCGTGTACATGGCCGCATCGCTCGTGGGTGGTGGCCTCGAGTCGTTCTGATGACCGGACCAGCGCGGGCCATCCTCGACCCACCCTGATGCCCCAGGGACTGTTGCGTGTGCAAGCATCGTGCAGCGAACCGTTTCGCTGCCCCCGACGTAAGGACTGCCATGAAGCAACACTGGAAGAAGCTCGTCATCGCCGTCGTGGCACTCATCGTCGTGGTCGTCGCCGGATCGTTCATCTACGCCAAGTTCATCAACAAGGCCGACGAGGAGTTCGACAGCGGCGATGTGAAGGAACTGCTCGATGCCACCACCACGGTCGCTCCCGAGCAGCCGATCACCACCGACCCCACAGCCACGTCGACCGGCGCCGACACCACCAGCGCACCGGAGGCAACCCAAGGAGTCGACGGCGAGTGGGTGATCGCGGCGGGTTCCGAAGTCGGTTATCGGGTCGACGAGAGCATCAACGGCTTCGACACCACCGCCAACGGCCGCACCCAGGCCATCACCGGCACGTTCACCATCGGCGGCACGGCCGTGTCGGCCGGCCAGTTCACGGTCGACATGACCACGTTCAAGAGCGACGAGTCGCGGCGCGACGGGCAGTTCAACGGTCGCATCATGGATGTCGCCAACTTCCCCACCGCCACCTTCGTGCTCACTGCGCCGATCGACTTCCAACAGGTGCCCACCGACGGCACCACCATCACGGCATCGGCGACGGGCGACCTCACCCTGCGCGGCACCACTCAGTCCGTCACCTTCGATGTCGAGGCCACGTTCCAGAACGGCCGCGTCGGTGTGCTGGGCAAGATCCCGGTGGTGTTCGCCGACTTTGGCATCCCCAGCCCATCCGTGGCCACCATCACCACCGAGGACAACGGACTGCTCGAGTTCGTGCTCGCCTTCGACCGCGCCTGATGCCGCGGTGCGGTCAGCGGCCGACGGTGCCCTCCGTCGTCGGCTGCGACCGCGCCCAGGCCTCGGCGAGCGCCGCATAACGGCCGCCGCGCACCACCAGCTCCTCGTGAGTGCCCAGCTCCACCAAGTGTGCGTGGTCGATCACCGCGATGCGATCCGCGCGGCGCACGGTGCTCAGCCGGTGCGCGACCACGATCACGGTGCGCCCGTCCATCAGCCGTTCCAGCGCCTTCTCCACCACCGCTTCGGTGCCGGGGTCGAGGTTGCTGGTGGCTTCGTCCAGCACCAACACCGCTGGGTCGACCAACGCGGCCCTGGCCAACGACACCAGCTGCCGCTCGCCCGCCGACAACCGTGAGCCGCGTTCGCGGACTTCGGTGTCGAGGCCTTCGGGAAACTCCTCGAAGCGCTCGAGCACGCCGATCGCCTGCAACGCAGCGGCCACGTCGGCATCGGTGGCGCCGGGCCGTGCGATGCGGATGTTCTCGCAGATGGTGCCGCCGAACAGAAAGCCTTCCTGCGGCACCACCACCACCCGCTCACGCAGCGATTCCAGCGATGCAACCCGCAAGTCGATCTCGCCGAAGGTGACGTAGCCGTTGGTGGGGTCGTACAGCCGGCTGAGCAGCTTGGCCAACGTGCTCTTACCCGCGCCGGTTGGCCCCACCAGCGCCAATCGCTCGCCCGGCGCCACGGCCAGGCTCACCCCGGTGAGGGCAGGTCGCTCGCTGCCCTCGTACGCGAACGTGATGTGGTGCGCCTCCAGCACGCCGGCGGCCGGCAACCGCACCGGCTTGGGGTGCTCGGCGACGTCGGGCACGGTGTCCATCAGCGTGTACAGCTTGTGCAGCGACGCCGCTGCGCTCTGCACCGTGTTGTACAGCTGCGAGAGCTGCTGCACCGGGTCGAACAGGTTGGCGGTCAACAGCACGAAGGCAGCCACAGTGCCGAAGCCCACCGAGCCGCGGTGCACCAACATGCCGCCGATGCCGACGATGAGCGCGATCGACACGATGCCCGCCCACTCGACCAGTCCGAAGTACCAGGTGCTGATCCTCACGCTGCGCAGGTGGCTGCCGTACAGCGCCCTGTTCGACTGCACGAACCGGCGCTGCGTCTCGGCTTCCCGCCCGTAGGCCTGGATGACACGCACGCCGGTGATGCCTTCCTGCAGGTTCGACAGGTTGCTGCCGACGCGCTCACGCACATCGAGGTACGCCGCGTTGGAGAGGCGTTGGAAGCGAACCGAGGCCAGGCCCAGCACCGGCGCCACGAACAGCACCACGATGAGGGTCATCTGCCAGCTGAGCGCGGTCATCAAGATGAGCGTCATCACCAGCAGCAGCGCAGCACCCACGAACTGCAGCAGACCCCACTGGATCAGCTCGCCCATGCTCTCGATGTCGGCCGTCATGCGCGCCACCAGCACGCCGGCCTTGTTGCGGTCGAAGAACGCCATCGACTGCGCCTGCAGACGGTCGAACACGGCGACACGCAGGTCGCGCAGGAACCCCTCACCGGCGCGGTTGATGGCCAGCTGCTGTGCGCGAGCGACGAAGTAGCCGATGACGACGGTGAGCACGAACCCCGCCACCGACCAGTTGAGCGCGGTGGCATCGGCGTTGGTGATGCCGTGGTCGAGACCGGTCTTCACGAACACCGGGCCGGCAACCGTGCACAGCGCCGACACCGACACCAGGCCGACCGCCCACCAGATGGTGCGCCGATACGGCTGCGCGAACTGGAGCGACCGGCGCAGCACGCGACCGGTCTCGGCGCGATCCAGCTTGTCCTCCTCGCTGACTGCCCCTCCTGCCCACATCGCTCAGCGCACCTCCACCACGACGTCGCGGTCCGTGTCGCCGTCCGCGTCGCCGTCGACCGCGTCGTCGAGGTCGGCCAATGCAGCGAGCACGGCCCGGTAGCGCTCGCTCGTGGCCAGCAGTTCGTCATGAGTGCCGGTGGCCACCACCTGCCCCTCGTCGAGCAGCACCACCGTGTCTGCCAGCGCGATCGTGCCCGGGCGGTGCGCGATCACGATGGTGGTACGGCCCTGCATCACCGTGGTCATCGCCTCGCGGATCTCGTGCTCCTTCGACGGGTCGACCGCGCTGGTGGCGTCGTCGAGCACCAGCACCCGCGGGTTCGCCAGAATGGCGCGCGCCAGCGCCACGCGCTGCCGCTGGCCACCGCTGAGCGAGAAGCCGCGCTCGCCCAGCAACGTGGCGTAGCCCTCCGGCAGCCGCAGGATGAAGTCGTGCGCACCCGCGAGGCGAGCGGCGGCCTCCACGTCGGCGTGCGACGCGTCGGGTCGCGAGAACGCGATGTTGGCGGCGACGGTGTCGTGGAACAGGAACGTGTCCTCGAAGACGATTGCCACTGCGTGACGCAGGTCGGCAAGGGTGAGGTCGCGCACGTCGACACCGTCGATGCAGATGGCCCCCTCGTTCACGTCGTAGAAGCGCACCAGCAGCCGGGCCACGGTCGACTTGCCGCTTCCCGTCGCGCCCACCACCGCGACCGACGCACCTGCCGGAATGCGCAGGTCGAAGTCGCGGAGCACCTGGTTGTTGCCGTCGTAACCGAAGGCGACGTGAGCGAACGAGACCTCACCGACGCGGTCGCCGTCGGGCAGCGCCACCGGTGCCACCGCATCGTGCACGGCCGGCACCGTGGACAGCACCTCGTTCACCCGCAGCAGGGCTGCCGCAGCCCGCTGACCGAAGGCCACCGTCATGCCCAGGTTGCGCAGCGGGAAGATGAGCAGACCGATGTACTGCATGAACTCCAGCATCTCGCCGGGGGTCATCTGGCCGTTCAGCACCCGATGGCCGCCGACGGCGAGCACCGCGATGAGGCCGAGGTTGGGCAGCAGATCCAGGGCTGGCAGGAAGGCGCTGCGCACTCTCGCGGACTGCAGCGAGACGCGGCGGATGTCGTCGGCCTCCACCCGCAGGCGAGCAGCGGTGACGCCTTCGGCGCCGAAGCCCTTGATCACCCGCACGCCGCTCACGGCCTCCTCCACCACCGTGGCCAGTTGCGCCTGTTCCGCCTGCACTGCGAGCACCGCGGGGTGGATGCGACGCGAGAAGCGAGTGGCCAGCACGTTCAGCAGCGGCAGAGGGGCCAGCGCGATGAGCGCGAGCAGCGGCTGCTGCACGGCCAGGATGACCACGATGGTGGCCACCATCATCAGGTTGGAGGCAGTGATGGGGATCATCACCACGAAGCCCTGGATCTGCAGCAGATCGCTGGAGGCACGGCTCATCAACTGCCCCGTCTGAGTGTGGTCGTGGTAGGCCACGTGCAGTCGCAGGATGTGAGCGAACAGCTGCTCGCGCAGCTTGGTCTCGGTGAGGCGACTTTCACGGAACGCGAACCAGCGGCGCCAGGCGGTGAAGATGCCGGCGATCACCGCGACGACGGCGATCGACAGCGACCAGAACCACAGCGAGCCGGTGCCGAGCACGGCACGGTCGACCGCAAGGCTGGTGAGCTTCGGCACACTCACCTTGCCCGCGCTCCACAGCAGGCCCACCGCCACCCCGGCGGCCAAGCCGACGCGTTGCTCGCGCAGCATTGCGCGCAGCAGACCCCACCCACCGGCCCCTGGCGTCTGCGATGGCTGCGCCCCGGACCGTTTCCCCACGTGACGGGACACTACGCCCGACGATCGGCAATGGCAGAGCCGAATACCGGATGCCTCGCTCGGAAATCGCTGGCGGCACCGCACAGACGTGGGTCACACTGCCAACGGATGCCGACCACCGAACGACTGCTCATCGAACCGCTCGCTCACGCCCACGCCGAAGGCTTGGTGGCCGCGTTGGCCCACGACTCGGTGGGTGCCTACACCGGTGGCCCCGAGGTGACCACCGTCGAGGCTCAGCACGAGCGCATCGACGACCTGGCCAGAGGCCCCGATCAACCCGACGAACGGTGGCTGAACTTCGCGGTCAGCCGCCAGGTCGACGGCCTGGTGCTCGGCTACGTGCAGGCAACCACCTATGCGGACTGGGCCGAGGTGGCGTACGTGTTCGGCCCGGCCACATCCGGCCATGGCTTCGCGACCGAAGCGGTGCAGTGGCTGATCGGGCACCTTCGCTCGCTGGGTGTGCACGAACTGTGGGCTGCGATCCACCCCGACAACGGGCCATCGATACGGCTGATCGAGCGAGTCGGCTTCGACGTGCAGCCGCAGCTCGGCCGGCCGGTGGCTTCCTACGACGAGGGCGACCTGGTGTTCCGCCTCGACGCAACTCGATCGGCGCCGACGCCCGGTTAGCGTGGCCGAATGAACATCGTTGGTTGGATCGTCGTCGGCCTGCTCGCCGGCCTGTTTGCCCGCTGGATCACACGCGACGACAAGAGTGGCTGCATCTACACGGTGGCTGTCGGGGTGCTGGGTGCGCTCATCGGTGGCGCGCTGATGCAGGCGGCCGGCCACAAGGGCATCAACGACTTCGACATGCGCGCCATCCTGGTGGCGGCGCTCGGCGCCGTGCTGCTGCTGCTCGTGCTGCAGGCCCTCGGCGGCCGCGGCCGAACCAGACGGCGCTGACGCTTTTCGGGCCGGCGGCGCCCGGTGGCTGTGCTCAGCTCAGCAGGTCGCGCACGCGTATGCGCGCCGAATCCGTCGTTGGATAAACCCAGCCCTTCATCTCCGGCACATAGGTTTCCGCCAGCGCATCCAGCGACAGCTTGCCTTCGTCACGCAGCTTCAGGATCGCCAGCGCCGTGAACTGTTTCGTGACGGAACCCAGGCGAAACACCGTTTGGGGTGTGTTGGGCACGCCATGCTCTCGATCCGCCATGTTGTACCCTTGGCTGAGAATCACCTGACCATCCTTCGCAACGAGTACCGAACCGCCAAATCGGTCTTGCGAGGCAAGGCCGGCCAAGAAGCTGTCGATTCTCGACGCGGGTTGCGCATCGCTCGTCGACCTTGTCGCTGGCGCATCGGTGGCTGTGGCGGTGGTAGCCGGCGCATCGGTGGGGATAACGCTAGTGATCGGCGTATCAGTGGGGATAGCGCCTGGAATCGGCGTACTGGTGGACGGCACACCAGTCGGCGATAGAGATGCCGGCGGCGCACAGCTGGTCTACGGCGTTAAGCAGCGAGCCGAGTTCGCGATCGGAAAAGATGTAGGGTGTATAGGCATAGTCTTTCAGAGGGGCGAGACGCTGTGGAACGATAATCGCATCATATCCCATACGGACCATGTACGCTCCCAGACCGCGAAGAACGGAGATCCGGTGACTTCTGTTCGTATTGTTTTCCCACGGTGTCTTTTCAATCCATCGCTCTGCCAGTTCGTGGGAAAGGCGGGGAGCACCATAATCGATTCCCTCTTGAATATCAACGATTCGGCGGAGCGTCCGCGATGCTTTGTTGAAACAACATCCGGTTGCCTGTTTTTCTTGGACATAGTCTCCTACAATCTGCGCAAATGTTTCCTTACGAGGTTCCATTGGGTTATACCTCCTCAGGATCAAGGGCGCATTCTCTCAATCGGGCAATGTCAGTATGGAGGTACACGCTGGTCGCCTCAGAAGTGACGTGACCAAGTACTGAAGAGATGACCGGAAGTTCGACATCATTTGCAAGCATCACGCTGGCAAGGGTATGTCGAAGCGAGTGCATTCCCTTAGGTATTTCGCTGGAGATTCTGACGCCCGCCTGCTGGACTCGTTTGGCCAGGATGCTATTTAACGCGCAGGAGTGCGAACCGAATGGTCGTATCGGGACGGTGCAGGTAAGGAATACCTCCGGATGCTCGGAGTGTGGCCGGCCATTCTTCAGGTAATCAATGATAGCCCACCCGACGTCCCGCAACAGCGGCAACCTCAACGGGTTGCGGGTCTTACTCTGCACGAGCTCAATCATGTTATCGCTCCAGCGCAGATCAGAGAGCTTCAGGGTTTTCACATCAGCTGAACGCAATCCGTATCGCGTGACAAGCATCATGATGGCGTAATCGCGTTTGCCCACAGGGTTGCCCCGATCTATTGAATTCAGAACTGACAGCAAATCTGCCTGCTTCCATGTGCGAGGAAGACGGAACTTCCGGTTTGCTTTTACCTCCGGCAACTTCTCCGATAGATCTTCTTGAGTAAACTCCTTTCGGTAGAGATGACGGAAAAACACCCTACATGCGGTCAGCATGGTGGCGACTGTCCGACTATCCAGTTCAATTTGCGTGCGGAAAAACTCCGATATCCTTCCGGCGGTAATACTCTGCATACTTGACACCCCATGCTGGTCGAAAAAAAGCAGCATACGTTTGATCCGATTGAGCCTGGTGTAAGTGCCCCTTTCGGAATACCCTGCCTCGCAGCAAAACGCGACGTACGAATTATATGCTTCTTTGAATTGCAGGGGAAGCCTACGGGCGGCAAGTTTGCCCTGCTTTTTTAACGCGATGCATCGATGGAGCTGCCATTCAGTCAGGCACTGGCATACCCGGATCGGAAGATAGGAGCCTTTTTTGTACGCGTCCTCGCCCCTCCTGACCACTAGTGTGGGGTCTATTCCGAAAGAATCATTCAGCCACCGGTGACACACGTCTAAGGAATGGTAATGTATCTGCCTCTCATCCGCATACCGTAGGAGTTTTTTATACAACTTCTGATACGATTTAATGGTCCCGGGAGCATAACCGAGTCGTTCAAGTTCCCCAATGACTGCTTCGCTCAATTCCCTGATAGTTGCTCTTTCCATATCCTTCTCCTTTAAAATGGATTTTGAAGGAGAATATAATGGAAAGTGATTGTGTGCTATTGCTTGAATTGGAAGGGATTAGCT
>ERZ1026800.2226-NODE-2226-length-10933-cov-1.757357_pt1 | contig 10933 bp, 6 predicted proteins | sample MGYA00520873_ERZ1026800 | MGnify/ENA primary metagenome ERZ1026800 (study PRJEB33270, sample SAMEA104284475) | anaerobic digester metagenome | biome: Anaerobic digester microbiome; feature: mesophilic sludge digester; material: Anaerobic digester biomass | place...
TGCCAGCACAGCCTACGAAAAGGCTCTGCAAGGCGAGCCGGACAATCTGCGAGCCCTCCTGGGAGGAGCTGATTCTTATCTCAAAAGCAGTCGGCCAGAAGAAGCCCTTCCCCTTCTTGACCGTGCCCTGGCCATCGATTCCCGGAACACCGGGGCATGGCAGGCAGGGGGCGATATCAGATATGCCATGAACGACTGCACTGCTTCTCTGCAGTATTATGACCGGGCATTGGAGCTGGACTCAAACAGCTCTCCGGCCTGGGCCGGCCGGGGCGATGCGCTGTACTGTGCAGGTGATTCCGATCAGGCTCTGGCCAGCTATTGGCGGGCTCTCACTCTCCAGCCTAACAGCAGCAGGGCCATCCTGGGCCTGGCGGACATATTTTACGCGGCGGGCGACTACAATCAATCCCTCTACTACTACAGGCAGGCTGTGGCAGTGGATTCCGAGAGCATCCATAGCTACATCGGCCAGGGCAATTCTATCTGCGCCATGCAGCGGTACAATCAATCCCTTCCTATCTTCGAGCTGGCCCTGGATCTCGATCCTAATAACAGAGAGGCACTCTTGGGCAAGGGGCTGGTCCTGATAGCGCAAGAGAACCACTCTGCCGCCCTGGAATGCTTCAGGGGCCTGGTTGCCGCCGACCCCCATAGCTATGCTGCTTACTCCAACCTGGGAAGCCTCCAGGCAGCCATGGGCGACTACGATGATGCCGCAGAAAGCCTGGAAGCAGCCTGCCGGATCAATGCCTCGGTGGACGACCTCTGGCGCAATCTGGCCACCATTTACTATATATCAGGCCGATACAGCCGGTCGGCAGAGGCCTTTAAAAAAGCCACAGATCTCGATCCTGAAGACGCTTCCGCCTGGGTCGGCCTGGGGCTGGCCCAGAACCAGAGTGAAATGCCGGATGAAGCCGTGAAGAGCTTTGAGAGGGCCATATCCATCGATCCCAGGAATAAGGATGCCCACTACAATCTGGGGCTGGCAATGGCAGGGCTAGACCGCTCAAAAGAAGCACTTGAGGCCTTTGAGAGGGTCCTTGAGATTGACCCGGAGGAGCCTCTTACCAGATATGCTGCCAATTTGACTCTGTCCAGAATGAAAGGTGCAGCCTGATTTGCAGAAAGAGACAGGGGCTATATTCACAGATTCATTTCACATAAAAGAAAGCATTCCGGCTAGCAGAGAAGCCGGACCGGAAATCTGCAACCGAGGATGTATGGTGGTGGGAAAGATCTGCTCGAGTCTTTCCGGCCGGACTGCCTTCATCTGCTTTATGCTCTTTTCTTCTCAAAGCTATTCTGACGCTGATAATTATTCTGCGAGACCATATCCGGCTCGAAGCTCTCGATCAGCCTGTATTGCCGGTTGTTTCTATTGCCTCTCTTGTCCAGCAGGCCGTCCCGATTCATTCGGGATAGATAGGTCGAGACCGTGGATAGCTTGATGTCATCTGCCACCGTCTCATATCTCTCTCTTAATTCCTGGGTTGTAAACCAGGTACTGGAGAACTCATATTTTATAAAGCTGCCCAGCTTCTCCATCAAAGTGCCATGACCATAGTCCGGAGCAGGTGCTCCTGAGCCAGCTATATCTCCTCTGCCCTCAAAGACTCCGGAAGCGGACAAAAAGCCGATTATCCTGTCCCTCAGAGCCTCTCCATCCATATTTTGCGACTCGAATTCATGGGAGGACTTGAGGCCCTTATCCTCTATTTCTATCCGGATCCTCATCTGTTTCTCGCCTCTTACTGTCTTGCCGACACTGTCATAGGAGCTGATGTGGATGCTGCGCGCTGAAGAGATGAAGCTTCATTCGGCCCGAGGCCAAAGGAGATATTCTCCGATCTTGCAGCATCCTTCATCTGCTTGCTCTTATCCGGATTCATCTGCAATACAAACAATTTCATATGCCCTCTCATTCTCATCCCCTTCCATGCTTAAGCCATCGTTCTTTCTCAGCCGCTCCCTTCTTCCGGCTGATATCATCTTCCGCCATCCCTTGGTTTGAGGCAGAAGGCAGAGACATGCCGCTTTTGCCCTCTCCCCCATATTCTCCCGACCAGATCTCTTCTGCCAGTTGGCTCTTCCCTCTCTGTCGTCCCTTCCCGACAGAGGGGGACAATGAGACCCCGGACCATCCATCCCCCTACCTTTGCGGCTCTGTCGCCCCTTTACGACAGAATGTCGGCCCGGGAGATATGAATCCCCATCGGATGATTAATCTGCTTTTGCTTCCCTCTTGTGCCATCCCTCATGGGAGGTTCTTTATCCTGCGAAGCATTTTTAGAGCATCGAAAGGCCCCTTCTTCCCTTCGATCTCCCCCTTCATTGCTACTCCCTATGCCATCCCCTTATGGTGACGTTATGCTTCAGATAGCGACAAACACATCCGGGCCGCAGCCAGCCTCAAATTATTTCTGAGTTCTGGCCAATCCCGCCTTTTATTTGCCCCTCGCCTCCCAGTTTTATTATCAAGATTTTGTGAAGATTCATCCACCCCCTCAGATGGATAAACTTCTGTATTCATCCCATCTTGATGTGATCAGACAATCTGTCTGGCCCTTCTGGCACAATAATACCTATCTTTTGGTTATATATATACCTTCTGGTTGTTGGTAGCTGTAGTTAAAGGCTAAAAACTGATATTAAGGCTTTTTTTAGAAAATAAAAGGATATTTGACCGGGAAATAGTATTTCACAACATCCAGACGATACCGAATAAGACGGGGCGGCATGTTTTGTGAAAAGAGCAATCATGCGGATACTAATGAAATAATAGATATCAATAGGCGTTATTCTTATGAAAGAGCTAATATGAACCACTTGTGAATCCATTTCACAACGGCTTACTGATAGGGAAATTGCATTCGGGATATAGTCGAGATAATCTATCAGGGCCGCATATCCCTGGATAAATATTGCGCGAGAAGATGGTCCGTCAGAAACTAAATTCTGGCCAGCAGATCGGGAGACAGCGGAGGAGCATGGACAGCAGGTTACTATCCGGCAAGATCCTCCGCTCTGGCCTGCCTGCTCACAAACAGCTCCCCGAAGATCTCCTCCTGCTCCAGCCAGACAGTCCTTCTCTGAGCCATGAAGAGAAGGGAGATGTAGTTGGTGACTTCTTCCTGGGCCGCGCCGTCTCTGATGTTAATCTCCTGGAATGTGAGGCGGGTCTTCTCTGTGAACATCTCGTCCAAAATGGGGCCGAGGGCCTTTATCCTCTCCTCGATGCCCTCTTCATGAGACGGATCTAAGATCTTCTTTTCCGCCAGGAGAGGCCAGCGTTCTCTCATGGCCTTCCTCCTGCCCACCACCTCCGCCTTCTTCAGCTCCGATATCAGCTCATCCAGGGTCACCGGGCGCTTGGTATGGCGGCGCAGAGGGGGACGGGGAAGCTGGTCTAAAACCTCTTCCCGCGGCGGCGCTGCCTCCTCTATCTCCTCCGGCTCGATCTCTTCTTCTTCCTCCTGCCCTTCCATCTGGTCGGACTTGAGACGCAAGAGGATGCTGGCATAAAGCAGGGTTCGGGCCGGGATTCTCAGATCCCTCCTCTCCAGAGAGTCGATATACTGGAGGAACTTCTCCGTGGCCAGGGCTATATCGATATCCCAGGGATCTATCTCTCCCCTTCGGGCCAGGTCCACCAGAACCTCGGCTGGCTCTCCCAGCACGAACTCCACCTCTTTTTCTATCATCTCTGCACCTCTTGCGGCTCAGCCGGTGGCTATGCCTGTAACCGTGGTGATGTTGTTCTCCTGCATGGTCACCCCCAGGGTGTACCTGGACTGCAGTATCATGGGCTTTCTCAGCGATACCACTATGAACTGAGCCCTGGCCGAGATCTTCTTGATCAGCCGGGCAACCCGCTCCACATTGGCCCCGTCCAGGAACATGTCTATCTCATCCATGGCATAGAAGGGAGCAGGCCGGTGCATCTGGATGGAGAAGATAAAGGATAGGGCGGTGAGGCTCTTCTCCCCCCCGGACATGGCCTCCAGGCGGTGGAAGGGCTTTCCCGCCGGGCGGGCCTTGATGGTCATGCCCGCTGATAGGGGATCTTCCGGACTCTCCAATATCAGCTCACCCTCCCCCCGGGACAGCTCCCGGAAGATCTCCTTGAAGTTCTGGTTTATCTCCGTGAAGCTGGTCAGGAAGGCCTCTTTCTTCATCTGGTCGTACTTGTCCAGCTTCTCTATGATCGCCACCCTCTCTGCCGCCAGGGTGTTCCTTCTCTGGGCCAGGGTGTCGTGCCTGATCTGGACATGATCGTACTCCCGGATGGCCAGCATGTTCACCGGCTCCATATCCCTCATGGCCTGCTCCAATGCCCGGATCTTTTCGGCCACGATCTCGGAGTTGGGCGGCTCCTGATCACAGTCCACCCCGCAGCTCTCGATCTGGCTTCGTAGCTCCATGACTCTGGAGAGCACCGCCCCTTCTGTCGAGGCAGTGGCGCTCTTGCGGGCTTCGATCCGGTCCCACTCCCTCTCTGCCTGTTCCGCCTCCTTCTGCAGGGCCATGGTCCTCTCCAGCAGCTTGAGCCTCTCTCCTTTCAGGCCATGCAGCTCCCCCTCGATCTCCTCTTCTCGGCCCAGAGAGGCGGCCAGCTTCTCTTTAAGCTCTGCAATGGAAGCGGCTCCGGCGCTCTTTCTGGCGATAGTCTCCGCTTTCTGCTCCTCTAAAGAGGCCCGGCGGGCTGAAAGCTCATCTAGCTTCTCTTGAAGAGCATCCACTCTGATCTTGTCCTTGAGCATCTCCCCGTCGATGGCGCTGATCCTCTCCTCTAGCCTCTTGACCTCCAGGCCGGCGGCATCGGCCTTTTTATTCAGCTCGGGAATCTCTGAGCCCTTCAGCTCCTCTTCCAGCCGGTCTATCCTCTCCTGGACGGAAGAGAGGGCCCTTTCCGAGGCGGCTATGGAGGACTCCAGGGTGCCCAGCTGCTCTTTATAACCCAGCGACTCTCCCTCCATGGCCGCCAGCCGCTCTCTCTTCTCCGATATGGCTTTTTCCAGGCGGGGGCCGGCGGAGCCCATCTCATCCACCTGGAATGTCTTCTTGGATATCTCCCGGTTCAGCTCCTCCACCTCCCGGGAGAGGCGGGAGATCTGCTCCTCGATCCGGTCCATCTGGTCCAGCCTGCCGGAGCGCTCCGATTCGGCGGTGGCGATCCTGCCCGAGAGCTCCATGATCCGGGACCTCTCCTCAGCGGCGAACTTCATCTTGGAGCGGTAATGGCCTCCGGTCATGGCTCCCGACCTCTCCACCAGGTCTCCCTCTAGCGTGACCATGCGGTAGCGGCCCATGAGAGGCCGGGCGGAGGAGAGGCTGTCCATCACCAGGGTATCCCGGAAGACATACCAGAAAGCAGGAAGGAACCTGGGATCATAGTCCACCAGGTTGAGGGCATAGTCCACCACTCCCGGATGGTCGGGCCGGGAGGAAAGGCTGCCCCGCTCCAGCTTGTTTAAAGGCAGGAATGTAGCCCGACCGATCTGGGATCTTTTGAGATACTCTATGGCCTGGGAGGCATCGGCATCGCTGGCGGCCACTATGCTCTGCAGCCGGGCTCCCGCCGCCACCTCCAGAGCGGCGGAATAGGCCGGGTCGACCACACCCAGCTCGGATATGGTCCCGAAGAGGCCGGGCAAGATCTGCCGCTTCATGGCCGACCGGACCGCCTCCACCGCCCGGCTGTATCCTGACTTCTCCTCCGCCGCCCTCATCCGGCCGTCGCTCTTGGCAAATTCGCTCTGCAGCCGCTGCAGCTCCCGATCTCCCTCGGCCATCTCCCGGCGCAGCCTCTGGCGGGCGCTCTCCAGATCGTCTCTATCCCTCTCCAGGCTCATGGCCCGGCTGTTGAGGGAAGAGAGAACCGATCTTAGCTGCTTTTCATCCTGCTCCAGGCTGGAGAGGCCCTCTTCTGCCTCTTTTATTCCTGAGAGAAGCTCCTCCTTCTCCAGTCCTCCCCGCCTGGTGGCGTCGAGCAGCCTGTCCCTCTCCCGGACCAGATCGCCCAGACTGGACTTCGCCTCCTCCCGGATCTGCCTGGCCGCGGCCAGATCATCCCTCAGGGAGGCGAATCTTGCATCGGCCCGGGCCAGGCTCTCCTGGGCCTTTCCCTGCAAAGCAAGCTGGTCATCTAATTCTCCTCGCAGGCTGGCGGCTCGCAGGCTGGCGTCACTCATCTTCTCCGCCAGGGAGGCTGCTTCGGCTTGCAGGCTTGCCGTCTGCTTGAAGCAGCTCTTCTGCTGATCGTCTATCTCGGTGAGGCTTTTTTCCAGCATTTCCAGCTGGGCCGCCTCCCGGGCAATCTCCCCCTTGATCTCCTCTATCCTGCGCTTGACTGCGATCTGCTCGTCCTCTCCCTTGTGGGTGATCTGCGAGCTGAGGGAGGCGAGCCTGGCATCCTGCTCGCTGAAGAGCTGCCTCTTCTCCTCCGCCTTCTGCTGCAGGCTTATCCCCTTCTGCTCCAGAGCAGCCATCTCCTCATGAAGGGCCGCCAGTTCTATGGAGGCCTCCTTGAGCCTCGCCAGGAGGAGGAAGGCCTGCTGGCGGGCCAGCTCCTCCCGATGGGCCTGGTAGGAGAGGGCCCGGTCCCTCTCCGCCTTGAGATGGGAGAGCTGATCCGCCACCTCCTCTATGATCACATCCACCCGGCCGATGCGCTCCGCCACCACATCCAGCTCCTCCATGGCCTTCTTCTTCTTCTCATCGAACTCGGCGACGCCGGCGATCTCGTCTATGATCTTCCGGCGGTCCATGGCCGTCATCTCGATGATGCGGGTGACATCGCCTTGCATCACAATATTGTAGCTTTCCGGGGTGATTCCCGCCTTGGCCAGAAGCTCATGCAGCTCGGTCTGGCTGCAGGACTTGCCGTTAAAATAATAGGAAGAGGCGTATTTGTCTCCCTTGACCTTGACCTTTCGGGAGACCACTATGGTGTCGGAGTCCAGGGGAAAGCTGCGGCTGGAGTTGTCCAGCCGGACGGTAACCTCGGCAAAATCGGGATTTTTGGAGCCCTCGCCCCTGTAGATCAGGTCGGGAAGCCTCTCGGCACGCATGGCCCGCGAGCTGGACAGGCACAGGGCAAAGAGCAGGGCATCCACGATATTGGACTTGCCGCTGCCGTTGGGACCGGTGACGGTGAGAAAATCGTTCTTCAGGGGAACCCGGACGCTCCTGCCGAAGGACTTGAAGTTCTTCAGCTCAACCTCTTTGATGTACAAAGGCCGCCTCCATCGCCCCGCCCCTACCGTCCTTGCCCATGTCCATCTGCTCCCCCTCTGCCTCTAAAAGCCCTTCTCTTCATTGCCCGGACCCTTATTAAGACGATATATCTTGGTCAAGGTGTTTAAAAGTATATCTATATTTCCATCATTATATCTCGGGAGACCATCTTTTTCTGATCCTGGATCTTGAGATATCCCCGCCGGGATCATCTTTTCCCCGGATCCGCTCCCAAGCCCAAAACCTATTTAGCCTGCGGCAAAGCTGCTTAAGGCATGGAAGTACTTGCCGATGTGGGTGGAAGGCCGGGCCTGGACTGCAATGGCTTCTGCAGCTACTGCTACTTTAAGGGAGTCAAGGATGTCCCTCCCTTCGGCTGCAAGTTCTGCATGCCCTTTAAGAAGGGCTGCGACTACTGCTCCAGGGCTATATTCGAGGGCTACCCCGGATTCAAGCCCATGGATACCGTCCTCTTCGAGGTGGCATCAAAATGCATGGGCAGCATTCCGGACAAGGTCAGCATCAGCGGGGGAGGGGATCTGAGCTGCTACCCCGATCTTTTGCCCCTCACAGAGAGCCTCTCTCAGGGGATGGTGCCCATCTCTTTGGGCTACACCTCGGGAAAGGGATTCAAAAAGGCGGATGACGCCGCTGCTCTGGTGGAGGCGGGGGTGATGGAGGTCTCTTTTACCGTCTTTGCCACCGATCCCCAGCTGCGCAGGAAGTACATGAACGACAAGAACGCAGAGATTGCGCTGGCCAATTTGGAGATCTTCTGCCAACACTGTCAGGTCTACTGCGCCGCTGTGCTCATACCGGGGGTAAACGACGGGCCGGTGCTGGAGAAGACCTGCTCCGACCTGGAGGACATGGGGGCCAAGGGCATAATTCTGATGAGATTCGCCAACTCCCGGGACCAGGGCTTGATTCTGGGCAACTCTCCCATAATGCCGGGCATAATCCCGCACAGCATTGAGGAGTTTCGAGATATAGTCACCCAAACCGCGGAAGGCCATCGCCTGAGGGTGACGGGAACCCCACTCTGGGACCCGGTGACCGGCGCGCCATTTGCTTTGGCCCGACGTCCAGACTTAGTGGCCAGCCTGCCGGAGCAGCGCCGGGGGGCGAGCATCATCACCAGCCGGACCGCTCTGCCCCTGCTGAAAGAGATCTTCAAAGATAGATCGGACAAGGTCAATGTGGTGGGGCTGGAAAAGGATATTGGCTGCCTGATAACCATAGAGGACTTCCAGAATCTGGACCTCGCCCTGGTCAAGGATACGGTGATCATCCCCGGACGGACCCTGGCTCATGAGAAGGAGATCAAGAGAGCGCTGTCCCGCGACGGCCGGGAGAGGATCTTAGCCCGGGGGCCGGACCAACTGACAGTGGACGGAGAGATGAGCATCTCCATGAACGAGGAGGAGGTCCTGGATCTGGAGATGGAGGCCTTCGCCGAGCTGATCCAGGCCATAAACGCGCTGGGTGTATAGATTTTCCGGGAGCGCCCTATTTATTTCTTCTTCTGATCGGGCAGAGCCGCTACTATCTGCCCCTCAGCACATGGCAGCCTCTGCCGCCCTGCTTCTCGAAGTAGTTTTGATGGTACTCCTCGGCGGGATAGAATGTGGTGGCCGGGACGATCTGGGTTACCGCCTTATTGTTATAGACCCCTGAGCGGTCGAACTCCTGCTTCGATTTTTCCGCTGCGGCCTTCTGCGCCTGGTCGCGGTAGAAGATGGCGGAGCGGTACTGCGTTCCCACATCCGGCCCCTGGCGGTCCGGGGTAGTGGGGTCATGCATTCGCCAGAATAGGGAGAGCAGCTCCTCGTAGGAGACGACCTTAGGGTCAAACCGGATCTGCACCGCCTCGGCGTGGCCGGTGATGCCGGTGCAGACCTGGCGGTAGTTGGGATCGGAAGTAGCGCCGCCGGTATAGCCAACGGTGGTCTCCACCACTCCCGTGACCTGCTTGAATATGGATTCCACTCCCCAGAAGCAGCCAGCGGCGAAGGTGGCAGTCTCAAGCTCTTTACCCTTTTCCGGATCGGCCCCAGCAGCTTTGCTTTCCGGCTTCTCAGCCGCAAAGAGCCCGGAGTACTCTCCGTATCCCTCTTTTTCCAGATCCTCCGCGGGGATAAAGCGCAGAGATGCGGAGTTGATGCAGTAGCGCAGGCCGGTCGGCTTCGGGCCGTCTTCGAAGAGATGGCCCAGGTGGCTGTCGCCTTTGAGGCTTCTGACCTCGACCCTCTCCATGCCGTAGCTGAGATCAGGCTTCTCCCGCACATTCTCCCCCTTAAGCGGTCGGGTGAAGCTGGGCCAGCCGGTGCCGGAGTCGAATTTGTCTTTCGAGGAGAAGAGGGGCTCGCCGGAGACCACATCCACATAGATGCCTGCCTTCTTGTTGTTCCAGAACTGGTTGTTGAAAGGGGGCTCGGTGCCGCACTGCTGGGTCACATGAAACTGTAGGGATGTCAGTTTCTTTTTGAGATCTTCTTTGGAATTTTCGGTCAAATCCAATACCTCTCTGCTGATCTTGCTGTTCTGGCCGGGGCCGGGAAGAGATAGGCTCTGGCCTGAGGGGGTTTCTAGAGACCATGAAATGGGTCAGATTTCCAGATGATTAAGCTGGAGTGGTTGGATGTCTGCGGATAAATCCTTTTGGGGGCTATCTGCAAACAAACACATAGGAGCCGGGAGTAGCTTCGTGAGGTCGACCCAGGGCGAAGGAGATTGCCAGCAACTACAGGGGTAGATCGGAGGAGGCGGAAGTGCGGGAGCTGGCCATCCACCGCAGGGTGAGCAGGCTCAGATACTCCTGCCGGTGTGTCGAGTCCTCGGCGGTGCAAAATAGAATGTGAAAAAAATTGGCTTCAGGTGAAGACCTCTCCCGTCCTCACCTTGCCCGACTTCTCCACGGCAGAGACGAATATCCTGCCGTCCCCGAATTTCCCCGTCCGGGCGGCGTCGCATATGGTCTTCATGACCGTATCCACCTCGCAGTCCTCCACATAAATCTCCATCTTCAGCTTGGGGAGCAGGTCCACATCCATGGTCCCGCCCCGGTACTGCAGCTTTATGCCCTTCTGCTCCCCCCGGCCCAGGACATCGATCACAGTCATGGCCACAACACCTTTCTCTTCCAGGGCTCTTTTCACCTGCTCCAGCCTCTCCGGCCGGATGATGGCCTCGATCTTTTTCATCTCCTATCACCCTGTAGCATCTCTTTTTCGCGCCTTATACTGCCTTCAAGCATAAGCTTTCTCCCCGTGCTGGGAGATATCCAGTCCCACATATTCCTCTTCTTCGCTGACCCGCAGGCCCATGACCCTATCCACCAGCTTGGCCAGGATCAGTGTCATGACGAAGGCGTAAACTACGGATGCCCCGGCGGCCATTATCTGCACCGAGAGCTGATGGAAGCTGCCCTCGATCAGGCCGGCATAGCTATTGATGGAGGTGGTGGCGAATATGCCCGTGGCAATAGCGCCCCACAGCCCGCCCATGCCGTGCACCGCCCAGGCGTCGCAGCTCTCGTCCAGCCCCCGGCCCACCCGGAAGAGCAGAGCCATATAGCAGAGCACGCCGGACACGGCGCCGATGGCAATTGCCCCAGGAACGTCGACATATCCCGCCGCCGGGGTTATGGCCACCAGGCCGGCTATGCCTCCGCTCACCATTCCCAATGCGG
>ERZ1026800.2227-NODE-2227-length-10928-cov-5.110638_pt1 | contig 10928 bp, 9 predicted proteins | sample MGYA00520873_ERZ1026800 | MGnify/ENA primary metagenome ERZ1026800 (study PRJEB33270, sample SAMEA104284475) | anaerobic digester metagenome | biome: Anaerobic digester microbiome; feature: mesophilic sludge digester; material: Anaerobic digester biomass | place...
CCAATCGGGGTGCCACCGTGCGTCGACCTCGGCGAAATACACCGAAAAGTCTTTCGCCTCAGTCGTGTCGAAAACGTCGAGCATGAGGCCAGTATGACGATGGCCTGTGACAACGAAGCCGCCACAACACCCACATCAAGAGGAAGTCCCAGGACACTTGGCTGGTGATCGAGACGGGTTGTGGCCGGCTACGCTGGCGCCCTCCATGACCCTTCGCCCCCAGCCCCCGACTCCGGTGACCGAAGTGCACGACAGCGCCGCCGAAGCCCTGGCGGCCGTCGACCAGCAGTACACGGCCAACCGCCGCACCCTGGTTGCGTTGTTGGCCTCAGCCAACGCCCCGCTCAGCCTGCCCGAGATCATGGAACTGCAGCCCGACCTGGCGCAGAGTTCGGTCTATCGAACCCTGGGAGTCTTGGAACAGGCCGGCGTGGCGCTTCGAATTGTCACCGGGGACGAATTCGCCCGATTCGAACTGGCCGAGGCGCACAGCGGCCTCCACCATCACCACCTGATCTGCACCGCATGCGGGTCGGTCGAGGACGTGACCCTTCCCAGCGACGTCGAGGCAGCGGTCGTCAGCGAACTGGAGGCGCTCGCACACCGGCATGGGTTTGCTCCGGCCGACCATCAGGTGGATCTGATCGGCGTGTGCGCAGCGTGCCAACAAGCGGCCTGAGAAGGCGTCCGACCGAAGGCCCCCATTGAGAATGGGTATCATTTCCGGATGCGCCCCACTCGAGTTCTTCGCAGCGCTGCAGGCGTCCTGAGCGTCGCCATGCTCGTCGGCCTGGCAGCGACCGCCTGTGGGACGGGCGAGCAGGCCGATGCCCCGCAGGGTGATTGCCCGGTGAAGCCGGTGCGGGTCGTCGCCACCGTTAATCAATGGGGCGAGATCGTCGAAGCGCTCGGCGGGGACTGTGTGGCGGTGGACACGATCATCTCCGGATCAGCCGCAGACCCCCACGACTACGAGCCGTCACCCGCCGACAGCGCAGCGTTTGAGCAGGCCCAACTGGCCGTACTCAACGGACTCGGGTACGACAGCTGGGCCCAACGGGCCCTCGACCAACTCGGCGATGACGGACCCGAGGTGATCGACGCCGGCATCGTCTCCAACCTCACCACCGGCGACAATCCGCACCTGTGGTATTCCCCGGCCGCGGTGCGCTCCACGAGCCAGGCGATCACCGAGGAACTGACCGACCTTGCCCCCGACGCAGCCGACTACCTCAACCAGCGCTCCACGGCGTGGGCGGCAGCGCTCCAGCCCTACGACACGGCGCTCGACGATCTGCGGGATGCAGCCGACGGCGCCGCTTTCGCCTCGACCGAGCCGGTGGCGGACGACCTGTTGGAGGCCGCCGAGCTGCGCAATGCCACACCTCGGGGGTTCCGGGCGGCTGCACTCAACGAAACCGACCCTTCTCCCGCAGATCTGGCTGCGTTCGAGAAGCTGCTCACCTCGGGCGACGTCGCCGTGCTCGTCGTCAACCCACAGAGTGAAAGCCCGGTGGCCGACCAGCTGCGCCGAACCGCCGAAGCTGCCAAGGTGCCGGTGGTTGAAGTGACCGAGACCGTGCCGGCCGACACTGACGGGTTCATCCCCTGGCAGGTCGCCCAGATGCGGACGCTCACGAGCGCTGTCGCCTCATGAACGGCTCTGACGCGAAGCGTCCGGTCGTCCGTTTCTCCGACGTCGCAGTCGTTCGAGGTGGCCGAGAGATCTGGTCGGAGGGCACCTTCGAAGTCCCCCGCGGTTGCATCGTCGGAGTGATCGGTCCCAACGGCTCCGGCAAAACCACCTTCCTGAAGCTGCTGCTGGGCCTGCTCACCCCGAGCACCGGCAGCATCGAGGTGCTGGGCGAAACACCCCGTCGGGGCAACCCTCGCATCGGATATGTACCTCAGAACTACACCGCAGCCGTCGGCGATGCGGTGCGGTGCCGCGACCTGGTGCACCTGTCCCTGCTGGGCACCCGCTGGGGCGTGGGCCAACGCAACCTCCAGCCTCACGCCCTCGTCGACGAGGCATTGGCCGCCGTCGATGCGACCGGCTTCGCCGACGAGCGAATGTCGCAGGTGTCCGGTGGGCAACAGCAGCGGGTGGCGATCGCTGCGGGGCTGGTCAACTCGCCGGACCTGTTGTTACTCGACGAGCCGTTGGCCAACCTCGACATGCGTAACCAGCGCCAGATCGCTGCGCTGCTCGGCCGCCTCGCCACCGAGCGAAACATGACCGTGTTCGTCGTCGCCCACCAGCTCAACTCGCTGCTCGAGGTGCTCACCAGCGCCGTGTACCTGCTGGACGAACACGCCCACTACGACGTGATCGGCAAGGTCGTCGACGAGGAACTGCTCAGCCACCTGTACGGAACGTCAATTGCGGTGGTCCGGACCCCGCAGGGTGATCTGTTCACCCGCAACGCCTGATGGGTCTGCTCGCACAGATCGGCTACCAAAACAGCTGGATCGAGGTGCTCGGCGCCACCTTCATGCGCCACGCGTTCATCGGCGGAACGCTGGTGGCGTTGGCCTCCGGGTTGGTCGGGTACTTCGTGGTCGTCCGTCGTGACGCCTTCGCCGCCCACGCCCTGGCCCACATCGGGTTTCCGGGAGCCACCGGGGCGGCCTTGATCGGAGCACCGGTCACGCTCGGTCTGGCGGTGTTCTGCGTCGCCGGGGGCCTTGCGATCGGAGCGTTCGGCAAACGGGTGGATCGACGGGAGGTGGCCACCGGCACCGTGCTCGCCTTCGCCACCTCGCTCGGCGTGCTGTTCGCCTCGATGGCGACCGACAGCACCACCAGCGTCACCAGCGTGCTGTTCGGCAACCTGTTGGCCATCTCCGCCGAGCAGTTGATCGTGTTCGGCACGATGACCGCCGTGCTCGTCGTCGCGATGGTGATCATCGCCAGGCCGCTGTTATTTGCCTCGATCACCCCGGAGGTGGCCGAGGCGCGCGGCGTGCCGGTCCGCTCCCTGGGCATCGCCTTCCTGGTGCTGTTGGCACTGGTGGTCGCCATGGCCACCCAGGTGGTCGGCACCCTGTTGCTGTTCGCCTTGGTCGTCACGCCGGCCGCCACCGCACTGGTGATCACCGCCCGGCCGATCGCCGCGGTCGCCATCGCCACAGGGATCGCCCTCGGCTGTGTGTGGGGCGGCCTGGTGTTGTCGGCGATGTTCAACCTGCCGCCCAGCTTCCCGATCGTGTCGCTCGCCTTCGGCGGTTGGCTGGCCGCACTCGCCCGCAGCCGTGTACTGGAACGTTCCGGCCGGCCGACGGCGTCCGCATCTACCCTGGGGCGATGACCGAACCGGCCCCGTGGTGGCGCAGCGCCGTCGTCTACCAGATCTACCCACGCAGCTTCCGTGACACCTCCGGCAACGGGGTTGGCGACCTGCGGGGCATCATCGACGGGCTCGGCCACCTGGAAACCCTCGGCGTGGATGCCATCTGGTTGTCGCCGGTGTTTCCATCGCCGATGGTGGATCACGGATATGACGTGTCGGACTACTGCGACATCGACCCGCTGTTCGGCACGCTGGCCGACTTCGACGAGTTGGTGGAGGCGGTGCACCAGCGAAGCCTTCGAATCATCCTCGATTGGGTGCCCAACCACACCAGCGACGCCCACCCATGGTTTATTGAATCTCGCTCGTCGCGGGACAACCCCAAGCGCAACTGGTACCACTGGCGCAACGACAACCCCGGCGAGTTGCCCAACAACTGGACCCGGGCGTTCCCTGCCGGCGAGCCCGCATGGGCCTGGGACCCGGGCAGCGAGGCCTGGTACCTCAACCAGTTCAGCCCCGAACAGCCCGACCTGAACTGGTCCAACCCCGAGGTTCGGTCCGCCATGGCCGACTCCCTGAGATTTTGGTTGGACCGGGGCGTGGACGGGTTCCGCATGGACGTCATTCACTTGATCGGCAAAGACCCCGCACTGCCCGACGTACCCGCTGAGTTGGCGGCGTTGCCGGCCGTGGTGCTCGTCGACGAACCGGCGGCTCACGAGTACCTACGAGAGATCCGCGCGGTCCTCGACGGTTACCACGGCGACCGCGTGGCCATCGGCGAGGTGTACCTGCTGGATTCCGCCCAGATCGCCACCTACTACGGCAGCAACGGCCACCCGGGAAGTGACACCGCACCGGAGCTTCACCTGGCGTTCAACTTTCCTGCCATGTTCGGGCCGTGGGATGCCGAGGCCTGGCGAACCAACCTGGCCGGCGCCGACCAGCACTTCGCCTCAAAGGGCCTGCAAACCACCTGGGTCTTGTCCAACCACGACAATCCTCGGCACCGCACCCGCTTTGGCGGTGACGAGGCCGTGGCTCGTGCCGCGGCGGTGCTGCTCCTGGGACTCCCGGGAACGCCGTTTCTCTATGCCGGAGAAGAGTTGGGCCTGGAGGACGCCGATGTGCCGTCCGAGGCGATCGTCGACCCATCCGGCGGGCGGCGCGACGGGTGCAGGGCGCCCATCCCGTGGACAGCCGAGGCGGGCCACGGTTGGGCGTCGGCCAGAACGTGGCTGCCGTTCCCGCCCGGGTCCAACGTCCACAGCGTTGCGGCACAGGGCGACGACCCTCGTTCGATGCTGGCCCTCTACCGACACCTGCTCGCGGTCCGCTCAGCCTCCGATGCGCTTCGGCTGGGCCACCACGAGGTCGTGCAGGCCGACGATCAGGTACTGGCCTGGGTTCGCCCTGTCGCAGACGGCGGCCAACAAGACCGCGCCCAACAGCACGGCGCCCAACAGCACGGCAGCACCCAGGTTGGCGACGTGCTGGTGGCGGTCAACTTCACCGCCGGGCCCGCCGGTCTCGACGACCGTGCCGGGTGGACCGTGCTTGCGTCATCGAATCCCAGTCGTGCGATCGGCGGAACCATTGGTGACCAACTGATGGAAAACGAGGCGCTCTGGGCGGCCCCGCCGCGTTGAACAGCCCTTCCGGCAGGGCCCCACGGGGCATCGCACGTAGGATGGACGGTCGATGTCGACCCCGTGGAACCTCACCAACCCTCCCACCGACGTCGACATCGCCGCCGCATTGCGGGCGTTCCCCGTGGTCGCCGACTCGCTCCGGGCCACCGAGCACCTCCCCAACCGCATCGTTCCCTTTCATCATGTCTGCGGGTTCAACCAGCTGTTTCCGTGCCTCAGCCCCTTGGGGCTCAGGCTGCTCCAACTCGACAGGTTTCACCGGGGCGTCACCCGGGAGCTGGCTCTGGCCGAGGCCCCTGACATGCCGCCCGAGTTGGTCGACGCCGAGGCATCCAACCTGGTGATCGCCGGCTTGGCCCATCTGAAGGACGGCCAGCTGCGATCGCACTCGGACATCGCCCGGTACATACCCATGGCACTGCCCATGTTTGAAGACGATGCGTCGTCGATCAACACCAATCGGCTGGCCACCGCATGCCGTCGCATGGGCATCAAGCCCGGCCTCACCAAGGCCGAGCGGGCCGAGGCGTTGCAGCAGGCGCTGCGCGACCCGGACGCGGTGGCCCACTCGCTGTCGACCGCCGGCCCCGAGGCGCGCCGCATGTTCGAACGCATCGTCGAGCTGACCACCGTGGATCGCTACGGGTTCGCCGATACCGACGAGCCGGCCGGGTACGTCCCCCTCGACCGACTGGTACGGGAAGAGTCGCGGGACTACTGGGCCGCCTCCCGAGACCTCGTCACCGCCTTCTCCGGGCGCAGCGTGTCCACGCCCGTCGGTGAGCTGATCGAACGGGCGCTGATCAGCACCTCCCACGGCTGGGGCGATCAGCTGTGGTTGTACCTGGACGTAGCGCACACCCAAGGCCTCTCCCTGGGTCCGGCGCTCGTGCCCCCGCCGGTCATCGATGGCAGTCCCGTGCACGAGACGCCCACCGCGCCCACCAGGGTGGTGGCGCAACTCGGCGACGTGGTGGCCTACCTGGGCGACCACCCGGTGGAGGGCAAAAAGTCGGGCGACCGTCGGGCACCGGTTTCCACCTGGCGCAGCGCGGCCAAGGCCACCGCAATCCCCAAGGAACTCGGCGTGCTGTTGGGCGGCCTCGCCGCAGATCTTGGCTTGATCTACGCCCGAGCACTGCCCGCACGCGGCCGAGGGCGCAAGGTGGAGCGGCCGGTGCAGTGGCTGGCGAACCCACGTCGACTCGCCGCCTTCGGACAGCTGGACGTGGGCACCCGTTGGCTCAGCATCGTCGACCATTGGCTCGGAGGGGGTCGGGACGAGGACGCCTATGCCAACTCGGTCAAGCGGTCGGTCACCATGTCGGTCCTGGCATCCCTCCCCGATGGCGAGGCCATCGCGGTCGACGACTTCGTTGCGTTCGCCACCCGCCGTCATCTGGCGCTGAGCGACGTCAACGAGCTGAAGGGGCAGCTGGTGGCGGCAGCGTCGCTGGGCCTGATCGGCGATCCGGAGGTGCCCGGCCTGACCGCTGCCGGACGGGCCGCGATCGTCGGAGCCGACGCGGTCAACCAGCTGCTTGGCGGTGGGGCCCGCACGTTCTTGGTGCAGCCGGATCATTCGGTGATGGCGCCGCCGGACCTGGCCCCCGACGTCGCCGCCACCCTGATGCGATACGCCGACCTGGAAAGCGAGGGAGGCGCCTCGGTCTGGCGGCTCTCCGCCCGGCGGCTGGCCCAGGCGGCTCCCACCACAAGCCCCGAGGAGGTGCAGGCGTTTCTCAGCGAGGGCTCCTCGGTGCCGATACCCGACGCCGTGCTGCGCTTTGTCGGCGATGCCATGGGGTCGGTGTCACCGGTGACCGTGACGGAGGTGGGTTGCGTGATCACGGCGGCCGACCCGGTGGTCATCACCGATGCAGCTCGCCACAAGACCGCCAAGCTCACGGTGGTCGCCCCGGGCGTGGCCACCTCCCCGCTCGCCGCCTCCAGGGTGCGCGACGTGTTGGCGACGAAGGGGATCGTGCTGGCCTCCTCGGTCGCCAACGCAACCGTGACCGTGCTCCATCCACCGGGCAGTGCCCACGGTGCCGCCGACGATCCCGAAGGTGGCACGTTGCCGCTCCCCGTGAGCGATGCCGCCGCCGGCTGGGTGGTCGATCAGCCCGACCCCAAGGCCAAACTACCGGCACCCAAACCGATTGGCTACGACAAGGCGCTCGTCGAGACAATAACCATGGCTGCTGCCAGAGGGACACACCGATGACCGACCCGACCAACCCTCTGATCGTGCAGGGCGACCTGTCCGTGCTCGCCGAGGTCGCCTCTCCTCGCTTCGAGGAGGCCCGCTCCCAGTTGGCCCGGTTTGCCGAGCTGGAAAAGGCACCCGAACACATCCACACCTACCGCATCACCCCGCTGTCGCTGTGGAACGCCGCGGTGGCCGGGCTGAGTTCGGGCGATGTGGCCGCCACGATCACCGACCTGGCGAAGTATCCGGTGGCACCGTCGGTGCTGGCCGAGGTGCACGATCAGATGAGTCGCTACGGGCGGCTCAGGCTGGTGCGTGACCACGACACCGCCGCCCTTGCCCTCACCTCGGCCGAACCGGCACTGCTCGAGGAGGTCAGCCGCGACAAGCAGGTGGCCGAGCTGCTGGGCGACCGTCTGGACGGCAACCGGTTCGCGGTGCGCGCAGGCGACCGCGGCGTGCTCAAGCAGGCGCTGATCCGGCTTGGTTGGCCTGCCGCCGATGAGGCCGGATACGAACGGGGTGCCCGCTTGGAGGGGGCCGAGCTCACCGCCGAACTTCGCTCGTACCAGGCGGATGCGTTGGCGGCCTGGTGGGCCCAGGGCCACGATGAGGGCGGCAACGGCGTGCTGGCGCTGCCCTGCGGTGCGGGCAAGACAATCATCGGACTGGCAGCCATTGCCACCGCCGGCACCCACACGCTGATCGTCGTGACCTCGATCAGCTCGGCACATCAGTGGCGCCGCGAGCTGCTGGCCAAGACCAACCTGACCGACGATCAGATCGGCGAGTATTCGGGCGACTCCAAGGAGATCCGTCCAGTCACCATCGCCACCTATCAGGTGCTCACCTGGGCCAAGCGTGGCATGGGTGCCGATGCCGACATGTTCGATCGACACCCGCACCTGAAGCTGTTCGACGAGCGCGGCTGGGGGCTGGTGATTTACGACGAGGTGCACCTGCTGCCGGCGCCGGTGTTTCGGGCGACCGCGCGCATCCAGGCCATCCGTCGTCTCGGGCTGACCGCCACCCTCGTGCGGGAGGACGGCAAGGAGAGCGATGTCTTCAGCCTGATCGGCCCCAAGCGTTTCGATGCTCCGTGGAAGGAGTTGGAGGCGATGGGTTGGGTGGCACCCGCCAGTTGCACCGAGGTTCGGGTGAACCTCACCGACGAGCAGCGCATGACCTACGCGGTGGCCGAGCCCGCCGAGCGGCACCGCCTGGCGGCCACCACGCCGTCCAAGCTGGTGGCACTCGACGCGCTGATGGAACGCCACAAGGGCGACCGGATTCTGGTGATCGGCCAGTTCCTCGATCAGTTGGCCACGGTCGCCGAGCGGCTCGGCGCCCCGCTGATCACCGGTAAAACCTCCCAGAAGGTACGCGACGAGCGTTTCGAGGCATTCCGCTCCGGAGAGATCGACGTGCTGATCGTGTCCAAGGTTGCCAACTTCTCGATCGACCTGCCCGAGGCCAACGTGGCCATCCAGATCTCCGGGCAGTTCGGCTCCCGCCAGGAGGAGGCCCAGCGCCTCGGTCGCATCATGCGCCCCAAAGCCGAGGGCGGCTCGGCCGAGTTCTACACCATCGTCGCGGCCGAAACCGTCGAGCAGAGCTTTGCCCTCAACCGTCAGAGGTTCCTCGCCGAGCAGGGCTACACCTACACCATCGTCGACGCCGCCTAGCCAGCGCGTTCCTGGGCGGCTACCGGGAGGTGTGGAGGTGTGCCGGTGAAACTGACCGGCACACCTCCACACCTCGGCTCCACACCTCGGCTCCACACGTCGGCACCATCTGGCCGATGCCGGGTACAGCTAGATCTGGCCGATCCAGGCGTTGAGGGTCGCGGCGTCGGTGACGAGCTGCGCGGAATCGTCGTCGGCGACGTACTCCAGCAGCGCGTATCGAGGCAGATCACCGGACAGCGGCGGAGCCTCGGCGGCAACGGCCAGGGCGGGCAGCCACAGCTCGGCGCCGTCGGACAGCGGATGACGGTCGGCGATGCCGCCAGGGCCCCAGGTGAACACGTGCAGGTGGGCCAGTGAGTCGGCCACAGACTCCAGCTCGCCCAGCGCCTCGGCCTGGGTGAGCGCAGGGTCGGGTTGCCAGTGGGTGCGCAACGGATCGTTGCCACCCTTCAAAGCACAGCCTTCGAGCACGATCCGGGCACCGGCGGCCGTGTGGGTGAGCGTGCCGGGGTGGAACTCCAGCGCCACACCCAGGCGACGCCGGGCGGCCGCCTCGACGATGGCGGCGGTCGTGAGGCGCGGCTCCCAGGTCCACCAGGTGCCCCAGCTTGGCTTGGCCCAGATCGAGCCAGAGACGATAGCGATGAAGAAAAACACCAGGCTGATCTCTACCGCCGAAAGGCCAACAATATCCCACTTGCGATCCTGCTTGACCAGGTAAGCCACCCCGGCAATCGCAGCCACCAGGAAGCCCAGCATGCCCACCCAGGCAGTGGCAACATGGAAATAGAAAACTCGCTGAACCTGGCCCATCACGGCTTCGAGGGGCGCATAAAAGAAGACCATGCCCACCGCTGCCAGGAAAAAGAGCACGGTGACCAGGTCCAAGATTTGCAAGGTGCGTGGTTTGGGTTGCATGAAGCTACTCCTCAACAATGTAATCAAACACCATGAAGGCCCCGGCAATGAAGATGACATCATAGCCGAGCAGCAAATTGATCCAGGGGCTGATCTCAGCCAACTCCCAACCCTGCAAAAAAGCTGTGCTGGCGTTGACCGCCGCAATGAGCACCGGAATGACCAAGGGGAAGAGCAAGATCGGCAGCAGCACATCGCGCGTGCGGGTCTGCACGGCCATGGCCGAAAGCAAAGTGCCCACGGCCACATAGCCCACCGAACCTAATAACACCACCAGCAGTAAACCCGGCTTAAAGAGGTTGGTGTTATACAGCAAGCTGTACACCGGCAGAACAACGGCCTCAACGATGAACATAAAGAACAGGTTGCCAATGGCCTTGCCAAAGTAAATGGCACTGCGGTCCACCGGGGCCAAGAGCAAGCCATCCATGCAGCCGCGGTCTTTCTCCTGCGCCATCGAGCGGTTCAAGCCCAGTGTGCCGGCAAAAGCAAAGGTCACCCACAGCACCCCGGCGGTCACGCTATGGCGTGCTTTCACATCTAAAACCAGTGCGAAGTCAAAAACCAGGATGACCAATAAAGCAAAGACGAGCATCGAAGAGAGCAGCTCGCGGCTGCGCACCTCAGCAGCCAGGTCTTTCCAAACAATGGCCCACAAAGCGCGCCAGAAGGCCCTCATACAACAGCCCCCTGGCTGGCGGTTTTGGAAAGGCGAGCATCCTCCAAAGCCCGGCGATAAAAGGCCAACAGGTCATCTGGCTGCACCTGGCTGCGCTGCACCGAAGCACAGACGACCCCGCCCGAGAGTACATCGAAGCGCGTGGCCAGGTCACCAGCGCGCGCCAAATCGTGAGAGGTCATGACCACCGTGCGGCCGCGAGCCGCCACATCGCGCAAAACGGTATCCAGCATGGTGCAGGCATCTTGGTCCAACCCGGTATGGGGCTCGTCGAACAGCATCACGCTGGGGTCGTGCAGCACAGCGCGCCCAATAGCCAGGCGCTGCTGCATGCCGCGCGAAAAGGTACGCACCAGGTCGCGGCGGCGAGAGGCCAGCCCAACCAGGTCCAACACTTCGGCAATGCGCCGGTGCGGCTCTGGCAGATCGTACATGCGGGCAAAGAAAACGAGGTTCTCTTCGGCAGTCAGGTCGCCGTAAAGC
>ERZ1026800.2228-NODE-2228-length-10928-cov-2.408666_pt1 | contig 10928 bp, 10 predicted proteins | sample MGYA00520873_ERZ1026800 | MGnify/ENA primary metagenome ERZ1026800 (study PRJEB33270, sample SAMEA104284475) | anaerobic digester metagenome | biome: Anaerobic digester microbiome; feature: mesophilic sludge digester; material: Anaerobic digester biomass...
GCATTGAGCGCTGATGGTACGCACGTAATGTTCCGCGGAGAGCTTCGAGACTGCATAAGGCGATTCGGGGTGGACTTCAGCCGATTCGTGGTAGGGAATCTCTTCCTGGTATCCGTAAATCGCGCCGGAAGATGCCAAAACCACACGTTTCACCTGCGTGTCGCGGATCGCTTCCATCAGCGTCACTGTCCCGCTGACGTTTACGAGATTATAACTGCTCGGAAAGAGGCAGGATTCGGGCACACTCACTTTGGCTGCCAGGTGAAAGACACAGTCCACGTCTTCGAGCAGCTTCCAAAGCAGGATTTTTTCATTGATATCGCCCTGGACAAAAGTGACCTCGGGCAGCAAATCGCCCGGGTTTCCCGTTGAGCAGTCATCCAAAACCCGCACGTTGTGACCTTGTTTTGCCAGTCGGTTGCTGAGGGCAGTTCCCAGAAAACCCGCCCCACCGGTTACCAAATAATTCATTCCTGTTTACCTGTTGTTAAGAATCGCCTTATTATAGCATGTCAGCCGCTGCGCTGATTATCCTGCGGTGCCTTGTATGAACCGCATTGCCCCACTGTAAGGAGAAGAAGTTTCACAACCGCCATCAGGTCATTACAATCAGCCTTTATCGCTCACGGGAATGGTAGAATCAAACCACTTTAAGGAACACACATGAGCAAAGACATTCTTAGCGCCAAAGCAGATTTTCCCCTTTTGAATAAAAGGGTCAACGATCATCCACTGGTCTACCTCGATAACGCCGCCACCACCCAAAAACCCCAGGTGGTAATTGACGCGCTTGTCGATTACTACACCAACCTCAACGCCAATATCCACCGCGGCAACCACTCCCTGGCAGTTCAAGCGACCGAAGCCTACGAAGCCGCCAGGCGCAAGGTGACGGCGTACATCAACGCCGAACACAACCACGAGGTCATTTTTACCCGCGGCACGACCGAGTCGGTCAACCTGCTGGCGTACACCTTCGGAGAAAAGTTCGTGCAGCCCGGCGATGAGATCATCGTCTCGCAGCTCGAGCATCACAGCAACTACGTCCCCTGGAACCTGATGTGCCGGAGGCGCGGGGCGAATTTCCGGACCCTGCCCTTCAATGAGCGCGGTGAAATTGACCTTGAGCTGTTCAAAAGCATGCTCAACGAGAAAACCCGTTTGGTCGCCGTGAACCAGGTCTCGAATTCTCTCGGCACGGTCAACCCGGTTGGGGAGATCATTCGCCTCGCCCACGCGTTTGATGTGCCGGTGCTGGTGGACGCCGCCCAATCGGTGCAGCATCTTGCCCATGACGTGCGGGCTCTGGACGCGGATTTTTACGTCTTCTCCAGTCACAAAATGTACGGACCGATGGGCATCGGCGTGTTGTATGGCAAGGAAAAATGGCTGGAAGCTCTGCCGCCCTTCATGAGCGGCGGTGAGATGATCGACATTGTCACCCCCGAGAAGGTGACCTTCAACGTTCTGCCCTTTAAGTTCGAAGCCGGCACGCCCAACGTGGCGGAAGCCATCGGGCTTGGCGCGGCAATCGATTACCTTGGGCAGTTTGATCCGCTTGAACTGCAGAAACACGAGGAAGACCTGCTCGCTTACGGGCTCAAGCTCCTGGCGGACATTCCGGACATGATCATCTATGGAGCGCCGAGCCAGCGCTCAAGCATCCTGCCTTTCAACATCAGAGGAATCCAACACTACGACATGGGCGTCCTGCTGGACACGATGGGCATCGCGGTGCGCACCGGTCAGCACTGCACCCAGCCCATCATGGATGCGCTCCACGTCAGCGGCACCGTGCGGGCTTCCATCGCCCTGTATAATAACCGAACGGACATGGACAAGTTAGCCTACGGCGTCCAGCGCGCTGTCAAAATGTTGAAGAGGTGAACATGGCGGGAATTCAGGAAAATCAACAAGCCCTGAGCAGCGACTTTTCACTGCTGACAAACTGGGAAGAAAAATACGAATTCCTCATCGAAATGGGCTTAGACCTGCCCGAGATGGACGCGGAGAAGAAGGTCGACAAAAACCTGGTGAAGGGCTGCCAATCGAGCGTCTGGTTCGATATCTCCTGCCAAAACGGCACCTTGAGCTTTGAGGCGGACAGCGATTCGCTGGTGGTGAAGGGGCTGGTGGCGGTGCTCGACAGGCTTTTCAACCATCAGCCGGCAAAAGACGTGCTCACCGCCGACCTGAGCATCTTTGATGAGCTCGGTCTCTGGCGGCACATCTCCTCCCAGCGCAGCAACGGACTTACCGCCATGATGGCGCACCTCAAAGCTGCCGCCGCGGAGTGCCTGACAGAGGAAAACTGATCGGCGCGCTGTATCTCTCAGCTACCACATGCCTCAGATAGGCGGGAAGTTGTCAGGAACTGCTTAAAATTATCCGGAAAAGATGCGTTAAACCAAAAACGCTCAGCGTCAGGGCTTGACCGCCAGCGTCGCGGCGAAAACGCTGGTGTACTGCGCAAGGCGCATCTCAGGATAGGTATCCTCGTAAAAATCCTTCAGCATAAAGCCCGCCTTGAGCTGCCCGCCGATTTGCGCTTCCAGCGTGTGGCTGAATTGGTATCCCGTGTCCAACGATAACTCCGCACCCTGTTCCACTTCCAGCCTGCCGTTGTAGGGCAGCTTGTTCCGGATGATCAGAGGGGCATCCGGATTTTCTAACGCGTCATCGTCAAACATGTAAACAATTGGGTTGGTCCAGCCCGCCATCATGACCCCGCCGTGCCGCAGCACGCGGTAGCACTCCTCCCAGGTCGGCTGCAAGTCTTCAATGTAGCAGTTCGAGACCGGGTGAATGATCATGTCAAAACTCTCGCCTTTGAACGGAAAGGGCTGGGTCATATCCGCTTGGGTGATCAGGATTGGGTAGTTCTCACGCTGCGAGACCATCCAGTCAGCCTGAAGCTGGCGCATGGAGTTGTCAAGAATAGTCACGCGATAGCCATGAGCTGCCATGACAGGTCCTTGCTGCCCGCCGCCGCTCGCCAGCCCCAACACATCCTTCCCAACCCCCTCGAACCAGCTAAGGGGCACGTTCTTTGTGGGAGTGAGAACGAATTCGATCGGACCCTTTTTTGCCTGTTGGAACTGTTCCGGGGTTAAGGGAATCGTCCAGGTGTTTTGCTCTTCGCTCCAGGCGTCCCAGACCCGGGAGTTATAGTTGGTGTAACTCTTCATTATCCTGTCCTTCATGGATCAATCTACCTTTTCGCCCAGCGCGATCAGTTCTTCTTTCGCCACCCACCAGTCCGGGTGCCAGAAGAGCGCCTGCTTGAAGCTCTCAATCGCCTGCTCACGCAGCCCCAGCTTCACTTCCGCCCGACCTTTCCAGACCCAGGTTTCGGGAATGGCGTCTTCTGGGGTTTTATCGAGGGTCTGCTTGGTCAGGTTATAAAGGTCCTGATAGCGCTGAAGGTAGAAATAGGCATAATAAGGACCAGTCTGATACCAAAGCATACGCCACGGACGTTCCCCCTCCTTGAGAGTCTTGTAAATCCGGAAGGCTTCGTCATAAGATTCACCGGCGCAGAGGTAATCGTTCAGCTCCACACAAATGGAACCGCGGCTGTACCAGACAAAGAACCTGTCCAAACCTTCCCGTTCATATAGCTGGCTGCTGACCAGTTCGAGGGTGTATTCTTTGTTGTATTGAGCGTCCATCTGGGGACCCAGGATGTCGTAGACTTCCTGCTGACGTTCGTATGGGAAGATGACCAGGTAGATGCGGTCAAATTGTTCCCAATAGCGGGTGATGTCATCGTAGCTCATCTTGATGAGCCCCAGATAGGTATCGGGGATCGTCACTTCCTGAAGGTGGTCGTCATATCCGACGATCAGACCGTAATGCCCCATCCAACCTTCGTTCTTGTCGATGTAACCGCGTTCGATAATGACCGGGAAGCCCGAAGCAACCAGTCGTTTCACCAGATCCAAATCACCGCCATAACGGACTATGCCGTTGAGTTCGGTGTGCTCCTGCACGTAGCCCAACATCTCGTAGGGCATCACATTGCGGTCTTTGATGAAGGGTTTAAGCACCTCTTCGGTCGTTTTCTGGGTGCCTTCCCAGCCCCAGAAGCGCAAAGCCATCGCCAGGTTGGTTGGTCCGCAGTTATTGAAGCCCTGATATTCCGGTTCGATGCCTTCGATCATCGCGGAAGGGGGCAGGGGTGGCAGCGGCGTGGGCACAAGGGTTTCCGTCGGCGTAATGGATGGGGTCAGTGTGAACTCCGCAGTCGGTTCCGCGGTTGGCATTTCTGTTGGTAGGGGGGTGAGCGTCGCGGTTGGCGCCATGGCGGTCAGCGTGGCAAATACGCTGGCATCCAGGGTGCCTTGCTGACTGGGCTCAAAGACTTCCGCGGAAGGCGGTTTAAAGAAATAGTAAATTTTCGCCCGAATGCTGGCAAGGTGAAAGTAAGCGCGTTCGTGAATCGCTGGAATCTGGTATAGACCGACAAGCACCAGAATGCTCAAAACCGCCGCGACACAATAAACCCAAGGTTTGCGTAAGGCGGAGCGTGGCTTGAGATTCTGCCGAAGAGTCCTTTTAGCGTTTCTTCTCATAACAGCACGGCATTGTAACAGCGAACAAAAATGCGGTTTTTTGACTTAGGGCTGCACGCCCAATTCAGCCAAGCCCTCCAAAGGCAGCGCCCAACCCGGTTGGTACTCGAGCGCTTTTTGGTAATAAGTGACCGCATCGTCACTTTTTTGCAGAGCCGAGGCGGCACGCCCAGCCCAATACCAGGTTTCGGGCAGGGAGGGAATGCTGGTGTTGGTGATGGTCTGCAGGGCGATGTCGAGGCAGTCCTGATACCGCCCGGTATAGTAGTACGCCGGATAGGCTCCCACCTGGTACCAGGTGATGCGCCAGGGGCGTTCGCCCGCGGGGAGTTCCGCGTAGACTGCAAAAGCCTGGTCAAACGCTTGAGCGGCTTCGATGTAGTTGCGCATCTCCACCAACACGCTGCCGCGCGAGTACCAGGCGAAAAACAGCTCCCGCCCGCTTACCTGCTGGATGCGTGCGGTCACCTGGTCGAGCGTGTTTTGGAGGTTGACTGCCGGGTCTGCGTCAGCGCCTAACAGCGCCAGGACTTCCGCCTCACGCTCCGGCGGGTAGACAACCAGGTAAATACTGTCAAAATGCGCCCAATCCAAGAGCAGTTCGTCATAGCCGAGGCTCATTTCTCCCAATAAGGTATCAGGGATGCGCACTGTCCTCGCAGCGTCATCGTAAGCTGTCACGATGCTGTAATGCCCCATCCAGCCGTCTTCGGGGCTGGTGTGTCCGCGTTCGAGGAGCACCGGGAATCCGCCCGTGACAAGGCGTTTCAATGTGTCGAGCGTGCCGCCGAAGCGAATCAAAGCGGAAAGGTTGGTCTTTTCAATGACATAATCGCGCATCTCGCTGAGCATCACGTTGCGGTCGTCATTATGCGTGCGCAAACCCGCCTTGGTTTGGTCCTGGGTGCTGGGCCAACCCCAATAGGTGATGTTCATTGAGAGGTTGGCAGGACCGCAGTTATTGAAGGACTGGTATTCCAGCCCCATGCCCTCCAGCGCGAAAGCGGTCGGAATGGGCATGGGCGTCGCTGTCGGTTCCGGAATGTCTGTCGGCTGCGCTTCGGCGCCCTCAGGGGTCGGCGTCTGTTCCGGCTGCGGGGTCGCGGTGGGCGCCATGGCGGTCAGCGAAGCCAACACGCTCGCGTCGAGTGTGCCCTGCTGGGAGGGACCAAAAACGTTTTCCGACGGCGGGTTGAGTTTGTAATAGATTTTCGAGTACAGGTTGCGCGCGCGGGTCGCTACCGCTGGTACCTGCATCGCGGCGAAGGCAAGCAAACCCAAAGCTGCCAGGATCGCGAGGTAAATCCAGGGTTTACGCCAGAAAGAGCGTTTTCCAAGAGTATTCTTGAGATGTTTTTTAGATGTTGCCATAGGTTCTCTTTAATTGGTTAGTCACGAAATCAGGGTTCCACGCCTAGAGCTTTGAGTTCTGCCAGGGCAGGTTCCCAGCCGGGATGCCACTGCAGGGCGCGTTTGAAATCGAAAATTGCGGTTTCAGTGTTGCCAAGCGCCACGTTCGCCCGCCCGCTCCATAAAAACGACTCAGGCAGAGCCGGCTTGCTGGCATCTTTGATCGTCTTGAAGGTCAGGCTGACCACATCCTGGTATCTTCCGGTGTAGTAATAGGCTTCGTAGGGACCAACCTGATACCAGAGCATGCGCCAGGGACGGTCATCCACCGGCAGCCAGCCGTAAACCTCAAAAGCCTTGTCAAAAGCAGCGGCGGCGTTGGCGTAATCCTTCTTCATCACCAACAGCTCGCCGAGGCTGTAGTAGGCAAAGTACTGCTGAGAAAGCTCAGCCGTTTCTGCCCGTGCTGTGAAAATTTCGAGGGTGAAGTCGAAGTTGTATTCTGGGTCAGCCTGCTCGCCCAAAATCCCCAGAACGATCTCGCGCTCCTGCGGGGGAAAAACGACCAGATAAGTGCCCGCAAACTCGTCCCAAAACTTTTGGAGCGTTTCGTAATCGACCCAGATGTTGCCGTTGACGGTATCGGGGATATGCACTGCGTTTTTCGCGTCGTCATATCCGTCCACAACGCCGTAATGTCCCATCCAGCCCTTCCACTCGTCATCAATGTTCACGTAACCGCGTTCCACCAAAACCGGGTAACCGGAAGCCACCAGGCGCTTGAGCAAGTCAACCGTGCCGCCATAACGCAAAACAGCCTCCTGCGCGGTGTGCTCCTGGATATAGATGAGCATCTCCTGGGGCGTGACGTTGAGGTCTTCAAGACGCGGTTTGACCACCTGTTCGATATCGATCTGGTCGCCCACCCAGCCCCAATAGCGCAAAATGAGCGCCAGGTTGGTGGGTCCGCAACTGTTGAGCCGCTGGTATTCCTGCACCACGCCTTCCAACAGCACCGCTGCAGGGATTTGGGTCGGGATGGAGGTGGCAGAAGGAGCGATGGTACTCTCGGGAGCAGTCTCAGACGTGGGTTCCGGGGTGGAGGTCGCCGTTGGCGTGGGAACAAGGGCTGTCAGAGTGGCAGCAACGCGCGCGTCGGGCGTGGAGCCTTGCGAGGGGTTGAAGGTCGTCTGCGCGGGGGGTCTGAAAAAATAATAAATGCGCGAACTCAGTGTGTTCACGTAGAAATAAGCGCGGTCGTGAATCGCCGGCACCTGGTAGAGCGCGAAAAGCACCGCTGCCCCAACGAGCAGGATGACAAGGATAATCAGCCAAACCGGACGTCTGCGCCTGGAAGGCGTTTTGTTTTCTTTATTCATAACAGTTTCGATTATATCTCAAGACGGCTAAGTAGTCCCGGTTTGTCGGATGAGAGAAGAGGAAACTAGGCATCCTCTGCCTCACTACTTTCAGAAGGGCCGTCGGTCAATTTGAGGCGGCAAAGAATGTTGGAGGGCGCGTGATGTAATGGGAGCATGTCCCATTCGTACGGCTGGGCTCGCGTGCCCGCGAAGCAGGGTATTAGTCCAGCCACTTGGCATTGGAGGGCAAAGCAATCGGAGGGAGCAATACCCTATGGGCACATGCCCCCTCCGTACAATTGAGTTTCAGTCCAGCCGCTTTGCATTGGAAGGGGAGGTTGTCTGAAGTAGCGATACCCTATGGGCACATGCCCCCTCCGTACAATCGTGTTTCAGTCCAGCCGTCTGGCATTGGAAGGCAAAGCAATCGGAGAAAGCGAGAACGTTTAGAAAAATTGCATCCTCAAGTTAATGTATCCTCATCATGCTGCAATTAATACCCATTTGCGGCTAAAAGTCGACAACTTTTAGAAAATAACAGTAGAATCTAATTGATGGAAAGACCGGTTCGGAAGTCACCCCGACTAAAAAATTATGACTATTCGTCCTGTGGAGCCTATTCATTAGCAATTTGCGCGCACCACCATCAACACCTCTTCGGAAGAATTCAGTTTGATCCATGCGGAAACACAATTGAGCTTTCCGATCTTGGATTGATCATCCAAAGCACTTTTGAAGGGCTGTCAATTCGTTATCCAGATTTCGAAATTATCAAATATGCTATTATGCCTAACCATGTCCATATATTGGTTATAAAACACGGGGTTGGGAGCAGTTCTGTTTCAAATGTCGTTTGCGCACTTAAATCACTTGCAACAAAAGAAATACGGCTAAAGCATCCAGGCATGAAGGTTTGGAAAGAATCCTTTCATGACCATATCATCAGAAACGAACGGGATTTAATAAGACATTGGGACTATATCGATCAGAATATAAATAATTGGGCAAAAGATAGATTTTTCGTTAAAGATCTCATGTAGCCTCCAATGATATAAGATTCGATAGCAAGAAGGTAGAAGATTGCTTCAATAGATAAGGTGCACCCGAAGAGAGCAAGCTCTCCCCGAAAGGCTGGGACTTGATCCAGTCGCTTGGCATTGGAGGGTATGGCTATCAGAGGGAGCGAGTTCTATCTGTACGGCGGGACTTGGTCCCGCCGCTAAGCATTGGAAAGGGGGGTTGTCGGAGGGAGCGATACCCTATGGGCACATGCCCCCTCTGTACGGCTGGGCTCGCGTGCCCGCGAAGCAGGGTATTAGTCCAGCCACTATGCATAAGAGGGTAATGCTATCGGAGGGAGCGAGCCCCCTCCGTACAACCGTGTTTCAGTCCAGCGGTTTGGCATTGGAGGGTATGGCTATCAGAGGGAGCGAGCTATCTTTGCACGGCTGGGCCTTGGTCCAGCCGTCTGGCATTGGAAGGCAAAGCAATCGGAGGGAGCAATACCCTATGGGCACATGCCCCCTCCGTACAATTGAGTTTCAGTCCAGCCGCCGTGCATTGGAGGGTATAGCTATCGCAGGGAGCGAGCTCTATCTGTACGGCTGGGCCTTGGTCCAGCCGCTTTGCATTGGAAGGGGAGGTTGTCGGAGGTAGCGATACCCTATGGGCACATGCCCCCTCTATACGGATGGGCTTCAGTCCAGCATGTCATTCCGGGAAAGCCGAATACAGATGGAGTTTATGAAACTTCCTCTGACATAAATCTTATGCACAAGAAGTAAGATTTTTTATGTCATTCTGTGGTACTATAATGACTCTTGATCAGGAGAAGTAAGTAGAAAATGCCGATTTACAGTTATAAATGCGAGAATTGTGATCATCACTTTGATCAATTCCAACATTTCACCGATGACCCCCTCACGGTTTGCCCCAACTGCCAAGCCGTTGCGCTGCGCAAGGTCTACCAGCCGGTAGGCATCGTTTTTAAGGGCAAAGGCTTTTATGCGACGGATCACCGCTCACCCTCCGGGCAGCAGCACAGTCATCATTCTGATACAGAAAGCGACAACGGCTCCAAGCCGCAGCCAGAAAAGAAATCGGAGAGCGCGCCTAAAGTTCCCGCCAAAGCAAACGCAACTCCCAGCGCCGAATAGTTTTTTTGCCAGGGAACCTGCTTTCCCTTTGAAATAACAATGTGACCGCGCGGTCACATATCACCCACCCTTTTTTATCTATGTGACTAAACGGTCACATTGTAAGGTCTGGGGCAGTATTTGCCCCAGACCCATTAAGTCCCCCACTATTTCGCGCGTTTGTTGTCTTCGTTGAGCTTTTCCTTCCAGTTCTCCGGCAGCGGCGCGCCTCCGCGCATCGTTTTGATCGCGAGGTTGAGCGAGTCATACTGCACCCGCACCCCCTGCGCGTCCTTGACGTAGTTTGAAGCTCTGCTGCTCTCGATGCCGATGCTCCTGGCGGCTGCTTCCGCGTCGATATCGGCGCCCAGGAAGAGGAATTCCCAGCCTTGTTTCTTGCAGTCATCAATCATTTTGTGCAGCATCGCGGCGTTTGTTTCCCGCGAGCTGTTCTCGTAGCCGTCAGTCGTGATGACCATGATGACCTTGTCTGCCCGACCTTCCGACTTCGTCTGTTTCTGCACATTTTCGATCTTGCGGATGCCCAGCGCCACCGCATCATAGAGCGCGGTGCTGCCGCGGACGAAGTAATCTTTACTGGTCAGGGGTTCAAGATCCTGAAGGTTGATACGGTCATGCAGGACCTCGAAGAAGTTATCGAACAGGATGGTGGTCACGCGGGTTTCTCCATCGATTTTTTTCTGGTCGCTGATGGTCGCGTTGAATCCTCCAATGGTGTCGCTTTCCAAGCCGCTCATGGAGCCGCTACGGTCGAGGATGAAAATCAGTTCTGTTTTGTTCATATAGACCTCCTTGTTGATCTGAGGTCTATGATATTCCCCCATGCTCGCGTTGTGGTCGCCTGGCAGGCGACATTTCAGACGCCGAGCAGGCTCTGATCAAAGTCGTAAAGCGCGGCGTTTACCTTGGCAATATCGTGGTCGCCCTTCTCCAAAAAATAGCGCACGATCAGATCGCGCGTATCGCAGGGGCTGAAGGCGAAGCCCGCGCGCGCCAGTAAATCCCGCGCCTCAATCACTGAAAGCCGCAGCCCGATGGTCAGCGCCAAAACGGTAGATTTACTGGGGGCGTATCCGGGATTGCTGCGGATCTTGCTGAAGAGTCGGCGGTCGATGTTTGAGCGTTTGTAGGTCTCGGCATCCGTCATTCCTTTTGCGTCAACAAGGCTGAGCAGAGCTTCAGAGAAAGTTTTCTCCTTTGGAAATTCAAGTTTGCCTTGGAAACCGGCATCATAAATACTTTGTAAAGATTGTATCTGTTCATGGTCTTTGCGAGATCTTTTCGGTTCGCTGTTGTGAGGTCGGGGCCGATCCTGTTGCCTTCGCCGTGGAGCTGATGGCAAATGCCGCAATGCTTGGTAAACAGCTCCTTGCCGAGAACGGGATCGCCTGCGGCGGCTCGTAAATCGTTATTCAATCGTCGCATTGTCGCAAGTTTTTCTTCCGACGTGCCTGGCCCGATGTTGCCCCAATGTTTGCGTACGAGTG
>ERZ1026800.2231-NODE-2231-length-10924-cov-3.277670_pt1 | contig 10924 bp, 9 predicted proteins | sample MGYA00520873_ERZ1026800 | MGnify/ENA primary metagenome ERZ1026800 (study PRJEB33270, sample SAMEA104284475) | anaerobic digester metagenome | biome: Anaerobic digester microbiome; feature: mesophilic sludge digester; material: Anaerobic digester biomass | place...
TGATACCACTATGATTTTGGTGTGCGCGACCGACTAAGATTGTAGCTGTAGTTGTTGCCATAATATATTTTTTTAGACTGTCACCTGGCAATTAGTGCCACCAATTATACCTGTTCACTCCGTCAAAGTACGACGTAGTCGTAATTATTTATTATGTGATTTTTTGTGAATGGTATGTAAATCTAACACTTAGAGTCTGGAAAAACAAGATGTGTCGAAAATACTGACAACAGGAACCTGTCCTATAATTATCAAACTTGCCTTGTGTCGAGCAATCAAATAGATCTGCTCATGGTAAGTGCCCTGACCTGCCATTGGGATGGGGACTTTGTGTCAGTATAGCTTTACACTGGTGCATCCAACATCTGGAAATATGGATCACAACACCCATAAAGAAAGGGGAGCCTCGGCGTACATAAAAAGCTCACCGTTCTTTTATGGATGTTGTGACCTGCAATTCAGATGATATCTTTATATAGTCTTAAAGACTCTTGCCTTCCTCCCTGGCCTCCTGCCTTCGTAGTACATTGACATAGGTGTACATGCAAAACATGAAGCAGTGTTCGTAGATATCCGGAGACCTGGTAAAGCCCTCTTTTAGATTGTTTGCCTTGATCCATTTCATGGTCCGGCGTACGACTATCGCCTTGAACTCTTTAATGGTCATATCCTTGAAATGGGGTATACACTCATTCAGCAGATCATAAAGAGAGTCGATCATCTGGTTTGATGATTTTTCTGCCTCATCGGGGTTGGCAAATGAAAAGAGAATGATACCCTCTATGGCATTTTCCAGTTTCTTGCCATAGGTGTCGTTGTAATTAAGCTTTAATATGTCGGCTATACCAAGGACAGTTGCCTTATTATCTTTTGTGAAGGCTTTGATTCGCATGGGTGGAAAGAGATTTAACATTACTTACTGTGATAAATAATCCTCAAAGATACCAATATCCCCGATAAAAGCCTTGTCTTTATGCAATTTGTTTTGTATTTTCGTAATCAATGTTGCCCGAAAAGAAGACAAAACATTCAAATTGCCAATTTCCCGAGCAATCCAAGAGCGATTACATGCCTCCGGATATCAGTATTGAAGACTTGCATATTGATGCGAGCCTTCTTGATTCCGGTTCCATGAAAACCAGTGATTGGGATGTAGAAAGTTGGTAATTGCCTATAATCCATTAGTATGAAAAGTTTCATCAAGACGGTCACGGCCGTTCTCATGTTCCTTTTTATGGCTGCCTGCAATATACAGGACAATCCACAAGGAAACCAGTCAAACCCGCAATGCATCCGGTTCACCGGATGGACAGAAAATCCCTCCACCAGGACCACCCTGGTCAATGGTGTTGAAACAGCCTGGGAATCCGGATCCGACAGGATCGGGATTTTCTCGCTTCAGGCCCGGACCAGCGAAGAGGCGGAACCTCCGGCCCACAACGTGGCCTTCTCTTTATTACTCCCCATCTTTCAACCACCGGGTTAGCTTTTTAAGTTTAGTTTTTCTTTTTTGTTCTTTTATTTCTTGATATTTTTTGTGGTTTACGCAGCATATTCATACCAGAAAAAAGGGGGATAACGGTTCAGGCTTTTATGGGTTCGTTCATTATTGTAATAGTAAAGATACTCTTTTAGTCCTTTTTGCAATTCCAGTCCATCTTCAGCCGGGTTCAAATAAACATATTCCCATTTGAGCGTTCTCCAAAATCTCTCGATGTAAATGTTATCCAAAGCCCTTCCTCTTCCGTCCATACTGATAGTGATACCCTCGTTTTTCAAATATTCAACCCATCCTGAACAAGTAAATTGGCATCCCTGGTCTGAGTTAATGATTTCCGGTTTCCCATATAATGAAATGGCCTCTTTTAATACCCCAAGCGTGTTTTCTGCATCCAATGTATTGAATAATCCCCAACCCACTATATACCGGCTATATACATCGATTATGGCCGTCAGGTACAGAAATCCTCGTTTCATGGGTATGTATGTCAGATCGATGCACCATACCTGGTTACTGCGAATAATTTCTAATCCTTTGAGTTGATAGGGATGAATGTATTTGGCAATCCCCAACTTACTCAGGTTCTTTTGTGGATATATGGCCATTATGCCCATCTTTCGCAACAACCTTCGCACTCGTTTGGGCCCAACCAAAATGCCAAGTGCCTTTATAAAATCTACCATACCCAATACCCCTTTGGTCGGATGTTTCAGAAACTCTTTATCCATACGTCGCATCAACTCCAGATCTTCAGGATCTTCTGGTACCGGTTGATAATATACATTACTCCTGTTCACACCCAACAGATCACATTGCCTGCGAATACTGACTTTCGCCTGGGGATCTATGACTTTTTCGAGGGTTTCAGTATCCCCAATTGCTCTGACACCCTTTTGCAAAAATCCACCTCTATCTCCAATCGACCGATCTTTTCATACAAAGCCTTTTCCCGTTTTGCGGCTTCTTCGTCTGGCGCTTTGGTTGAAAAGATCTCTGCCCCACGGGATATGAATTCACGCTTCCAATTCGAGATCAGTTGGGGATGGACTTCAAACCGTTTGGCCAGTTCGCTTAACGTCTCCTGTTCTTTGATCGCCTCTATGGCCACCTGGGCCTTGAAGGCTGCACTGTGTTTTTTTCTTGTCGTTGACATAATGAGTAAATTTAATTGATTTTAGTAAATTTACCCTTTGGCCTGAATTTGTGGGAGTATTATACTCGGCCCTTGAATCGGCAAAAACATCGGCTTTCAGCGGCACCATGCTCTGGGGAACAGCCGGGGCCGTGCATGTCTTTCACGCCTATTATCCCTACCAGGCCCTGGATGAGCCGGCCGTGGATGCGGTTCCGGTTTCCCTGCCGGCCGAACAGGTCCAGGCCGGGGCCAACGAAAGCGGGCACCTCTCGGCCCTTGATTTCATGGTGTCGATACCCTTGGAGGTGTACGCCCCGGGATCCCCGGAAGGTGCCTCTGCGAACGTGGGCCTGACGTTCAACCATGTGTTCACACTCATGGAATACCGCATCACCGGCAGTGGCCAGGAATTGACGGATATCAGCCTGGTTGGGGCCGGGGCGCTTTCTTTTTCCTCCGGGACGATAGACCTTGACCAGGAACCCGGTACAGGGCCTTACACCATCACCAGGAGCGGAACTTTCCCCTATGTCCTGGCACACTTGTCTTCACCGGCTACCCTGTCAGCCACACCTGTGAGTATTTACAAGATGGTGCTGCCGGGAGAACAGACCGAAAACATGAGCATCAAGGTCAAGACAGACGGGACCTGGAAAACAATGGCCAAAAGGCCTCCGGAAGGGGGCTTTCAAAGGGGGAGCAAGTATGTGACGCCATTGGATGTGGATGATGATGCTTTCAGCGCCGATGCGTATGTTTACATTCCCGATGCTAATTTCCGGGCATATTGCCTGACCAACCTTGACTCCGGTCACGATGGCAACATAAGTTTTGCCGAGGCGGAAGCGGTGTCGAGTCTGAGCGTGTCAAGCGAGGAAATTTTTACGCTGGAAGGGATCCAGTATTTTACCCATGTAACCACCTTGCTGGCAATCGGGAATTCATTGTCCTACCTTGATGTGAGCAACAACCTGGAACTTCAGACAATCAACTGTAACAACAACAATCTGACAACTTTGAAGCTCAGTGGACTGTCCTCACTGAAGACCCTGTATTGCAGCAACAACCAATTATCCAGCCTGGATGTCAGCGAAAATCCGGATTTGGAAATTTTGACCTGCAAAAACAATCTTCTGACGTCTCTTGATGTAAGCAACAACCCGCGACTGGACTACCTTGACTGTCGCGACAACCCCGATCTGGACACGATCCATGTTGCCGCAGGGCAAACTATTGCAGACTTGTACAAGGATGAGCATACAGTAGTTGTTACAAGGTAAACAGGGTGGGGACTTCAGGGCGCCATTTTTGCATCAATATTCTGAAAAAAAGAGACGAAAGAATTTCCTTCGTCTCTTGTGCGGGTAAAGGGACTCGAACCCCCACGCCTTGCGGCATTAGATCCTAAGTCTAACGTGTCTACCAGTTCCACCATACCCGCAATTTCCTGTAAAACAAATGGCTGGTAACTGCTTTTGCTTCTGCAAATGATTTGCGGATGGCAAAGGTAAATTATTTTTTGGAAACAGCCGTAAAAGTCCTTCACTAAGGTTCCGCCTCTTGCCTGGGTGACAGTCGCTACTGCAGGCACTACTCCCGGTAGGCAGTCGCATACACCATATGGAACGGAGAGCCTCGGCAAAAAGGAAAAAGCTCTCCGTACCATATGGTGTATGCGACTACAACAGAAAGCAAAAGCGAGGAGCACCCCGGCAAAAAAGGGGAGCCTTGTGAAGCCCCCCTTATCATGCAATGTTATAAACCCTATTCCGTATACCCGGGATTCTGCTGCAGTTCCGGATAGGACTTTCTTTCTGTGTGAGAGATTGGAAGCACTATCTTGAAATAACTCCAGTTAAAGGTACCCGGGCATCCGGCAGACTCGGCAAAGTTATGCCCGTCGGAATCCAGCCGGGTGATGGATTTGCCCAGACGCATCAGGTCAAAGAAGCGGTGTCCCTCACCCACAAGCTCCTTGCGGCGCTCTGTCTGGATAAGGTCCTCGGTGGCCACCACGTCGGCCACATCGGGATTGGCTCTTTTGCGGATGGTGTTCAGGTATCCGCTGGCCACAGCGGCACCGGCGCTTCCCTTCAGGGCACCCTCGGCTGCAATCAGGTAAGCCTCGGAAAGCCTTAACACCTTGGGGTTGTTGTAACGGAAGTTGACGCCGCCGTTGCCCGGGAATTTGTTGAACCATGCCTTTGTGTCGTCGTACTGTGAATCGGTCCTTACAAACTGTGCCCGGATGTCGTTGGGGTCGCTCTGAATCAGGTTGATCCAGCTTACGGTGGGTATGAGCGAAGCGCCCGATGAGGGAGCTCCGTGCCACAGGTTGTGCCAGTAGGAGACGTAACCTCCGTCGTCATCAATCCCGGATTGTGGCGAGACAAAGAACTCCAGGACCGTTTCCAGTGTGCCTTCCTCTTTCCAGTAATTGATGTACTGATCCCTGGTGGCCAGAACATATGGCGAGCCGTTGATAACCTCTGTGGCTGCGGCATAGGCATTGTTCCATTCGCCTTTATACAGGTACACCCTGGCCTGCAGCAGTTTTGCTGCCCAGTAGTTGAAGTGGCCGGTGTTTTTTGCCTTGGAAAGCAGTGGCAGCGCGGTATTCAGGTCTTCTAAAACACGGGCATAGGTCTGGGCAACCGTGCTTCTGGGTTGTCTGGAGTCGGAGGGAGAGGTGACTTCTGTAATAAGCACAGCTCCCAGCGAGGCCCCGTTGTCTTTCAGGTAAGGATAGCCATAGAGGCGGGCCAGGTCAAAGTAAACCAGGGCCCTGACGGCGTAAGCCTGGCCCAGGTAGTTGTTCTTTTTGGCCACATCGGAGGGAGATTTTACCTCCAGGTTGGCCAGGTTGGCTATCAGGGTGTTGCACCTCATGATGGTCTGGTAACACCTTTCCCAGGTAGAAAAGTAGGTGCTGCTTTCAGACTCATAGCCGAGTGTATAGATTTGAACCCAGCCGGTACTCATTACCCTTGGCTGGATGTTGTCACCCCTCTCATCGCCCATGAGTTGGATCGTGCCTCCGTAATAGTCCTGGTATTTCATGTCTATGTAAAGGCCGTTGACAGCCACATTGGCATCGTAGAGTGTTTGCATGGCAGTCTCTGCAACTACCTCGTCTGTAGGTTTGGTGTCCAAGAATCCCTCACAGGAGCTGAACATGAAGATAAATCCTGTAATCGACAGAATACTTAAAATATATCTTTTCATATCTTTAATTATTTACAGGTTAAAGTGATAATTCCAGGCCTATGGTCAGGGTGCGCACTGCCGGGAATGTAAAATTATAATATCCGTTAGCCTGCACCTCGGGGTCAAAATTGAGCCCGGTGAACGTGAGCAGGTTGTTTCCTGACAAGTAGATCCTGGCATTGGATATTTTCACCTTGCTGAGCAGAGTCTGTGGCAGGGACCAGGAGATGGTCAGGTTTTTCAGCCTCAGGTAATCTCCTTTCTTGAGTGCGCGGCTCGAGTCGTAGTAACCGCCCTGGTTGTTGCCGGCAACCCTTCGAGGCACATCGGTTATGTCTCCGGGTTTCTGCCATCTTCTGAGTTGCTCTTTGGACGTGTTCTTATAAGAGTTGTAGCCGTCATCTTCCAGGTCGTCCACGGCATTATCCCATACATAATGGCCGTACTTATAGGACCAGGCCATGGAGGCAGAGAGCGACTTGTAGCTAAAGGAGAAATTGAATCCCCCAAATCCCTTGGGAATGGCAGTCATTCCCTCCAGGATGGTAGAGGATGCCTTTGACCTGGAAACCAACGTACGGTCCCGGGTGCCGTCGGGCAAAATGGCGTTGGAGTAGTAGAGCGGGTCCCCTGTTTCGGGGTCCACACCGTAATATTCACGCGTGTAATACTGCACATAAGAGTAGCCTGCTTTCCAGATATGGGGCCTGCTTACGATCTGTTCGCCTTCTTCTGACAGGGCCAGTACCTCGTTCTTGAGGGTTGACCAGTTGATACCTGCTTTCAGGGACATGTCCCGGGTCTTGATGATGTCAACGTTCAGAGACAGTTCCACCCCCTTGTTGACCATGGAGCCAATATTGGTAAGGGCGCTGGTGAACCCGGTGGTGGAGGGTACGGTTGCGTTGAGCAGCAGGTCTTCTGTGGTCCTGTTGTAATATTCGGCAACAAAATCAAACCGGTCAAAGATACGCACATCCAGTCCTATGTTCCAGTTGCGGTTCTTTTCCCAGGTCAGGTCGCTATTGGCCAGGTTGGACGGGTAACCGGCTGCCTGGGTGCCATACAGACCGTATGAAAAGACCGCCATGTAGCCAAAGTAACTGGAGGGCAGGGTGCCACTTGTTCCATATGATCCCCTGATCCTGAGGTCATTGATCCATTTAATGTTTTTGATGAATTCCTCGTTGCTCAGCCTCCAGGAACCGGCAACAGACCAGAAATCTCCCCAGCGGGTTTTGGGCCCGAGCCTGGAGGATCCATCCCGGCGGTAAGAGCCCGAGATATAGTACTTGTTGTTGAAGTCATAACTGGCACTGCTCACAAAAGAGAGCAGGTTGGAGTTGCTCCTGTAGGTGTAGCCCGATTCAAAATTTGAGGCAAGAGCCGATTCGGTCGCTCCAAAATTGGAAAAGTCTATCTTGGCCAGCCGGGTGTAGAGGAATTCTTCCCGTTCGGCTTCCCATCCGGCCATCAGGGCGATGTTGTGTTTTCCCAATGATTTATTGTAGTTCGCGATGGTGCTGCTTACCACCCGGTCAATGAAACGGTGACGGTCCGAGGCATATCCCTGGCCGTAGGCCGTGAAGTTAATGTGGCCGTAGAGCCAGGCAAACCGGTCGTGCATCTTGAGGTAGTCCTTGCTCAGAAGGGTCTTGATCTTGAGGTTTTCGGTAATGTTGAGCTCTGCCCATCCCTTGAGCATGATCCTCATCTGGTTGGCATCGTTGATCTGCAGGTCAAATTGCGGCACGGGATTCACCCGGGTACCGCCATCGTAGAATTCCAACCAGTAGGAGCCGTCATCGTATTTGAAAGGCCAGCGCGGGGTCAGGTGCACCTTCCACAGGTAAAATACGTTGTCTTTTGCCTGTCCGTCCTGGTGGCCGCTCTGCTTTTGGTCCGAGAACTGGATAGAACCGCCCACTCTTAGGAATTTTGACATCTTATGTTCTGCATTCACATTGGCTGTGAAACGTTTCATGTATTGGATGCGGTTGATACCGTTTTCATCTGTGTAGGCAACAGAAGCAAAGACCTTGGAGTTCTCATTCCCCCCGGATATGGACACTTCGTAGTTCTGCAACACAGCCGTGCGGAAAAGCTGGTCTTCCCAGTTTTCGTAGATCAGGTTGCTTTTACGAGAGGGATAATACTTTTCAGTCATGACATCCACATAGTTGTCCAGGGAACCGTATTTCTGCCATTGTGCAGGATTGTCTGTCCCGTAGTTGCGCCAGGCTTCCCTGGTGAGGACTTCTCCTTCTTCTTCAGACACCAGGGGATAATTATCAACGGCAAAATACGATATTCCCACATTGCCCTTGAAGGTTGTGACCGGTCTGCCGGCTTTTCCCTTTTTGGTAGTGATGATTACAACACCGTTGGAGGCCCTGGACCCGTATAGGGAAGATGCGGCGGCATCCTTGAGCACGGTGACAGATTCAATGTCCCCGGGATTCAAGAAGTTCATGGAACTCGTGTAGATGTTTCCCGAGCTCCAGTCTCCACTGGTGGCAGGCACACCATCAATAACATACAAGGGTTCGTTTCCTGCATTGAAGGAGCCAAAACCGCGGATGCGGATTTCGGGCATGGAACCCGGTTGTCCCGATTTCTGGGAGATCTGCACCCCCGGAACAGCGCCCACGATGGCTTGTTCAAAGGTAAGCACAGGCACATCTTTGAAGCTCTCCTGCCTGAGCTGGGTGGCAGAGCCGGAATAGGACCCCTTGGTTGTGGTGCCATAGGCAACCACCATGATCTGTTCCAGGCCCACAGCCTGCTGGATGAGCGCTGCGTTCAACTCGGCTCGTCCATTTACAGGGATCTCCTGTGTTTCATAGCCGATGCTGGAGAAAACCAATGTCCCGTTTTCAGGAACATTGTTAAGTACATAAAGACCGTTGGCATCGGCGGGAACACTGGTGGCAGTTCCTTTGATCACCACAGTAGCGTATGGGATCGCTGAGCCATCGGCTGCATCGGTTACCTTTCCGGTAACCCTCATTTGTGCAAATAGCTGTACCATTGACAGGGACAGAATGCACAAAAGCATGAAAGTCCGTTTTAACATTTCCAGATAGTTTATATATGGTTAAAGGTCTGTGGAACAAAAAAAAAGCCCTCAGAAAAGAAGGCTCACTAAAAGAGTAGGCAGATATTTTTTCTGCCGGTAGAAGATGCTACGTTATAGCTGATCATTGGTGCCAAAATCGAAAAGTTTCATAAAAATAGGGAATGTTTTCACAAAAACAAAGCAATCTGTCAGAAAATCCGGACATTATACGATTTTTTGACAATTTTATAGTACTCAGTTATAAAAAAGTCAGGTAATATTCCGGGTTCTGATGTGATTGTATATATTTGTAATACATTCAAATTTTCCATTTTCACATAAACAGTACTCATGAAAAAATCCATTACCCTTATGCTCGCGGGCTTTCTCCTTTTTTCCTGTGGCCCGCAGGAAAATCCATCTTCCGAGAACAATGCGCCTGAGATTTCAACAGGCCAGGTAACAGAAATCACAACCACAACAGCAAGCTGTCCGTGCAATGTAACTTCAGATGGAGGTGCACCGGTGACAGCCCGAGGCTTATGCTGGAACACTACGCAGAATCCAACCATTGCAGATGCTAAAACAACAGACGGTGGCGGAACAGGAACCTTTACCGGCCATATGACCGGCCTGACTTCCAATACAACCTACTATGTACGTGCTTATGCAACCAATTCAGTGGGAACGTCGTACGGAGAGCAAAGGTCATTCAAAACAAACCAGGGTGAATTGGGTGTTACGTTTACCGATGCCCGTGATGGTAAAGTTTACAAAATGGTTACTATAGGTGAGCAGGTATGGATGGCAGAAAACCTGGCTTATCTGCCCGCCGTTGCGGGCCCGGAAAGGGGATCCATCACCACACCATACTATTATGTTCACGGTTACAACGGTACAGATGTAAATGCCGCAAAAGCAACCGCTAATTACAATACTTACGGAGTCTTATATAACTGGGCGGCCGCCATGGCAGGAGCAAGCAGCAGCAACGCCAATCCCAGCGGAGTACAGGCCATATGCCCCGCAGGCTGGCATCTGCCCAGCCATGCGGAATGGACACAATTAACAGATTACCTGGGGGGCTTAAGTGTTGCCGGTGGAAAAATGAAAGAGGCAGGTCTTGACCATTGGAAAGAACCTAACACAGGTGCAACCAACTTAAGCGGTTTTACAGCGCTTCCGGGTGGGTGCCGCAATTATTCAGGAACATTCAGCCCCATGAATGACCCTGCTATCAGCGCCAACTACGGTTACTGGTGGAGTTCTACGGCAAGTGAATACGCCGGTTTTTCCTGGTACCGGGTCCTGAGCTCGGACAATGCCAATGTTCACAACGGCAGCTCCGACAACTACGGCATCGCGGTTGGTTACTCGGTGCGCTGTGTGAGGGATTAGTGTACCGCGCACTATTGATTTATCAGGCTGATTATTAGTGATATAACAAAAGAGCTCTCCCGGGGAGCTCTTTTATTAACAAATTGTTATACAGTATAATACATAAAAAGTACGCGGCACTCTGAGTACAGTCGCTTCTACAACAAAGAAACGGGGAGTTTTTAGATACGCAAAGGCTCCCCGTTTCTTCTTGGTTGTAGCAACCACCCTAAAATTAAAAGTCCTGGTTTTTACCGAATTCAAACTCAAACAGACCGGAATCAAATCCAAACCGACCGAATTCAAAGTTATGATGGATAAAGAGGGTGTTTTTAGGTATATTTATAAACTATGTAACATCAGGTTACATTTTTCCTAGTTCAAAATCATAACTGTAATGATACCAGGAATTATCAGGCGATACAAATCCGATTTTTCTTTGTTATCTGCAGTTTTTTCTTTTTGTATAATAAAAAAACAATGTTGCTCTTATGCTTTTTTCCACAGAGTCGGGAATGGAGTGCCAATTTTTAGCATAGTATACAGTTCGTTTAAATATAAAAACAGATTCTAATAAAAACCTACAATAATGAAAAAGACAATTCAATATCTATATATTGCGATAATTTTTACTGCGATATGGGGG
>ERZ1026800.2233-NODE-2233-length-10908-cov-2.614507_pt1 | contig 10908 bp, 10 predicted proteins | sample MGYA00520873_ERZ1026800 | MGnify/ENA primary metagenome ERZ1026800 (study PRJEB33270, sample SAMEA104284475) | anaerobic digester metagenome | biome: Anaerobic digester microbiome; feature: mesophilic sludge digester; material: Anaerobic digester biomass...
CAACTGCACCAACCTCAAGCTGGGCCAGGTGGTTACCATTCCGTAGAGCGGTATCGCTCCGGTCTGGCCGGGCGATGCAACCCGGTCCGGACTCAGGATTCGAGCTTTTCTGTCAGCATGTCGATCGGGAGCCCGGTGCGGTGCGCAGCCTCGCGCACGCGCAGGTCGAGCGCCTTGTAGAAGTCCATTGTGTCGAACGGAGAGAAGTAAAGATCGAGTTTGTCACCGTCCACCGCCGGATCGAAACCGAGTTGGCGGAGGGCGTTTTCTTTGATGCATTGCTCAAGTTGAACAAACGACTCGGTGCGCAAAAGTTCCATGGCGTTCGTCATAAGTTCCCTGAAACGATCAGCTCTTGCCATGGTTGTTTTGGAACCATGAGCGTCAGTAACACCGACGGTCTGGGAAGGATCATGAAGGTCACGATTGACATCCTCAAGAAGTTGTCGCAGCAGAGAATAACGGGCTGAAGGGAGCTGCTCCTTGAGCGACCGGTTGGTGCCGATATAGATGAGGGGCACGCTTTCGCGGACTTCGGACGGAATATTCACCAGCGGCTCGAATTCATGTTTCTCGCCCTTCTTGGGGGCCTTTTTCAAAACCATCGGAGGCTTGCCTTCGTCTGTCAGGCATCTCTGTTCCAGTCTTCGCTGTCCCTTGCTTTCACCCACCTTGTATCGGGTGTATTCAAACGAGAACGTTGGTATCTCGACCGGATCGGCTTGTTTGAAACGCCGGTACTGAACGGGTGGGTCGAATGTGATTGTTATTCTCATATCCGCTTCCGGGTCGCGCCCGTGAACATCGTCGAGATCAAATGAATTCACGGTGATCCAATCTCTGCCGAGAACTTTGTAAAGTGCGCTCAGTATATTGCTTTTGCCTGCGTTGTTCGGTCCGACCAGAGCACAGATTTGCGGGACATCCAATTCAAGGTGTCTTATGGACCGATAGTTCTCGATTTCGATTCGCTTGATCCTCATAGCCGCGCCTCCAAACAGTACGCCGCCGCTTCCACCATCGCGCTGTCCATCACGCCGTAACCGAGGTCGGCGAACACGGTCGGTCTTGCTTCCTTGAGCAGTATCTCCTCGCGCCATTTGGTGAAAGACGAGAGAAAAAACCCCGTGCGGGATGTGATCGCCCCCAACATGCCGCCTTTCTGGAGCAGGTTGAGCCCCCGCTCCACGAAAGCCGCATAAACATCGTTCTTCGTCCGGGGAAAGGACTTTTCAATGAACGTCTTGGAAAGTTTGGCCGGCTCGCCGAACGGCGGATTCATCAGCACCACGTCGTAAAGCCTGCGACAGAGGTTGATGAAGGCAAACCCATGTGCTGCATCCTCTGCGAATAGTCTGCGGCGTACCGTCCTGCCGTTTTCCGCCTGTTCGGCATAGTCCTTCAGGGCATCCAGGATGCGGTCTTCCGCCTGATCCCAAAACCGCTCATCGGTGACCCCTTTCACATCGAAGCGCAGTTCCTGCTGTTTCGGCCGGGGGGCGTCCATACTGGGAAAAAGAAGTTGCTGTTCCGGCTTCGGGCCTTCCCGCCACTGCTTTCCCGCCGCGGCCACGGCATCCTTGATCTCCTCTTCGATTTTCAGGAGCGAGCCCGCCTCTCCTGCGAGCTTCATCTTCTCGAACACCTCATCCACGATCTGACCCAGCACCCGGGGCTTGAGGCCGGCGGTGAACTCACGGCGCATGTCTTCTTCGCCGGGCATCGGCTCGGCGGTGACGATGTTCGATCTGGCGATGCGCGGCCGTTCCGGAGCCTTGAGTCCGAGATTTTTCCAGGTCTTCTGCGCCCGCAGCCAGAGGGCGAGCGCGGCGATCTGCACCGCGCGCGGGTCGATGTCGACGCCGTGCAGGTTGTTCTCGACGATGAGCTTGGGGACATCCCGTCGCAGATCGTCAAGTGTCTGGAACTCCTCCCGCAACGGGCGGCCGGTGACTTCCGACTTCGGGCTTTCGCGATCGCCCCAGGCTTCTTCGTAAATCCGTTCCAGCAGGTCGAAGGCGTAAAGCAGGAAGTGGCCCGACCCGCAGGCCGGATCGAGGATACGCAGGTCTCGCGGGTCCTTCTTGGGTCGGTGCTCTATGTATACCGGCCGCTTGAGCAGTTCCTCTTGGGAAAGGTCGGTTTCGTCATCCTTATCGACGGGAGCATTTTCACCCGGCCCGAGGAAGACCTCATTCGGTCTCCGCACGAGCCAGCGGCATTCTTCCTTGAGCTTCGTATCGCCTTTGCGCATCTCGTACCAGATGCGCCCGAGGGTGTTGTCCGTGAGGAACTCGACGACGTAACGCTGTGTGAAGAACTGATTGCGGACGGCCAATTCCCGGCTGTTGCGCGGAGCCTGGGAGGCATCGCGCATGGCTTTGCGTTCTTCCTTGCTGTTGAAATATTGGTAAATCCAGCCGATGGTCTCGTCCTCGGTCCAGAGGTACGTCAGTTCCGGTTTGTTGAGCTCGGCGAGGACGTCTTCCATGCAGCGCTCCGAGGGGAACACCGCCGACTGGGGCGTCATCCGGTCGAACAAAACGCCCAAGTCGAGGGCGAGCTCGTCGAAAAGGCACTCCAGGAAAACGCGGTAGGTGTCGTAGCGCCCGCCGAGCGCGCCGCCGGAGATGCGCTCGAACATCTGGAAACCGGCCGAAGTCGTTCCTTTGCGGACGCATTCGACGACCAGCCCCCGCTCCTCGCACAGACGCAGGGCCGCCAACCGATTAAGGGCGGTGAAAGAGATCTCCAGGACCATCCGCTCATAGGCGGCCTTGCGGCGGTCCGAATCCTTCCCCGCCGCGCCGGCGGTGTAGTGATCGAGAAGATCGCGCAGACGGCGGGCCGCCGCGTGCTGATCGGGCGAAAGGTGCGTCAGCTTTTCAAGCGGCAGCACGACGCCGTCCGGGTGGAGTCCGAACACGCCGCGGAGCTGGTCGGTGACGTCCTCGACCAGCCGACGCCGGCAGGCCGCGACGGTCTTGGCCAGCAGATTTCGTGTGTCTTTGTCGAAGCTCATCAGCGCCCCTTGATCCGTATCCGCTTGTTCGATTTCAACAGCCCGGCCAGCTTCTCCCGAATGCCCGCCAGCCAAGAATCCAAATCCGCCGCCGTGGTGATCACGGCGGGTTCCACCAGAGCGTCGGCTTCGACGATCTCCTCGACCGGCGGCTCGCCGCCCTCTTCGGGAACCGGCTCGGGTTCGGGCTCGGCCGGGCGTCTCCGTTTGATTTCCGCTTTCAGCTCTTCGATCAAACCCGGCAGGGTCCGCCTGCGCACCAACAGGGTCTGCAGCAGCCTTACGGGGTCGCCGTTCTCGGCCGTCGGCGGCAGATCGCATGTAAGCTTGGCCGCGATCTCCCCGCGATCCTCGTCCAGCAGTTTCGTCCAGTCCGGTTCCGTTTCGAGCCCGGTGAGGGCTTTCTTGAGGTCGTCTTCATACGCGGCGCGGTCGACCGTATATCTCTTTTCCGTGCGGTCCACGGCGGATCTGACCACGCCCCGCAGCTCGGGCAGCCGTTCGAAAAACCTTTCGCTCGACAGCACTTCCTCCGCCGCGGTCCTGTCTTCGGCGCTCAGGAGGTCGTTCACGGCACCGGGGAAGAGCCGTTCCAGGTCGGCCGAAGAATCCAGCACCGACCGGGCGTTCCGCACGTCGGCTTCCGCCCCGGACTCAAGGGCGTCGAAAACAGCCTTGGCCCAGGTGATCTCGTCGGGCAGCGCACATTCCGTTCCGCCGAGGGCCGAAGCCGCTCCGCCGGCGTCGCCCTTCAGCAGATCGGCCGCGTCGGCCAGCAGGCGCTGGGAGCGGCTCTCGCCGGGAAGGCTCAGGAGACGCAGACGGTCGGGCAAAGCCCCGAGTTTTTCCAGAAGGTCAGGTACGTGCAGCCGGACGGAGCGGCTGATATGGTCTTCCAACGGCAGAACTTCGTCGCCGAAGAGGGTTTCCAGACGCCGGGCGGCCCTGTCCAAGGCTTCGGGGGGCAGCTTGGCGTCGCGGGACGACACACCGATCCTGTTGAACGAGACCGTGCTTTTGACGGCTTCCACCGCCTGCGGTCCCGCGGTGCGCACCGGTCCTCCCGCGCCCGGGACGTGGAACTCGATCTCTCCGGCGCGAAGGAGAGCCGCGAACAGGTACCGCACGGTGTCTTTGGTCCATCCATAGGGCGGCGCGGAAAACAAATCCTGAAGATAGGAACCCTGGAGCCTTCCGGAACCGGACTCGGCGGTCTTGGTCCGGAACACCCTGATGACCTCCGCGAGCACCGGGGCCGCAGTGTCCACTCGAGGAGCGCCCTTGCTTTTGACCACAAGGCCGAGAGGGTCGAGGTCCTTTGTGATGCGGTCCATACGCTCGACGCCGAGGAACTTGGCCGCCTCGTCCGTGGAAGGCCGGATCGGGGCCAGATGGAAATGGGGGAAGACTTCCTTGACGGCTCCGGCCAGGACCGAGCGCACAGCCGCGTCCAGGGTCTCGCCGGCTTCACGGACGGGGGTCGGCTTGCCGCGGAAGATGAAGACGCCTTCCAGCATCGCCTTTTCCATGGCGGCGGCCGTCCGCTCACGGCAGCGCTCCGCCGCCCGGCGTTCGGCGCGCAGATACTGGGCAACAACGTGATCCGCCGCCCGCTCGTCGACGTCGCCGAGAACTTTTTCCGAGCGCACGATTTCGGGAAGGAGTTCCTCTACGGTGTCGTCGTTTTTCACCAGGAGGACCACGGTGTTCTTCAGTTCCACCTGCGTATTGGTGGAGACCAGGAATTCACCCCGCTTGCCGTCCCAGAGGGCCGGGTCGACGAATTCCAGACGCAGTTCGACATCTTCGGAGCCGCCTACGACCGGCGTCCGGCCGAGTTTGACCGATGACCTGACTTCCTTGATGTTCTCCAGTCTCGCGGCGGGCTGCACCCGGAATAATGAATGGTCGGCGGTACCCTGTTTGAGGACGTCGATCCTTGCCCTCATTGCTTCGCCGGACGTGGGCGCGTAGCTGTTGCGCTTGTCGCGGATCGGTTTGACGGCGTCGCTCAGAAAGACCCAGCCGCCCGCCTGAGGGTCCTCGATGAGGCCGCATTCCTTTTCGGATGCGATTTTCCGGAGAGCCTCCCGCACCTGGTCGAGCAGCCCGGGAGACCCGATCTTTCTATAGAGCAGCGCGGCGAGATTCTCCGCGGTACGGGGGAAGGTCTCCACGGGTTGAAGGGCGGCGACCGCCTTGGCCGTGCGTGTTTCGAGGGAGTCAATCCCGAAGATCTTCGCCGTCTTCTCCACTCCGCCGATGACATGGGGCAGGTCCTTGGCGATGTCAGCGCGGAGGGTGTCGTAGAAATCGTCCACGCAGGCGAGCGCGGCGATCTCCCGGTCGGCGAGCTTGACGGCGTCGGCGCCGAGGACGCGGCTCTTGTCCACCAGCACGTCCTGGATGACGCGGATCGCCGACCGCAGGCCGATGCCGCCGGTGGAACGGGCGAGGGTCCGGATGAGTTCCAGCAGAAGGTCGAAGTGCTGCGGCAGGAACGGATAGAGGCGCGTGAACGTTCCCGAATCGGGGTCGCCCTTGAACAGGGCGGTACCGGAGAGACGGGTGTGGGTGACCAAGGACTCTCCGTGTTCTTTGAACAAGGCTTCCAGCTTCTTCCGCCCCTCCTCGGATTTGTCGAGCAGACGCCGGTGTGTGATCTCACGGATGTCGCTCGCGTCGAGATGGATGGAAATCGGGAAGCGGTCCCGCAGCTTGTTGAGCTCAGCGGAGTTATGCGCGGCCTTTTCGACGATTTCGCTCAAGGTCTGTTGGCCGGTGGCGGCGATCCAAACCTTGCCTTTGCCGAGCTCCTTGAGATTGCGGGCCAGCCCGTCGAGGTTGAGGATCAACTCGCCGCGGGGGGCGACGTACTGACCGGCCTCGTCCACAAGGAGCAGAATGTTTTCATGCCCGGTCTTGCGCCTGCAGATGTCGATGATCTCACGCGCCAGGTCCCGCACGTCCCTGGCTTCCTCGAACCGCAGTCCGCGGAAGCTCTCCGGCGTGGGGAAATCATCGGGCAGGACCTCCGGCACGATCTCCGCCGCGCGGGCCACGCCGATCAACGGATCGTTGTGGATTTCCTCCCACGAACTCTTGTAACGCCTTCGGTATTTATCCTTGAACTCATCGTACTTTCCGCGGCGGTCGAGCGTGAACTCGAGCTGAGCGGTCTTTTTTTCTTTGGAAAAACCCGCCCACTGAAGCACCTTCCAATAAAGCACGGTGGAGACCGGGGCGGCGGCGCTTTCGGCAAGCTGCTCAGCCCCGAGATCAAGCAGCACCACCGCCGTGGGGTGTTTCTTGGAGACGGTGCGCAGTGCGGCCGGAATCTCGTTGCGGGGGAAACGGTCGCAAAGGAGATCAAGGAAGGGCTTGCCGCCGACGGTACGCATCGGGTCAAGGGACGCGCCGAGGTATTTGGTGAACGAGCTCTTGCCGCTGCCGTAAAAGCCGGATACCCAGATGCCGACCTCGGTCACCTGACCGCCCCGGACGCCTTCGCCGAAAACATCGAGGAACTTGCGGAAGCAGGACTCGATGTTGTCCGTAACCTCGTATTCGGCGACCTCTCGGGCAAGGCGGTCCTCCTCCTGGGCGTAATAGTCGATGACTTTCTCAATAGTCCTGTTTATGTCACGCCTGAAGTATTCGTGGATTTTCGTCATCGCTAAAGGCCTCCGATAATCGTCGAGCGGTATCCGCTGTCTTCTTTGTAAAACCCGAGGAACTTCAACCCGAATTGGCCGCTTCGTTCACCGGGGTAGAATATGATCGTGCAGACGGTGACTTTGTTATGCAGGCACTCCTCGATGACGCGCGTTCTCAGATAAGGGTGCAGAAGCTCGGCTTCCGTCAGGAAGACGATCGTTCCCTCCGGCGCGGATGTAATCGCTTCAGTGACGCGGCTGATCAGCTTGTTTCCCTGACGCAGAACATCACGGACCGCCTCGTTGATTTGGTCGGCGTCGGCATCACTTTCCAGATCGAGCCAGATATCCCATCTTCCCGACTTATCCACAATGTCCCAGATAACATCGGCAAGAGAAACGCGGCGGACGTCACGGCCGGCCTCCTGTCTGATTCTCGATATCAAACGGGGAAGGTGTTTCTTGACGGTGAGCATCATTTCGGGCGGGTAACGGAAGTAAAAGACCGGTGCGCTCTTAGCCGGATTGAGCGCATCGGGGTCTCGGATCTTATCGAGCAGTTCGTTGAATGCGTTATCGAGCGAGTACATCGATCAGCTCCTCAATGGATTTGACGACCCAGGTGAAATGCACGACCGAACCGGCGCGCTGAACGATCACCCCGCGGTGTTCCCCGATCCCGTCCAGCCGCTCCACCACCTCGGAAGGCGTCATTCCGAACAGCCCCCAGTCGGGATGGTTGCAGAGGGAGGAATCCGTCACGCCCGCTTCATTGAGTTCCCGGGCCAAGATCGCGGCCCCTTCATCCGACATGCGGTAATTGACGATCTCCCTGCGGCCCCGGACGACTTCGCGGAGGAATCCGACATCCCGCAGGAGACCGAGAACGCAGCGGGCGATGCGCACCGACACCTTCTCCGACCACTGGTTGTCCAAACGGCCGTCGTAATGTGCTTCCGACAGGAAGGAGAGCATCGGGTCCGTGTCCATGACGGGTCTTCCCCTGCGAGCGGCGGGCCAGTATTCACGTATCGTGAAGTCATAGACCAGGGGGTCTTGACGCGCCGCAAACACGAACAGGAGTTCGGTGAAAACACGCCCCGGCAGGCCCGATGCAAGCACCTGTTGCAGAATCCGCGCGGGCTTGTCGCTCGGTCTCAAGAACCGCGGTGCAAACACCCTCCTGACGACGTCGCGGGTTCTGTAGGCGGTGGAGTTGCCGAGAAGCCCTTCAGCCTGGACCCTGCGCGTGAAGTCATCGAGCGGTTCATCCGGACGCCATTGTTCGAGGAGACGCCGGGTCTCTTCAATCATTCCGGCACCCTTGCTGATCGCGGTCGAGTATTTCCGCTGTACTTCTTTATCCATGGTCATGGTCATCCACGGCCTCCGTCCGTAACGGCCGTGAAATAGGGGAAGCCGGGTTTATTCCGAGCAAACGCCGCATGGTAAACAGCGGCGGTTTTCCTGATTCCCGCCGTTGTCATAATGTCCTTGTCGGTGCCGATCTTTCTTGCTCCCGGAGCGGCGTCCGCTCTCTCGCCGCCGCACATCGGTGCGAGCAATTTCATCAACTCCTCAGGCCGCCCCATGGCGTTGCGCAATGACGGGAAGAAATCGTCGGCCGGGTCCGGAGGCATTCGATGGAGTTCGGTTTCCAGGGATTCGGGCAGTCTGAAGAGGTGGTACACACCGACGCGTCCGACGGCGCGGTCATGAGCGTCACCTGCAGCCTTCCCTGCTGCGTGGACCGCTGCTTGAAAGGTCGTCCGCGGATACAGACGTTCCAAGAACCTCAGCCCGGTCTCATTCATGAATTCGGTTTTCCACCATGCGGGAGAGGCCGACTCGCCGAGGGCGAGGACAACGGCACGCAGACGGGGGATTAGAAGGTGCAGCGGCTGTTTGTGCGTTTCGTTTTCGGTCGTCATCTGCGGTCACCCTCCGGAAACGTCAACTTGCCCTGACCGGTCATTTTTTTACAAAAGCTCTCCAGTTGGGCCTTTGCGAGCTTGGAAGGCTTGGATAGACCGTTCTCCCATCGGTTGACGGTCGCATAGCTGACGCCGAGCTGCCGGGCCAGGTCTTCCTGGCTCAAGGAAAGCTGACGTCGTATCTCTTTTACCAATGCCGAAAGACTTCGACCTTCTGTGTCCATTCGCTGCACCTCTCGTCTGAATGACAGACCACGGCCCCTGCCCGAATTTAATAGCGTATGTTATATCGTTCGCAAGAGAAAAGCAAGAGAAATCTGCGAATTGATCGAGTCGGATTTCAGGATCGCCATTTGCCGGACGGAAGCGGCTTGAAACCGAGATATTCATTTACATCAGCAACATAGAGCCAGACCGGGAGCCCGGTTCCGTTTGCCCGGACAGGGACCAGGACGCGGCGGTAGAGGCAGGGACCGCCGGGATGAAACCCCTCCAGCCGGTCGATGGCCGGAAGGCGGTTTTCGGGATCGTCGAAGGTCAGAAGCTCCCCATACACGGGGCCCCAGGGCGCGCCTGTGCCCTTCTTCGGGAGCCGGTCGGGGGTTGGCTCGGGATTGGACATGCGGGCCGTCACCTGCGCTTGTGTGGCCACGTCGGCGAGCGGATTGGTGGTCCCGACGGCGAGGATATCCTCCTCCGGGACCTGCAGGACCGGGATTCCGGAGGATGTCTCGAAGAGGCGGCCGCGGACCAGAGCGTCCTCAATGGCCAGGACGCCCCGGCAGAAGCGGTCGTGGTTCCAGAAACCGCGCTTCAGGGTGCCGTAGACGAAGAGTCTCAGCATTCCGTTTGTGTTCGGCTTCAAGGGTTCTGTTGGGTTCATTTGGGTGTCTGTCATGGTTCTGCGCCCTTTCTCTCCTGGGCGACGAACTCGAAGGGCTCCACCGAGTACGCGGCCAGGTCCTCGCGCCGGAACACCACCAGGCTCATGGGCGGGACCGCAATCTCACGCCAGCCTTTTTCCTCCGCCAGCACGGCGTCGAGGTATGCGGGGTCCGAAGCGTAGAGAACCGCTTTGCGGCGGGGATGCCAGCGCAGTTCCAACGGCCGGTTCCCCTTAAGCACAAAGACGGTACCCGGGTCGGTCCGGCAGGCGATGACGGCGGTGATCTGACCCCTACAGCGTCGGAGCCGGGCTTTGAACCGCTCGATATCCATGGCCCCGTCCCTCGCGGCGTTCGCGGCCAGGCGGAACAGAATCTCGCTGTCCACCTCGGCGAAGCGCCGCATCTTCCAGCGCCGGAACAGGTAGTCGGCGTTGTAAATGGTGCCGTTGTGGGTGCCGATCACCTCCCCGGCGCGGATCGGGTGGTTGTTGCTGTTGACCCGCTCGTCCCCTCGGGTGCGCCACCGGGTATGGCCGAGCAGGAGCGTGGCGCGGTTGTCCATAGAGGCAAGGAGTTCGGCGAAGGCCTTGTCCGTGACGAACCGCTCGGCCGTCACCGGCCGCTTGAAGAGCCGGTGTCCGCCGTCGGTGTCGAGCCATGCCGCGCCGGTGGCGTGTGGTCCGCGCTCCTCGCTCAATACAAGCAGGCGGGTGAAGAGCCAGGCGAGATACTCCCGCTCCTCGGCGCGTCGCCGCTTATTTCCGAAGATGACTCCCGCGAGCCCGCACATCAGGATTTCCCTCCCTGCGGATCGACGATGAACCCGCGGAAGACGCCCTCGGCGTATTCCTTCGGATGCTCCTCGATCCAGCTCGCGGCATCGGGATATCCGAGCTCCCCTGCCAGCCGGGCGACGACCGGCCGGTCGAGCATGTTGGTCAACCCCGAGAGCCGGACCGCGTCGATGCCCTGCCAGACCAGGGCGGGAATCGGTATCCGCGCGGGTTTGTCGTCCTGCACCTCGGCAAGGCCGTGTTTGATCAGGGCATCCAGGAAGGATGCGGCCTTTTCCTCCGGCGTGTCGCCCCGGACCGCCAGCTCGACGCCGGACAGCATCTTGGCGTTGCGCAAGACCATGTCGATGTAATCCTCGAGGTCCCGCTGGTCGGAAAAGAGCGTGGCTCCTTTCATGGCCAGGACCACGTCGGTCACCGTCGCCCCGGTGAAGATTTCGCCGTCGCCTTCCAGCGGCTGCCCATTGAGGGCGGTGTTTCGAATCAGCACTCTCATGACGCGCCTCCTTGCGTCCCGCCGGTCTCGTCCCCCGAAAACGCCGGAGGCCGGGTTTCGGGCCCGGCCTCCGTGAGGGGTTCCGCCTTTGGGGCGGGTTGTTCGTCTGGTTTCACTCT
>ERZ1026800.2241-NODE-2241-length-10865-cov-4.042559_pt1 | contig 10865 bp, 7 predicted proteins | sample MGYA00520873_ERZ1026800 | MGnify/ENA primary metagenome ERZ1026800 (study PRJEB33270, sample SAMEA104284475) | anaerobic digester metagenome | biome: Anaerobic digester microbiome; feature: mesophilic sludge digester; material: Anaerobic digester biomass | place...
TTGAACTTATCAAATATCCTTGCCAAAGATGACAACACCACTTACAGCGATGATTTTAAAATGAATCCGGGATTTCATATTGGAGCCACAGCTGAATTTCCATTTAGTGATATGTTTTCTTTTGAAACAGGCTTGTTATTATCAACAAAAGGATACAAGATCAGTGAAGAAGAAACATTTATGGGTAAAAAAATAGAGATGAAAATTAAAACGAACCTCTTTTACCTTGATATTCCTTTAACAGCCAAAGCTTCGTTTGATTTAGGTGACGCAAAAGTATTTGGTTTGTTTGGTCCGTATATAGGTATGGGACTAACCGGTCAATCTAAAACTGTAACAACAATTGATGGCAAAACTGAAAAAGAGAAAGAAGATGTTGAATGGGGCTCTGAAAAAGGTAAATCTGATTTAAAGAGATTAGATTTTGGTTTAACAATAGGCGCTGGTGTTGAAATTGATTTGTTTCAAATTGGATTGGGCTATAATTTGGGCTTAGCAAATATTTCACCTTATAATGATGGCGGAATGAAGATTAATAACCGGGTTATAGGATTATCAGTCGGTTATAAATTCGGCGGAAAATAAAAACCAGCCCATAACATTGTCTAAGTGATAATTGCGGGGTTTTGTGGCAAATTGTACGTTCTGCAGGTAATAAACCTTTTTGCAAACTTGAAACAATGATGCCTTAAAACCCCGCAATTTGGTATATACTTGGCTGTTAGGTTCAAAGCAGAAAAACGCACATAATTACCTTGATCGGAGAGAATAAATTTTTGATTTTTTTGAAGGATCAACCCAAACTCTAATGATTTTTTAAAGAGTAGCAAAAAGAGTAAAACTATTCTGAAGAAATTCTTGCCAAAGGTTAAAAAAAAGCGTTATGTTTGTACGGAATTATAAAATCGGTAACGCTTTAATGGTTAAGACATTATTACGTTAACCATTTGCTTGTAAGCGGAACTGGTTTGCGGTATTCAAGAGTTATTAGTTCATAAAAGTACGAAAACAACAAAAAAATATGCTCATGTACCACAAAAAAAGAATTTAACAAATCAGGGCGCCCTTTGATGACCATTGAAACAGATAAACTTACCAGCCTCTTGAGCAAAAAGGTGCAGTTATCCAACCAGAACCGGAGCGTTAACCGTACTTTTAAAACGAAGGCGCTTTATAAACCCATTAACGAAAATAGCATTACAGACTTTTAATATAAAAAACAGCAATAGAGTTGAACCTTAATAAAAACAGATCATGAAAAGAAATCTAACTATTATTTTGATCGCTATTATGTTTCCATTGAGTATCTTTTCTCAGATTAGTAATGAGATAGCAACATATGTTGATAGTACTGAACTCTTAGTTCATAATGGCAGGAAGATGATTCTTAAAGAGCTAGCGGATAACAATTTGGTTAAAACAAAAGAAATCTATGATTTTTTAACGGAGAAAACAAAAGATAAGCCCTTTTCTGCATTCTATTTTATTGAGGATTTTTATATTAATATGCTTGTAGGCGATTGGGAAACGGTAAATAACCTGATGCTTGAATATGAAAAACACAAAAAGAGAATTGTTTATCCAAATTCCCATACAATAGTTTATAAATTATCCGAACTGACCTTGAGTAACAGACAATCTATTTTGGTAAGTTGCAACATGTCGCAGATTGATGAACAAGCAAAGCTGCTTATTACCGGTTTTTTAAAATATATTGAAAAGCAACCACCAGATAAAGAATACAATGAAATACTTGTTGCATATAAAAAGAAGTATGACAATAAGAAATATGACAGCTTTGTAAATGGATTTATGCCGCACATGATAATTAAAGCCTCCTGGAATTTATTTTTTGGTTCGGGTATGGTTTTTACAACAGGTGATTTAGCCACTAAATTTTCAAATAATGCCCTATTCAATTTTGGGATGGATATTAATGTTCATAGAGTTTTTGCCTCACTTTACTTAAAAGGAACAAGTTTAAAATTGAAAGACCCCTTTATGGTAACTTCAGATACTGATACATTAAATTTTGAGTTAAATGAAAAATTTTCATATTTAGATGCAGGTTTAAAAGGCGGATATTTCATTGTTAGGAGCAATCGTTTTCATTTAGCTCCTTATGCTTCTATATCAGGCAGTCATCTGGAAAGCACAAAATATGACGACCCAAAGGATAAGGATTTAGAATATGAGATTTTCAATTCATTTACTTACGGAATTGGCTTACATACCGAAGTTAAGATTTATGAATTTGAAAGTAAAAACTACTATTATTATGGAGGTACGGCAAATGGGCATATTAGCATCAAATTTGAAACGGGATACAATGAAATATTAAAGTTTAAAGATTTAAATTCTACCGGAAACACTCCATATTTTCTATGCTCATTAGTAATAGGATTTGGGCAGTTTTAATAACCACTTTTGCTAACACGCAATAATATAACAAGCAACAAAGAGATAAGCAAAAAGGGGAATATCCAATTTGCTGTTAAGAAAGCCCTATTATGTTGAGATGTTGATTTTATAAGGCTAACTTCAATGCAGTTACGCTTTCAGGAGATAAAGAGTTCGGCTGCTATTCCGTCAGCAAATAATTTACCTTGATCGGAGAGAATAAATTTTTGATTTTTTTGGAGGATCAGCCCAAGTTCCAATGGTTTTTTAAGCTGATTATTTAGATGGGTTGCAAAGTCGTTACCAAAGAGTTTTTTAACAAATTCGGTATCAACACCCCACATAGTGCGTAAGGCAGTCATAATGTATTCATTAAATTGTTGGTTTTTTGTCAGTTCTTCAAGTTCGTAATATGTCGTGCCTTCCCTAACAGCTTTCAAGTAGTTAGAAATATTTGAAACATTCCATCTCCTTATAAAACCGTTGTACGAATGAGCCGACGGCCCGCAGCCGAGATAACTTTCGCCCGACCAGTAACTTTTATTATGACGTGAATATCTATCCGGTAAAGCAAAATTGGAAATTTCGTAATGCTCATACCCTGATTTTGCCATACTTGTCATGATAATTTGAAATTGCTCTGCCACTTTCTCCTCTTCCACCTGCTTATATTTCCCTTTTTTTATGAAAAGGTCAAGCGCTGTCCCAGGCTCAACGGTAAGCGCATAGGCCGAAATATGAGGGATATTATAGCTCAGCGCACGATTGATATTTTCAATCCATTGCTCGTTGTCGAGTGTTGGCATTGCATAGATGAGGTCAATACTGATATTTTTAAAACCATACTTCAGCGCATTTTGAATCGCACTTTCGGCTTGATTTGCTGAATGAACACGGTTGAGGTAAGTCAAATCCTCGTTTCTAAACGACTGAACACCGATGCTCAATCTGTTTACAACAGTTTGCGAGAGCGCTTGGAGCCAACTATTTATAAGGTCGTCAGGGTTTGCCTCTACGGTTATTTCAGCGTTGGGATCTATTCCAAATGTAGCGATCGCCGTATCTATTATCTCGTTAATCTGGTTTATGCTAAGCAGCGAGGGCGTTCCTCCGCCGAAATAGATGGTATTTAATGGACTACCGTTAAAAAACCCGGAATTTGATCTTACCTCAGTTTGAATTGCCTGAACTATCTCGTTAATATATTTTTTTGATGCTATCGAAAAGAAATTACAGTAGTGGCATTTTTGCCTGCAAAACGGGATGTGGATATAAAGCCCTGGCATATTATGTTACAGCTTTACTTTTTTGCGCAAGATAATCCTGAAAGTAGTGCCTTTGTCAATTGTGGATGATTTTACAAATATTTTGCCGCGGTGATAGTCGCGAATAATGCGTTGCGCCAGCGAGAGGCCAAGCCCCCAGCCACGTTTTTTACCGCTATACCCGGGGTTAAAAATGCTTTTAAACTTCGATTTTGGGATCCCTTTCCCGGTATCGGTAAGGTCAATAATGATATGACCATTATTCTCTTCGATATTTACTGAGAAGGTACCCTTTGATTCCATTGCATCTACGGCGTTTTTTGTCAGGTTTTCGATCACCCATTCAAAAAGGTGCAGGTTAATTGGAGCAATGATTTCAGTATCGGGGCCGGGGGTGATCTCGTATGTGATCTTACGTGAGGTACGTGTCTTCAGATATTCGATTGAGTTGTGTATAACCTTCACTATGTTTGTGTCAGTAAGTTTTGGCAGCGCTCCTATCTTAGAGAACCGGTCGGTAACTTTTTCGAGCCGTTCAACATCTTTCCTTAGCTCGCTTACAATCTCCGGATTTGGGTTTTCCTCTTTTAAAAGCTCCATCCATGCCATCATTGACGAAAGCGGCGTTCCAAGCTGGTGAGCCGTCTCTTTAGCCAACCCTACCCATACCTGGTTTTGTTCCGATCGCCTTGCAGTATTGAACATCATGTATCCGATAAATAGGAACAGACCCATAATCAGGATTTGGACTATAGGGAAATAGCGCAGTTGTGTAAGAAGAGATGAGCCTTTATAAAAAATGTAACTTTTGCCTAAGTTGGTAAGTTCGATTTCTATAGGAGGATTGCTGGCTGCCATCTCTGCAATGGTCTTTTCAACAAAGAGCGGCTCCATGATTTTGTTTGGCTCTATATTTCCAAAATCAATCACTTTCTGTTTTGTGCTATCAGTGATGATCACCGGCACACTGGCGGCATTGATAACCACTTCGGAAAAGAAATCACTGACAAGGTCGTTGAGCACTTGATGCAGCTCGCTATGCAGCTTTGAATCCTTATAATAGAGATAGTTCTTTTTATTTTGAAAATAGCGGGCAGGAATTGGAGGATAAACGGAAAATTCATCTAAGAGCTTACCTGACAAAAAGGTAACGGTATCTTCGTTAAAATCAACATTTTTGGTGTTTATTATCCGCCCGTCTTCATCGGTGAGGATTATTGGGATTGTGCTGTTGTACCGTATTATATCCACGTAAAAGGTGAGGTCAACATTAGGATCGTCGGTACGGATCAGTTGTTTGTATGCTTCAGCTAACAGTACAACACTCTTACGGTCTTCTTCGCGTATTTGCTGGAAAAACTGTTCGATATACTTTACAAGTTCGGTTTTACGGTAGATAGCGTCAGCCCAGATCTTTACATTGGTCTGCTCCTGCTCCGCCACTTTGCGTACAATAATACTGGTATAGTACATTGATCCGCTTACTATTGCAACCGCAAGAGCAAAGAGGAACAATTTCCATTGTTTTTTGCGCGCGTAAATGTTGAACTTTACCATTGTAACAGATATGGAATCAAACGTTAAAACCAATACCTTATTATTTTAGATTTCTTAGTTGATTATGTACCTTTGTGCATTAAATAAAAAGAACTTTACTATGAAAATACCTCAGAGCAAGATTTTCAAGTTGATGAAAACGAAGGCCGGAGCGCCTCCCGGCACGCTGATCAATACATTTGCACAGACCTCTGTACACGAATCCACAAGGCTAATTTCGGTAAGCGATGATAGCAATCAGGACATCATAATAGAGGATTTTGAGAAGCTCCCTTCACGGCTCTGGCCAGAAGCAACAAACTGGCTTATTTTCACTGGATTAGGAGATATAGATAAACTCGAACATCTTGGCAGTGTATTTCAAATAAATCCTTTGATCATCGAAGATATTTTAAATGCCGAGCATTTGCCAAAGGCAGAAGAGACAGATGAGTCTTTATTTTTTGTGATAAAAATATTAACAAGAAATACTGAGACAGACTCTTTTGAGACTAATCACGTCTGTTTTCTGCTTGGTAAGAGATTTATAATTACTTTCCTCCAGCGCAACACTTCGCTTTTCGATAATTTTATCAAAAGAATTAAAACAGTAAAGGAGAGCCCTCATCATTATACCCACGATTATATATTGTATCAGCTTATTGATATCATTGTTGATCATTATTATCTGCTTTTTAATCAAACCGACGAAAAGTTAGAAGAGATAGAGGAAATCCTGATGAGTGATCAAAGTGCGGATATGACAAGTATGATACAACAGCAGAAAAGAGAGCTGAATTTTATCAGACGTAATATATTGCCTGTTGCTGAGGCTGTAAGGATTTTATTAAAAATCGAAAGCGCTTTTATCAAAAAGCATAATCGCACTTTTTTTAACGATATCGCTGACCATTTGCAGCATTTGTTAAGCGCCACCGACAATTATCGTGAAACCATTACCAGCCTGTATGAGCTTCAGATGATGAACTACTCAAACCGGATGAATAACGTAATGAAGTCGCTTACCATCATTGCAACTATTTTCATCCCGCTAACGCTGATCACCGGTATCTATGGGATGAATTTTACCTATATGCCCGAACTTTCTTTACGATGGAGTTATCCTGCAGTACTGATATTTATAGTTGCCGGCGGCATAGCCATGTATCTGTATATGCGGCAAAAAAAATGGTTTTGATCCAATGAAGCGAAAATTAATAAGGAGAAATCCTTTTAGTGAAAACTTAGAACAACCTATATTTGCACACTTAATCAAAAATCATTATTTATGAAAAAGTCAGACTGTTGCTCCTTTTTAGGAACATTTTTTTTAGTTTCTTTGTTTTATCTTCTTTCAACCCAAAGTGTAATGGCACAAAATCAAATTCCTCTTGAGGATTTTTTCCGAAACCCTGAAAAGACCGGTTATCAAATCTCGCCTGATGGAAAGTTTTATTCTTACCTGGCACCTTATGAAAACCGTCTTAATATTTTTGTTCAACAGATTGGCAAAGAGAAGTCTATTCGCTTGACTAACGAGACCGATCGGGATATTGCCGGTTACTACTGGGCAAACAAGAATAGGATTCTTTACTTAAAAGATAAAGGGGGTGATGAGAATTTCGCGCTTTACGGCGTTGACAGGGATGGAAAAAACTTAAAATGTCTTACCTGCTTTGAGGGTGTTCGAACAATGATCGTTGACGACTTAAAGGATTTCCCTGACGAAGTGATCATCAGTTTGAACAAACGTACTCCGGTGGTATTTGATCCATACCGGTTGAATATCAAAACCGGTGAGATGACCATGCTTGCCGAAAATCCTGGAAATATCCAGGGGTGGATGACAGATCATGAAGGGAAGTTACGTATTGCAATAGCTATTGTTGATGGTGTAAACACACAAATTCTTTATCGCGACAGCGAAGATCAGGAGTTTAGACCTGTGCTCACTACCAACTTTAAGGAATCGGTGTCGCCATATTTTTTTGATTTCGACAATAAAAATGTCTATGCTACTTCCAATCTTGGAAGGGATAAATCGGTTGTCGTGCTCTTTGATATTGCCAATGGTAAAGAGATAGAGGCGCTTTACGAGCATCCGGATTATGATATTTCATCGGTTTCATTTTCCAGAAAAAGGAAAGTGGTAACCTCTGCCTCCTTTGTTTCGTGGAAGCGTGAGCGTCATTTCTTCGACCAGCAGACTAAAACGTTATTTGAGAATCTTCAAAAACAGCTTCCTAACTACGAAATCGGCATCTCTTCTTTGGACGACAATGAAAATATGTATATCATCCGTTCGTATTCTGATCGTTCACTCGGCGCTTATTACCTTTACGATTTTGCGAAAAACAAACTCACAAAGATCCATGATATAAGCCCTTGGTTAGATGAAAGTAAGATGGCGCAGGTGTTTCCTATTGAATACGAAGCCCGCGATGGATTGGTTATACCGGGTTATCTTACCCTACCTAATGGGTTAACAATGGAAACGGCTCATAATTTACCTGTAGTTATCAACCCGCACGGCGGCCCATGGGCACGCGATAGCTGGGGTTTTAATCCTGAAGTTCAGTTTCTTGCTAACCGCGGTTATGCCGTCTTACAGATGAACTTCAGAGGATCAACAGGCTATGGCAGGGACTTTTGGGAAAGGTCATTCAAACAATGGGGTCTCACTATGCAAAACGATATAACCGACGGGGTTTACTGGCTGATCAACAAAGGCATTGCCGATAAAGACCGGATAGCTATCTATGGCGGTAGCTACGGCGGTTACGCCACACTGCAAGGCGTTACGGTAACCCCCACTCTTTATGCTGCAGCGGTGAATTATGTTGGCGTATCCAATCTTTTCACATTTCTGAAAACCATACCTCCATATTGGCAGCCATTGCTCGACATGATGTACGAAATGGTTGGAAATCCCGAAATTGACACGGTACAATTTAGAGCTACCTCGCCCGCTTTAAATGCACACAAAATAATAACTCCACTCTTTGTTGCACAGGGCGCTAACGACCCGCGCGTCAACAAGGCCGAATCGGATCAGATTGTGGAAGCATTAAACAAAAGAGGCATTGAGGTGGAATATATGGTAAAAGATAATGAAGGACACGGCTTTGCAAATGAAGAGAATCGTTTCGATTTCTATAGAGCGATGGAAAAGTTTCTGGCAAAGCACATTAAAAAATAGTAAGTTTTAGATAGCGGAACGCCGTGTTATAACAAATAGCGCTTAAAGAGCGCTGAGATTTATATTATTGTTGAAGACACAAAGTCAAATACTTAACAACAACAGAGTGTTGTAACGGAGGCATGTCCGTTTTGTTAGCCTTTTAAAGGCTTGTTCTTAACTGCGATTTCTCTTTATCCGATTACCTTATCAGTTTTGCTGTTCTTAATTCATCATTAATAATGATGTAAACAATGTATATCCCTTTTTTGAGGGTGTTAACATTTAGATTAATCATATTATCGGCACGCTCAGGAAAATGTTCTATTAAAACCTCCTGCCCATGCAGGTTAGTGATAATAACCTGAACGGGGTTTCCGGTTATCCGCTCATCCCGAATGTAAATGGCCTCTTCTGCGGGGTTTGGATATAGATACAAGGCCGACGATCGCTTAATTGGTTCGTTTATGCTTACTATTCCGTCTATTTCAGTTATTCCGGTATCATCAGGGTCAAGCCATGGCTTGAGCATGGTGGAATCTGCTGTTGGCACTCCATCCCATGAGTAGGAGAATTTCCCGTAATAATCCGGTTTATATACATATTTACAGCTTGCTTCGCCGCCGGTGAGCTGTCCTATTATCCTTCCATTGTTGTCGAACAGGGGGCTTCCCGATGATCCGCCTTCAGTAACGCCCCAGTTTGTTTCGGTTTGCGCCCAAATAACCCGCCAGTGGGTATTGGGAATTGTCCCCCAGTTTGATGACTTGAGTGTGTCGGTATAGGTGCTGATTTTCTTAATATCGCCATCGGGATGATGTATGGAAGTACCACTTGGGCTTGGTTCATTGGCAATGCTCCATCCATTGTAAAAAGGATTGTAAGTTACAGGAATGTTTTCGTTGAGCTTCAGCAGCTTAAAATCTGATGCTTTACCTGCTGCACCGCCGTTACCTGCTAACTTTTTAGCTCCTACTATTGTATAACTTTTAAATGTGGAATCGCTCTCCGGGTCATCGCAATCATCGCCTTCGTAACGGAAATAGAAAACCCATTGGTCATAGTTTTCTTCCGAGGCATGTGGCCCACAATGATCGGCGGTAAGCAGGAAAGGTGTACAATCGTTTCGTGCATTGTTCACAATAGGGGTTGGATGCGGCGTCCCCGCGAGCGGCACATAGGCGCGTTCGAGGACAATCAACCGAGTAACAGACTCAGATCGGATAGAGTGCCATTGGCCGGCGGGCACAAGGGCGTAACCTTCGACGGACATCTCATGCGAATTTCCGTCTACCGTCAGCGTCACCTTTCCGTCGAGCACGAAGAAGAATCTTTCGATCTTCGATATTATATGATCCCGTCTTTTTTAGACGCGAACTTTTCTTTCAGACGTTTTGCCACAAAATCAGGGACCATTGATGAGACATCCCCGTCCAGTTCGGCGATTTCTTTCACGGTTGTTGCACCTGAACCGGTATTATAACCACTGATTTTTCCCGTGCTGATGTCAACATCAACGTTGGTGATGTCGGTGATTTTATCACGATATTTAACACCAGTTTCTACGGAGAAAATATCTTTAGTTCCTTTTCCAGTCAAGATCATAACTTCAAGGGCCTTCTGAGGGTTGCCTTGAGTGTAAGCTGTTAAGCCTGTTACATCAAATGAAGTTGCCATGTTGGTAAATAGTTATTTTCTTAATTAAACAAATAAATTTTCTTTTTTCTCTTTTCTTTTTTCATCAAGGTTCATCCTGATAAAATCAGTTTTGGTTAAGGGTTTTGGATCTGATTTTTCAACCGGAGCCTGGATAACCTTGGTTTCTTTAACCACTTGGCCAAGGATTTTAAGGTCTTCTTCGAACTTGATTTTGAGAGAATTATTTTCTTCTTCTTTCAATTTAATCTGTTCTTTGAGTTCCTGAAATGATTCGGAATAGATGTTTCCCCATTCAATTTTGCCGTTTGAAACACTTAGAGAAATAGTGTGGAATCCATCTTTGGAAAGGTCAATTAAACCTTTTAGTTTTTCAAGATTAAAAATAGCTTCGACGTTATCAACTTCTTGTTCAACAGGAGTTTCTTCTTCAGCTGGTTTTTCTTCTTCCTCTTCTGGCTTAATCAGGAAAGTGCCAACGGAAAGCCAATCGGAACCCTCCGTGCATACAGCACAACCTGCCGTGCGAAGACGATTAGCAACTTCCTGGCGGCGCTCAGACGAGTCATCCAGACGAACAATGTGCCTGCCATGAATATCACTAAACGGTTTCAGTTTTCCTACCTGAACAATAACTGTTCTTTTGGGATCATGTCCGAAAGCTAAACCTGCCTCAAACAAAACATTTGGTCTTGCCTGACCGAATAACATTTTTTCGTAGGGTTCATCGTTATCATTTTGGAATGGTTTCTTCAATACCACACTGTCATCCGGTGTCATCAGTACCACAATCGCTTGGGCTTGCGAGAAAGCGGCGCTCAGTACATCGC
>ERZ1026800.2243-NODE-2243-length-10863-cov-2.655179_pt1 | contig 10863 bp, 8 predicted proteins | sample MGYA00520873_ERZ1026800 | MGnify/ENA primary metagenome ERZ1026800 (study PRJEB33270, sample SAMEA104284475) | anaerobic digester metagenome | biome: Anaerobic digester microbiome; feature: mesophilic sludge digester; material: Anaerobic digester biomass | place...
TCCATTTGTAACTCCTGAATCAATATTTATGGGCCCGGCTGCCGAGCATTTAGAGCACCGTTCCCTGCTGCCGTTATTGATTTGCACTGCTTAAAAGAGGCGGTATTACTTGTTTCTTGCGGGATACTACTCCGGGCAGCATTATTGAATTCTTATCATGCTTCCCGTCAAATGCTTTGTCTATCAATTCGGTATTGCTGCCAATAAACAGCAGCTCAGTTCTTTCATTGGAAATGTCAGTAAGCATGAACAGCACCATATCAAGTTTCTTATCCCGGTAGACCTTGTCCATATATTCAAGCATCCTGTCCTTTATCACAAGAAGCTCACTGTTGTCCATAGAATATACCTGTCCTACTCCCAGCTCCAGTTCGCCCATTTTGAACTGCTTGAAATCCTGGTAGAAAATTTCTTCGGCACTTTTATCCATAAGATTTGAGCTGGCCCTGAACATAATCATTGAAAACTCATCCATATCCAATCCGGCAATTTCCGCCAGACTCTCCGCCGCTTCCCTGTCCGCCTCCGTACAGGTGGGAGATTTAAAGGCCAGAGTATCCGATAATATCGCAGAGCAAAGAAGCCCTGCCATCTGTTTGCTTATTTCCACATTATTCTCCCTGTACATATTCCGGACAATCGTCGCGGTACAACCTAAGGGCTGGTTTCTGAAGTATACCGGCCCTACGGTCTCAATATCGCCTATTCTATGATGATCGATTATCTCAAGTATTTCCGCTTCTTCAAGGCCATCCGCTGCTTGTGAACGCTCATTGTGGTCAACCAGTATCACCTGTTTTCTTGGGGAGTTAATCAATGATGCCCTTGAAAGCATCCCTATCATATTGTACTTGTCATCCACCACCGGGAAGTTTCTGAATCTTTTCTTGACCATAACTTCCCTTACGTCATCCAAATAATCATTAATATTAAAGGTGACCAGTTCCTTGGATTTCATAAACTGCCTTATAGGTATGCTTTGATTGATAAGCCTTGCCACCGTATAGGTGTCATGGGACGAAACTACTATGGCACAATTGTTGGCCTCAGCCAGTTTTTTTATAGAACTTGCTACAGGTACTCCCCCTGTTACCACGATACATTGGGCTCCCATCTCGATAGCGCATAACTGGGCCTCATATCTGTTCCCGACGATTACAACATCTTTTGGATGTATATAGCTCTCCATCAAATCCGGATTCATGGCACCGATGTGCACATTACCGTTATATACCGAGTCTTCTATATCCCCGACTAGTATTTCCCCGTCCAGCACTTCAATCATATTCCTGTACGGAGTCCTGGCCTGAGATAATATATCATTGTCATATATGTCCATAAATGAATGTGCAATATCGTCAACTGCAATTATCCCGTCCAGTGTCCTGTTGTTATGTGAAACTGCAAGGGTGGTTATCCCGCTGCTTTTCATTATTTCCCAAGCCTTTTTCAAGGATATCTCCGGTTTGACAAGCTCCACTTTCCTGATATTTATATCCTTAACCTGTGTCCTTACATTATCTATAAGCATCGGTTCCCCGGCTTTGAAATAATTAAGCACAAAAAGTGTCTCGCTGTTTAATTCTCCTATTCTCTTCGGAAAATATACATTGCTTGATGTGATAATATTCTTAAGATTGGCATAAGCTATGGATGAGCATATGGAATCGGTATCGGGGTTTTTATGCCCTATTACTGAAATTTCCTTTTTCAAGAATGTTCCTCCTTCAGCATTGCTTTTACCTTTTCCGCGCAACACGAGATAAAGCTTTCAAAATCCTCTTGTACTATACCTCTGGCTTTTTCTATGATATTGCTGCATTTTGATATGTCAATTTCTATTCCATGCTTATAATTCATTTGTGTATTATATCTGCTTGCAAGGGTAAAGCTGTTCAGATCCTTCAATTCCATAAACTCTGTGAACCTGCAGAAGCAGTCTGATACGGACTTGTCTTTCAAACCGTAGTATCTGTCAAGATATAATGAGAGTTCTTTTATCAGGCAGTAATCCGTCAAGCCCTTATGAAATACATCCATCAGCTCCCTTTCGGATTCTGCAATATTCATTTCGATTCCCATTTCTATAAAATTATGAGCCTTCCATAGCCCGAACTCCGCAGGAATATTACAGGCTTCAATTACTTCCTTTTCTATTGCTGCCGCCTTCTGAAAGCAGTAGCCCTTATATCCGTCTCCATATTCCTCATCTCCATAGAAATCAAGGCCCCTCGGATTTACGGTATGCGTAGCCATAGCCCTTGCAAATTCAAGGTGCTCATTTCCATGCTCCTTAAGGTATTTATACAGCCCCCATCCCACATTATGGGTCTGGTCACGGGTAAGGCTGCATTTTATCACAGTATCAGGAAAAACAGACCCCAAAACAGTCATATTACTGCTGTAACCCAATACTCTCCTGCAAAACCAAATATGTGTTATCGGAAACATTAGTTCTTCCTTTCTCTTACACGGATAAATTCTTCTATATCTATATCTGCATCTACATCTATATTAATATATTTTTAACATATTATAAAGGGGCTCTTATAAATCAGTAGAATAATGCGACGTGAGACATGGGGACGTTTCTCCTGTCTCACTGAAAGCGAGACACGCGAAACGTCCCCCGTGTCTCATATACTGTCTCTTGCGGAGGGTTATGCAAACTTCAGATACGTCGCAATTTTCTTCTACTGTGCTGCTTTCTCCGCCCTGCCTACAATCAGCTTGTATATTTCTCCGGTCAGCACCGGAATAATACTGAGGAGCAGTATCATAACCCAGTCCCTGATTCCCAATGAAACAGTCTTGAATATGGGCTGCAGGAACGGAATATACAGCACTGCAATACCAAGCACAAAAGATGTTATTGTAGCCAATACCAGTGCCCTGTTGCTAAAAATCCCAAGCTTTATGACCGGATATCGCTCAGACCTGCAGGTGAAAGCCATAAACAGCTCAACAACCACGAGAGTTGTAAAAGCCAGGGTCCGTGCAATTTCCAAATCCTTATTGTAATTGTTCAAAGCCCACCGGAAGGCTGTAAGTACAGCCGCTGTTTGGGCTATACTAAGTATCAATATTCCTGTTGAAAGGCTTTTATTCAGAATCGGCTCCTTTGTATCTCTCGGTTTTTTCTTCATTATTCCGGGCTCTCCCGCTTCGGTACCCAGGGCAAGAGCCGGAAAGCTGTCTGATACAAGATTAAGCCATAAAAGCTGTATAGGAACCAGAGGTACAGGCATATTAAACAATATGCTTAAGAAAATAATAAATATCTCTGCAATATTGCAGGACAGCAGGAAGAAGACAAATTTCCTTATATTGCTGTATATGATCCTGCCTTCTTCAACTGCCGATACTATTGTAGCAAAATTGTCATCCATAAGTATTATATCTGCTGTACCCTTTGCAACATCAGTGCCGGTTATCCCCATAGAAACGCCTATATTCGCCTTCTTTAAAGCCATGGCATCATTAACTCCGTCCCCGGTCATAGCCGCAATATGCCCTCTCTTCTTAAGCATTTCCACGATCCTCACCTTATGCTCGGGAGATACTCTTGCATAAACACTGGTATTCTCAACCCTGTTGAAAAGCTCCTCATCGGAAAGTTTATCAAGTTCATTACCTGTCAGTACGCCGGAATGCTCTTCCATAAGCCCAAGTTCCCTGGCAATAGCCACAGCAGTGTCCTTATGGTCTCCTGTAATCATAACCGGTTTTATTCCGGCTTCTTTACATGTCTTTATCGCCTCAAAGGCCTCAACTCTGGCAGGATCAATCATTCCCATAAGCCCGATAAATACAAGATCCTTTTCTATCGAATCCGAGCTTATCGCTTCAGGCAGCTTATCATATTCCCTATAGGTAAAGGCAAGTACTCTAAGAGCATCTCCCGCAAACTCGCTGTTAACCTTGGCTATTTGCTGCTTCATAGCTTCGGTCAGGTCAATCACGCTGCCGTTTTGGAGCATTTTGGAGCACCTGCCGAGTATTATATCGGGAGCACCCTTTGTAAAAGACACTATTTTGTTTTGTTTGAAATTATCATGGAATGTAGTCATCATTTTTCTTTCGGAATCGAAGGGTATCTCTTCAATCCTGACATGGCCTTCATTCATTTTTGCCTTATCATAGCCTGCCTTTGCACCTGCGACAACAAGCGCTCCTTCGGTAGGATCGCCTATTATCCCCCAGAGGTTTTCCTTGGCATCTTTCTGCTCAAGGGTGGAGTCATTGCATAATACTCCTGCAGAAAGCAGGAGCTTCAACCCTGGTTCTGTCTCCGGATTGATTTTTTCGTCTTCAAATGTAATCTCTCCTGCCGGATTGTATCCCTGTCCCGATATTTTATAGATATTTCCATCCGTAAAGGCTCTCACCACGGTCATTTCGTTCTGTGTAAGAGTACCTGTCTTGTCCGAGCATATTACCGTTACACATCCAAGAGTCTCAACCGCAAGCAGCTTTCTGACTATGGCGTTTCTCTGCACCATCCTCTTCATTCCCAGTGCAAGTACAATTGTGACAACAGCCGGCAATCCTTCAGGTATTGCAGCAACTGCAAGGCTCACTGATACCAGGAACATCTCCAGGATATCGCCGCCTCTCATAAATCCGATTGCAAAAACAATGACACATATTATAAGACAGGCCAGCCCCAGCAATTTACCCAGCTCATTCAGCTTTTGCTGCAGGGGGGTTGTTTCGTCTTCAAAGGTCTGAATTGCTTCGGCTATTCTTCCAATCTCAGTATTTGTTCCTGTATTGACCACTATTCCTTTGCCCCTGCCATAGGTTACTATGGTGCTCATATATGCCATGTTGAGCCTGTCACCTATTGAAACCTCAGCATCAAAGGCCTTGCCTGCGTCCTTTTCCGACGGTACTGATTCCCCTGTAAGTGAGGCCTCCTCCACCTTAAGGTTAGAGCTTTCAATAAGCCTCATATCAGCAGGTATGCTGTCTCCCGCCTCAATAAATACGATATCCCCGGGTACAAGATATTTTGCGGGGATTATCTCAATATGTCCGTTTCTAAGCGCCCTTGCATTTGGAGCCGACATCTTTTTAAGCGCTTCCATTGCTTTCTCTGCTTTTCCCTCCTGCACAACCCCCAGGACAGCATTTACAATTACTATTGCAATGATTACAATAGCGTCGGATATTTCCCCTACCATTCCGGAGACTATACTGGCGATAATAAGTGTTACCACAAGGAAATCCTTAAGCTGCTTGCCAATTTTAACCCATACCGATTCTTTTTCCTTTTCCTTCAGTTCATTATAGCCGTACTTTTCAATCCTGCCTGCAATTTCCTCTTTGGAAAGGCCTTTCTTCACATCTGCCGAAAGCTCCTCGGAAATCGCCTGAATACCCTTGTTGTACCAGTTCAGGTTCATTAAATCCCCTCCATATGATAATATTTTATTATTTGTCTATCAGCTTGAATTATTACATTTCCTATATATGCGCATAAAAACGCGTCTTACGACGCCTTTTTTTTTCGCTAGGGAACCCTATGGTTCCCTTCGACGCTGCTCCGCAGCTGAGCACCCTCCTTCAACGGCAGGGGGGCTTCTCCCCCTTGCATCCCCATTGTATAGGAAAGTATACTTTCCTATACAATAAAAAGGCCTTTGACTCAAAAACAATTCTTTGCATCAAAGGCCTCGAAAATCCAATATATTACCTGCCAAGTATTTCAGCCAGCTCTACACCGTTATTTCTCTCAGTTACCGTCCTGATGGACCATTCATTCTGGAAAAGCAGCACAGGATTCAAGGATTGATCCTGCGCAATCATTGTATCAGTTGTGACCCTAAAGGTTTCCGGGTTGAATTCCGGATTCTTTACCCATCTGATATACTTATAAGGCAAATGCTCCATGCTTATATCCACGCCGTATTCATTTTTCAGCCTGTATTCCAATACCTCCAGCTGAAGTATACCCACAACTCCAATAATAAATTCCTGGGCTGCAGCACCTTTTTGGCGGAATACCTGAATGGCGCCTTCCTCCGCTATCTGCTCCATACCCTTCATAAACTGCTTGCGCTTCAGGGAATTTTTGGTATACACCCTTGCAAAATGCTCCGGTGCAAATACGGGTATTCCTTCGAACTTGAAGCTGCTTCCCTCGCACAAGGTGTCCCCTATCTTGAAAATTCCGGGATCGAATACTCCGATGATATCCCCTGCATAAGCCTCTTCAACAATCTCCCTATCCTGGGCCAGGAACTGCTGCGGCTGAGACAGCCTTATCATCTTGCCCCCCTGTACATGGTTGACTTCCATGCCTTTGGTAAATTTTCCCGAACAAATCCTAAGAAACGCTATCCTGTCCCTATGGGTGGGATTCATATTTGCCTGGATTTTGAAAATGAATCCGGAGAACTCTTCCTTCTCCGCATCTATCTCACCGATGTCCGCATTTCTGGAAAGAGGCGGTGTTGTTAATTCAAGAAACTCCTCCAGAAATACCTGAACTCCGAAGTTGGTCATGGCACTGCCAAAAAACACCGGAGTCAGCTCCCCTTTCAGGACTTTTCTTCTGCTGAACTCGTCTCCCGCAACGTCCAGCAGCATTATGTCATCAATAAGCTTATTATGAACATCCTCTCCGAGAAGATCAGAAAAGACAGGATCGTCAACATTGCCTTTGGAGGATCCTACTATGCTTTGTCCATGGTCACCGCCATTAAACAGCTCTATCTGGGACAGCTTTCTGTCGTAAACACCCAGAAAGCTTCCACCGACTCTTATTGGCCAGTTCATAGGAAATGACTGAATTCCCAGCACCTTCTCAATTTCTTCCACCAGCTCAAAGGGATCTTTTCCTGCTCTGTCCATTTTATTAATAAAGGTGAAAATCGGTATTCCCCTCATTTTGCATACATGGAACAGCTTCCTGGTCTGTTCCTCAACACCCTTTGCCGAGTCAATTATCATCACCGCGCTGTCTGCCGCCATAAGTGTTCTGTAAGTATCTTCGCTGAAATCCTGATGCCCTGGTGTATCAAGAATATTAATGCAATAACCGTTATATTCAAACTGCATTACACTTGAGGTAACAGAGATTCCCCTCTGTTTCTCAATCTCCATCCAATCAGATACAGCGTACTTCTGAGCTTTCCTGGCTTTTACAGAGCCTGCAAGGCGAATGGCGCCTCCATACAGCAAAAGCTTTTCGGTCAAGGTTGTCTTTCCCGCATCAGGGTGGGATATAATTGCAAAGGTTCTTCGCCTTCTGATTTCCTTTTGTAATTCCTGTTGTGCAACCGGCATTCTATTACTCCTTTGTTATTCAGTATATACTTTTACATTTTGACTTGCTTATCAAGTCCCAAGTCTCACATTCCGTGACTTATTAATTTTACACGAACAGCAATAGAGTGTCAATTAAAGCATCAATATACCGGAGTGCAGAAGTCGGCATATTTGGGATTTTTACCTACGGTAATTTCAAAGAACAGACTCTTCAGCTTAGTACATATATCCCCCGGCCTTCCTGTACCTATAGTCCTCCTGTCCACTTCAACTATCGGCATTACTTCCATAGCAGTTCCGCTGAAGAACACCTCCTGTGCCGAAAAAAGCTCATTCCTTGGGATGCTTCTCTCTACTACCTCCATTCCAAACTCTTCCTTTGCGAGAGTGATAATCGTTTCTCTTGTTATTCCCTCAAGTATATTGTCTGAAGGCGGCGGGGTTACCAGTTTTCCTTTTTTCACCATGAAAATATTTTCTCCGGGCCCTTCACATACATTTCCGTTATCAGTGAGGAATAATGCCTCATCAAATCCGTTTCGAAGCACTTCCAGGGATGCCAGTGCCGAATTCAGGTATGCCGCTGATGCCTTAGTCCTTGGAGGCAGCATATTATCCCTGAGCCTCTGCCATGAAGTAAATGCGACACGCATTTCCTGCTTGCCCGAAAAATTCCCCAGGGGCTGGCAGTAAATAAGCAGTCTGTTGTCATCATCCAACAGTGTAGGATTCAACCCTTCACCGCCTTTATATGCCAAAGGCCTTATATACACCGTTGTCCTGAAGCCGTTCCTTCTCAGAAGCTCAGCAGTAATGTCGGAAAGCTCTGATACCGTGTATGGAATATCAATGTACAGAGCCTTGCAGGATTGAAGCAGCCTTTCATAGTGCTCCTTAAATCTGAAGCCGTACAGCTGCTGTCCTTCTTCATCCCAATATGCTCTTATTCCCTCAAAGCAGGCAAGCCCATAATTGACCACCTTGCTTCTTATACTTATACTCACTTCTTTTTCCGGTACTATTTTTCCATTGAAAAAAACATATGATTCGTCCATAATTACATCTCCTTAGTTTTTCTAAAAATCATCTATACACTCATTTATAGGCTCTCCCGCCGGAACCATCGGAAGCACCAGGTCATCCGGATGCATGATGCATTCAATTACAACAGGCTCATTTATCTCCAAAGCTTCTTTAAAAACCTTTTCGACTTCCGCATCTTCAGTTATTTTCGCCGACTTTATCCCAAAAGCATCGGCAAGCTTTGTAAAGCTTACTTCATCCGCAAGGCTTGTATGGGAATACCTTTCGCCGTGGAAAATCTTCTGCCACTGACGCACCATCCCCAGAGAGCTGTTGTTCAAAACCACCTGAATTATCGGAAGCTTGTATTTTGTAATGGTAGAAAGCTCGGAAAGATTCATCCTGAAGCTTCCGTCCCCTGCTATATTAATCACCTTACAATCAGGCTTTCCCACTGCTGCGCCTATTGCAGCACCAAGGCCGTAGCCCATTGTTCCAAGCCCTCCCGATGATATGAATGTCCTGGGGTCGGCAAAGGGATAATACTGTGCCGTCCACATCTGATTCTGCCCTACCTCGGTAGTTATTATACTCTTGCCTTCGGTAAGCTCATAAAGCTTTTTCATCAAATATTGGGGATTCAAGGATCCTTTGCTTTTATATGAAACAGTATAAGCCTCTTTCCAGCTTTGTATCTGTTTGTTCCAGATACCCTCCTTCTTTTCGTCAATTCTCTCCAGTAAAAGCTTCAGATATTTCTTAACATCACCGCAAAGGGGAATTTTTGTATCTATGTTTTTTCCCAATTCCTCCGGGTCAATATCTATATGAATAATATTGGCATAAGGAGCAAAGCTGTCAGCCTTGCAGATTGTCCTGTCACTGAACCGTGCCCCGACAGCTATGAGAAGATCACAGTTGCATATGGCAATATTTGAGCATCGTGACCCATGCATGCCGGCCAGGCCTGTAAAATAAGGATGAGTTCCCGGAAATACCCCCGTACCCATTAATGAGCAAGCTACCGGAGCCTTTATCTTCTCCGCAAATTCCTGCAGTTCCCGGCAGGAATCCGAAATCTTGACACCGCCTCCCGCGTAAATCAACGGCCTCTTACTGTTGTTTATCAATTCAACTGCCTTATCCAGGTATAAGTCCGTTACACAGCTCATTTCCGGCAGATTGGATGTGTCATAGCCGGTATCTGCCTCCGCAGGCTCATATTCTATTACAGCCTGCTGCACATCCTTGGGAATATCAATGAGTACCGGTCCCGGACGCCCGGACCTTGCAATTTCAAAAGCTTCCCTGACAATTTCCGGAAGTGTTTCCGGATTCATTACCAGATAGTTCTTTTTTGTTATGGTCTTTGTAATGCTTGTAATGTTAAGCTCCTGAAAGGAATCCTTGCCAAGAAGCGACCTTGCCACCTGCCCCGTGATTACAACCATGGGAACTGAGTCTCTGGATGCAGTTGCTATTCCCGTTACAGTGTTGGCAGCCCCCGGGCCTGAAGTTGCCAGGACAACTCCTACCTTCCCCGTTGCCCTTGCGTATCCGTCCGCGGCATGAGCTGCACCCTGCTCATGGGCAGTCAATATATGGGTTATGTCCTTCCTTTCGTAAAGAGCATCATAAATATTTATAACCGTGCCTCCCGGGTATCCGAATATCGTATCGACTCCCTGTTCCCGCAGGCATTCCAACAGTGCCTCAGCACAATTCAATTTCATTTCATCACCTCCAAACTAAATCAAAATGTCTTCTGCAACAATACTACCCATCTTTTCCGTCCCGACTAAAGTCATTCCCGGCTGCATTATATCAGCTGTCCTGTATCCTTTGTCCAAAGCATTATTTACAGCCTCAAGGACTGCATTTGACTCCTTCTCCATTCCGAAGCCGTATTTCAACATCATTCCGCAGCTGAGTATTGCAGCCAGGGGATTTGCAATGTCCTTTCCCGCAATATCAGGTGCTGAGCCGTGTATAGGTTCAAACAAACAGGCTTTTGAGGCTCCCAGGCTGGCTGAAGGCAGCATCCCAAGAGAACCGGCAAGCATAGATGCCTCATCGCTTAATATGTCTCCGAACAGGTTCTCCGTGAGTATCACATCGAACTGCCCCGGATTCCTGACAAGCTGCATTGCCGCATTGTCCACATACATATATGCTGTTTCCACATCCCCATAATCCTTCATAATGCTTCCCGTAACCTCACGCCACAGCCTTGAGCTTTCGAGAACATTTGCCTTGTCAACAATAGTAATTCTCTTTCTTCTCTTTTCTTACGCAGTCTTATCCATGAGTTCAAACCATTTTTTGAATCGCCAAAAGGACAACCAACATTTTTGTAATCAGTATAAAAAGCACCATCTGCATTCAACGTAACCGGTATAAATGCTTTATAGGAATTTTCAAAAAAGTATTTAACTTCATAATAAATCCGTTTAATTTTTTTGAGATATCCCATGTGATTCATAACTTCCCCACTCCTCATCCTTTAAAAAACTTTTTGCTTAGTGACTTTATCTTTATAGAATAGGTTTATGATTTTCCATATCC
>ERZ1026800.2244-NODE-2244-length-10859-cov-7.579575_pt1 | contig 10859 bp, 11 predicted proteins | sample MGYA00520873_ERZ1026800 | MGnify/ENA primary metagenome ERZ1026800 (study PRJEB33270, sample SAMEA104284475) | anaerobic digester metagenome | biome: Anaerobic digester microbiome; feature: mesophilic sludge digester; material: Anaerobic digester biomass...
ATACTTCCCAGGAATGCCCTATCTGTCATCTTATATCTCGATCCAACCGTCCTACAAGGGACGAATTTTCGTGTGTCTGCTGCGGCTTCTCTGGTCCGGCTGACACAATCGCAGCGCGGAATATTGCTGCAAGGGTATCAGTCAATATGCCCATCGTGGCCCGACTTTTTGCGGAGCTACAAGCCCATCCCTTCAGGGAGGGGTAGTTGACCCTTGCTTTCTTGAACTCGCTGCCCATGTTGTTATCCTTAGATATCGACTCCGAATGCCACACCAACAAGAAGAAGGGCTCCTGCAAACATGAATAATCTAACACCCCAAATTGCCATTTTCTTATGAGCTGCCACTCCTTCAAAAGCCTGCATCTCCATGGCTTTTACCTTCTCCTCCGAGAAGAATATGCTTATCAAGCCAAGTACTAGAATAATCAGTAGTATGTATAGGCTTTGCAGCTCCAATGGCAAGATGCCTGCTGAAGGAAGTTCTCCCTGCATTTTCGTAACAGCAATCTCCGATGAAAGCCCTTCTACATAAGGCAGAGCAGCCCCTAGAATGATGGAAATGCATCCCAATGCCGTGATGATCGCTCTTGACCCGCGTGGGAGGGACAGATAGTTCACAGCTTCCACGAGCACGAAGAATGGAATTATCGGTGTGATAATGGCCGCGGATAGTCCCAACACAACTACAATCTCCAAGAATATCACTTTCATGGTGATCCCATCCAGGAGAATGTCGTTTATGCCATGCAAAAAGTGCGGCCTTCGGTAATGCACTATCAATCCAGCCACTAAGACAGAAAGCAGTATGCCAATCACTACTGGTTCCTGGACTGCTTCCTCAACCAGGTCTATGTGCCAGGATCTTGACAATACGATGGCGCAGGCACCTATCAGAAACAAGAATGCTTCAAGATTGCGTTCAATCCTCTTGATCAACAGGGGACCTAAGAGCACAACCAAAAATATCACAATCAATCCTGTTTCAACTGGGATTAGCACCATCTTGAGATCACCTGTTGACGAATACGTCTTTTGGCTTCAATTCAAACTATAATTGAAATTAGTGATATTATCATATTAAAGCATTTGGTTACCCTGCCCTGGATCAATTGCTAATCATTATTCGTGATGCTTCTCTTATATAGGATATCCGGAAATGAGGATTGCTTAGTTTGATGGTTTCTATCTTAGCTTCTCGCAAAAGTCATATTGGTCTCCTGATCATATTAAATGTTTTGGTCTTCATTCCGGCAATATATGATAATTATTAATAGTTATGTAAATCTAGCCGATCTTGTTCCACTTTTTCGTCCCCCTTTTTAGACAAATAATGGACTGGGCGCCTGGGAGGTTTCAGTAATGCATATGAATCCAAGACTTAGGCTGGGGATGGCAGGAAGAAACATCAAGATCGGACACCATAAATGGCTAGTTTCAATATGTAAAGCCCCCAACCAAATGGCAGAAGGCCGATTAGCACAAAGTAGATCCCTGCAAAGTCATAAAAGATCAAAATATCTCTAATACCGCTTGTTGAGCTGATGAATCCGCTGGCCACCATTATCAATCCAATGGCAACTGCCGAGATCCTGCAGAATTTCTCTGGCCATCCCGCCCCTATGAATTGCTTGGAAGCTGGTTTGACCAAGCTTAGCACATATACACCACTAAATACGATCAGCAAACCCGCAGTGATCACTGTAATATCACCCTTGCCAGTGATCAATGCCATCGCTCCACCAAGCATCAACAAGAGCCACCCCGTGGCTGTAGCTGCAGATCTTCCTCTTATCATCGGCGCTCCGAATTGACTTGGCTAATTACGCAGAAAAGCATGCCTATGGAGATATTATGAAACGCATTGCATCAAGTTGTATTAGGCAAATCTCTGCTGATTTTTTGAATAATCTCAGATCGGAAGCTTCGTATTGAAGCCTAAGGCAGTCCAGGCAAATCTGGAAACATTATGGTAGCTAGGATTGCCAGGCACAGCGTTCCAATGAGGAAGGCTATTGCAGGTATTTTATCGCTCATTTCATCTCCTATCCAGACCAAATTAACCATTAATAAACATTAACAATTTTAGTATTTATGCTTTTCTTATTGCATTGTCGAATCCGGCACAGATTCTTATAATAGAATCTTTTCTAGGTCGTGCATTCAGCTCTTGCTCTGATCACTAAGACCGGCCGATCGCCAATCTTCGCCACATCGTAAGTCGTGCTCCCCACTCCCAACTGCTTCAACCAGCCCGTTCCATGGGAGCTCATCGCAATCAGCGACACATCCTCCCTCTCGGCCAGGGAAATTATCTCCTCGGCGGGGTTTCCCACGCTTGTGTGGATTTTGACCTTTATTCCGGCCTCCTCAAGCTCATCCCGGATGACATTGAGCTTCCTGGTTGTCTCCTCTGTTTGGGCTTCGATCTCTCTCCAGGTCTCTCCCCGATAGACTACATGCTGGAGCAATATCTCTCCTACCCCTTTAGTCCTCTTGATGAAAGCAATCGCCTCTTCGGCCGGCTTCGATAAGTCGGTGGGACAGAGTATTCTTGAAAAGGGATGCGAGCAGAATTGCTCTAAGCTTGGGCCGCTCCTGCCTTCCAGGATCTTGTAGCGCATAAGAAGAATATTTGTGTTCCCATAGCGAAGAACGTTCTTGGCGACGTTTCCCAAAAATATGCCCTCCACGACACCCTTGCCTCTCGCGCCCATGACGATAACGGAACTCTCTTCTTCATCCGCTACCTTCTGGATCACTCTGGAGATATCCCCCTCCATTATGGCCTCTGTTCTCGTCTTGACGCTGAGGCCTCGGCTGCTCAGAATCTTGCTCTCTTCCGTTAGGTTTGCTTTAGATTCATCGATCCGCCCTCCTGGGTCCCATACCCTGGCGAGAGGATCTGCAGGGCCGATCACATGCAGTAGCACCACTTCGTTCACGCCCGGAAGCTCTTTTACGCACTCCAGGACCTTCTGGGAGTACTTGGAAAAATCCGTGGGGAATAAAACCTTTTCAAACATATCAACCATCTCCTGAATTAATTCATCATTATGATATTTCAATTCATCGACTATAACAATTAATAATGAACTAGTTAAATGCTTTCCTTCAAGAGGGCGCATTAGATGGTGAGATATCTGGATCAGATGAAACTCGAAGATGCAATCCACTGGCAATTCGCCAAATGTTCTTAAAATTCAGGATAATTGAGGATAATTAAGTAATGGGGCGAAACAATCCAGGATTTGAAATAGGGAGACTTTCTGGAGCAATCGCATGCTCCTCCCAAAAAAAAGAAGTGATGCTAGCATCACTTCTAAAGGGCAAACTCAACGTGGAAAGGTATGTAGAAGATCCACACGAAGTAGATCACCATGGCGATTAGGCCCAGGGGCACACCAAGCTTTGCCCACTCCTTGCTGGTGATTCCCAGCTTTCCTGCAGAGATGATATTGGGGATGTTGCCGGGAATCAGCATGCCGCCTGATATGAGCAGTCCCATCAGAACCGCCTGGATCTGGGTTATCTCCATGGCCGGGCTGAGCTCAGCCGCAGTCAGAGTGGCATTGTCCAATATGGCCGAGATCATGTTCACCCAGTAGATGATCTGTGGGGATATGCCCAGTAGGTACTTATCTATCACTACCTTCATTCCCGAGCCGAGGAGCAGAAGGGCCATGACGAAGATGTAAACCTTGCCTGCTCTGACCACTACCTCTCTTAAGCCGCCGTCCTCCTCCTCAGCGACCATGCACTCAGAGAGCTTAGCTTTGCCGGTGAAGAACATGGCCAGAAGGCCGAAGGCCAGGCAGCCCGGTATGATATATACGGCCAGCTGATTGAACAGGAAGAAGAATCCGGCGTTATAGGGCTCACCCTGCAGCTTGGTGATGGCGATGGTGGAAAGGGGCTCGCCTACCGGAGTAAGGACTGCTCCCAAACCGATGGAGAAGCAGGCGATGATGACCACATTGATCTTTGTCTGGCGGTCAAGTGGCATGCAGTTCAATAGCTCCACCAGGAGGAGCGCGGCTATGATCGCAGTTATTATGCTGGAGGACAATCCCAGAATGACTACGATCAGAAATACGATAATCTTTATTGGGATCACTTTGGTGATCTTACTCATCGCCATCTGGGCATAGGAACGACCATAGTGGAAGAGAATGCCGGCCACGAGAACTGCGGGAACTATTCCCTTTATTATGGGCTCTTCGAGGGCTTCCATCACAATCTCCATATTCCAGCCAATGAGCTCAACCTGATGCTCTGTGTATCCCAGCGTCGCCATGAGATCGGGCTTGCTGTAGAAGCTTGATATGGTTACTGCCAGTACGCCCATGACGAACAGAAAGGCTTCCAGATTATGTTCTATCTTCTTGACCAGGAAAGGTCCGAGAAGAACAATTAGTACAATGACAAATAGGCCAATGTCCAGCGGGTCAAATTGCACAAATATTCCCTCCAATATTTATAAAATCTTCAGTATCAATGGTCTTTGTCTCTGCAGGCCAGAGGCTGTCAATGGGGCTCATGGCTCCGGTGGTATGGCAATGTGTATCCATTTGCCCCAACTCCACTCAAGCTCACTATATATCGAAACCATACGACCACTCCTTTTATCCCTGCATAGACAGGCTCCCTCATTCGGAGAGTCTCTTATTTGGATGCTCAACCCAATATTAAATGCTTTTGGTTTTTTGTTTTGGGAGCTCAAACGGATCTGACATCCAAGAAAAGCCTGGATCAAGTCAGATCTCTGAAAAACAAAGCATCTAGAAAATGTGGTAATTGATACAATAATTCAAAAATCTGAATTGGACAAATAAAAATTTGATAAAAAAGAAAAATGGCTAATAAGCAGCCATCTTCTCCTGCCTTAATATCAGGACCGGCCTGGAAGCGGAGTTGGCCACGTCATAAGCGGTGCTTCCTATTCTGCCCTTCTTTATGGCCGAGGCTCCCTGAGAGCTGATGGCAATCAAGGAGACATCCTCTTTCTCAGCCTCCGATCTGATAACCTCGGTAGGCTGGCCCACAACCACCTTGGATGATACCTGCATGCCAGACATCTTCAGATTCTGGGCGATCTCCTCGATCCTTTCTTTGGCCAATGCGACATTGGCCTCGATCTCCTCGTCGGTCTCCCCCTTGGAGACGACATTGAGCAGCACTATCTCTCCAATTCCCTTCAGGCTTTTCAGGAAGGACAGGGCGACCTCAGAAGTCTGGGAGAGGTCGGTTGGGAAGAGAATTCTGGCAAAGACTCGGGCGCAATACTTCTCCATGGTATTATCATCCAGGGTCTTGTAGCGCATGATCAAGAGGTGCGTCCTGCCGAAGCGAAGCACATTACGTGAAGAGCTTCCCAGCAGAGTGCTCATGATCAGGCTCCTTCCCCGCGCTCCCATGGCCACCAGGGAGACGTTCTCTTCCATTGCCACTTTATTGATGGCGCTTGCCACCTCGCCCTCTAAAACGGATACCGCCTTTACATTAACCGTTACCCCGGGGGATTTAATGGCGTTCTTCTCCTCTTCCAGCTTCTTCTCGATATCCTTTATCTCCGATACCGGATCCCAGACACGGGCGAGCGGATCTCTAGAAATGACATTGAGAAGTAGTACCTCTTTCAATCCCGGCATTTCGCCGATGCATTCGATCACTTTCTTGGCATGTTTGGAGAAATCTGTGGCGATCAACACCTTTTCAAACATTTCTAGCTCACCTTAATGAATTAGTTCCATTTCCTGATATTTCAATCTATTTCAGCAGAGTGGGGTGCCGAAGGATTGCTCTTCCAGCTCCATCAGCTTCTGCCATGCTTCCTTGCACTGGCAGTGCAGATCATCAAAGGGCCTCGCATCCTGGGTAAGATCGTGCTTCCTGATCGCCTCCGCCAGGGCGGCATCGCACTGGCCGCAGTTATGGGGCCCCCGCCTGGTGCCTGCACCCACCGGGTCGCAGATGATAGGGCCTGGGGAGCTTTTCAACACTTCAAGGGCGGACCAGAGCCATGGTGGCCGATACTCGCCCTTCTCCCACATCCTCTCCACCACTGTATTGCGTTGGACATTGCACAGGTTCAGGGAGATGATGTCTGCATAAGGGCGTGCTGCCCGGGCGGAGGATATGGCATCACGCATAGCCTGCCCTTCGGTGAGAAAGGGCGGCTTCAGGAGCAGATAGGCCTTAACCCCTCCTCCCTGGCCGTGCACCATCTCCGAGGCGCGGACGAAGTCCTGGAAGAGAAAACCCTTGCGGATGAGGTGCTCTCTGATCAGGTCGTTTGCACTCTCAAGGCCCATGGCGAACTCGGTCTGCAGGTGGGAGAGGCACTCCTCCACCGCATCAGGGTTCACGTACTCCGGCCGGGTCTCAATGATCAGCTTCTCGATCCCCGCATTCTCCAAGCGGCGCAGTATCTCGATCCTGGCCCCCGCGGGCATCTCCTCAGAGTCCAGGAAGCTGCCGCTGGTGTAGATCTTGACCACTGTCACCTCTGGAGAGCACTTTTCCATGGCGCTCTCGAACTGGATTATCAGGTCGTCTGCCGAAGCGGGTGCGCCCTCGCCGGCATAGCCACACATGGTGCAGCGGTTCCACCTGCATCCCACCGTGCGCAGGATCATGGTCAGAGCCTGGGCAGGGCGTCCATCCACCAGATCCTGGGATCGCCATACGCTGACCGGCCTTCTGGGGTCCCTTCTTTCCTCAGATCTTGTCATCGTCTACCCGAGATACTGCAGAGCGCTGATGCCGGCAGAGGCACCCGCACCCACCGCAGTTGCCGCCTGCATCCGTCCGCCGGTCATGTCCCCGGCGGCGAAGACACCGGGCATGCTCGTCTCCTGGTTGAGCCGGTTGATCTTCACAAATCCCCCAGAGGTCATATCCAGGCCAAGGTTCTCTGCCAATTCCACATTGGGCTTCATGCCCATCTCCACGAAGACCCCTTCCACCTTCAGGGAACGGGGGGTTCCCCCCACATTGAACTCCACGCTTTCCACGAACTCTTCCCCTCGGATCTCGGCAATCTGCGCGCCAAAGGTGGCGGCATAGTTGGTGAGCGACTTGATCCTTTCCAGATACACCGGCTCTGCAACCAGCTTCTCTTTGGGTGATATGAGGTGGACTCGGCTCGCGATATTGGCCAGATATAGGATTGCTCTGGCTGCGCCATTGCCGTAGCCAATCACCGCCACTGCCTTGTTCCTATATAGGGCACCATCGCAATGGACGCAATAGGAGATTCCTCTGGCCGTCAGCTCTTTTTCGCCTGGAACCCCTATCTGGCGATGGCTGGCCCCCATGGCCAGGATGATAGTCTTGGACTCATACTGCCAGTTCTCAGTCTTCAGGCGGAAGAAGTCTCCCAGGTTCACGATCTTCTCCACCAGTTCCGTCTGGTTCTCCGCTCCAAACCTCTGGGCCTGGGCCAGCATCCTCTCCGAGAGCTCAATGCCATTAATGCCCTCCGGAAAGCCGGGATAGTTCTCATAGAGGCCACCCATGGCGGTCTGAGAGCCGTAAATGCTCCCCAAAACCAGCGTCTTCTTCCCTCCTCTGGCGCAGTACATGGCAGCGGTCAGCCCTGCCGGGCCTGCTCCTACTATGACCACATCATACAAGCGAATTCACCATAAATCAGCACCCTTTCAAGGTAGATAAAGTGTGCAGTAATATGGTGGGCTTCCAGGGTACTATCTGCCCGCAATGTTTTTAGACTAGAAGGTTGTTGATGGGGATGCTTCCAGCAAGCGCCGCGCCGATAGTGTAGCGGTTATCACTAGGCGTTGCCAACGCCTAAACTCGGGTTCGAATCCCGATCGGCGCATATAAATACTAAGTAAGCCAAAAGAGCATTAGGAAAGAAAATTATTCACGGTCGTTCGGTTCCACCAAAACAGAATGACTCAGAGCTAGGCGGAGGCCTCACAAGGGTTTCCGCTTTTCTCTGAAAGCTTTTCTTGTGCAAGTTTTTTCCCGGCTTGGTCGAAGAAATGGCTCACGCTTCTATATTCTCCTGTTTCAACAATCTTAAGAACTTCATCATAGAGCGCTGGTTCTATGCTGATATTGATCTTCTTACGTGGGATTCTACTTGACATAGGATTATGATATCACGCTATTTGCTTAAATACATTACTACCAGGTGTTCAAAGGTAAAGTTTATATTCTAGTGGTGCTAAGTGTTCGTTCGGTGGAATCGAATGTTGAACAAACTCGTTGTAGCAAGCCCGGTCACTCAAAGCCGGGAAGCGGTTGAGCAGTTGATCGCCTATTTTAACCACGATAAAGCGCCTGAGGAGATGCCTGATTTCTATCGCCTCAAGGGTGAAATGGTCTTAGTGAGATCGAAAAAGGGCGATGTCTATTACGTGACCAGTCCTAAGACCTGCTCATGCCCCTCAGCGATCTATAACCCTGGCAGGCCATGTAAGCATAGCCTCCGCTTCTTTCCATCAGCCGCGAAGCCAGAGCAGGGCGATATCAGGGCAACGCTTCCAGGTTGGCCCGGAGGCCATAACGGGCCGGTAGAGGCGATCTGAAATGGCCGCCGCCAATTACCGCCAGATCCTGCAGAGATGGAGACCGGCCATAATCCTGTCAAACCTTTTTTAGGAGGCTCAGAAGATGCAAGAGCCTTTTGATTTAGCGGATGCTGTCCTTGAAATTCCAGCTTCAGAGCTGGAGCTTGTCTTAAAGGAGGCAGTGGACTTCTTCAACGCTTGCGCCGGCCTGGTTCAAGAGGCCGGCCTCCTCAGAGGGAGGGAACTCTCAAGGTTCATAACTAGGGCCTCTGATAGCCTCAAGGTCATAAGATCCCCTACTGAGAAGCTAATGCTCGTCTTTGCGTACCTTAAGCAGCTCTTAGCGAAGCTCAGGGAAGCTCTGAAGAGCAGGCCGAAAGAGGGAGGGAAGATTGTTCAAGTCTGCTCCAAAATCCAGGCCCGCGCCCTTCAGCTCATTGAATACCTCAAGGTCACAATCCAGGATGATCCTTTGCGAAGGAAGGAGATCGCCCTAGATAGCCAGCAAGCCAGGATACTCTTTTCTGGTGCAGGTGGTGAGTCTGTCAGCCGAAAGGAGACCATCAGAGCCATGAGGAGAGCTGAGGCCCTTTGGCCTGCTCTGAGGTGTGGCCATAGGCCCAGAGATGGAAGGCAAACCATGAGACTTACCGGGAAGGTCGAAGAGCTGCAGGATTCTCCAGACTTCGCTTTGTGTAGCACCTGGCAACGGTCAGGAAGGAGAGCAGCCCTAAGCCTATGAAGAGGAGTATTTAAATCAATTCGACCTTAATTCCATAAATCCGAGAAGGATAATAATGCTTGCTGCTTGCTTTAGTTGATCTGATGCTACTGTTTCGGTATCGTTTCTATTATAATAGCAATTCAATATTATTTCTCTGGCCGGATTATTCCCGTCTCTAATCCGTTGCCCTATGCAACGATGAGTTCTATGACATTTTTAAAGTCAAAGCTTGAAATGTCATAGATCTATTGAGGACCGCCCCATCATCAGGTCATGCATTTTTGCATTGTTGTGCGGGATCGATCCATCAACCTTGGCCAGATCTCAAGGTCTAATCCATCACGGAAGGAAAAAAGCGGTTTAGAGAATTACTAAAATTATTAATATAAGATAATTAATTATCCGAGAGGAAGATGAACCTAGTTTTGGCCTTGGCCTAATAATTTCCGCAACCTTTTAAGATCACGAGCGGGAAATCTGTTTATATTCGCATTTCCTCACTGTGGCATTTCGAACAATGCGTTCCGGGATGATATACAAAATTGTCGATACATTTGAAGGCATGTAATTTACCATTTTTATTAAATAATAATTATTATTGCAATGTGTAATTAATATCATATTATTGTAAGTTTGATTGCTGAGATTATCTGCTACACTAAAATTCATTTCGTAATAATCGCATTTGCCTTGGATTAAATCTTCTGCAGCATAATAACCTAATCTGGCGGGAACTACAGTTATCAGAGTTGATAGAATAATTAAGATAATAATTCCGATTATTGGTTTTACCCATACGCTGTTTAGAGTATCTCGTACTTGTATCTGAACTAGAAATATTTTATTTTCGTATTTCAGAGCAATTTTTATTAGAACCCTAATTAATAAAAAGGAAATTGACGCCCCGCTCATGGCGATAGTTAATGCTAAAATTGGAGAATCTTGAAGCTGAGATCTATAATTTTCTGATATATCTAAAAAATTAATAATATATATTGGCAAAAGGGCCGATGGAATAGACGGTGCTAATGGAGTATAAAAAATCAATAGTATAGTTAATATGCATATTATAATTGTAGAAGCGATTGAATTTATTTGTATGGCTTTAAAATATTTTGAAAAATATTCCTTTTTTTTCATGAATGCATAGTAATTTTTTATAAATGAAAAATACATATATAACGCTGTGAAAATCATCACAGTTTCTAAAACAAACAATAAGGAAACTTTTAAAATATTATATCCTGCGTCCAAATAAAATGATAGTGGCAAATTTAGTGTATAAAATGGTAATGCTAATCTGTCAAAATAATTTATAAAATATGTGGATATTATCACATAGAATATTATTGTAATTAATAAAGTTATGTATGTAGGTTGATTCAAATATGAAATAATTAATCCAACCTTTTTGAGCGGGGGATCATTGTCTTCCGCCCATGGATCATCACTTTGAAGATCTTTTTTATTATTTACCATAGTCCCTCAATTAGTCCATTTGATACATCCATTGATAAATAAATTTTTGCCACATAGGAATACCTATTCTTTGTATTATAACAAGTTAGGTTGCGCGTGCTGGCCTTCGCCTAGGAC
>ERZ1026800.2247-NODE-2247-length-10841-cov-4.562068_pt1 | contig 10841 bp, 7 predicted proteins | sample MGYA00520873_ERZ1026800 | MGnify/ENA primary metagenome ERZ1026800 (study PRJEB33270, sample SAMEA104284475) | anaerobic digester metagenome | biome: Anaerobic digester microbiome; feature: mesophilic sludge digester; material: Anaerobic digester biomass | place...
GGCATGAGCGAAATCAAAAAGCTGGAACCGTTGACGGGGTGGATGGAGCTTCACCTGGCGACCGACATCATCGATCCGCCGGTGCTGAGGGTTCGGCTCCGGCCGCTGACGGCAATCGATATGATGGACGCGTACACTGAGGCCGGCGTCGTCAGGCTGTCACAGTTGACATTGGCCTCGGCGTTGGCCGCGATTGCAGAATGGGATTTGACCGAGAGCGGCCGGGCGCTTCCGTGCACGGACGAGGCCAAGGCGGAGCACGCTGCGTTTCTCAAGGTGTTGTTGGCGTCACGGGTCGAGCGGCGTGTTGGTCCGGGTGATGGCGTTGTGGAGGACGGGGAGGGCGACCGGTTTGCGGCAACGGAGATCCAACAGGTCGCACGGCGGTCGGAGAATTTTTTAAAAAATTAATCCGCTGCCTCGCGCTATGCGCCGATTGGCGCCGGACGCTCCTTCGGGCTGAGGAGCACCGGCACGGGGCAGGAGAGGACCGAAGCCGATGCCCGAACTGTCTGGTAAACGAAGCGGCAGCGCGGATGACCCCATTCGAAGCCGCGGCCTTGAGCTGGTACACGGCGAACGCCGGCGGATGGGCGGCGCGGGTAGGAATTACAGCGCGGGAGTTCGAGCGGTTGAGGCTCCGGGGTCCGGCGCGGGCGTTGTGGATTGAGGCGATGCAGAGGATTGACGAGGAGTTGAGATCAAGCTCCGAGGACGACTAAACGATGGGTGACATCAAGTTTTCAATTACCGTTGATTCCACCGGAGCGGTCAAGGCCGTCAAAGATTTCGAGGGGGCGATTGACGGGACCGGTAAAGCATCAGAGGCGGCCCAGCCGAAAATGGCGGGGCTGGGGGTACAGGTTGCGCTGGCCCAGGTGGCCGTTGCTGCGATGACCTCCGTTCTCAGGGGGGCTATCGGCATTGGCCAGGCGGCCGTGCAGAATGCAATAGAGCAAGAGCAGGCGGATCAAAACCTTCGGGCTGCCCTGGAACTATCCGGCCGGACGATCGAGGGCAACCTTGGGCATTACAAGAATTTCGCCTCTGCAAAACAACTGCTGACCAAATATACGGACGAGGAGATTCAGGCATCCCAGGCCCTGCTGTTACAGATGACCAATCTCGATCGGAACGGGATTGATCGGGCGGTCAAGGGATCAATGGGCTTAGCGTCCGTCATGGGGACCGATCTGAAATCGGCCTCAATGATGGTCATGAAGGCGATGGAAGGAAACTATACGGCTCTCGGGCGGTATGGAATCAAGGTCGATGAAAGCTTGACGGCGGAACAGAAACAGGCCGCAATGCTCGAACAGCTTGAAACTCTTTATGGCCGATCTGAAGCGGAGATCAAGACCTACGGCGGAACGATCGGCCAGTTGACGAAGGCTTGGAACGAAAGCCTTGAAGAAGCCGGCCGGGCGGTCACTGAAAACGAAAGCGTGCGTAAGGCCCTGGCCAAGGTCCAGAAGCTGGTTCAGGATCTTGCCCCGGATCTGCGGGCGCTCGCGGCGGGGTTCGCGGAAGTCGCGGCGCAAATTATTTCGGTGGGGGTTGCCGTTGCTAAGCTTCCGGCGGACATCCGGAAAAAGCTTTTCGGCCCCGTGGTCGACGGGGCAGGCGATGCGGCGAAGGCCTTTAACACCCTCAATCAAACCCTGGGCGGTTGGTCCGAGTGGCAGCACCTCGCGGCGGCGCGGGCGTCGGCCCTCGGAGTCCAGCTAAAAGACCAAAAGGGTCAGGTTGTCGACCTCGGTAAAATCTGGCAGGACTACGGCGGGAATTCGAGAGAGGCGTTCGAGGCGATCATCCGCGGCAACTACGGGCCGGTTATCAAGGAGATCCTCAAAGACGTTGGGGGACGAGCGTATGAGGCGGCGGCGGGATACGTAGAGGCAGCGGACGGAATTGACCAGGTCGGCAAAAACGCGGCGCCGGCCAGCGAGGGCGTCAAAGAACTGGACCGGTGGCTAGCCAAGACCGCGGAGCAAATCCGGGAACTGGCCCATGCAAAGAATTTGGCAAAGCGGGCGACCGAGGAGTTGCTGCGTCCAGGGAAGGAATTAATCGAGCAGCAGAAAGAATTCAAGAAAACGCTCGGTGAGCTTGGGGCGCTGGAGCTCGATCATTCCGAGGACAAGCTCCCGAAGCTGGCCGACAGTGTCGATGACCTGGAGGTCGCATACCTGGACGCGGCCGCGGCGGTGGCACAGCTTGCTGAGTATTCCAATGCCCTCACGCCCCCCGTAATCAAATCCTGGCAGGACTGGGGCGCGGACGTCCAGGGAATCATCCAGAACACATTTTCGGCGCTGAATACGTTGATTGGCGGTATGGCCTCGATCTCCCAGCAATCCCTGAGTAATACACTGGCGAACCTGGACGCCGAATATCAGGCCCGCTTGAAATATATCGATCAGACGATCACGGACGAGACGCTGAGGGCGGAGGCTATCGCCGCGCTGGACGCGGAGTTCGAGAAGAAAAAACTGGACGCCAAGCGGGAGGCGGCGCGGAAACAGAAGGCTCTTGATGTTGCCCAGGCCATTAGCGGAGTAGCCCAGGCGGTCATTGCCGCCCTTCAGGTCAAACCGTTTTTCCCGTTGGGCCTGGCTATGGCGGCGGTGGCTACCGCGATGGGCGCGGCTCAGGTGGCCATGATCCAGCAGCAGCCCATCCCCCTGGCTTCGGGCGCGGTGTTCACGGAGCCGACGGAGCTATTCACCGGCGGGCGGCGATACGTGGCCGGGGAGAAGGGGCTGGAGGTGATGGCGACGGAGGAGACGCTGAGGCGGATTGTCCGCGACGAAGTACGGGGGGGCGGGTCCGGGCGCGCGGGCGGGGGCGCATACGGCCGCCCGATAGCGCTTACGGTTCCCATCTATATCGGGACAAAAAAAATCAAGGACGAGATCATATCTATCTCGCAGGAGGGGATCGATCTTGGGCGGCTCTCGATTCGGGGGCGGAACATCAGGCCGAGCTAATGCGGAGTGAGACTTGAAAGACACGCGAATCCTGTACAAGAATTTATGGCGGGACGGAACGATTATCGCCCGGTCGTCGCAGAACCCTCAGTTCCCGGCGGAGTCGACGCAGGACGACGACACGACCATCGCCTGGAGAAGCCGAAGCGGGGCGGGAACCGGGAACGGATTGTTCCGATTGTTCACCTCGCTTGGGGGCTCGATATTAACCGGCGGCAACTGCGAATCGGTCGATCCGTTTACGCCGATATCGGGGGCGTCTCTGGAGGTATGGGGCGACGGCCAATCCGGCAACTGTCTCCGCATGACGACATCCGCCGACGCCAACCAGTTTTTTTACCAGAACGTAAACCTGGTGGCCGGACAGTGGTACTACGTCACCGGCTACGCCAAAAGCGGAACCAGCGGCGCGGTTACGGTCGACCTTAAAGTCGGGAGCAACGAGGCCATCGGAACCATTACGACCGACGGAACGTGGAAGTTGATATCGTATTATTTTTTGGCGACGACGACCGGGACCGTGCAGTTCCGCTGTAACCAGCAGACGGCGGCGGCGGGAACCGTGTTTTTCGACACGCTCAACCTGCGCCCGGTGTCGGCCGGGAACCGGCTAATATGTTTCGACGAGGGCGGGGGGAAACTCATTGCCCACCTGACGGCCGGAGATTACAACGGTCTCACGCTGGCCGCCCATATTGCGACAGTCCTGTCGGCCGTCGGCGGCGACTACACGTGCGCCTATAGCCAGTCGACGGGCAAATTCACCATCGCCCGGGCGGCCGGGAATTTCACCTTATATTTCGCCGACGGCGGGACGACGTCCGACCTGTTGGGGTTTGCGGCCGAAACGCAATCCGGAGCGGCGACCTACACGTCGGCGAGCCGACGGATTCATACGGAGGAGTATATCGACCTTGACGCGGGCGCGGCCGCGGAGGTCGATTGCGTCGCACTCCTGCGTCATAACCTCACGGCAACGGCGACGATCACCCTCTTCGGGGCCGATGACGCGGCGTTTGCGACCGGCTTGACCACGGACGCCCTCTCGTATAACGAGGCCAACGGCATTTGGATCCTGCCGACGGCAAGGACCAAAAGATATTTTCGGCTACACGTCGTCAACAAACAAAACTCAAATTCCTACCTCGAGGCAGGGACGGTTGTCCTGGGAAAGGCCCAGGACCTAGGCTGTCCGTTCCAGCGTGGATATCAGCGCGGCTATATCAACGAGTCGGCGGGAGATGAGACGCCGTCCCGAAACCTTTTTCTCACGTCCGCCCGCCCGCCCGCACGCGGGCTCTCATGCACGTGGGGGAATCTATCGGACGCGGCTCAAGCGCATATCGAGGCGGCTGTCCGCGAATGCGGGGGCGTTTACGCCGTACTGCTCTGCACCGATTACGCGGACCCGACGAACAGCTCGTATTGGTTCCGGATGGTCGACCCGCAATTTCCCCAGAACGTATCGGCGGACCGTTGGTCCTGGAGCTGTGAGTTCGTGGAGCACGTCTAGCGATGGGTTACACCCCCAATCCCCCAGTCATAGCAAAGGAGGGGGCCGCAACGGCCCCCTCGCCCACTCAGATCAATTTGGCCTGGACCAACGGCGCGGCCTATGCGGCCGTCGACGGGATACGGATACGGACCGGGCCGAACGCAAACGGACCAACGTCTGCGACAATTTATTTGGCCGGCTCGGCGACGTCCTATCAGCTGACGGGGCTGACTGAGGGCGGGTGCTACTGGATCTATATCGCCGGCAAACAGGCGGTCGCCGGGGTGGACTTCTGGTCAGAGTGGGCTATATACGGGCCGGTCTACACGTGGCTATTGGCTCCGGGTTCGCTGGCGGCGTCGAAAATAATTGACGGCAAGTGTACGCTGACTTGGCAGGTCCGCTCATCTAAGGCGCTCTATCAGCAGGTCTACAAATCAACGGACGGGACGAATTTCAGCCAGGTTATCGGCGTCCTGGATGATCTCGTCACATCGAAAGAGGTGACGGGGCTGACCGAGGCCCGATACTGGTTCCGGGTCAAGTGCTGGAACGACAACACGTCGTCTGATTGGTCCAACGTCGCCGAAGCCGCCAAGGCACTGGCCGCTCCGTCCAACCTTGTCGCCGCGCAGAAATCCTCCACGTCGGCAACCCTGACCTGGAAGGATAATTCCACCGGCGAAACATCGTTTAAAATCGAGCGGTCGACGTCGTCAAGCGAGTATTCGTTTTCTCAGATTGCGACAGTCGGCGCGAACGTCACGACGTTTACGGACACGGGGCTGACTCCCGGGACAAAATACTATTACCGGGTCCGTGCTTACGAGGCCGTTGCGGGAAACTCCGCCTATTCCAATGTCGCCAACGTGACGCCCCAGGCGGTTGCCCTGCCGACGAACGTAGAGGCGACGGCGCTCTCGTCAACGTCGGTCAAGGTTACCTGGCAGGACAATTCCAACAATGAGACCGGGTTTAAAATCTATCAAAACGGAACGCTGATTTACACGGCCGGGGAGAACGAGACCTCATACACGAAAACGGGGCTGACGCCCGCGACCTGGTACAAATACCAGATTGAGGCTTTCAATGCAACCGACTCCTCCGGCAAAACGGCGGAGGTCAAGGTTTTTACGTCGGACCCGCCGAAGGCTCCGTCCGGCCTCGCGCTTGGCGCCATCGGTACGGATAAGATCCGGGCCAACTGGACCGACAACGCCAACAATGAGACGGGCTTTAAAATCGAGCGGTCGACCGACGGGGCCACCTATACAGAGGTTGGGACCGTGGGCGTCAACGTCACGACTTTCGACCTCACCGGGCTTTCGTCAAACACGCTCTATTATGTTCGCGTCAGGGCCTACAACATTTCCGGCAACAGCGCCTATTGTACCGCCGTCACGTGTCGGACAAAGGCGGCGATTGCGGTTCCGACGGACGTTGCGGCGACTCCCCTGCTGATCGGGGGCGCCCTGCGCGTGGAGGTCCGATTCGCGGATAACTCCGTGGAGGAGGACAAGCACGAGATCCAGCGGAGCGTTGACGGCGGCGCCTATTCGAAACTCGCGGACACGATCGCCAATCAATACGTCTATTACGATTCGGCGGTGGAAGCCGGTAAAACCTACGCCTATAAGGTCAGGGCCTGGCAAGGGGCGACCTCGACGGATCTATCAGACGCGGCATCCTGTACGATAGCGGCCGCGCCGTCTGTGCCATCGGGCTTGACTATTGGAGATCTCCGTTGGCCGGACCGCGTCCCGCTCGCTTGGACGCCAGTCCCCGGCGCGGTCCAGTATGTCGTCAGGATATCGACCGACGGGTCAAGCTATAGCGACTACACGCACCGCCCGCCGGCGGGGTGTGATCGAATCACGGTGACGGGACTTGTAGCCAAGACGGCGTACTGGTTTAAAATCAAATCGCGGGGGGTGGGGGGGTATTCGGCGGAATCTTCGGCCGTCACCTGTACCACTCCGGAGGCGTACGTTCCGACGAAATTTGAGGCACTGTGCCTCCAGCCGAAAAAAAAGATCGTCTCGCTGGTGGAGGTCAACCCGGCCATCGTGTTGTCCGGTTGGGCGCTGACTTCCGGCCAGACATATACGTATGAGACGGGCGTCTCTTGGCCAGAAATCGAGATAGACGCCGTCACCGAAAACGGGGTCGCACTCGTCAAGCGGACGTCGATTTCGTCCGTTGAAACAAGCGGGGGCTGGTATTACGACGCGGCGGCGGGGAAAATCTACGTCCGCATTTCGTCCGGGGCGGACCCGGTGAATGTGGTGGTGGTCGCGTCCGCGTGGGTGTTTTTTACCAACTGGCAGAGAGGTTCGACGGTCTATAACGGCCGACGCTATTTGCCGCTTGTCCCGGCTGACGGCCTGTCAGAAATTACACAAACGCTTGAGGCCCATTATCGAGGCTCGGTTATTGCGACGTGCGGAAGCGTCTCGCTGATCAACGGCCGGGCTCGGGCCTGGGGCGGGGGCCACTATTTTGATGACCGATGCGCCGCCTGGACCTGGCGAAATCGCAAGGTCCGCCAACTGGCAGGCGGAGAGGGGTTCGACTACTCTGACTTTCAGCCTATTGCCACGGCCCTGATCTCGTCAACGTCGATCACCGATTATCGGTTCTCGGTTTCGCTTAAAGATGCCCGCGAGGGGCTCCATTGTAATTTGCCGAAGCGGGCGTACAACCTGACCGATTTCCCGATGCTCGATCTTCGCTTTGACGCGGAGGAGGGCGCAACGGGAGTCCCGCGGCCGCGATATTATGGCGCCGTCACTCACGTTATACCGGTTTGCGTCGACACAGCAAATCTGATTTTCGAGCTCCACGACGGCCGGATTACCTCGGTGGCAGAAGTTCTTTTCCGGGGCGCCGCGCTGACGGAGGGGACGGACTACATCGTCGATTATACGCTGGGTCGGATCCAGCTCGCAAAAACGCTAGGGTACAGCGTGACCGAGGATTCGCTCGAGTGTTCGTTTTCGGGCCAGGCCGACGAGTGCGGGGCGGCGATTGAGACGGGGCCGATGATTTTCTTGGATATGGCCAGGCGGGATTGGGGCCTGGGATGGGCGGACCTGAACCTGGAATCGATATGGGAGGCCCATGCGGCGCGGCCGACGGCGCAAGGGGCGAAACTGTACAAGGAGACGAGCACAGAGGAGTTTGTCGGCCTTCTCGAAAAATCGTGCCTGGCGTATTCATTTCAGGATGCGGCAGGGAAAATCGGGTTTCGGGTTTCTCCGGCGGCGGCTCCGTCGGATACGGTCTATCTCACAGAACAAAGGATCGTCGACATCGGCCGTGACGAGGCTGTTGATTCCTCGTTCGGCGCGCTCAAAATCAATTACGACGAATGGCCGAGCACTCAGCGATACCGGTGGATTGAGAAACAGGCGATGCTGGAACAGTGGACGAGCGGCGTCCAGGGCACGCTGACGCTATCGACGACGCTGACTGACAAGGCGGGGGCCGACGCGCTGGCTGACGAGATCTTGGACGCGCTTAATCTGCCGACGATCTGGGTCGTGGTGTCGCGTATCCTGCTGGCCCGATCTGTCGGCGATACGGTCTATTTAACGAGGGGGCGGTTTTTTGACGCCCAGGGGACGGCCAATAATCGGCTCTATCAGATCGTACAGTTGAGTAAGGACCCGAGCACCGGGAAATGCAGGATTGAGATTCGGCCGGTGACGGTGACGGCCTAGAGGGAGGTGGACATGGACGGACGACAAAAAGATTTTGCGGGGGCCGGGGATCTATCGGCTCACGTGAGAGACGACGCCAGGACCGTACACGGGATCTGGTCGCTGGTTCGGGACAGCATTGAAAAAAAACCCTGCTATTTCCGGTTTTGTAATCCAACGGCGCTGCAGCTGACAATGGATAACACGGAGCGAGATTACGATTTTACGGCGTTGACATCGGCCCGAGCCATCGCAGTAATCCTGGAACTCCGGCAGAGCGGGGGGGGGAAGTGGGTCTATTCGCAATGGAAAAAAAAGGGCGCGGCGGCGTGGGATCACATCGGGGGGCTGGAGGCTTTCGATTACGCGACAGGTAAACCGGTCAAGGTCAACCGCTATTCGGAGTGGTGGATACAGCGGGTGGACTCCGAGCAGCGGGTCACGTACAAGATCAGCCAGCAGGGGAATACAGAAATAGTCCTGGTGGGGTGGGTCGAACAGGAGGGATAGCTATGTGCTTGGCAAAAATCATCGACGCGCTCCGTCCGCGGCCAACGATTGTCGCCTGGATCTGCGAGGAGTCGGGGTTACTGGCCGGGGCGAAGTGTAGCAAGGTCGCACCTAAACGGTACTACGTCGACCCGCGTCCGGGGGAGCCGGAGATACCGGCGGATGTCTGCGATATCCACGAGCCCGCGCCCGAGCCCGAACCCGAGCCACAACCTGAGCCTGAGCCCATGCCGCCGATCCCGCAGGCCGACCACACGCCCCCGCGTACGGGGATGGATTTTTACCAAGCCGTCTGTTTTCCGTTGGTCGATGTCAAACAGTATCTGGATGATCTCGTCGTCAATGGCGGGAGTCTGATTCGGTTTTTCGGAGATTTTGTCTGGCCGATAACTCACCCTCAGGCCGGATGGCGATGGTCTCTGTTCCGCCAAGTCGGCTGGTACGCAGAGCACGGCGGGCCATTCGATGGACGCGAATATCCACTCTACACAATCGCCAAATCTTTAGAGTACGGCGAACCGTGGAACGAACCGGTCTGGGAAAAATACCGGGCGATTTTTAAACTTTGCGCGGAGCGGAAAATCAAGGTCACGTGGTCAATCCTCGACGGGTGCTCGATGAAAAATTACAAGGCCGCTCCCGATCAAACGCGATATCAACCGCTCCTCCAGTGCGTTCAGCACCACGGCGCGGAGGGCGGGGATAAAACGTACAAACGCGTGGACGGGACGCGGGGAACCGGGTACTCAATCCACACCGGCGGAATCTATGGAGGGTTCGGCGGGGACCGGGGAACGATGCGCCAGTACCTCCCGTTCGTTTTCGACAAGGCCGTCCGTCTGCTACGCTCTATCCCCGGCCTGGACTGGAGGATCAATCTTGGAAACGAGATGGAGCGACGCCGCGAGGGTTCGGAGACTCAAGCCGACGTCGACGGCATCCTCCATGACTGGCACGACCATTTTATTCGGCAACTGCTGGCGCTTGGCGTCCGGCCGGATCAAATCGTTGTCTCGATCACAGGGACCAATTCGCGGGAGGCCGTCTCTCTCCCCCTCGTTCGCCGTCACGGGGTCACGGAGCAGATCCACGGGCCGAACTCAGACACGGCGCTCCTGGATTTTCTCTCTCGTTTTCCCGGCGCTGAGATCGACGGAGACGGTCAGGACCGTCACGCGGCCGGGTACACAAACGGCATGATGACGCTCCCGTCAATCGACCAATGCCGACGGATGCGGTCGATCCTCAAAGACCGGGGGTTGACCTATCAGACCTACAACGCTCATTGCGAGCCCGCCTGGGGCCAGCAGGAGATCCGGCTGGCCGGATGGGCCGAACAGCGGGCGCTCGCGGGAAAATAAGATATGCTGGGCCGCGTTGAATCGGTAGGGTTCCGGGCGACCGGTAGCCCGGTTAAAAGAATCCCCCGGCTTCGCGGCCTGGCGCTCTCAAAGGAGAAACCATGACCCTTGAAGAAAAGATTCGTGGCTGCATCGAACGCCATCCCGATTGGGACACGGCCAGGATCGCAAAATCATGCGGGGCTCACCACGGTGAGGTTGACGCGGTCCGCCGCGGAGAGCAGGTCCCCGATCCGGGAACCGCGGAACGGTTTCTAAAACGGGAGCCGGCAACCGCCCCCGCGGGGATCTCGCTGGCCGCGGTCAAGGAGCGGTTTGACATCGCCGCCGCGATAGCCCGGGTGCTCCGCGAAATCAAACACGGGACGCTGCTCCCGGAGGATGAGCTTTGTCGCCTGACCGCCGGTCGGGACCGGACCCGCTTCCGCCGGGCCGTCGAAAACAACCCCGAGCTCTCCCGCGCTCACCGCGTCCGCCTCCGCCTGGACGATTCGACGGACGGCAAATATTACTGGGGCCACGAATCGGACATCGCCGAGGCCGTAAGGCTTCGGGACATGTGAGGAGGTCGCCATGAGCAAATCGATAGACCTGTCCACGCTCCCGGACCTACTGGCCGAAGGGCCAACGGGCCGGGCGAAAATCGAAAGACAGGCCCGGGCCATCGCGGAATTGAGCGAGTCGCTTGATCTCATGGCTCGACGCTCACGGCCCTATGAGGTCCCAATCCGCGGCCGGGATAACGTGATTCGGTTCGGCTTAATCGGAGATACCCATTTCGGGA
>ERZ1026800.2248-NODE-2248-length-10822-cov-2.338569_pt1 | contig 10822 bp, 8 predicted proteins | sample MGYA00520873_ERZ1026800 | MGnify/ENA primary metagenome ERZ1026800 (study PRJEB33270, sample SAMEA104284475) | anaerobic digester metagenome | biome: Anaerobic digester microbiome; feature: mesophilic sludge digester; material: Anaerobic digester biomass | place...
CTGAGCCAGGATCAAACTCTTAAGTTAATATCTGATTCGCTTTTGCGAATTCTAACTTTTCATTTGACCTAACTCAAAAGAATTCTTGGTTTTATTCATTTTACACTGTTTAGTTTTCAAGGATCAAATCCTATATGGAAGATCTTGCGATTCTTCTCATATCCTGCCGGCGAATCAGCCGCCGACCTTTACTATGTTATCACACCACTTTTCTATTGTCAATATGGATTTCGCTGGTTTTTCGTGGTAGTTCGCGTCTTTCTGTCCCGTTTGTTTTTTTCTGCTTCATGCCGTTTCCGAAGCAGGAACTATATCTTATCAAGTTATCTGATAAGCGTCAACAGGTAATTCCTTCTATGCTTATCAGATAACATACCTTGATTTTGTCCATTCAATGAAGCTTTTGCTTCAATCTTATTATTTCACACTTTCCTAATTATATATCCCCTTATAAATCAGAAGATACAATTTCATCATACTTTTCTTTTATCTTTTTTAGGTCTTCCCAAAAAAGTCTTTTTTTGCTTTCATCTCTGAATAAAGCTGCGGGATGAAAGGTTGCTGTTATATGATATCCTTTTCTTTCAAGCCACTGTCCTCTGATTGATGTGATTCTTGCTTGTTTATCAATAATGTGTTTTGCGGGAGTAGCTCCCAGACACACTATTATTTGAGGCTTCACTATCGCAACCTGCCTGCGAAGATAAGGAAGGCATGCCTCGGCCTCGTCATCTGAAGGGGTGCGGTTGTTTTCCGGCCTGCACTTGCAGATATTACATATATAAAAATTTTTATCTCTATAAAAATCCAAAGCGTTCAGAGCTTTATCCAAAAGCTGTCCTGCTTTTCCCACAAAGGGTCTTCCAAGTCTATCCTCATCCGCTCCCGGAGCTTCGCCTACAAACATAATTCTTGAGTTTGGATTCCCTTCACCCGGCACAGTATTTGTCCTACTCAGGTGCAGCCGGCATCCTGTACATCCGGCAATCACCCTTGAGAGTTCATCCATCGTATTCATAGTCATACTCCTCTTAATATGTATATTCTTATGGTAATTATAATATACCATATATCTCGTGCCAAACATTTTACATTTTTTGTTGATGAATCTTTTTCACGGCATATATTATTTTTTGATAAAAGTACAACTATTTTTGAGCATAAAAATAGACTATTTATTCAAATAGCCTATTTCAGCGTTAGTCTATCCTTTAGCCTGTATTTTTTATTCCTGTGAGTAATCTCCAGTTCATTACCCCCAAGCAGCTCATAAGAGGTCTCGCCGCTTCTTATTGTAAGCTCTATCAGTCTTCCCCTGTAGGCAATCTTGAAGCTGTACGACTCCCAGTCCGGATGAATATACGGTTTGAAGCTCAATATATCATCATATACCCTCATTCCGGCAAACCCGTTCACTATGCACATCCAGCTGCCTGCCATATTGGCCGTATGAACTCCATGATGGGTGTTGCCCTGGTAATCGTCTAAATCCATTCTTGCTGTTTTTATGAAATAGTCATAAGCCTCTTCATGATAGCCTATGTCATTGGCCACTATACTGAATATGCATGCTGACAGGGAAGAATCATGAGTAGTGACCTTTTCGTAGTATTCATAATCCCTCCTTTTCTGCTCCAGGCTGAACTTATGCCCAAGCAGGAAAAGCGCCAGTACCACATCCGCCTGTTTGCACACCTGATGCCTGTATATGACCAGAGGATGATAATGCAATAGTAAAGGATAGTTCTCCCTTGGAACATTTTCAAAATCCCATACCTTTTTATCCAGAAAAGTATCATCCTGCATATGTATTCCATGCTTCTCACTATAGGGCAGATACATATTGCCGGCCGCAAGCTTCCACAGCTCTGTTTCTTCCGGTTCAAGCCCTATCCCTGCCGCAAGCCTGTCATACTCCGGCCTGTGGTATTCCCTCATCCATACAGCTGTATTATAAGCATATTCAAGATTATCCTTTGCCATAATATTCGTGTAAAAATTGTTGTTGACAATTGCAGTATATTCATCAGGCCCTGTAACGCAGTTTATGCAGAACCTGCCGTCCTTACCGGCGTTAAAATAACCCAGATCTGCCCACAATCTGGCTGTTTCAAAGAGTATTTCAGCCCCATAGCTAAGCAGGAACCCGTCATCCTGCGTTGCTTCCATGTACTTCTTTATTGCATGGGCAATTGCAGCGTTAATATGGTACTGCGCAGTTCCTGCAGGAAAATATCCTGAGCACTCCTCCCCGTTTATTGTTCTCCATGGAAAAAGAGCCCCCTTCATATGAGACATTTCCCTTGCCCTTTCCCTTGCCTTGTCCAGAGTGCCATATCTGTATTCAAGCAGCTTCCTGCTGATATCAGGACTGCTGTACAAAAAGGCGGGTATGATATACATCTCTGTATCCCAGAAATAGTGTCCTTCATAGCCTTCTCCCGTAAGGCCCTTGGCACAGATATTTGTCTTTCCGTCTCTGCCTACCGATTGGAGAAGATGGAAAAGGTTGAATCTTATTGCCTGCTGCAAGGCTATGTCGCCTTTTATTTCAATATCAGAACTATACCAGTAATCCGACAGAAACTCACGCTGCTCTATTGCCAATTCATTATAGCCCTTCCCCATTGCACTTTCCAGCACCTTAAGTGTATGGCTCATCAGGCTGTCACAGCTTTCTATGGAAGCTTCATATGCTATAAACTTGGTATATTCAATAGCTTTTCCCTTTTGACCGGCTACAGTGTATTCAAATCCAACCCTGTCTCCGCATATGTATTTGTCGGACGTATATGAGCATTCTGTTCTTACAGCACCTTTTGCAACGCATGCAACGGTTATCCCTGTCCTCTTTGTCCTTTGGAAAAGGGCCGCTGTATCTGAATCCGCCACGATATCAATAGTATAAAAAGACCCTGCCTCAAGGCCCGAACCTATCCTCGGATCCTTTTCACCAAGAGCGTCTTTCGTATCTCCGTCAATCTCCGAGATAATTTTTATCGTACCGTCAAAATTAAGAGGAGTTACTTTATACCTTACAACTGCCAGGTTCCTTCTTTGAAAGCTTACCAATCTCTCTGTCTCCAGCCTGATCTGCTTCCCCATAGTTGACTGCCATATGAGATTGCGCTTCAATATTCCTTCCCTCATATTGATGAAACGCCTATAATAAAGGATATTTCCAGCCTGCATGTTAAATATTTCATCGTCCAGCTGGAGTATGATTTTCTTGCCATTGGCAGCATTAATCATAGTCTGGCTTTTCTCGGGAAAACCGTGTGCCATTTCACCATATCTAATGGTTCCCTCTTCATATACGCCGTTCAAAAAGGTTCCTTCCGCTCCCGGCTTTGAATCATCCTCCAGCCCCTCTTCAAAAGTCCCCCTTATTCCTATGAATCCATTCCCAATGGAAAAAATCGTTTCACTATGTAAATTCCTGTCAGGGTCAAAATTATCTTCAATAATCTCCCATTCATCAAGCCTGTAGTATGGCTTAGTATATACTGCCTTTAATCTCATGTTGTATGCCCCTTTCTGATTTTGCAGCGTTCCTCTATTCCTTGACCGCTCCGGAGGTCAGTCCGGATACTATCTGCTTCTGGAATAACAGTACAATAATTAATGTAGGTATAGTAACAATAACGGTAGCCGCAGTAACATCACCCCATAGTATAGTGAACTGCGTCCTTAAGAAGGAAATTGCCACCGGAACAGTATGATAGGCTTTATTTGTATTTAATGTTACTGTGAGCAGGAATTCATTCCATGCCGCAATAAACACAATTATTGCAGTAGTGAATATCCCCGGAGCCGCCAGCCTGAACACTATTTTTGACAATATCTGCATGGATGTAGCCCCATCAATAGTAGCAGCTTCCTCCAATGCAATAGGAATCTTGTTGAAATGCGTAACCAGAATAAACACCGCAACAGGCAAAGTTATAGTAGAGTACGGCAATACAACAAAATAACTGTTTGTCAGATTCAAATTCATGAATAAGTTATAAATTGGCCCTACTATTATCATCTGCGGAAACATTGAAACAGCAAGTATAATTCCAAGGAGCAGGTTCTTCCCCCTGAACTTGAACCTTGTAATTGCATATGCAGCCAAGGTCGCTACCATAACCACATAAATTGAAGTTATTCCTGCAACCACAAAACTGTTCCACATGGACTGCAGTATCCCGTTTTTCAAGACATTGGCATAGTTTTCCATAGTCGGGCTTTCTGATATCAGCCTGAAAGCACCTTCACCGAATATCTCCTGCGTAGGCTTGAAAGAGGTCAGGAAAACCCAGATAAACGGGAAAATTATGACGATCAGATACAACGATATGAATATAAACAGCGCGGCCTTGAATTTATTTGATTTCTTATCCATTACGTCACCCCCTAATCCCTTTCCATGGCATTTGCACCGAGTATCTTAATATAGAAGGTCGCAATTATTGCAACGCATACAACCATAAGCAGGACTATAACTGAACCGTAACCAAAATTGGTCTGCTGGAACATGGTCTTGTATGCATAAATGGACATGGTCTCGGTTGAACCTCCGGGGCCGCCTCCGGTAAGCACATAGATAAGGTCAAATACCCTGAAAGCGTCCAGGGTTCTCATAAGAAGGGCCACAAGTATAGAAGGCTTCAGCAGGGGAAGTGTTATTTTAAAGAAGGTATTGAATACCCCTGATCCGTCAACCTTTGCACTTTCATACACCGTTCCCGGTATAGTCTGAAAGCCCGCAAGTATGAGCAGAGCCATATAGGGTGTGGTCTTCCATACGTCCGCAAGTATTGCAGATGCCATGGCTCCTCCGCCGGACAGCAGCAGATTCCTCGAATCGCTTATAATATGAAGGTTTTGCAGAATATTAGCAACTATACCGTTGCTTCCGTCATACAGATAGCTCCACATAAGGGCGGCGACGGTGGTCGGTATTGCCCAGGGTATCAGGGAAACGGCACGTACAATACCCTGCCCTTTCATGGCTTTGTTCATGATTATTGCCAGTCCGAGGCCAAGTACAAGCTCAAGGGCGACAGATATTATTGTGAATACTACGGTATGCCAAAGTGCATCGTGCATTCTCTCATCCTTCAGTGCATTGCTGTATCCGGCAAGCCCTATGAAATTTGACTGGACAAAGCACTTTTTGGTATCCTCCATTACCAGCCTGAGATTCTCCCTATCCGGAAAATCATAATTGCTGATAAAAAAGTCCACATCCTCTATTAGCTTATTGTAATCAGTCCTGACTTCTCTCTTAAGTTCTCCGCTAAGCTCAATAAAGCCTGACTTATCAGACAACAACTCTTTAAATCCCTTGACATTGTTTATAACTTCATCTGCTTTTCCCTGAACATCCTCAGGGAAACTAAACCTGTTCATATCAATAAACATCATCACATAATCCGCATTTTCATTGAAAAGATCTACATTAAACTTTTCATCCAGAGAAAGCTTGGATTTCTGCTGATCGTTCAACTGGTAATCAAAAACGGAATAATTGATTACCTTTAGTATGGGCCAAAGTGAGAAGATTGCTATAATAATGATTGCCGGTAATATATAGAGTGATTCCTTAAACCCCATCCTTTTCATGTGACCACCCCCAAAGAAGGAATTTCAAAAGAATTGGGCTCGAGTATAACTGGAGCCCAATTCCTCTAAGTTCTTTAAACCGAATATTACCTCAGGGCATTATTTATATTTGTTACAGTAGTGTTCAGATCCTGTCCCCCGGACAGATACTTATGAACATTTACCTGTATTGTATCCGAAACCTTGGAATAGCTGGCTGAAATCGGCCTTGATATTGTTGCCTTCATCGCATTCTGAAGCCCTTCATATGAAAGAAGCGGATTTTCAACTCTTTCGTCAGTAAGCAGATAGTTATATCCGGGCATATATGCGCCCTTTCTGGACATAATCATTTGTCCTGTCCAGCCTGATGTGTATTTAATGAATTCCCATGCACCCTCAGCATTTTTTGAGTTTTTGTTTATGCCAAGCAGCCATCCGCCTACCGTGCTTCCTTTAGGAAGGGGAGCTATTCCAACCTGGTAAGTCTTTACAGGTGCATCTGCCAGCATACCGTACTGGTAGGGCCAGTTCCTGGCAAATACAGACTTCCCGTTTATAAATGAATTGTGGGTTTCTGCTTCAGTGTAATTCAATATGTCCTTTGGAACAAAATCTGAGGTAACAAACTTTTTCATTGTCTCAAGGCCGGCTTTTATATCAGTGAGCCCGCCTGTAAACTCAGTTACATTGCAGGTAAGCCCTTCATACTGCTTTGCCTGGAAGACAAAACCGTCTGTAGTTCCGCGTCTTCCTTTATATTTCTTAGCCATATTGTACAGGTCATCGTATGTATAGTTCCCTGTCACAAGCTTTGCTGCATCAGTTGCGCTTACTATGTCCGTACGGAAATAAAGCAGTCCCAGATCAGGGAAGTATGGAAGTGTGTACTGCTTTCCCATATAGCTTCCGGCTGCCATTGAACCTGCATTGTACAAAGCCTTGTTTAAACCGTCCTTATACATATTCATATCAATGGGGCTTATAAATCCGGCGGCTGCAAATTCACCCGCCCAGACAACGTCCATTGATATAACGTCATACTCGCTGGAGCCTGAGGATAAGGAAGTTATCAGCTGATCATGCATCTGTCCCGAATCATTTGTCATCTTTACCCATTCCACTTTGTATTTGCTTTGGGATTTGTTGAACTCATCAATAAGTATCTGAGTAGCAGGGGTTGAGTCATCCTGTGCCGCAAATTTGACAACTGTCCTGGTATCGGCATTAACGCTCATGCCAAAGCCGCAGAAAGCCATGAAAACCATTACGATAGCCAATAATAAAGACACTCTTTTCTTCATTTATTACCCTCCTCGTATAATTTACTAATTTCATTCTAAAGGAAGCCGGGCATTAATTATACCAATATATTAATATTTATGTTAAAATATTAATATTAACAATCGTGTAAAGGAGGGTAATCATGGGGGATCTTAAGAGTATCAAAGGGAAGCTCCGAACTTTTCACCATGCAACTCTGATGCCCATAAACCTGCTTAAGGGCAGTAAGAGCGTATATTGTCTGCCCGAGAGCATCAGTTATATAAGCAGCATAATAAAAGATGCATATACAATTGAAGATATGCCCAGTCTTTCTCCCTCCGGCTATTCTGATAATATCAAATCCTATTACTTTAAGAATGATTATGACGAATGCTTTATTATCCTGCATATAAAAGAAAATTACCAATTAGTTGCAGGCCCTGTTCTCAACGAAAAAATTCATGAAGGTATAATTAATAATATAATAAGACTTAACAAATTACCAATAAAAATCAAGAGCAAGCTTGTAAATTATTTTGAAAACTTGCTTGTCATTAACACAAACAGGTGCTACTACTGCGGAAAGCTTTTGGAATACCTTTTCGGCACTGCAGCGGCTGATGACTTGGTCGGAGATACCTCCCGGGAACGTATTTTCATCTCTGATGACTACTTCACCGAAATGATCAAGAATAGAGAGAAGCTTTTCCATCACCCTCCATATTTCCTGGAACAGGAGCTGCTTTCAAAAATAAAGTCCGGCAATCTCAACGATACTCTGGCAGTACTAAAGGAGATAAACTCCCTTAAAAGAACCAGGCTGTCAAAGGATGTCCTGAGATCGGTGAAAAATTCTCTCATTTGCTCGGTTACTTTGTTCACCAGAGCTGCCATTGAAGGAGGGGTAACCCCTGAAGCCGCCTTTACCCTTAGCGATTCTATAATACTTGCCATTGAAGAAATAAACAATATGCCTGAGCTGATGGATTATGAGTATACTGCGGTAAAGCAATATGTGCAGATCGTTCAGGACTTATCCAGGATCAAATATTCAAATATAATACAACAAGCCATTTCCTATATTTATAAGAATCTTACCAATAAGCTTACGCTTCAGAAGATATCAGATGCCATATATGTCCACCCCAATTACTTATCCAGCTTATTCAAAAGGGAAGTAGGAATGAGCCTTCCTGATTACATTATGAAGACAAGGGTTGATGAATCAAAATACTATATAAGATATACAAATACCAAGATATCTGATATAGCTGCGTTTTATCAGTTCTGCAACCAAAGCTACTATACACAGGTTTTCAGAAAATTTTCAGGCTGCACACCCAATGAGTATAGAATAAAGTACAATCAACAGAATGAATAATTGTAAATATTCACAATTGCAACCTGAAGGTAACTTTTATATAATCTTACTAATTATTCTAATATATTACTTCAGGAGGCTGCATGAGTACAATAAAAGGCTGCATATTTGATTTGGACGGGGTAATTGTCAATACCGCAAGGTATCATTATCTTGCATGGAAAAAGCTTGCCAATGAGCTGGACTTTGACTTCTCGGAGAAAGATAACGAAAGTCTCAAGGGCGTAAGCAGGATGGAATCCCTTGAAATTCTCCTCAAGGTTGGAGGTCTGTCCTTTGATGATGAAACCAAGCTTGCCCTGGCTGCCAGGAAAAATCAGTGGTATGTCGATTATATAAACTCCATGGAAGAAGATGAGGTACTCCCCGGGGCAAAGAAATTTATTGAAAGGGCAAGAGCTGCCGGTCTGAAAATTGCTTTGGGCTCCGCAAGCAAAAACGCGCTGACTATATTAAACAGGCTGAAGCTTGCAGATTATTTCGACGTCGTCATTGACGGCACAAAGGTATCCAGAGCAAAACCAGATCCGGAAATATTTCTGCTTGCAGCACACGAGCTTGGGTTACCTCCGTCAGACTGTGTGGTTTTCGAAGATGCCAAAGCAGGGGTAGAGGCCGCAAAAAAGGCGGGCATGAAGTGTATAGGGGTAGGTATACGTTCTGAGCTTGCTGATGCTGATGCGGTAATTCCCGGCTTTGAAAACATAGACTTATGTATACTGTAACTATTTTTGCCCATACTTCTCCAAGGTGCTTTTCCTTAAGGACCTGCATTCATCTTCCGGAATAACCCTCATTACACCTATCTGCCTTGCATAGTAGGCTATCTTTGCCCCCTCTTCAACTACAACTGAGTTTGCAAAAGCCGCTTCTATATCATGTCCCACTGCAAGAACGCCGTGGTTTGCCAGGAGAATGGCATGTCTGTCCTTAAGGTGGGCAGCGGCTGTTTCGGCAAGCTCAGAAGAACCCATGGGCTTATACGGCGCACACTCTACCGGTCCTCCTACAAGTGCTGCCAATTCCGCAACAACTACCGGTATATTTTCATTGCAAGCTGCCCAAGCTGCAGCAAAAACCGAATGAGTATGGGATACCCCGAATACATCCTTCCGCCTCCTGTACACAGCACAGTGCAAAGGATGTTCTATTGAAGGCTTCCTGTCTCCATCCAGTATATTGCCCTCCGCATCCATTACCACTATATCTTCAGCCGTTAATTTGTCATACTCCATACCGCTTGGTGTAATGCAGATATATCCTGTCTCCTTGTCCCTCGCACTGAAATTACCCATTGTCAGGGAAATCAATCTTTCCTTCTGCGCTTTCAAAGCAATTTCTATTACCTTCTCCCGAAGCTCCTGCAGCAGCATTGTATAAACCTCCCATCAATACACAGTGAATATTCTTTCACTGCTTTTACTTCTTCAGCACTTTATCATAAATCCAATGTCTCCTTATATCCACAGCCTTCTTTGGGCAAAGCTCGTGACAGCAGAAGCATCTTATGCACTTGCTTAAATCCGGCACAGGCTTGCCGCTGCTCATGTCTATAATTCCCGGAGGACAGCTTCTCTTACAGTCTCCGCAGGATATGCATATTTCATGATTAAATACCGGCCTGGGCCTTAAAGTGTTTAAGATCATTCTTTCAATAACCTTTGGCACCTTTCCTCCTATGAAATTGGCATCACGTGATTTTGGAAGCTTAAAGGGTTCAATTCTTATTTCATCAAGCCGTACTCCTTTTATATCAATATCCTTCAAATCTCCGCTGAACAAGTTCCGCAATGAAGCTGCCCTGATAGTAGGCACTGTCATAGGTTCTATCCCTATTATGTTTGAAACCGCTGTATCAAGAGCATAGGGGCTTTCTGAGGCCATAATAAGCCCTGCATGCCTTTTTTCACCGGCGGAAGGCCCGTCCCCTTCCATCCCGTCAATTCCGTCAATGATTGAAAAAACCGGCCTTACAGTTTCACAAATATCCACCAGATGGTCGGCAAAATTATCAGTATTGTTGAGCCGCAAATGGTAATCCGCTTTTACAAGCCCGGGTATAACACCAAAGAGATTCTTTACCGCTCCGGTGTATGTCATCATTCCGTGAGTCTTCAGCTTAGCGGCTGACACCACGAAATCAACTTCTTTGGCTATTTTTATAATCTGCATACTTTTCAGCCTTTTGGCATCGGGATTTGATATCTCCAGCACGGATGTATCAAAATTCAGCTCACAGCCTGTCCTCTCAGCCACCTCAAACATACCGGCAGCTTTGTAGACAGATTTAAGATTCCATTCGGTAAAAGGCCCTCCGGGGCTGTCGCCGATTATTACCTTGCAGCCGATATCCTGAAGGTATCTCACTATCGCCTCAACTACCGCCGGATGTGTCGTAACCGCATCCTCTGGATTTTTTTTCATTAATAGGTTTGTTTTTATAAGGATCCTGGAGCCTTTTATTATTTTGAGCTTTATATTATCAATCTCGTCCAGGGCTTCATAAACGGCTCTTTTTACATTATTAAATTCATAGTCATCACATTTGACAATACTTACAGTATTCATAGCTGCTCCTATATCAGT
>ERZ1026800.2251-NODE-2251-length-10819-cov-2.994388_pt1 | contig 10819 bp, 6 predicted proteins | sample MGYA00520873_ERZ1026800 | MGnify/ENA primary metagenome ERZ1026800 (study PRJEB33270, sample SAMEA104284475) | anaerobic digester metagenome | biome: Anaerobic digester microbiome; feature: mesophilic sludge digester; material: Anaerobic digester biomass | place...
GCTGATCTTAGGCATCGTGCTGGGGTTCAAAGGATTCATCCAGGAAGTCGTGATCGAACGGAGGAAACGCGCATGACGCTGGCATTCGTCATCATGGGCGCCCTGGCCTTTACCGGCATAGCACTTCGCTTCGCATCCAAAAGAAGCGCCCAGACCTCGCCTGTCAAGGGAAGCTAGCCTCCGCCGCTGCATCCCCTCCCCCGCCCCGCAGGCATCCCGGGAAAGCCTGCGGGAGCATGAACGCATGAAAAAACCCTGCCCCGGATTTTCCTCTCCCACACCCCCCCAAGGCCTTGTTCCGAAACACCCGCTCCGGCAAAACACAGGCGGAAACCTATCAAGGACAGACATTAGAGGGATGAGCGCCGTCTGGCATAGCGCTCTGAGCCTGCAAGGGTCCTGCTGTGAGCCATGCGCCTGGCCTGTACCAGCCTGGGGGAAACGAGGGCAGTGTCCCTCCCCTCGAGCCCCCTGCTCTGAACCCACAGGCAGCACCAGCGGCATACCGGGCAACCATCACCTCCCGGACCGCTGCCGCCGGCACCGCAGATCGGCGGGCTTGCATCCGACCGGGACTGATGTATCATAGCATAAAAGACATTTGCACTTTTCATGAGAGGAGGTTTTTATGGCAAATCGAAAAGAAGACGATTTTTTCGCCGGGATCGAGCAGGTCGATGTCTGGGCGGCAGGAAATAAATCCAGGCTCCCTCTCTTCTACCGCGACGCCAGGGCGTGCATCGCCGTCTTCCCTGCCGGGCTGCCCGCACTGAAAAGGCTGCTCCCGGACCCCCGGTTCACCCCGGCCCAAGTCCTGCCCGGCATCGGGGCCGTGGCTCTGGCATGTTTCGAATACCGAGATACCGACGTGGGCCCGTATAACGAGTTCGCACTGGGCATCCTGCTCAACAATCCCCACATCGTTCCTCTGCCCGGATATAACATCCTGCGCCAGCTCGCCCAGTTCAACTTCTACCCCTATATCTTCCGACTCCCCGTTACCACCGAGGCAGCCCTGAGGTGGGGTATCGATTACTCGGGCTTCCCGAAGTTCCTCGCTTCCATCGAATTTTCAGACACAGGCGACTGGCTCGGATGCGAGCTGAAGGAAAGGGAGGAACTCATCTGCCGCCTGAAGGTCAGAAAGATCGCAGCCCCCATGCATCGGCTGATCAAGTTCTTCATCCGACTCTACCAGTTCAGGCAGCCGCAGTCCACCGAGTTCAAGATGAACGCCCGCGCGCTGGGAATTTCCCTGAATCCCTTCGACGCCGAGCTCGTGATCGGAAGTATGCACCCTGTCGCCCGGGAGCTCTCACGGGTCATGCTCATGAAGAAGCCCCTGATGTGCTTCTTCGTGCCGAGCGCACAGCTCATTCTCTACGGCCCTGAGAACCTCTCATTTCCGCTCGTCAACTATCTCTTTCAGCAGGGAATGCGCATCCCCCTGGACCGTATCCGTGAAGAGCCGGAGAAGAAGGATCGCAAGGCCCTGAAAGAGAAGAAGAAAGAGCACAAAGAAAGGAAAGCTTGACAGGGAATCGAAAAAGAAGGATCGCTCATGAGAAACCCGAAGGCTCGGCATCACGCCGCCTGCGCTGCTGAAGATGACCAATCAGTCCTCCCTCGGGCCGCTGAAAAGGAAGAAGGGTCCGCCCATCACTCTCTCTTCGAACGTCCTTTGCGGCCTTGCGCAAAGGGCAATCACAGCACCATCTCGATGAGCCGGGGGCCCTTCTCCTTCAGTGATCGGGAAAGCTCTTCGGCGAGCTCTTCTGCAGTGCTCACCGATACCGATGCGACGCCCATGCCCTCTCCCACCCTCACCCAGTCCACTGTGCCCAGGTCGGTAAGCCTCTGGGCAGCGGGTCCGGGCGTGAAAACCCCGAGCCTGGAGAGCTCGAGCTTGAGGATGTCATAGCTGCGGTTAGAACAGATGAGCGTTATCACGTTCAGCCCCTCCCGCGCCTGGGTCCACAGGGCCTGCAGGGTGTACAGGGCAGCTCCGTCGGCCTGGTAGCTGATAACCTGCCTCTGGGGGCAGGCGATGGCCGCTCCCACAGCACAGGGAGAGCCCTGCCCGAGCGAACCGCCTGTCAGTGTCAGGAGCGTGAACGGCAGGGAGCCTGCCGTGAGCGGGTGATAGAGGAGGCTGTTCGTGATCGCCTCCTCCACGACAATGGCGCCTTCGGGCTGGAGGGCGGCCAGGACGGTGCAGATCTTCTCCCCGCTCAGAGGTCCTGTTGGCAGATCAAAGCTCGAAGGCCGGGCCAGGTATTCTTCAGGAGGGGCCGAAGGAGCTCCCAGCTCCCGGGCCAGGATTTCGAGCGCCTCCAGCACATCCTGGTTTTCCCCGGCGAGCGTGAGAGCCTCGCTGCCGGGGGCTGCCAGCAGTCCTGGCACGTTCCGGTAGCCGAAGAATGACACCGGCATCTTCGCATCGGCAAAAACCAGCAGATCGTATCGTGAGAGCGCATCGACAGCCATCTCCGGCAGATACGGGATCCTCGGCACATCGGGCAGTCCCGCCCCCCGCTCCATGCGCGCGGGAAAGGCCTCTGCAATGAGGTCGCATCCGCACCCCGCCCTGATCCGGGCGGCCTCCATGAGCCCCTCTCGATGCAGCGCCCTTCCTCCGAGGACGATCACGGGGCTCTTCGCGTTCTTCAGCATCCGGGCGGCCTTTCCGACCGCGCCGACGTCTATGGGATCGTACCGGAAAGGTTGGCCGGCGCTCCGCTCCTCCCCGGCGTCCTCCATCTGGAGGTCATACGGCAGAATCAGGGTGGATATCTGTCCGCGCAGGGTAGCGGCCAGTGCGTCGGCCGTGTCCCGGGGGATTTCTTCCGCCCGGGCCGTGGTCCGGCACCATCCGGAAAAGGTGCCTGCCAGGGCCTCGATATTCATTGCAAGAGGAGGATCGTAGGGCCGATGCCAGGTGGAATGCTCTCCAACCACCGTGAAAACCGGGGTGCGCGCCCTGCGGGCGTTGTGAAGGTTGGATATGCCGTTGGCCAGCCCGGGCCCCAGGTGCAGCAGCACCATGGCGGGCCTTCCCGCCATGCGCCCGAAGCCGTCTGCAGCGCCGGTGCACACACCCTCGAACAAGCCCAGTACGGGCCTCATCTCCGGCATTGCGTCCATAGCCTGAACCAGGGGCATCTCGGTGGTCCCCGGATTGGCAAAACACACATCCACACCGTTCTTTGCTGCCGTGCCGATCAGGAGTTCCGCTCCATTCATTCGACTCGCTCCACATTCAGATTTTGTTGACTACGTACAATGGCTCCATGCCCTGGAGCACCCGTGCAATGTTGTTGGTCGCCATATTGATGATCCTTCCCGCCGCCTCGTTGGACACCCCCGCTACATGAGGAGAGAGCAGAACCTTCTGCCCGGACAGCCTGAGCAGAGGGTTGTCCGGGTGGACGGGCTCTTCGGAAAATACGTCGACCGCGGCTCCGGCGATTCGCCCATCGAGGAGGGCCTGCGCCAGGGCGTTTTCATCCACCAGCTCACCGCGGGCCACATTGATGAGATAGGCGGTGGGCTTCATGGCCTTGAGCTCATCGCTTCCGATCATGTTTACCGTGGCATCGGTGAGCGGAGCATGCAGACTGATGACATCCGAGAGGCCCAGGAGCCCCTTGAGCGTGGTGAACTGCACACCGTACTCTTCCTCCACCTCGTCTGATGCCCGGACAATGTCGCTGTAGAGGATCCTGGCCAGCCCGAAGCATTTGAGTCTCAGGGCGACCGCCCGGCCTATCTGCCCGAAACCGATAATTCCCCAGGTCTTGCCGGCGAGCTCCGCGGGCTTGATTTCCATCTGCTCCCACCGGCCTTCCCGCATGCTCTGCTGGGCCATATACATGTTTCTCAACAGGCTCAACCCCCAGGCTATCGTGTGCTCGGCCACACTGATCGTGTTCGCACCGGGTGTGTTCGCCACCGGTATGCGGCGCGCTGTGCATGCATCGACATCGATGTGCTGATAGCCCACGCTCGGCTGCTGGATGAGCTTCATGGCCTTCACCCCTGTGAGGATATCCGAGGAGACCCGGTGCCTGAACGTGTAATCCCCCATGACCACATCGGCCCGTGAAAAGGCCTGTGCAAGATCCTCTCTGCTCATCTCGTTTCCAGAGACCACGTCGAAGTCCGGCAGGTCAGGCGTCTGCATGATCAGGGCCTTGACCAGGTCCGCGGGGAGCGGAGCCAGAGACAGTACCATCGGCTTCATATAACCCCCTCTCGTATGTATATAACGAAATATAATGATGCCGCTGGAAAAAGCCAGGCAACGCTGCTCGGCGGGAGCCGGTCAGCGAGCTCAGAACCGCTCCATCGCTTCGAGGATAAGACCCGCTGATTCCTCCTTCAGAGGCTTCCGGGGAAAGACGAGGTAGGGGACGATAACGCCGCTCTTGTCGCCGAAGGTGCCGTCGTAGGTCACACTGACCACCGGCACTCCGGTGAAAGACTCGATCCTGTCGGCCATCGCCTCGGTAACCAGGGCCGGGCAGCAGAAGGCCGGGCTGGCATGGATGAAGAGGGCGACATCGGGGTAGTACTTTTTTATGTAATAGGTCTTGAGGACGTTGTCCATGGTCTCTCCGCTGTGCTCCGGGATCATTCGGTACGGAGCTATGATGTCTTCCACCGGATCGGTGAAGTCATGCTCCGGTTCCTGAAGCACCTGCTGGAAGTGACGGTAATATTTCCTCTCCATCGCGGTCAGGCCCGAGAGCACGGCACGGGATGAAAGGCTCCTGAAGTATTTTCCCTCATTGAACCATTTCCGGAAATACGGACGCGCCACCATCTTTGCATAACTGCTGTAGGGTGTGGTGATGACCTCTCCTCCGTGAGCCTCGATGAACCGGATGAGGCCCTGGTTGACGGCGTCGTTGTCGCGTACGTACAGGTCACCGAAAACAGCCACCAGCGGCCGTGACCCGCTCTTCAGAGGCAGCGACCTGAGGCGGCCCACCACGGCCATGAGGGCATCTTCTTTGGAAACCGTCCCTGCGAACGCATCGATGAGGAGCTTGAGACCGTCTTCGATTATCTCGTCCACACTCCCTCTGATCGCTTCGTACGGCCTCAGGCGGCAGCCTGCCTTCCTCAGCATGCCCCCGAACATGAAGGCGAAGTATGCATTCATCGCCGCCCTGAGCGAGATGTCCATGAAGGATATGTCTCCTCTGTACACCTGCGCCCTTGCCATCATGGGCCCGCTCTTGTTCAGGATGTTCTTGATGTGATGTGGAATGACCTTCAGGTTGCAGGGAATCTCCCCCCGCCCATCCACAGCATGCACCGGGCGGGGTCCAGGTCGTGCCGGACGATATGATCCATGAATTCCTGCGCCATGATGTTGATGGGGATGCACTCGCCGGCATTGTATCTCAGGCTGTGCTGAAGCCCGAAAGGGCTGTGATCGAGAAGCTGTGCGTCGATTCCTTCTCTCCTGAGGGACGCGGCCAGGAGGCTGCAGGAGAAATGGTCCCAGTCCGGGATGAGTATAGTCTGGTTCGAGAAGCTCTTTGCCGGCGAGATGGACGGGAGCACCACGGGCGTCCGGCGGGAACCCCTCGAGAAATGGTTTCTGAATGACCTCACCGCAGCCTCGATTCGGGTTTCATACCCCACGTTCGAGTCGTGCTCGTCCAGCTGGAGGATCAGATACGGCTTGTCCCGGGAGGCCATGAGGTTCTTGAAGTACTGTGTCCCGAATGCATCAGGAGAGCAGCGGAACGAGGTCACCAGAACCGGATACACCCCTTCCATCCCGGCCACCGCATCCGCGGCCCGCACAATCTCCGATTCGTACTTCCAGGGCAGATCGTCCAGCAGCTCCTGTACGGAAGGGTCGCTCGGCGGTCCCGGATCGATCATGTCCTGGAAATATACCGGGATGCCCATGGAGGCGAAGATGTCGATGACACCCTTGTTCATGGAGGGGTTGAGCACTATGTAGGGACGGCCCAGGAGCACCACCTGAACATCCCGGGCGTGCTCCATCTCGCTGCGGCAACGGTCCTTGAGACAACGGTGGAACCTGTCACGGCATGCAAGTGCGCTGTCATAGGCATGTGACACCTCCCGGAAGGACACCCGGTGGCCGATCCTTTTGAGCATGGCGTAGAGTTGATACTTCGTATGAAAGCCGTTGTAGAGGTAGCCGATCAGGGGAGTGAGGACCCGGACGCCCTCATCGCCCGTGGACGCGCTCACCAGACTGGGCGCGAACTGGGTGTAGTAGCAGTACTGCCGCCGCACCGACCGGCTGTGCGTCTTTTCCTCGAAGAAAAACGGCACGAAGACATAGTCGCACTTCTTGAGCAGATACGCCGTATGGCCGTGAAGGGCTGACACCGGTGCGCAGAATTCCGCTCCCGCCAGATGCCTGCCATCCTTGACCGCATCCCTGAAGTCCCCGCTCGTGACAGTGGCGATCGAGAGCTTGTCGAAGAAGTATCCCCAGAAATCCAGGTCGCCATACAGGTGAAGCGCCGCCGGGATCCCTATGGTGGGGCCTTTTCCCCGGCGGTTCTGCCGCGGAAATGCATGAGCCGCGGCGATCTTCCGCTCCTTCAGCAGGTCGAATCCGGAGTGGTTCGATGCCACGTGCCTTTTCGTCTCGTAGTCCCTCCCGCACAGAAAACCGTATGCGTAGCTCCTGCCCCCGATGTCCGCAACAGTGAGCTTGCAGTTGTTCGGGCACAAGGCGCATACCTCGGTGCGCACCGGGATCGTTTCCCGGTACAGGCAGAGCCCCCTGAAGCCGGACTTTTCCACACCGACCTCCGCAAGCATGAGCGCAACGCCCATAGCGCCGGCGAGATGGCAGAACCTGGATACCGCTACCGGTTTGCCCAAGCGGTGCTCGAATGCAGCCACGAGAGCCTTATTCTTGGCCGTTGCGCCCTGGAACAGCACCACGTCCCCGATCATGCTCTCGACCGCCACCTTGGTGAGATAGTTTTCACATACCGCATGCAGCGCGGACGCCAGAACCTCTTCTGACGAATACCCTTCCGAGAGGCAGTAATTCATGTCCCGCTCCATGAATACTGTGCACCGGTCGCTCGACAGCGGCGAGGGGATGCCGAGCGTCCTCTGCGAATACTCGTCCAGGGGGCAGTTCATCCGCTTCGCCTGCTCCTCGAGGAAGCTGCCGGTCCCGGCCGCGCAGACTGTGTTCATGACCGAGAAGGTGACCCGGCCGCTTTTCAGGGTGGTGAACTTCGAGTCCTGCCCGCCGATCTCGATGATCGTGTCCACCTCCGGATTCAGCGCGGCTGCAGCCTTTGCATGGGCCGATATCTCGTCGACGACTGTATCGGCGCCGATGATCTTCCCGATCAGCTTTCTTCCGGAGCCCGTGGTGCCTGAGCCGAGAACGGCGAGACTCAGGCCGTAACGCACCTGGAGATCGTCTGCGGCCTCGAACAGGGCGCACACCGCATCCACGGGCCTGCCCGAGGTCCGGGTGTACAGGCCCGCAAGCACGGCCTTTTTCTCATCCATGAGAACCGCCTTGGTGCTGGTGGAGCCGATGTCCACGCCCAGATACACCCCTTTCGGCCTATGGGATCGGAGGTCTTCGTACACATCCACCTCGACCGCCTCGGGCACGCTCCTTGTCTTTACCCGGTAGTCGTAGCACTCGTGCCCGGTGAAATCCGGATAGGCAGACCTGGTGAGACTCAGGCCATCGAAGGCATACGTCCGAACCCCTTCGGGGCTCATGATCACGCCTTCGGGCCGGGAAAAGGGCCCTTCGAGACAGCCGGCATCCTCCAGCCCCCTGATGGCCGCCCCGAGGGCGCCGTACACTTCCGAGCAGTCGTCCACGACGATTTCGCTGCCTGTCAGAGCGCTGATGTGCATGCCGACCGCCCGGTTCTTGGATACGCCTCCGCAGAAAATGACCTTCTCGATCGTTTCCACGCCTGAAAACAGAGTATCCACAATGTTCTTCGCCAGCCCGCGGCACAGACCGTCGCATATCTCCTCGAGGGAATACCCCTCCTGCTGGGCGTGGATCAGATCAGTCTTTGCGAACACCGCGCACCGTGATGCAATTCTTGGGACTTGGCCGCTGTTTCTGCGCGCAATCCTGCTCAGCTCGCCTGCATTCTTCAGGTTCAACCGCACAGCCTGCTGGTCGAGGAAGCTCCCGGTGCCCGCGGCACAGGAGGTGTTCGTCCTGCTTGATCGGTAATTGCCCTGTTCGTCGAAAAGGATAAGGGAGAACTTCTCCGCTCCCACGTTGAGGACCGCCCGCACCTGTTCATGAAGGCGCCGTGCAGCGGCGATTATCGCCACCTGATTGTCGACTCTCTGTGCGGAGCGCACGCACGAAGGAGTCGACTTGGTTACGGCGATAAAGAATTCCGAGTCCGAGTCCCTTTCCGAGAGCATTCGGAAAAGGGTCTCTCTCACCTGTCCCCGATGGATGCGATAACCGGTGCGGACAATGGCCCCCTCACCGTCGATCTCTGCAAGGCCGATGGACACGGACCCCACATCGATCCCGACAATAGTGCTCTTCATCATGTTCCCCCGCCTCGCCAGTGAGCTTCAAAGGCCTGCCGGAAGAACGTCCTCTCCGTGCCCTCACCGTTCCTGCGGCAGGCAAACACAACAAGGTTTTACATTTATTTTACATTTAGTATATCAGCCGCTTCTTCATAATCAAGACCTGAAATTACGAACCGGGGTCCGCCGCCTCGGTGAAAGGAATTTCTCCTGCAAGAAAACCGTGGAAAAACCTGTTCGAAGCTGAAGGGCGTCGAAAATTTTTAAGATCGTATTTCTTTTCCCCTCCTCTGCAACAAGCCGCTGAACGGATGCCTTGGACAGGACCGTATGGTGCTGAGCATGCCAGCATTCAGGGTTTTCTTCTTTACTTCGAGGGGGAAGAATCGTGGAGATGATGTTTCTCACCTCCCCACGGGCGGCTGATCTCCATGGAAAAAGGATCTCTCCCGAACAGGGCCGGGGAGATGTCGTCTGCATGAAAACCTGAAATTCCCAGCCGGAAGGAAAGTTGCTATAATGCATCGAATGGAGGATCTCTTCGACATCGAGGACCGGGCCGCCGGGATGCAGAATGAGATGGTCCGGCTCAGGCGGGACTTTCACCGTCATCCCGAGCTGGGGTTTCAGGAAAACCGCACCGCGGCAGTCATCGCTGCATACCTGCGCGGTCTCGGCATGGAGGTGCACGAGGGTATCGGAAAGACCGGCGTCGTCGGCGTTCTCCGGGGCGGCGCTCCGGGAAAGACCCTGATGCTCAGGGCGGATATGGACGCCCTGCCCATCCAGGAGAGAAACGACTGTACCTACCGGTCGGTGAACCCGGGCGTCATGCACGCCTGCGGGCACGACGGCCACATGGCGATCCTCCTGGGTGCCGCCCGGCTTCTTTCCTCGCTGAAGGATTCTCTTTCCGGCCGGATCGTGTTCGTGTTCCAGCCCGCCGAGGAAAACCTCGGGGGCGCCCGATCCATGATCGACGACGGCGTCCTGGACAACCCGAGGGTCGATGCGGCCCTCGGGTTGCACCTCATCAGCATTCTTCCCCATGGGTACGTCGGGACGCGCTCCGGCCCCTTCATGGCATCCGTGGACGTTTTCACCACGCGCATACACGGGCGCGGCGGGCACTCGGCCATGCCGGGCGGATCAGTGGACGCCATCGCCCTGAGCGCCGACCTGCTCTCTGGCCTGAACGACCATGTCAGGCGCGGCCTGCCGGACGGCAGCAGGTTCCTCGTCAACATAGGCACCATCCATGGCGGCACCGCCCCCAACGTCGTTGCCGACCTGGTGGAGCTGCAGGGCACGGTGAGGTGCCTGGACGACCCGGTGCGCCCGCTCATCAGAGACCTCATGGAGGGATTCCTCAGGGAGACCATGACGCCCCGGGATGCACGCTTCGAGCTCGACTACCTCCAGGGCTACCCGATCGTGGTCAACGACCCCGCCATGACGGACCTCCTCGTCGGGGCCGCGGGCCGGGTCGTGGGACCGGACCATGTCATCGACATGCCCCCCGCCATGGCGAGCGAAGACATGGCCTTCTACCTCCAGCGGGTCCCCGGCTGCTACTTCTTCGTGGGTGCGGGAAGCGACGATGCGGGCATGAACGCGCCCCACCACAACCCGCGCTTCGCCATCGACGAGCGGTCGCTCGGCACGGGCCTGAAGACCCTCTGCCTGGCTGCGGTCGACTATCTCGAATCGTCATGAGGCTTGCACGGCCATGAAACCCGAACTCTCCGAGAACGCGCTTCGAATCCTCGCCATGCGCTACCTGAAGAAGGACAGGGACGGGGCCGTGATCGAAACCCCTGAAGGGATGTTCCGCAGGGTCGCCCTCCACGTGGCCAGGGCGGAGAAGACCTTCGGCACCCGCGGCAATGTCGAGGAAACGGCCGAGGACTTCTACGGGATGCTCTCCTCCCTCGAGTTTCTCCCCAACTCGCCCACCCTCATGAACGCGGGCAGGGAACTCGGACAGCTTGCCGCATGCTTCGTGCTCCCCGTGGAGGACTCGCTGGAGGCCATCTTCGACGCGGTGAAGAACACGGCCATCATCCACAAGTCGGGTGGTGGCACCGGCTTCTCGTTCTCCCGCCTTCGTCCCTCGAACGACCGCGTCCGCTCGACGATGGGCGTCGCCAGCGGCCCTGTCTCGTTCATGCGCGTCTTCGATTCCGCCACCGAGGCGATCAAGCAGGGCGGCACCCGCCGCGGCGCCAATATGGGCATCCTCCGCGTCGACCACCCGGACATCGATGAG
>ERZ1026800.2253-NODE-2253-length-10799-cov-1.952680_pt1 | contig 10799 bp, 10 predicted proteins | sample MGYA00520873_ERZ1026800 | MGnify/ENA primary metagenome ERZ1026800 (study PRJEB33270, sample SAMEA104284475) | anaerobic digester metagenome | biome: Anaerobic digester microbiome; feature: mesophilic sludge digester; material: Anaerobic digester biomass...
GGGCTCTCCTTCGCATATACGGGTAGCTGATTCCCCTATGACAATCTTGCCTGATTCATCCAGAAACTCTATCAGTATATCAATCTGTTCCCTGCTCAGCTTATCAACATAATATGCATCTACCTCAGCGGGATTCTGCAGATGGCTGCAAAAAACACAGGCGGTGCTGCAATTGGAGGTCAGCACCAGTATATTGTCCTTGCTTGCGGCTTCCAGCAACAGATTAAAGGGAGCCGGTTTCATAATACCCACCCCCTTTTATTCCAATGACAGATTCGGTATTGCGTTAAGTGTAAAATCTGATCTTGTGCCGTTTATATATCTGTAATAAGCAGCACAGCCAATCATTGCCGCATTGTCGGTGCATAGTATGGGTGAAGGATAAATCACCTTTATTCCGGCTTGCTCTCCTCTTTGCTTCAGCAGTTCCCTAAGCCTGCTGTTTGAGGCGACGCCCCCTGCCAGCACAGCATACTCTGATTTTCTATCCAGTGCGGCTTTTATGAGCTTGGCAGACAACACATCCGTAACGGCCTCCTGAAAGCTTGCTGCAATATCTGCCGGATTTACTTCTTCATTTTTCATTCTTTTTGAGTTCAAATAGTTCAGGACGGCAGATTTTAAACCGCTGAAGCTGAAATCATAGCTTCCCTCTTCTAAGAAGGCTCTAGGAAAATCAATGACTCCACGGTTACCGGAAGCAGCAAGTTTGTCAAGCAGCGGCCCCCCGGGATAACCGAGTCCCAGAGCCCGGGCTATTTTATCAAAGGCTTCGCCTGCTGCGTCATCACGTGTCCTGCCCAAAACTTCATAGCTTGTATATCCTACAACATTCACAATATGGCTGTGCCCTCCCGATGCTACAAGACAGATGAAGGGAGGTTCCAGCTCATTATGCTCTATATAGCTGGCAGCTATATGCCCTTCTATATGGTTCACCCCAATAAAAGGAAGGCTGCTGCTGAAAGCAATGGCTTTGGCTGTAGTAAGCCCGATAAGCAGGGCTCCTACAAGGCCGGGCCCGCAGGTTGCCGCAACTGCATCGATGTCCTTTAGTTCCACTCCTGCCGACAGCAATGCTTCATCAATAACCGGACTGATGTTCTCCAGATGCTTCCTGGATGCAACCTCAGGAACCACTCCTCCGAACCTCTTGTGTATGTCTATCTGGCTGGATATGATGTTTGACAGAACCTCCCGCCCGTTTCTTACAACGGCAGCGGAAGTCTCATCACAGGAGGTCTCAATAGCCAGTATCTTTATATCCTTGTTCATTATGCGGCACTCCTTGCTCTTATTCTACAGTCAAAGAAGTAATATTCAAATCAGCATATATTTTCAAGCTCCTCACAGCATTTCCGTAGTTTTTTGAAATGTATTCCTTTTCGGAGCGGCTCAGTATTCTGTCGTTATTTATATTTATCGAAGATATCTCGTAATTATCTATCACAATGCGAATATCAGCATCCTCAGGCAGCCTGAGCTTTATTGACGAAGCATTTGCATCTATCCTGACTTCTCCGTCTTTTTCATTGAATCCCGTCAAATCAATGTCCAACTTGGATGCATCAGCATCAATATCCATAACATCAAAACCCAGATTTCCCGCTCCGTAAATGTCCGCGCTGCTTGCGTCCGCATTCAGCCTGAATTTGTCTGCGGGCACCTTGTTTTGCTCATTAAAATATATCCTTGCCGATGAGGCATTCAATTCAGCATCAATACTATATACCTGCATACGGCTCATATCCAGCCTGATATCCGAAGCATCAGACTTTACCTCAACCTCAAGGGGCAGCTTATCCGTAACCTTTACATCCCAATTATTCACAGCCTTTCCAAAGCTGTATCCTTCCAGCCTGTTTCTGATGCTGATCTCATCTTCATCTACCTTTAACTCAGGTTTTAATGCTGTTGAACTGTATGAGAATTTCACGTCAACAAGGCTTTCATCGGTACTACCCAATACCACCTTTGCCATATCCATTTCCAGGTTCAGTTCCATGGGCTGTCCCGTCTTGTACTTGTCATTCATCTCCACGGTTTCCCTGTGCTCCTTCAACGCACCGGCAACCATGCTTCCCGCATCATCAAATTCAAATACGCAGGCTGCAAGCAATATCATTACTGCCGCAGCCAGCACAACCAAAAGTATCCTTCTATACATTCGGGGCCTGCCTTCCTGCTGTGGGCGCTCCAAGCCTGGTATCAAAAGCAATACCTATGGCATAAGCAACCAATACAATATACGCCAGCCATCCCAATACAGGTATTATTTTCAAAACATACACAAGCAATACTCCTACCATAAGATTGATGAACAGTGCATTATTTCCTTCCCTTTGACCGGTAAGCCTGTGGCCTATGGCAACTTCAACAGCTACCATGCCTATAAAGGCAACCAGTAAAAATGCTATGAATATGAATGGTATGAAAATTATTCCTATCAGGGTTATCGCCAATAGTATAGAAAGTATAACGGAAGCAGGTATAAACAATATCATAATCACAAAGCCTATGGCAAATCTCCTGCCCGGCATTGACCTGCTTTCCTCCGACATCAGCCTTACCCTGTCCGGTGCAATAAGTATTGCAAGGCAGGAAAACGCATATATTGCAACCAGGCCGATCATATCTCCGTAGGATACCCTGGGAATCAAACCATCATGCTTCCTTACAATAAAAGGCACATTGATATCCACTATCTCGCCTCTTATAACCCCGGTGGGGGATTTATCCACTCCTCCCAGTATTCCGACTGCATCTCCGTTTATTATACCGCCGTCCTTTACGGATATCTCCCCGAAGACTGCAACAACATCCCCTTCTATATCCCCCGAGACTGACATATCTCCGAATATTGTCACCGCATCTCCCGTCAAATCTCCATTAACAGCCACATCCCCGAATAATGAAACTACATCTCCGTTAACAGTAACTCCCGCAGGAATCTCTATATCATTAAATATCGCTACTTTATCCTTATTGTCCACATTGATATCAAAGGCGCAAAGCATTACCGCCATTAGCATCAAACATGCCAACAATGCTGCTCTCTTTTTCACTTTCATATAAATACCTCCTAATTCTCTTGCAGTTTACGCCTATATGCCAAAAACACATTGATAGCCATAAATGCCAGTACTATCAAAGTAACACTCGTTATATAGTCCCTAAGCAGGACATTTCTCATAACAAGAATCTTCCCCAGCAGCATTGAAGCCGTAACAACTACCTCTCTCAGGATGCCGGAAACCACGTTGAAACCATATATAAGAACGTTATTGGCGGCAATAATGATTCCGCTTTCTCTTATCAAGGGCATTATTACATATGCCGCCATATTCCATCCGAAAACCATGAGCCCAAGTACTGAAAGCAACCAGAATGCAACTATTTTAGGATTCGTTGAGTATGCTCTTCTGCTTAAAATCCCTTGCATCACTCTGGACTCAAACCCGGCAGGCACTTCTATTTCAGGAAGCTCCTCCAAAGTATCAATGGCATTCCTGAGTATCCCAAATTCTTCAGCACAGCGGTTGCATTTCTCGTTATGCTTTATTATCATTTCCCGCTCCAGTTCACTGATATTGCCGTCGAAATACTTCATGACCAAATTATTTATTTCCTGGCACTGCATACTTTTCACGCTCCTTTTCCCTGCTGATTAATTCTTCCTTAAGCATTTGCCGGGCTCTGTAAAGCCTGTTTTTAACTATGGTAAGGGATTCACCCGTAATATCCATTATTTCCTGATAGGATAGGTTCCTGTGATGGAATAGAATCAGAAATTCCCTATACTTATCCGGCAGTTTCATTATGGCATCCTGCACCATCTTTTGATTCTCTTTCCTTATGTATTCTTCTTCCGGGGTATCTTTCCCATCCTTGATTTCAAAGACATCATCTATGGGAACCGTTTCTGCTTTTCTTTTCCTTAAGCTGTCTAAACAAAGATTTGTTGTAACCTTTAAGGCCCAGGTTATGAATTTGTATTCAGGATTGTATTTGGACAAGGAATTATACATCCTGATAAATGCCTCCTGAGATACATCCTCGGCTTCTTCCCTGTTTCCCATCATCCTGAAAGCTGTGTTGTATATGGCTCTCTTGTATCTCTCTATGAGCACCTCGAAAGCATTTACATCTCCGGCCAGGCATTGGTTCACTATTTCAATGTCAGAGGCAATCAAACTCATCCCACCCCGCGTCTCGTGTCCCGTGTCTCGTGTCTCGCATCTCTAATATATATACGCACTCGAAAAAAAATTGTCTGAAAAAACTTGATTGTGCTTATGCCAATTCATTCCACATTATTACCGCATCTTCACCGGTATCCGCATAATAACCCTTTCTTATTCCGCTGTCCTTAAAGCCCAGCTTTTTATAAAGCTTCCGTGCGGCATCATTTGAAGCTCTTACCTCCAATGTAATATGCTCCGCCTTGTTTTCCTTTGCCGTCCGCAGCATCTCCTTTACAAGCTTTTCCCCTATTTTGCGCTCCCTGAATTCCGGATGCACTGCAATATTTGTTATATGTGCCTCATCCAGTATAATCCACATTCCTCCATAGGCTGCAACCTTGCCGTTCACTTTGGCCACTATATACCTGGCAAGTTTGTTCTTCAAAAGCTCTGATTCAAAGGATTCCCTGGACCACGGAGAAGCAAAGCTCAGGTTCTCTATTTCAACAACCTGGTCAATATCATCCAGGCTCATGCTTTGAAATTCTGCTTTGTTCTTTTTCTCATATTCCGCTTCTGCCTGGGATTTCCTGATATAGGTAAGCCTGAAAGAATTGTAGGTATCAAAGGAACCCTTATTATACATTTCCAAAGCCATCCTTGCGCAGGAGGAAGCTCTTGGCAGCAAGCTGCCTGCGGGTGCCGCATTATACCCTTCCAGGCCTTTTTTCAAGTTTTCTTCAAAAATTACGGCGCCATCCCCAAGGAAGGTTGTGGGTACAGCCTTACTCTTCACCAGCTCTATCAAATCCTCTATCGGTATTACCCCAAGATCCTCCAGTTTTGTCAGCCTGCCGGAATTATACGAGTACAAGCTGCTGTATACCATCCCCCTTTGGGCATCCAGCATCGGGCAAACCAGGCCTGTACAATTGTAAAGGTTGCAGGCCAGTGCATCAAGAGTCGGAACTCCGACAACAGGCTTATCGAAGGATTGAGCCATAGCCTTTATAATTGACGCTCCTATGCGCAGCCCCGTAAAAGAACCGGGCCCGGCAGAGCAGGCGTATATATCTATTTCAGCAGGCTTGATTCCGGATTTGTTGAACAACTCCTCTATTATGCCCATTATCTTCCGGGAGTGGGCTCTGCTGATGTTTAATATGTATTCGGATATCAGTCTGTCATCTTCCATTATTGCCGCTGTTGCGGCGGAAGTGGACGTATCAACAGCCAGTATTTTCATTGGATTCCATTCCTTTCACAATAGCCTCATATGCTTCTCCGGCCGGCTCCATTATTATTTCGCGGGAATTGTCTCCCTTTGTATTCAATATTGTAATCCAAAGCCTATCTTCCGGGATTATATCACTTACCATATCCGCCCATTCCAGCACAACAACTCCGTCACCGAAGAAATATTCCTCATAGCCTAATTCGTACATTTCTTCAACATCATTAAGCCTGTATACGTCAAAGTGGTATAAAGGCACTCTGCCTTCATATTCATTAATGATGGTATAGGTGGGGCTGGTAACATAATCCTTGACTTCCAGTCCTCTTGCTATACCTTGGGTAAAAGCAGTCTTCCCTGCTCCAAGGTCTCCCGAGAGGCACACAATATCCCCGGGGCTCAGAAGCCTTCCCAGCCCTTCGCCGATTTTGGCAGTTTCTTCAGCGCTCTCAGTATGAAATTTCAGCATTGATATACCTCCGTCGCGATTGCTATTGATATTATACTCTGTTTGAATATAAATGTATACATCGGCTAATTCAAGCCCTTCATACTGAGGCTTATCCTGTTCCTGTCAAGGTCCACATCCAAAACTTTGACCTTCACTATATCGCCTACCTGCACTACATCAAGAGGCCTCCTGACGAACCTGTCAGCCAGTTCTGATATATGTACAAGGCCGTCCTGGTGTACTCCGATATCCACAAAGGCACCGAAGTCAATAACATTCCTTACAGTCCCGGTGAGAATCATACCGGGCTTCAAGTCCTTAATATCCAGTACATCCGACATCAATACAGGCTTCGGCATTTCATCCCTCGGGTCTCTTCCGGGCTTTTTAAGCTCATTGATTATATCCCTTAATGTAGGGACTCCCACACCCAGCTCTGCCGACAGCTCATTAACATCCACTGCTGAAAGCTTATCCACCGCAGCGGATATGTCCCTTCCTGCTTTCTCAAGGAGTTTTCCTGCAACATCGTAGGATTCGGGATGCACCGAAGTGTTATCCAATATATTTTCACTTTCAGGTATCCTCAAAAAGCCTGCCGCCTGCTCAAAAGCCTTTTCCCCGAGCTTTTTCACCTTAAGCAGCTCTCTTCTGCTCCTGAACTTGCCGTTTTCTTCCCTGTAGGATACTATATTCTTTGCAATGGCTGAGTTTATTCCGGATATATGCTGCAGGAGAGACGGTGATGCGGTATTGAGATCCACCCCTACACTGTTCACGCAGTCTTCCACAACTCCATTCAAGGAATCCGACAGCTTCTTCTGTGCAACATCATGCTGATATTGCCCTACCCCGATGGATTTGGGATCTATTTTTACCAATTCTGCAAGAGGGTCCTGCAGCCTCCTTGCTATTGAAATCGCCCCTCTCAAGGATACATTTATTTCAGGGTATTCCTGTGATGCCAGCTCTGATGCCGAATATACCGATGCTCCTGCTTCATTGACTATTACATAGTGCAGAGGTATATCAATTTCTCTGATTATTTCCGCACATACCCTTTCAGACTCCCTTGACGCAGTCCCGTTACCCAGGGATATTACTTCAACATTATGCTTTTTAATCAAATTCTTAATTATCATCTTGGCTTCCGCCGCCTGATTCTGGGGCGGAGTGGGATATACTGTTGCAGTTTCCAGAAGCTTTCCGGTATCATCTACCACTGCTATTTTACAGCCGGTCCTGAAGGCCGGGTCAAATCCCATAACCACTTTCCCTTTAATGGGAGCCTGCAATAGTAGATTTCTTAGGTTGGCGGCAAACACCTTTATCGCCTGTTCCTCCGCTTCCTCGGTGAGAGTATTCCTGATCTCCCTTTCTATGGAGGGGGCAATAAGCCTGCTATATGCATCCTTTATTGTTTCCTCAAGTATATTTTTATACGGAGAGTATTCTTTGATTGTGCTGTTGTTCAGGTAGGTCAATATCCTGTCTGTCGGCGCCTCCGCCTTGACATTCAAAAATTCTTCCTTTTCCCCTCTGTTAATGGCCAGTATCCTATGGGGGGCAATCTTTTTGACAGGCTCGCTGAAATCATAATACATCTGATATTCCGATTTTTCTTCCTTGGTGCCTTTTACAACAATAGTGCCGTTCCTGAAGGTCAGCTCCCTTATTTCCTTTCTGAATTCCGCATTGTCGGATATTATCTCCGCAATTATATCCAAAGCGCCGTTTATGGCATCCTGTACTGTCGAAACGCCAAGCTCGTCATTAACGAATGCCTCTGCAATTTCCTCCAGGGCCTTTGATTGGCGTTCCTGGCTGAATATTATGTCCGCCAAAGGCTCCAGCCCTTTTTCCCTGGCTATGGTTGCCCTTGTCCTCTTCTTTTGCTTATACGGACGGTAGATGTCCTCCACTTCCTGCAATACCTCAGCCTTTTCAATGGAAGCCTTCAGCTCCTCGGTAAGCTTGCCCTGCCCTTCGATAAGCCTTATGACTTCTTCCTTTCTGTTTTCAAGATTTCTGAGATATGTAAGCCTCTCACCCAACTCTCTCAGTGTTGTGTCGGAAAGTTCTCCCGTAAGTTCCTTCCTGTAACGGGCAATAAAAGGTATGGTATTGCCGTCATCTATTAGTTTTACCGTGTTTTCAACCTGCCAGGGCTTGACCGACAGTTCCTTTGCAAGTTTTGCAATAATGTCCATATATTATTCTCCTTCACTCTGTTGTTTCATCCTTTATATATTAACCGTTTTTGTACGGATATTGCAATAGGCGCCGAGTGTATGATAGTATACAATATGGGTACATATGTATCTTGATTGCATACAGAAAGTGAGGCAATATGTAATGGTAAACAAAAAAATGTTCATAGTTGATTCCAACATACTCCCTAAAGCATATGAGAAGGTTATTGAAGCAAAGCTCCTGCTCAGAACGGGAGACGCCGCAACTATCCAGGAAGCATGCCGTATGGCAGGAGTGAGCCGAAGTGCATTTTATAAATATAAGGACAGCGTATTCGACTATACTGCCCAGGAACGGGGGCGTACAGTTACACTTTTCATGATTCTCAAGCATATCCCGGGGGTGCTTTCCGATATAATAAACAAAATAGCCTCCGTCAAGGGTAATATAATAACCATAAATCAGAACATTCCGGTGATGGACTCAGCTTCACTGACGGCATCCATTGATACAAAAATTATGGAAATAAACCCTGAGGAACTGGTAGAGCTGCTTCTATCCTGCAAGGGCTGCAAAAAGGTTGAAATAATAGGAATGGAGTAAAATTATACTCCATTCCCCTGCTTCAAATATGCATTTATGAAATCATCCAGTTCTCCGTCCATTACCGCCCCTGTATTTCCCGTTTCTTCCCCCGTCCTGTGATCCTTTACCAGGTTGTACGGATGGAATACATAGGAGCGTATCTGGCTTCCCCATGCAATTTCACGGTACTCGCCCTTTATGTCGTCTATTTTATCTTTATGCTCCTGTTCCTTAATTTCCAGCAGCTTGGCAAACAGCATTTTCATAGCCATTTCCTTATTGCTGTGCTGGGATCGTTCATTCTGGCACTGGACTATTATTCCTGTAGGTATATGGGTAATCCGTACCGCTGAATCCGTTTTATTGACGTGCTGCCCGCCGGCTCCGCTGGATCGGTAGGTGTCAATCTTCAAATCCTCTTCATCTATCTCTACTTTTACTTCATCATCAAGCTCAGGCATCACGTCCACCGATGCAAAGGATGTATGCCTTTTTCCCGCAGTGTCAAAAGGCGAAATCCTTACAAGCCTGTGCACTCCCTTTTCCGATTTTAGATATCCGTAGGCATTTTCCCCCTCTATAAGCAAAGTGGCACTCTTTATGCCTGCTTCATAATCCCTTAGCATATCAAGGATTGTTATAGCATAACCTTTCCTTTCAGCCCATCTTGTGTACATGCGAAGCAGCATTTCAGCCCAATCCTGGGCTTCCAGTCCTCCTGCCCCGGAGTGTATTGTGAATATCGCATTATTTCTGTCATACTGCCCCTTGAGCAATGTCTCAATTCTGAAGCTCTCTACATCTTTCTGAAGAGTCTTAAAGGATTTCTCCACCTCAGGTATCACCGATTCATCCTGAGCTTCCATCCCCAGCTCTATCAATACTTCAATATCCTCATATTCTTTTTTCAGGTTTTCTATTTTTTCTGTTTTATCCTTTAAAGCCTTTATTGTTTTCAGAACCTTTCCTGCATTTTCGGCATCATTCCAAAAACCTTCCTGGTTCATCTCCTGCTCCAGTTCGTATATCCTCTCCCGTATCGATGTCAGGTCAAAGGGACACCTCAATTTCCTCTATTGCATCCCAAATCTCGGATAAGCCGTATTTATACTGTTCAAGCTCCAACATATATTATTCCTCCTTATTTATTCATCCCGCAGCATTTCTTGTACTTCTTGCCGCTTCCGCAGGGGCAGGGGTCATTTCTTCCTATTTTGTCCTCCTTTACTACAGGCTTTCTCACTCCGCCCTCCTGGTTTGTGGCTACAGGTTCAGCTACCTTTTCCCTTTGAGGAAGGTTTGAAATATTTACATGATAAATGAATCTTACCGTATCTTCCTTTATATTTTTTACAAGCTCCAGGAACATATCATATCCCTCAATCTGGTATGCCTGAACGGGATCCTTCTGTCCATAGGCTCTGAGGGATATTCCCTCTCTCAGCTGATCCATTGCGTCTATGTGATCGATCCACTTACTGTCAACGGATCTCAGAAGTGCAACTCTCTCCAGCTCACGCATTACCTGGGGATCAATCTGTGACTCCTTCTGTTCATATATTTCTACAGCTTTATTAATGATAGCATCTGTAAGTTCTTCCCTAGTGAAACTCAGCAGTTCTTCCCTGGAAAAAGCATTCTTCGGAAGGAAAATCGTATGCAGATATTCCATCAGCCCTTTAATATCCCACTCTTCCGCAAACTCACTGCCTATAGTATAGGTGGCAACTGCATCCCCTATTATTTCGGCAATCATTTCCATGATGTTTTCCCTTATGTCCTCTCCAAGCAGCACCTGGCGCCTCTGGCTGTAAATGACTTCCCTCTGTTTGTTCATTACATTGTCGTACTGCAGCACATGTTTCCTTATATCAAAGTTCCTGCCTTCAACTCTTTTTTGTGCGTTTTCTATGGATTTTGAAAGCAGCGGATGCTCTATGGTCATATCCTCTTCCATACCCAAGGATTCAACTAATTTCATTATTTTTTCTGAACCGAAGAGCCTCATCAAGTCATCTTCCAAGGATATAAAGAACCTGCTGGAGCCCGGGTCCCCCTGCCTTCCGGCACGCCCCCTCAGCTGATTGTCTATACGGCGTGATTCATGCCTTTCAGTACCAAGTATATGGAGACCTCCCAGCTCCTTTACCCC
>ERZ1026800.2254-NODE-2254-length-10798-cov-3.753256_pt1 | contig 10798 bp, 10 predicted proteins | sample MGYA00520873_ERZ1026800 | MGnify/ENA primary metagenome ERZ1026800 (study PRJEB33270, sample SAMEA104284475) | anaerobic digester metagenome | biome: Anaerobic digester microbiome; feature: mesophilic sludge digester; material: Anaerobic digester biomass...
AAGAACGATAACCTAACATTTAATTCTAGCAATCTCCACCTGAATGTACATTCCTTTATTAACACCCTCGAAACGAGGACTTAAAGTCTTTACCTGATCTATAACCTGACCAAGTTGCTCACCAATTGTTTCAATAGACACAACGCCCCGTCTAACCCCTTCTGCAAACTTATCCATTTCCATAACACCGGAAGACACCGAAGACTGCATCTCTTTTACCATATATTCTATATCCTTTGTCGCTATCGCGGTTTGGTCTGAAAGACGCGTTATTTCCCTCGCAACCACTGAAAATCCCTTCCCGTATTCTCCTGCTTTTTCAGCCTCAATAGCAGCATTAAGAGATAAAAGATTCGTCTGGTCAGAAATCTTGTTAATAGTTGTAACAATGCCGGAAATCTTATTTGCCTTTTCGTTTATAACGCCGAGCTTTGATGAAATATAGCTTGTGGCATCAATGAATTCACGCATCGACGATTGCATGCGATTCAGTTTTTCTCGTCCTGTCTCCGCCATAGAGGCGGTGTCAAAAACGGTTTTGCTCACCTCACCCATAGTCTGCATAAGATTTTCGGATGTAGACGTTATCTCAATGTTGGTTGCATTTACCTCACGTATAGATGCCGCCTGCTCGGTTACTGTCGCCTCAAGTTGTCTTGCAGATGCAGCGATCTCAGTAGCGGATGAGGTGACCTGAATCCCTGAAAGTTGCACTTGACCGATAAGCGAATCAAGACTTTTTCTCATATTGTTAAGGGTGCCAAGTAGTTGTCCTGTTTCAGATGAAGTTTGCTTAAAAACATTGTGCAACTCATCTTCTCCAATGCGAAGATCACCGCTTGCCATATTCTGAAGTCGCTCCTTAACTATTGAAAGCGGTTGGGTTATGCTCCTTGAAATAATCCATGATATAAAAACGATCACAAAGGTAATAATAAATAAAAGAATGCCGAGTTTAAAGGCCTTATCGATAAAATTTTTCTGGACATCATCTATATATATGCCTGACCCCACAATCCAACCCCAAGGTTCAAAAGACTTCACATATGCAAGTTTAGGGGTAGCCTTTTCAGAGCCCGGCTTCTTCCATACATAATCTACAAAACCTGATTTTTGATTCTTGATCAACTCAACAAAAGCTACAACGATCCTTTTTCCATTTACATCTGTCAACCCTGTCTGGTCTTTTCCCTCTAATTCGAAATATGGGTGTGCAACCATAAACCTGTTCATATCGTTTATCCAGAAATATTCAGTACCCTCGTAACGAAGGGCCTTTACCAATTCTTTGGCTCTTTGTTGAGCCTCCTGCTCTGTTATTTTTCCGTTTTTTGACTCGTTATAATAATGCTGGATCATTTCATATGCCGTTTCAACAACACTGCGCGTGCGCGTTTTTTTTTCTTCGATAAGGTCACGCCTGAGGTAAATCAAAAATACAAACTCTGTGAGCACAAGACACAACAAAGATATCCCTACAATTAGCCACAACTTGTATTTTATCTTCAGTTTTTCAATAAAATTTCCCATAACAGACCCCTCACTAATGCGTCTTTATTTGATCTTATCATATTCGTATTGACATCGAATAGCTTAAAAGAAAGTGGATAATGGATGTTCGATGTCCGATATTTGCTATGCTTTTTGCATTTTTTTGTGACTTTAGCCCTTGAAACCTATTCGATATCGTTATAGCATGGTTGTATTGTCTTTTTTCCATCCTATTTCATCTTCAATGCGCCTGGCATCAGCACGGCTACTACCTCTCCACGAACGCACACAATGTCGTTAGCTGATATTTCAATTGACACGACTACCTTGCGTTTGCTTATACTCTTGACCCTTCCTTTTGCCACAAGTTCCACGTCAAGAGGTGTCGGACGCAAATAGTCCACCTTCAAAGAGGCAGTCACAAAACGAAGCTTTGGCTCCGTATCCATTGCCCTGCCTTGATGCCTGTACATCGCTGCAGCCGCTGTCCCGGTTCCATGACAATCGACAAAAGATGCCAATAAGCCTCCATACACAAAGCCAGGCGCTGACATATGATAAGGCTTCGGTATAAGCCGTGCGATTGATTCTTCTCCATCCCAAAAGCTTCTTATATGTAAACCATCATCGTTCAGGCGGCCACAACCGTAACAATAGCTTACATCTTCCTCATAATAATCTTGAAATGCCTTTTCATTCATAATCCAATCCTTACCATTATATGTTTTCAATCAAAAATTTATTTATTTTTAACATAAATGCAATTGGATGAACATGGAAATGTTGTAAATGTTTCTCAGGTTTATCATTAATCGAATGCTGTTATGATACGAAACCGACTAAACGTAATAAAGCCATAGCCTCATCGTGAGAACCCCGAACCGTAGTTCGGGGAAATAGTTTGAAAAATGTTTTATGTAACTTGCCTTCTCGTTGTAAAGCCCATAAACAGATAAACCAAAAGCCCTATTATCACAGCAGGGATTCCATAAGGGCATATACCTTTTTTGTCTGCAACCAGCTTTTTATTCAAACAGAATAGCTTTGACAACGCTGCATTTGATTTGTTATAGACAGAATATTTAACATCATCTAAATAACTGATTTTTGCCATGTAGCAAGAAAAAATACATATAAAAAAAGGAGCCGGACATGGATTATAAACATATTATTACAAGCTCAGGAGAAGATCATGTAGGTGAAATCATATTGAACCGGCCAAAGCAATGGAACGCCTTTAATACAGTAATGGCAGGCGAACTTGACGATGCGCTCTGGGCATTCGACAGGGATAAGAATATAAGAGTTATCATTTTAAAAGGGGCAGGAAAAGCATTCTGTGTTGGCATTGATGTAAGCGAATTTCCTGGTAAAAGTGCACTTGAGTATCGTGACTGGATAGGGCACATGGGGAAAAGCCTTGCTACTATTGGTCGTATCAGAAAACCTGTAATAGCACAGGTTCAGGGCGTGGCAGCGGCTATTGGGACAGGTCTAACCGCAGCCGCTGATCTGGCAATTGCATCTGAAGATGCATCTTTTGGATTAACAGCAATCAATGTTGGCCTTAACTGTATTGGTCCGGCTGTTCCTGTCGCCCGTTCAGTTGGGAGGAAGCGTACTCTCGAACTTTTGTTATACGGCGATATGATAAAGGCGCAAAGGGCATTAGATATTGGGCTGATTAACAAAATAGTAAAGCAGGATGAACTTGAACAAAACACCCGCGAATGGGCTGCTACTCTTGCAAGAAAAAGTCCCCTCGCTGTTCAGACTGCGAAAAAGGCCTTCTATGCGGCAGCGGATATGGAGTATTTTACATCTCTCGAATACATGACAGATACCCTCTCCCGGCTTTGCACATCAGAAGATGCTATGGAAGGTATAAACGCATTTTTGGAAAAAAGACAACCAAAATGGAAGCAGAGATAGACATCAAAATGGAAATATATCTGAAACCAACGATCATTATAAATTCTGACCATGTGTCTATCATCAAAAAGGCAGTTGAGTTAACAACCCACTGTAACAGCGAAAGTGAAAAGGCTATAGCGCTTTTCTATTTTGTCAGAGATAGCATACACTACAGCGTATATATGATTTCGACGAAATTTGAGGACTTTGTGGCAAGCACTGTGCTGGAAAGGGCTAAAGGCTATTGTGTGCAAAAGGCAGTGCTTCTCGCTGCACTTGCAAGGGCAACAGGTATACCATCTCGTCTTAAATTCGCAAAGATCAAAAACCACAGGATGCCAAAAGATTTAATAGAGCAGACGGGGATCAATTTTTTTCCAAGCCACGGATACACACAGATTTTTATCAATCAAAGATGGTTGAATGTAACGCCGGCGTTTGACAAATCACTGTGCGAAATAAGCGATGTGCCGGTTGTTGAATTTGATGGTATTAACGATGCTACGCTTGCTCCATACGGTTCAGATGGAAAACCCTATATAGAATACATCGAAAAATACGATCCACAACCCGATCTTCCGTTCGAATGGCTTCATAGCAAGGTTTCCTCTATATGGGGAGAAAAAAATGCCTGGCTCACAAATGAAGACTCTCGAAACCACAAAATGCCATCAGGATATGAATTTAAATAGAAGTATTTATTTGAAATACTGAATACGACAACGACTGAAATCAGCCGAAAAAAAATGTCCACAGAATGATGAATGTAAAAATGATACCTATCAATAGGCTTACATAACCAAACGTAGACGAAGCGATCTTCAATGCTAAACCAGGGTGTTTTATCTTGAATTCATCAAGCCTTTTTTCTTTAACCAGTCTTTCATATTCAAGCGTTCTTGATCTCCACAACTCCTCAAGCTTATAACTGCCTGTAAAAATGATAGGATCCATAGGAAATTTTGTGGGGATCAGGTGCGTGTTGAAGAAGTGGACTGTGAATATAAATAGTGCTGCAAGCAAGGCCTCCTCCGAATGGAAGATGCTTGCAATATTAAAAACCCAACCAGGATATACATATGACGCCATTTCAGGTGCCCAGAGGGTAATGCCAGAACCGCCAATGATAAACATACCCCAGAAGACCGCAAGAAAATCAAACTTCTCCCAGTATGTCCAACGGTCAAATTTTGGATATTCACCCTTATTGAAAAACCACATTACCATTGCCTTAAACTGCCGCCAGTCCTGCTTGTTTGGCATTAAGGAATCAGGACCAAAGAGTCTGTCAAGCCATCCTTTTCTGTCTTTTTTGCAAAAACCCTTTGGAAACAAGAAACGTATACTTCTCCATATCGCAATAAGAAAAAGCCCGATGAGAATAATTGCGGCTAATCTGTGATAAAGGCCAGCATTATGTGCGCCACCCATAATTTTTATAATGACCTTTGCCCAGGGCTCATTGTGATATTTAATCGGAAAACCTGTAATTACGAGACCAAAAAAGGATATTATCAATAATACATGCATAACACGGTCTTTTATTGAAAACCGCCTTATTTCCTGAATATTCTCCTCATGGGCAAATGGACTTTCAGGCTTTATGCCGAGTTGTTCAAGTTTATGTTTCTCCCAGTAAACTTTTCTCCACCAGAGGAGTGTATGGGTCCAGTAAAAGGCAAATGTAACAAGCAGCAACACAACCATAGACAAAAAGCTTACATATAGAAGCGGGTATCGCTTTCTGTCTTTGTAGTCAGGATGCGCCTTATATTCTGCAAATCTTGGATGGATTCCGTGATGACATTTTTCACAATTTTTCGTCAGGTTCTTCGGGTTTATTGCTGAATCAGGATGTCTTTTAGCCAGGATATTGTGAGTAGTATGACAGTCTGCACAGCCAGCAACACTGGTCGGGTATCCTAAATCCTGTACCTTGCCGTGGTATGTCTCTTCATAATACTTCACGGTATCAGGAGAAAGCCCGTTCCTCATCATCATCTCCCTGTCTGAGTGACACGATTTACATGTCCTATTATAAAACTCCCTCGCCTCGAGGATATACCGCTCAGTTGATGTATGGTAAGCCTTTGTATCATGGAGTCCGTGACAATCGCTACATGTTGCTGAATCCTTGTTGCCCTTCATTACTGCAGCGCCATGGCCTGAAAGTGCGTATTCTTCATTGGTATGACATTTCGTGCAATTTTTTGCGACCGTAATCTTAAATTGTCCCTTTTCTGGTCTCAGCGTGTGAATCTCATAATGGCAGTCATAGCAACGAAAATCCTCGTAAAGGTAATGAAAACTGTTTCTATAGGCCTTATCGATTTCACCGTGACATTTTCCACATGAGATTAGGGAAGGCTTTTCCTTTTTGATTATATGCCTATCGAGACTTTTAATATCCTCGTGACAGCCCTTACAACCTATGTTTCCATGAACAGATTCTTTATACATGCCCTTATACTTTGAGCTCGTGTGGCAGTCAACACAATTTATCTTCACCTCAGCAGAAAATATCTCACCTGCAAAAAATAAAATCATCAAGATAAAAAGGGATGCGAACCAGTTTTTGTCTGCCATAATTATCCTTTTTTTCTTTCTTTAGCCTCTTTGTATTTCATTCCCCCGTAAAATCTTATGACGTCTTTAACCCCATTATTGATTAGCCAGCAACATACAAGAAACGACTTCTTACCATTCTCATCAATCACAAGCACAGATCTATTTTTGGGAATATCTTTTAGTCTCTTGCTTAACTCATAAAGAGGGATATTTACAGCGCCATCTATATGGCCCGATCTATACAAATCCTCTGACCTCGCATCAAGAATGAATAGGTCTTTTTTCTCTTTGATCAGCCTTTCCAGCATATGAGGTTTTATGGAAACAACCGGCGCCCTTTTGATTCTGTGGATGGATTCCACTTCATATCCGGCCTTTTTCCATGCAGGCAAACCACCATTTAAGATAAATATGTTTTTGTAACCGAGAATTTTTGCCTTTTGGTATGTCTGCCCTGCCCTGAGACATTCGTCCGATTCACAGTAAAAGATGATATGCTGTCCTTTGTTCTTCAAAATCGCCTTTGACTTTTCTTCAAATTCTTCAAAGGCTATACAGAGCGAATCTGGGATCCTATGATCCATACATTCAAGGTAACTCATAGTATCAACGAATATAGCGCCCTTCTCTTTTTTGAGGGCAACCGCCTGGGCTGGTTCAATGGATGCCTGTTCAGTCAATGGAGGCTGCTGGTAGGCGGTACACGATATGATAAAATACAAAATAACAGTCAAAACAGTTATTATCCTCAGCAAAATAACCCCCTGCCTTAATTAATATCCAGTGGAGCCATATTAAATATCAACTTTTCATTTGCCCTTGAGCCATTTTTCAAAAGTGATCCTCGTGTAAGAAAATCCTTTTTATTTATGTGGCATATATCACAAGAACGTGTCCTATCCGTTGATTTTCTTATGCTATGGACAGGTGCAGCCCTGTAATCAGGGATTTCATCGAATTTTTCCATCTTTATTCCATATTTAGCAAAGGCGTTTCGCCCAATCGGCAATGCCCTTAAAGTGGTCAGAGATTTCCTGTCAATAGGATTAACGCCAAGGATAAATGATGGTTTTGAAGAAGAGGCGTTTCCGTCATGACAATCATAACAGTTACTATATGCTGCATGAACATGACAACCATAACAACTCACCTTTCCCTCGTGTTTTGAGTGTGCCAAACGGGATATGACCTTGGGCTCCCCGCCCGTTTTGTGACAGTCATTGCATCTTGGTTTGTCTTTTGTTTCGTCCTTGTTCGTATAGCTATTGCCACTTCCGTGCATTTGCCCCTTTTTATGACAGTCAGTGCATCCCATGCCTTTCTGAAAATGGATGTCAGGCGTTCCGCTTAGTTTACCGATATATTCAGGGTAGATCCTTCCGCCATGACACACGGCACAGGTTTTACTTTCATCCTTTTTCACAAATCTGTGCCCATCTATAAAACCTCTGCGCATCCCTTTAACAGAGGGTGAACTTACATGACAATCGCCGCATGATGCATGACAGCTCTTACAGGATTGTCCAAATACCTTATCTTTGAATAATCTGTCCTCATCTTTTGAAAACCTTTTTGTGATCTTGTCCAAAAAACCTGCAAGATTATAGTGCAAAGAGCTACTATATATCTTTGCAATATCATCGTGGCAGTTTCCGCATAATTTCAGATCAGCAGAAGGTCTTTTTACAACACCTTTGTGCGCAGATTCCTGGTCTATTGATTTAGCATCCCCTTTATGACAAAAGACACACCCGTTTTCAAAATGAGGGTCTTTATTTAGGATGCTTCTATCCACCAGATAACGCCTGAAATATGCATCGGTCTTGCTTGGGGGCATTTCCCCTGCAGGATTGACACCTAAAACCCTTTCTAATTTGGGAGGATTAACAAGCATCTGAAGGATTGATTCATCTGTATGGCATTGTATACAGCCTTCGTTGCTTGCTTCAGCAAAAACGACCAATGTAAAGAGACACACGAGAATGTGTATGAATCTCATGGGGTTAGCTTCTAATTAACAAATATACTAAATCATGTCAAGGCATATCGATGTATTGTCCCTCATGCGTTTCATATTTTATATGTGAACCTGGTTTTTGTTTAGAGATATCCGATAAGCTTCGAGTTTTCCATCATAATTTTTTTATTCATCAATTTCCAAATCCAAATTGACAAGATATGATTTGGTTGCTATATATTAGTCTATTGAACCTATTTCCTCACATACTGCATTTGTTTTTCATACCCCTATTTCAGGGATTGTTTTTATACAGGCAACTAAATTTTTAGGGAGGTGAAAGGATGGATGAAGATACCCCTTTGCTGAACGAATTGGAGAAAGGTCCATGGCCGAGCTATGTTAAAGAGATTAAAAGGATGGCCAAAAAAAACAAGGCCGCAAAAGACCTGCTCGGCATCCAGGAGTTATCTTACAAAGATCGTGTAACGCATTGGAAGCATGGTGGAATTGTAGGTGTTACCGGCTACGGTAGCGGTGTAATAGGCAGGTATTGTGATGAACCAGAAAAGTTCCCTGATGCAGCTCAATTCCATACTATGCGTATCAACCAACCTGCAGGATGGTTCTATTCCACAAAGAGCCTGCGTCAGATTTGTGATATATGGGAAAAATATGGAAGCGGTATGACAAACTTTCACGGCTCAACAGGCGATATTATCCTGCTTGGAACCACCACAGACAATTTACAACCATGTTTTGACACCGTAACAGAAGCCGGTTTTGACCTTGGCGGTTCAGGCTCTGCATTACGCACAATCTCGGGTTGTGTGGGCCAGGCACGTTGCGAATGGTCCAACTTCGACACACTCAAACTCGTTTATGACCTTACAATGGAATTTCAGGATGAGATTCATAGACCACGCTGGCCATACAAATTTAAAATCAAAGCATCTGGTTGCCCAAACGACTGTGTGGCGGCTATAGCCAGGGCGGATTTCACGATTATAGGCACTTGGAGAGATGCGTTGAGGATCGATCAAAACGCAGTAAAAGATTATGTTGATAATGGTTTTGACATAAAAGGACTCGTTGTTGACAAATGCCCAAGCGAGGCACTTGAATGGGATGATAAGAATAAAGAATTAATACTTAAAGCAGATGATTGCGTCCGGTGCATGCACTGCATAAACAAGATGACAAAGGCAATAAGACCGGGCATTGAAAGCGGTGCCACTATTCTTGTCGGCGGCAAGGCCCCTATCATAAAAGGCGCATATCTTTCATGGGTTTTGGTGCCTTTTATCAAGATCGAGCCTCCTTACGACGAGATCAAAGACCTGCTTCGCAAGATATGGGATTGGTGGGATGAAAACGGCCGCACAAGAGAAAGACTTGCAGAGCTAATCGAAAGAATGGGGCTTAAGAACTTCTTAAAAGAGATGGGCATACCGCCAGTTCCGCAGATGGTTTACAAACCAAGGGCAAATCCGTATGTATATTTTTAATGCTATGCGCAGATCGCGTAGCGCAAGCTTATTAACCATTCGGAGGTAAATTATGGGAAGAACAGATTTAGGACCGCCTGATTATAGGGACATGCTACCTGATGCAATAAAAAGAAATTACGGTAAATGGAAATATCATGAAAAGGTTCGCGCCGGTGTTTTAAAGCACGTTTCTGAAACCGGCGATGAGGTCTATACAGTAAGGATTGGATCGCCAAGGCTTGTAAGCATAGATTTTATTAGGGATATATGCGACATCGCAGACAAATATTGTGACGGTCATTTGAGGTTTACAAGTCGTTATAATATAGAATTTATAACTGATAACAAATCTAATGTTAACGGCATCATCGAGGAGGCTGAAAGGCTTGGTCTGCCAGCAGGTGGTACAGGAAACAGCATCTCAAATATCATTCATACCCAGGGCTGGATCCATTGCCATAGTGCTGCAACAGATGCATCAGGTCTTGTAAAGGCAATAATGGATGAGATGCATGAGTATTTTACAAGCATGAAATTACCCGCATATGTGAGGATCGCGGTAGCATGTTGTATCAATATGTGCGGCGCGGTCCATTGCTCTGATCTGGCAGTGGTAGGTGTACACAGAAAACCGCCGAGGGTAGATAACGAAAAGGTGCTGGCTCAGTGTGAAATCCCTACAACCATACAGTCATGTCCCACGGGTGCAATAAGAAGACACCCTGACCCCAATGTAAAGAGTGTCGTTGTACGAGAAGATTTGTGTATGTACTGCGCTAATTGTTTTACTGTATGTCCTGCCATGCCTTTGGCCGATGCTGATGGCGATGGTGTTGCAATCTATGTGGGCGGCAAGGTCTCCAATGCAAGGAAACCGCCAATGTTCTCCCGTATGGTTGTACCGTTTCTCCCGAACAATCCACCAAGATGGAAAGAGGTTGTGGATGTGTTAAAGAAAATAGTAGAGATATATGCCAAGAATGCAAAACAGTATGAGAGAATGGGTGAATGGATAGAAAGGATTGGCTGGGAAAAATTCTTTGGTTTGACCGGAATATCATTCACTGACCAACATATTGACGATTTTACACACGCTGTAGAAACTTACAGAACCACCACACAGTTTAAATGGTAAGGATAGCTCGTTGCTAATAGTTCACGGCTCATATCTGATAACAAAGGCAAAAGCACAATGAGTCGTGAACTTCGCTGTTTCAGCCAGCGTTGAAAGGAGGAAATACCGTGTCGAACGAGATAAACAATGAACTAAAGCAAAAGGTGATAAATTATCTGAAAACAGTATCCAAGGCAAAAAACAAGGAGGTTGCCCGCGGGATAGGCGAAGACAAACATATCGTAGATAAGGCAATCGCTGAAC
>ERZ1026800.2255-NODE-2255-length-10792-cov-2.796812_pt1 | contig 10792 bp, 9 predicted proteins | sample MGYA00520873_ERZ1026800 | MGnify/ENA primary metagenome ERZ1026800 (study PRJEB33270, sample SAMEA104284475) | anaerobic digester metagenome | biome: Anaerobic digester microbiome; feature: mesophilic sludge digester; material: Anaerobic digester biomass | place...
GAGAGGGAGAGGTTGAGACCCTGCCCGTCCACGATCCGCACGCGCGCGCCGGGAATACGATCCCGCACATAGGCGGCGAGGTACGCCAGGCCGAGGGGAAGCACCCGCTTGTGCCGCTCGTTGGCGGGGAGGGGGGGCTGGACGAGGACGAGGCCCCCGCGCGCCCCCGCCGCGGCGCGCCGCCGGAGAGATTCAGAGGGAGAGGCCGTCTTCATAAAAATTCCGCGACTCCTCCAGGCGGGCCGCCTGGAAGCCCCAGAACTGTTCCTCCACCCGCCTCCCCATGCGCCGGTAGAGCTCCACGAGGTTGCGGCACGCGGTGAGCAGCCTCTTGTCCTTCTCGGCCGCGCGCAGGAGGAGCATCTCCGCGTCCTGGTAGCTGCCCCTCGCCGCCAGGACCACGCCTTCGTCGTTGATCGGGACGGCCGATTCCGGCCGTATGGCCGCCGCGCGCCGGATCTCGGCGGCCGCCTCGTCGTAGCGTTTCTCCCGGTAGAGGAGCAGGGTGAGGAGAAGGCGGGCCTGGGAATGGGCCGGATGGATATCGAGGGCCCGTCTCAGTTCGTCGCCGGCCTCCCGGTCGTACATGATGCTGTAGTAGGCGTGCCCCCACCTGCTGTGGTAGTCGGCGCACTCCTGCGCCTCCTTTTCGCGGCCGCACAGCCGGCAGATCAGGCCCCGGAGGTGGTTCCACCGCTGATACGGGAGCGTCCCGCGGGGTATCGCCACCCGCCTGACGACGTCGAAACTCGAACTGTACGTGAAGCCGTCATTGTCCGCGCAGATCACGGATGACGGCCTGAGAACGGGGCACAGGATCCGTTTCCGTCGGCCCCCGTCGTAGCGGATATCGAGCGCGCTCTCCCCCTCTATCGCGTCCGGCCCCTTGAACACGATGCGCAGCGCCAGCGGCTTCTCGCCCTTGTACTCCTCCCCGGGAACGAAACCCTGCGCCCCGTCCGAGACGGTGAACTCCCCCAGGTTCGCCGATTCCATCCCCTTGAGCGAGAAGCGCCAGACGTGGGTCCCCGTTGCGCGCACGGCCCCCTCCGCCAGCCGCACCGACTCCAGCCTCCTGATCCGCAGCGGATCGAGGAGGGGGACCGGCGGTCTCCGCATCCCCTTCATAAGGGAGCGTATCTCGCCGAGCGCCTTCGCGCACTCCCCATTCCGGGCGAGGGCGAGCGCGCGCTCGCCGCGGTACCAGTCGTTCCCCGGGTCGAGCTCGGAGCATTTCCGGTACAATTCCGCTGCGACCGCGGGGTCCTTCTCGACGGACGCCCACTTGTCGTAGAGGGCGACGAGCCGCCCGCGCATGCCCGCCCCTCCCTCCGCGTAGCAATCCGCCGCCCTGGCGAAATCCCCGTCCGCCTCGTAGAGGCCGCCGAGGATCGACAGGCAGTCGGGCCCCCGCCGCCCCTTCGCGCAGAGGAGCTCGTAACGCTCGATCGCCTCCGCCCGCCTCCCGGCGGCGGCCAGCGCCCGCGCGAGCTTCCCGGCGAGCCCCGGCATGCCGGGGGCGGCCTTCTCCGCCTCCTCGTAAAAACGCAGCGCGGCCGCCTCATCCCCATCCCGCGCGGCCCTGTCGCCGCGGCCCGCCGCTATCTCCGCCCGCTCCGTTGACAGCGCGCGTCCCGGGTCCGTCAGCGCGGCGAGATCCAGGAGCGCCTCGGCGCCGTCGAGATCGCCGGCGGCGGCGGCCCCGCGCGCCTTCGAGGCCAGATCCGCCGCGAGCCCGGAGTCCGGCTCTCCGATCGCCGCGCCCGATCGCCGCGCCGCCTCAATCTCCCGCGCCCCCCTCGCCCTCTCCCCACGCCTGACGAGGGCCGCCCCGTAGCGATAGCGCAGCGCGCCGCTTCCCCCGTCCAGCAGGACGGCGCGGCGGTAGGCGTCCGCCGCCGCCGCGTGGTCGCCGGCCCGGGTCAGCTCCGCGCCGAGCTCCGCGTATGAGTCCCTGAGCGACGGGCCGATCCTCGCCCCCGGCCTTATCTTCGTCGCGAGGATAAACTCCGCGACCGCCTCCCTGAATCTGCCCTGCCTCTGGCGGAGCTTCCCGAGGGCGTAATGGGCTTCCGCGGAGTCCCGGTCGGCCTCGACCGCGTTCGTGAAAAGCCGCTCCGCCCCCGCGAGGTCCCCAGCCGCGGCCGCGGCCTTTCCCATCGCGAGGAGTATGGCGGAGCGGGCGGAACGCGCCCTCGCGTATCCCCCCTTCATCCCCTCCGCCTGCGCGAGGAGCCGCAGCGCTTCCTCGTGGCGGCCCTGCCGCTCGCGTATCGCCGCGAGGTTGAAGACGGCGAGCGGATACTCCGGCTTGAGCGCGATCGCCCGCTCGAGGCAGGCCTCCGAGGCGGCCTCGTCCCCGACGATGCCGTAGGCGACGCCGAGCGCCTGGTACCCCTCGGCGAAGTTCGGTTTCCGGGAGACGGCGTCAGCGAGGATCGGTATCGCCTCCGCGCCCCTCCCCTCGCGCATCATCCGCACGGCGGTCTCCTTGAGCGCTTCCGGGGACGCGGCCCGCTGGCGGCCTACGATCACGGCGGCGACGCTGAGGGCGAGGAGCGCCCCGACCAGCGCCATCAATCTGGTGTTCATGGTGTCCCGCGGGGCGAGGGGGGATGCGGCCGGGGCCGGCCCGCCGCGCGCCTACTTCCGGTAGATCTTTTTCTCGGCGAAGACCTGGACGCGGTGGTTGTGGGTGTCGCTCACGTAGACGCGCCCGTCGGCGATGAAGATGCCGATCGGGGTGTTGAAATCCCCGGGCTTGAATCCCTTCGCGGACCATATTGCCAGGAGCGTACCGTCGGGGCCGAAGATCTCCACCCGGTTGTTCCGGCTGTCCGTCAACCAGATCCTCCCCGCCGAATCGACGGCGGCGAACGGCTCGGTGTAATACTCCTCCCAGCCGAGCACGCTGAACTGCCCCAGGAGCGTACCGTTCGGGTCGAACCTCTGCACGCGCTTGTTCGCGGTGTCCGCGACGTAGACGACCTCCCCGCGCGCCTCGCGCTGGGCGCTGTTCCTGCGGCGCGGCACGCCGCCGCCGGGTCTTCCAGCCCCGATCGGTCCACGCGAAGCCAGGCGAGGTAGGTGGCCTCGACGTGCGTCATGTCCACACGCGGCAGCTCGTCGGCCACGAACGTCTCGAGCATGTCACGGTTGTCGCGCAGATAGGCGAGCAGCTCCCCGAGCCAGGCGCCGCCCGAGCGGTAGGCGGCCTCGGCGGCGGTGACGGCGAAACACCCGGGGAACGGGAGAAGCCCGTCGCCGGGTCGCAGGAACCGGCGACGCAGGTCCGGGTCGGCGACGATCGCGAAGGCGAAGTTGAGGCCCGGCAGGTTGAACGTCTTGCTCGGCGACATGAGCGTGACGATGCGGTCGGCGTCGTCCGGGCAGGCCAGGGCCGCCGGCACGTGCGGGAGGTCGTCGAGGACCAGGTCACAGTGGATCTCGTCGCTGATCAGGACGAGGTCGTGGCGACGGCAGAGGTCGACCAGCGCCACGACCTCGTCCCGCCGCCACACCCGTCCCAGCGGATTGTGAGGGTGGCACAGGAGCATCACGCGGGTGTCCGGGGCCGCCTCCTCCAGCGCCGCGAGCGGCAACTCCCAACGTCCGTCGCAGAGCTCGGCCGCGACCGTCGTCAACCGCCGGTCGCGCTGCGATGGCGCTTCGAGGAAGGGCGGGTACACAGGCGTGACCGTGAGGACCGCCTCTCCCGCGGCGGCGAAGGCGTCGCAGGCGAGGTTGAGCCCGGGGACGACGCTGGGGAGCCAGACGATCCAATCGTGCTCGATGCGCCAGCCGTACCTTCGCTCGAGATGCTCGACGATCGCCTCGACCAGCGACTCGGGCACCAGCGAGTACCCGTACACGCCGTGCGCGGCGCGCGCTTCCAGCGCCCGGACCACCGGCGGCGGGGCGGCGAAATCCATGTCGGCCACCCACAGGGGCAGTACGTCGCCACCGTGGAGGTCCCACTTGAAACTGGCGGTGCCCCGGCGCTCGATGGGGGCGTCGAAATCGTTGTCCACCAGGGCAGGCTACCAGACGCGCGCCGGCGGCGTCGGCTCGCCACGTTCTCCCGGGACGCGCGCGACGCACCCCAGGCCTGCCCTCATCCTGCCGGCGCGGTTGCTCCATTCCGTGAGAAGGTCCAGACTCACTGGACTCCTGTTGTCCTCCTGAGGACGGGTTCCGTATGAAGATCCGTTTGATCGAGCCCATCTCGCCCAGTCGCCATCTCTGGTCCAAGTCCTACTTCGTGCGCCTCGGCCTGCCGATGATCGGTGCGGCGCTGGTGGAGGCGGGGCACGACGTGCGCATCTTCAACCCGCAGCTGGCACCCGTCGACTGGGCCGACGTGTACTCCTCCGACCTCGTCGGCCTCTCCACCACCACGTCCACGGCTCCGGAGGCGTATCGGATCGCCGACGACCTGCGCCGTCGGGGCATCCCCGTCATCATCGGCGGCTCGCACGTCACGTTCATGGTCGACGAGGCCCTGCAGCACGCCGACTACGTGGCGCGTGGGGAGGCGGGCGAGACGATCATGGTGGAGCTCGCGGAGGCGCTCGGCGGGACCCGCGAGCTCAGTTCGGTCGCCGGCATCTCCTATGTCGCCGAAGACGGCACGCCGGTGCATGCTCCCCTGCACGAGCGCTGCCCGGACCTCGACCTGCTGCCGTTCCCCGACCTCACGCTGATCGACGGCTGGGAGCGCATCGTCAACACGCCCATCATGACGAGCTGGGGCTGCCCGTTCGACTGCACCTTCTGCTCGGTGACCGCCATGTTCGGCAAGAAGTACCGCTTCCGCAGCGCCGAGAGCGTGATGGAGGAGATCAGGCAGAAGCGGCCCGAGAGGATCTTCTTCTACGACGACAACTTCGCCGCCAACCGCAAGCGTCTCAAGCGGCTGCTCCGGATGATGATCGACGAGGGCATGCAGGTGCGCTGGGGGGCGCAGGTGCGTACCGACGTCGTCCGCGACCCTGAGCTGCTGGAGCTCATGCAGGCCTCGGGCGCCGACTTCGTCGCCCTCGGGCTCGAGTCCGTCAACCAGGCCACGCTCGACCACTTCGAGAAGTCGCAGACGGTCGCCGACATCGAGCATGCGATCAAGGTGCTGCACGACTACGGTATCCGCAGTCACGGCATGTTCGTGCTGGGGGCGGATCACGACACTCCCGACTCCGTGCGTGAGACAGTCAGGTTCGCGCTCGAGAACAAGATCGACACGGTGATGCTCAACATCCTCACGCCGCTCCCGGGGACGCAGCAGTATCGGGAGCTCGAGGACGAGGGCCGGATCATCGAGCGCGACTGGGCGTTCTATGATGCCCAGCACGTCGTGTTCCGGCCGCGGCAGATGACGCCCCTCCACCTGCTCCAGGAGACGCTCAAGGCCAACCGGCGGTTCTACGCGACATGGCGGCCGGTGGTCGCGTTCCACCGCTGGTTGTGGACCGCTGCCGACCAGGTCGTGCGCAAGCGGGCCGCCTGGGACCGCATGCTCGAGTACGGCTGGCTCTGGTACTACTCGCGCACGTGGTGGACCGACGCGAAGAACCGCGCACAGCGCCGCCGGCTGCGGGCGCTGAGCCGGCAGGCACCGGATCCCTCGGCCGCGCAGGCGGGCTCGGCCCGGCAGGCCGGCGCGGCCGCCCGACGCTGACGTCCGTCGCCGGTCCCCGAGCCCGGGCGTACCCGCCTCCCGGCCGGGGAAGAGTGGTGATGTACGGCGCGCCGGCGGACGCGGCGCGCGCCACCCGCGACCATGAGGACCGGACGATGGCCGTCGCCACCTTCGCCGCCGGCTGCTTCTGGGGCGTGGAGCAGCGCTTCGCCGCGCTGCCCGGCGTCCTCTCGACAGAGGTGGGCTACACAGGCGGCGCGACCGAGCACCCCACCTACGCGGACGTGTGCTCCCACACGACCGGACACGCGGAGGCGGTGCGTCTCGAGTACGACCCGGGCGTGATCAGTTACGAGGAACTCCTCGCGCACTTCTTCAGACTGCACGATCCGACGCAGCTGGACCGGCAGGGACCCGACGTTGGCGACCAGTACCGCTCCGCCGTGTTCTTCCACGACCAGGCGCAGCGGGAGGCAGCCCTCGCCGCCATCGCCGAGCTCACGGCGTCACGCGTGTTCACCCGTCCCGTCGTCACCCAGGTCGTCCCGGCGGCCGAGTGGTGGCGCGCCGAGGAGTATCACCAGCGGTATCTCGAGAAGCGCGTGGGTCTCAGCCACCGCGGCTGACGCTCGTGGCGCGTGCCGGCTCCGGCGTCGCGGTGGCGAGGCGCGTCGCCCGCGCGCCGCGTCCCCCGGTGAGCCACGCGTACAGGGTCGGCGCGCAGGTCCGGAGGAGCCAGGCCACTCCGACGACGACGGCCAGCGTGAGCAGCGCCGAGCCGAAGTACACAGCCAGCATCGCCGGCTGCTCCGAGCCCAGCACACGCAGCCCGACGCGCTTGATCATCAACAGCAGAGGCTCCTGGGCCACGAAGATGAAGAAGCTGAACGGTTGCAGGAAGGCGACCATCCTCCTGCGTTCCAGCGGCCGCAGGTACGCCTCGTAGCCGAACCACACCGCCGCGACGGCCATGCACATGAGCAGCTTGTGCAGGCCCTGCGCCCAGGCGTCCGGGGCCGCGCGCAGGAAGGTAGTGTAGAGCACGCAGGCCACGACCCAGAGCGGGAAGACGACGCGGCCGACGACCGGCGGCGGCGTCAACCTCACGCCGCGTCGCCGCTCCAGAGCGATCACGGCCCCGAGCGTGAAGAACCCGAGTCCCTTCCAGTCGTTCCAGTTGGTCGCTCCCACGCCGGCCATCCAGAGCGCCAGGAACGGCAGCGGCGTGAGCCAGCGCAGGACGCGCGCCGGCCAGTAGAGCAGCGGCGCGAGCGCGAAGCAGACGACCAGCGTCTGCAGGAACCACAGCGGGTAGGCGACCGGGTGCATGAACAGCTTGTCGGCCAGGCCCCGGAGGCTGGCCTCGCGGGTGAAATCGGCGGCGAAGTACGGCGCCGACTGGGGCAGGGCGTGGAGGACCAGGTAGATCCCCAGACTGATCCCGCTCCAGAGCAGGAACGGCAGGACCACCGTGCGCAGCCGGCCGGCGTACTTGCGCCGATAGTCGGCCCAACGCGGCTGCAGGTTGTGGAAGAAGAGGAAGCCGGAGATGGCGAAGAGCATGGCCGCCGGCCAGCGGGCGAGCGCCTGTGAGATGAGGTATTCGACGAACCCGGCCGCGCCGGCCGCGCCGCTCATCTCGGCGGCGTTCTCCGCGGTGACGAAGCGGTTGCTCATGTTGTAGGCGTGCACCCACACGACCGCCGTCACCGCCAGCAAGGTGACGAGCCTCAGTTTGGCGCTCAGCGCCGGGCTGATCCTGTAGCTCTCGAGCGGGAGGGGTGCCATGCCGTCGACTACCCGGTCAGGTGTTCGATGAGGATCTTGACGCCGATCGCGATGAGGATCAGGCCGCCCACCACCTCCATGCGGCGCCCCAGCAGAGCGCCGAACCGCGCCCCGAGCTCGAGGCCGACCACGGTGAGCGCGCCGGCCACGACGCCGATCACCAGCGCAGGGTACCAGATGTCGATGCCCAGGATGGCGAGCGAGAGGCCGACGGCGAGGGCGTCGATGCTGGTCGCGATCGACAGCATGACGAGCCGCCAGCCCTTGGTGGGGTCGCAGGCGTCCGCCTGCTCCTCCGGACGCCCGAACGCCTCGTGGATCATCTTGCCCCCGATGAAGGCGAGCAGCCCGAACGCGATCCAGTGGTCGACCGGCGCGATGTACGCGACCAGGGTGAGGCCGGCCAGCCAGCCGAGGATCGGCATGAACGCCTGGAACAGGCCGAAATGCCAGGCGAGCCGGAAGGTCTGCCGCCTGGTGACCTGACAGAGCTGGAGGCCGGCGCCGATGGCGACGGCGAAGGCGTCCATGGCCAGCCCGAGGGCGATGCCGAGGAGGGTGAGCGTCGACACGGTGGCTGACTCTAGCAGAAAGGACTCCCGCCGGCGCCGCTGCGTCGCGCCGGCTGCGAGTGTAGGCTTCGGGGCAGCTGAAGCGCAGACAGGAGGCCGCCGTGAAGTACCGTCGCATGCCCATCGAAGAGGAATCGCCCGAGCAGTTCGGGTACGACCGCATCCGCTACAACCTCAGCGAGAGTTCGGTGCGCGACCGCTCGCTCGAGGACCTCGGCATCGAGCTCGGAGACCTGCTGCTCTTTTACGGCGATCACGCCGGCAACGGGATGCTCCGGGACCTCGTCGCGTCGCAGAGCGGCGGCGCCGGCGCCGGGGTGTCCGCCGACGACGTGCTCGTCACGGCGGGCGCCGCTCAGGCTCTGTTCGTCATCGCCACGTCGCTCCTGGAGAGGGGCGACCATCTCGTCGTCGTCCGGCCCAACTACGCCACCAACATCGAGACGCCGCGGGCGATCGAGGCCGATGTCAGCTTCCTCGACCTGCGCTTCGACGACGGTTTCCATATCGATCCGGAGCGGCTCATGGCCCTGGTCACGCCGCGCACGAAGTACGTGAGTATCACGCTTCCCCACAATCCGACGGGCGTGATGATGACGGAGGCCGACCTGCGGCAGGTCATCGCGGCGGTCGAGCGTGCCGGCTGCCGCCTGCTCGTCGACGAGACGTACCGTGAGATGACCTTCGGCGAGCCTCTTCCGGTCGCGGCGACGCTGAGCGAGCGGGTCATCAGCGTCAGTTCGCTGAGCAAGACGTACGGCATCCCCGGCATCCGAACCGGCTGGCTGGTCTGCCGCGACCGTGGCCTCCTGACGACGTTCCTGGCCGCCAAGGAGCAGATCGGCATCTGCGGCAGCGTCGTCGACGAGGAGATCGCCGCCCGGGCGTTCTCCCAGCGGGAGGAGTGGCTGGCGGAGCTCAAACCTTTCATCGCCCGGCAGCTCGGGGTCGTGCGGGACTGGATCGCGAGGGAGGAGCACGTGGAGTGGGTCGAGCCCAGCGGAGGGGTGGTGTGTTTCCCGCGTATCAGGCCCGCGGCGCCGGTGGACATGGGCGAGTTCTACCGCGTGCTCGGCGAGGAGCACGGCGCTTACGTCGGGCCGGGACACTGGTTCGAGCAGGACGACCGTCACATGCGTATCGGCTACGCATGGCCGCTGCCGGCTGAGCTGGAGGGCGGTCTGGCCGCGGTCTCGGCGTCGATCCGCGCGGCGCTGACCGGCTGACGCGGCGCTCGGCGGCGGATGCGCCTGCCGGGGTGGTTCAGGCGTCGCCGCGGGAAGGTGCCGCGATCGTGACGGCGGCTCCGCTCGGGTCGGGATCGGGGGTCTCGCCCGGCGATGGGGACGGAGAGACGCTCGGCGACGGGGACGGTGTGGGTGTCGGCTGCGGCTTGGGCATCCTGTACTTCTTGAGCAACCGGATCGTCCTGTCCGTGAGGATGCTCTGGTACTTGAGCCGCCCGGGCTCGACGAGGTGGAAGATGTCGAAGAAGTCACGGTCGACGAAGCCGGCGGCCTGGTTGAAGTGCAGCCACGGGACCCCCCATTCCCGGCTCAGGCGGGCGCAGTCCCGCTGGTATCTGGAGACCGGGACGCGGAACGAGTTCCCGATCACGGGCAGGTCACGGGGCAGGTCGAGCAGCACGACGCGCAGACGGCGTTGCTTGCAGGTACGGATGATCCGGCGGAGCATCGCCAGCTCCGCCCGGTAGTTCGCGCGGAACTCCGGGTATCGGCGGAGCATCCAGTATCTGACGTAGTAGCGCTTCTGCGCACGGCTCTGGATGCGCTGCGTGCTGTAGACGTGCTGGTGGAAGATCCCGATGGGTCGTGGCGCGGGCAGCTTGATCGACGCCGGTGTGACCGGGCGGCAGAACCGGCCGAGATTGATGCCGATGTAGACGATCGTGGGCACGTTCTCCGGGAGCAGCTGCACGAACGCCAGGTCCTGCGCGTAGGTGCGGTGTTTGGAGCCGAGGTTGTAGGCATCCACGACGTATCCGCTGCGGTTCCTGATCTGGCGCCTCCAGTGGTCGTCCCGCACCGTGCACTCCCGCGCCGAGGAGCCGCCGAGGAGGACCACCAGGGGGACCTTCGGGCGGTCTGCGCGCAGGTTGGCCACGACCTGCACGGCGTGCTGCCAGTCTTTGCCGTAGTCGCCACCGCGCAGCTCCTCGCCACGGGGAGCGGGGAGAGCGGGGTCGTCGTCCGCAGTGGGCACGGGAGCGGCTCCGAGGAGCGCGGTGGTCGCCTCGTCGTCGGCGTGTGCGGGAGCGGCCACCGTGGTGAGCGCCGCGAGAGCAGCGGCGGCGAGAGCGATGAGGAGGAGCTTGACCCCGTGACGCAAGGCCGGGCGGCCGACCGAATCAGGGACCGCCATCGGTCTCGTACTGCCTGAGCAGCGCCGCGGCCTTCGCGCTCAGCAGCTTCTGCCAGACCTTGCGGCCGGGCTCGACGAGATGCCAGAGGTCGTAGAAGCTGGAATTGGGCAGCTTGGCTCTGGCGACGAGACTCACCCACGGGACGTCGTACTTCGCGGCCAGCGTCTTGCAGGTCCTGCGGTACTTCTCCGTCGGCGCCTTGAGGGAGCTGCCGACGACCGGGACGTTCCTCGGCAGCTCGAACAACACGGGCTTGTAGCCGCGCGTCTGGCAGAGCCGGATGAGCTTCTCGAGGACCTGGGCGCTGCCCTGGTAGTTGCGCTTGTAGACGGGGTACCGGTCCTTCAGCCACTTGCCCGGCAGGGTCTTCTTCTTGGCCTTCGAGAGCACCCCCGTCTTCACGCTGTACTGATG
>ERZ1026800.2264-NODE-2264-length-10751-cov-2.953313_pt1 | contig 10751 bp, 13 predicted proteins | sample MGYA00520873_ERZ1026800 | MGnify/ENA primary metagenome ERZ1026800 (study PRJEB33270, sample SAMEA104284475) | anaerobic digester metagenome | biome: Anaerobic digester microbiome; feature: mesophilic sludge digester; material: Anaerobic digester biomass...
CTGTATGCCTCGTCCAGCGCGTCCAGGAGGTCCTCAGCCCCGGCCACGTCCGCGCGACCGTAGGGTGAGCCCAGCGAGTCGGTGAGCGGTCGTATGTTGGGCACGTACCAGACCAGCAGCGGCGGGACGCCCTCCGGCAGCGAGACGACCGGCTCCAGCGCCGCCGTCGCCTCGTGTTCCTCCAGACCGCAACGGGTCCCTACGTGCGTCTTGTCGCCCACGTACAGACCGTGCAGGATGACGCCCGGCTCGTACCGCTCCAGGTGCCGCCAGACGCCCTTGCCCTTAGCGCCCAGCTCGCGCCAGAACGTCACCGCCCGCAGCCTTCCGTAGCGGAACTCGGGAGCAGCGTGGTCGGCTGCCACCGTGGTCAGGAACGGCGCGTCGGACACCTCCGTGTCCCAGCTCACGCGCAGGAAGACGCCGCCGATAGCGGCGCAGACTTCCGCCGCCTCCAGCAAGACGTTGGCCAGCCCCGTTTCCGCCGCCAGCTCGTCGAGCCGCTGCTGAGCCGGGTCGCTCACCACGAGGTCCGGCATCTCGCCGAAGAGCAGGTCGGCGGAGGTCTGGGCAATCTCCGCCGCGAGCGGTACGTGGACGGGCGGAGCCTGTCTCGGTGCGCTCAGGGAGCGGTCGCGCTGCCGCCGCCAGAAGAACGGGAAGCGCGAGCGCCCGGCACTCGGCGGGGATGCGTCCGAGGCCAGCCGCGCCGGACTCCCGGAGTACCACGCCCGCCAGGTATGGATGTCGGCCGGCATCGCGCCGTGCGGCGGCCAGAGTGCGTTGGCGTCAGTGGGCAGGCTCATGCTGCGGCCTCCTGTTCGTCTCTGTCGGCCGCGACCCAGCGGCGGGTGTAACGGCGGGTGGTGAACACCAGATAGCGGAGCGCGTCCGCGCCGTGGTCGTCGGCCTTGATAGGCGCGTCGTCTCCCCGCGCCTGCGCCCTGGCATCCCAGAGGTAGCCGCTCAGCTCACGCAGCAGGTGCTCGCACGAGCGGTGGATGCGGAGCCGGTCCGCCGTGAAGAGGCTGGCCGTGTAGCGGATGCCGTCCAGCACCGCGTTGTCGGCGGAGCGCGGCGTCACCCAGCGGTCGCGGCGCAGCTGCTCGGTAAACGACACGGCGGACGGGTCCACAAACGCGCGGTCCACGGGCACCGGAGCAGGCTTAGCGTTGAGCCGGTAGGCTCCGTCCGCGCCGCTGCGCACCCACTCCCGCAGCCGCTCAGAGTACTCGGCGTCGGTGAGCTGCCTGCGTTTCTCTCCAGCGTCCCAGCGCCATTCCCGGGCCACGTACAGGCGCTGGTCCGTCCCCAGCCCCGCCAGCAGCGCGTGAGTGACCGTGGCGGTGCCGTAGTCCACGGCCAGCCACCAGCGCGTGATGGGCGGCAGCTCGTCGGTGCCGTGAACGTCCGGGTCGAGCATGTCGTAGACCGCACCCTCGGCGGCGACCCACTCCCCGAGCACGAAGCGCCGATACCACAGCCCTACGAACTCGCGCCGGATGCCCTCCACGTAGTCGGCCGGGAGATACGGGTTGTCCTCCAGGCGGAAGGAGAAGCGGGCCAGGTCCAACTCGTCAGCCCGGTCCAGCCAGTCGCGCTTGAGCCAGTGCAGCGGCGCGTCCGGGTTGGTCGTGGCGAGCATCCGCGCGCCCTCCGCTGAGAGCCGCGAGCGGAGCATCGTCCAGAAGGACTCCGGGATGGTGGACGCCTCGTCGACGTATGCGCCGGTGAGCGTGATGCCGCGTATCTTCTCGGCTGCCCGCTCGTCGTTCGCGCCGACCACGTAGACGCGGCGGTTGTCGATGTAGAACTCCCGCGTGCCCCGGTTGTAGCGGCAGACGGCTCCGCCGAAGAGGTCCATCATCGGATAGATGATGTTGCGCGTCACCGAGTCCTGCGTCTTGCCGGCCAGCAGCAGGTTACCCGGGGGACCGTGCATCGCGAAGTCCACGAACGCGTGGTCGGCCCCGACGCTCTTGCCGCTCCGGACCGCGCCCTCGCAGACGACCATGCGGTGCTTGTCCAGCGCCCACCACGCCGCCCGCTGCTTGTCCGTCAGCGCTTCGATGCTCACAGCGGGTCGCCCTTCTGCCGCCGCAGGTACTCTTCCGCCGCCGAGCGGCTGTTCTCGTCTCCGTCCGGACGGTCGCGCTGGCCGAGGTACTGCTTGCCCAGCCAGATGAGCATGGCGTCGGTGTTCTTCTGGAACTGCTTGCGCCGGATACTGATGCGCCCCTTCTGCTGGCCGCGCTCCCACACGTCCCGGTAGCGCTTCTGCCGCAGCTTGCGCGTGAACGTCTCCCGGGCGATATCGAAGTAGCCCGCCGCCTCCTCGTGCGTACAGAGCATGGCGGCCAGCTTCTCCAGCGCCTCCAGGTCGATAGCTGCCGGCCTACGCCCCACGGGACGCCTCCGCAGGCTTGCCCCGGTGCCAGCCCGTCGTCTCTTCCAAGCGGAAGCGGTACGGGTTGGCGGCCGGAGGAACGTAGTCGCTGCGCTTGATGAGCGGCATCCGCTTGAAGCGGCTGTAGTCCACGTGGTGATGCCAGCGCCCGAAGCGCCACACGACGCGGGCCACGTCCGGGTGCATGTCGGCCAGCATCTGGCTCTTGGGCAGCGTCCCCTCGTGGTCGTAAAACGCCTCGCTGTTGCCGCCCCGCAGCTTCTGGGTCGTCTCCTTCCACTGCTGGAAGGCGTTGAACTGGACCGTCTGCCAGCCCGCCTTGAGCATCCGCAGGCTGAGGTCGGTGTCCTCGTTGTAGCGCCCGCGCCAGCGGAAGGGCACGTCGTTACGGATGAGGTTGCACGAGTAAATCCGCGTCCCCACGGTGAACGGCGGGTGCGGGTTGCGGGAGGTCACGAACATCCAGTAGTTGGGTCCCGCCATCGCGATGTTCTCGTAGCGCAGGCAGAAGTCTTCCATCGCGTAGAAGCAGGTCCCGTCCCCGACCGGGATGCGCTGATTGCGGTGGAGGCGCGAGAAGAGACTTATGTTGTCGTCCATCACCCAATGCCACGCGTGGCCCTCCGCGATGGAGTGGTCCCAGATGAAGTTGCGCGCCGGTCCCGGTCCCTTGCTCTTGGTGTCGCCGAGGTCATCGAACGTGTCGTAGTCGCGTTGGTAGGTGGGGTCCAGCACCAGCAGCTTCTCGGGCGGGAAGTGCTCCGCGTACTCCGCGAGCTGCTGCTCTTCCACGACCAGCCGGTAGGGCACGCCCATGCGGTCCAAGGCTCGCGGGGTCAGCGCGATAGCCGCCCGGCTCTTGGACGGGATGTAGAGCGGGAAGCGGGGCGAGAACGCCATCAGCTCACGCCACCGCGTCTCCGTCTCCGTCCACGGCCACGTACTGATGATGCAGGCTGCTTGCCACGTGCCCGTCCGACTCCGGCCACCACAGCCAGCTCCGCTTCTCGCTGCCGATGAGCCGGAAGAACGCCTCGGCGTCCTCGTCGCTCTTGAAGTGGACGGTGACGTTGAAGACGGAACCCTTGTCGCCCTGCTCGAACTCGGGCATCGCCTCCCACTCCGCGTAGGGGTCTGTCTCCGCGCCGTGCTCTGCGAACTCCAGCGGGTCCAGCCCGGTCAGCGAGAGGTCGAAGTCGAGGCCGCGCAGGTCCTCCAGCTCCAGCTCCAGCAGCGCCCGCTCCCAGCCCGTCTCCTGCGCCGTCCGGTTGTCCGCGATGCGGTACGCCTTCACCTGCGCCGGGGAGAGGTCCGCCGCCACGAGGACGGGGACGCGCTCCAGGCCCAGCCGCTTCGCCGCCGCGAGCCGCGTATGACCGGCGATAATGACGCCTTCGCTGTCCACGATGATGGGCACGCGGAAGCCGAACTCCTTGATGGACGCCGCGACCTTGCCCACGGCGGTGTCGGTCGCGGTGCGCGGGTTCCGCGCGTAGGGGATGACGCGCTCGGCCGGCCACCACTCGACGGTCGCCGCCTCCGCCTTTTGTACGGTGTGACGTTTCGTGCTCATGCCACCTCGGATTCTCGCTGGGGAAGAGGGGAGGGAACGCGGGCATCATTCGGCCCGCGCACGTACACGTAGCCGCCGCGAGCGCCGGGGACGCCACGGATGTAGTGCCCGGAGCGTCGTAGCGTCTCGATGCGGTCGTGTACGGCGTCGCGGGCATCGCGCGAGGGTGGGCAGACCTTGCCCGCGCGTCGCAGCTCCTCACGCGGCTGCACGGCTCGTCCGCGACGTTCGCGCAGGAGACGGAGCAGCCACGCGCCCAGCTCCGGGTCGTGGCGCGGGTCGTAGGGTGGGTGGGAGGTACAAGCGCCGGACGAGTTGTCCGGAGCCAGGGTCGCGCCGCAGACTGCGCAGTGCCGTGGTCTGGTGCGTGCCGGGATGCCCATCACGGCCAGCCTAGGCTGGCCGGTCCGGGGAGTCTAAAACGCCCTAGTCAGTGTAGAGAGGCGGCGCGTCGGGCGCGACCGGCTTGGCTCTCGGAGCCTTCTTGAACGTCTGCCCCACCTGCCCCATGGGCGGCGCGTCGATGCGCATGCCGTCCAACAGGGCAGCGACCGTGAAGAGCTGAATGCGAGGGTGCGTGCCCCACGGCGACTGGTAGAACCCAGCCGACGCGGCCTCTTCGCGCATCGGCTTGGTGGGTGCTTCCATGGTGAGAAGAACGCCCATCTGCGCTCCTTCGCGCTCCACGACGCCGCGCAGTTCGTGGACCATGTTCCGATGCAGGTTCGCCCCGGCCTTCACGGACAGGATGATTTGCTTCACGTCGGTCGGGTCGCCTTCGTGGAAGTAGATGCGCCCGTCTATGCCCTTGTCCGCGCCCTTCTTCTGTTCCACGGGGCGAGCGCCGACAAGACCGAGCGCCCACCACTGGAACTGGTACGGGTCGTCCTTGGCGAGCTGGCGAGCGCCTTCAGCGTCGACCGGCTCACCGACGACAGCGTACTCGTGCTTGACGCCTTCGCCGAAGGTCGACAGGAGGCGGTGCTTCATCAGGTTGACAGCGAGGTGCGTGATGTCGATTCCGACCCACCGGCGCTTGAGCCGGTGAGCTACAGCTATCGCCGTGCCACAGCCGCAGAACGGGTCCAGCACCACGTCGCCCTCGTTGCTGGACGCCGTGATGATGCGCTCAAGCAACGCCTCCGGCTTCTGTGTCGGGTAACCGAGACGTTCGGCGGCTTGGGAGTTGATTGGGGGGATGTCTGCCCAGAGGTTCGTAACCAACGTCCCCGGCATCTCGTCGAGGTAACGCTTGATTTGCGGCCTCTTGCCCTTGTCGTCCGGGTACCAGATTCGCCCCTCGGCATCGAGCTTCGCCATTGTCTCGCGCGAGTACGCCCATCCGTTCGGGTGTGGCTGATAGCCTTTCCACTCGTAGGTCAGATTTGGGCGTGGATTAGGGCTACGCATGTTGTCGAGTCGATAGACGCGCCCATCGGCGTCGGTGTAGCGGTATTTCGACCGAAGGTAGTCAGCGGAGTAGGGCATGTGCTGTCGGTTCCAGGTGAAATCTGTTCTGACATCCTTCACAAAGTAGAGAAGGGTGTCCGTGACCGCAGACCAATCCTTTGAGTCCGAGTGCGCCGTGGTCCTCTTCCACGTGATGTCGGAGCGGAAGTTCACCGGGCTGAACACAGCGTCCATCAGCAGCTTCAAGTAGTGGCTGGCCGTCGGGTCACAGTGAAGGTAGATGCTGCCAGTGTGCTTGAGCACGCGCCGCAGCTCCACGAGACGCGGGGCCATCATGGCGAGGTAGGCCATCATGTTGGACTCGCCCAGCAGGGTGTAGAACGCCTGCAGGGCGTTGGCGACCTCTCCCCCAGCTTGCACCGTCTCAAAGTACGTCCGCGCGGCCTCTTGGTCCCACGTCCACGTATCCTCGAACGCCTTTATCTGGCTGGCGGCCTTCTCGCCGGACTGCTCCGCGAATAGCACGTTGTACGTAGCGTTGCTGTTGAACGGCGGGTCGAGATACACGAGGTCGACGGACTCTGACGCGATGTAGCGCCGCAGCACTTCGAGGTTGTCGCCGTAGTACAGGTGGTTCGCGGGTCCGTCCGGCACCGTCGCTCCCCTCCGCGTCGCTGGGCCGATGCCCGGAGTCTACTTGGAATCCGTCGCGGGGGGCGACCGAACGTCATTCTCGCAGGTTGACCGGAGCGCCCGATAGCGTCGGCTCCACGCGGGCTGACTGTAACGGGAGCCAGTTAGCGTCATAGCTCATCCGGAGGCCCTGCGGTGCGATGAGCCGCTGCAGGGCCTCCGTCATCAGGTGGCGCTGTCCGGGGGGAGACGTGGGCGCGAGCCGAGCGGACGAGGCCGACTGACCTCGTCCATGGTAGACACGACCTGAGGCGGAGCTTAGCGCTGACGCGACGGGCACCTACCACTGTGTCGGCTTCGTGGCGACGCCCCCTCCGGGCAGCGGCACCGTATCCGGGAAGACGCACTGCCGGAAGTACGATTCCCGCAGAGTCAGCCGAAAGTCTGAATCGTCCGCGAACACCGAGGTCTTCTTCAACTGCACCACGCCGACCTTCTTGCCCAACTCGCCTCGCACGATTCGCACCGCCTCAAGCAGGTCGGAGTCGTTGGAGACAACAACGGCTGTCTCGTACCTATCCTTGAAGCCGTCACGAACGAGATGCACGGCGAGATTCACATCCGAGCCTTTCTCCTCAGTCCGCAGCACGTTCACCCTCCTGACCATCCCCAGCCGAGCCGAGCACAGCGGACACACAAGTTCGTCGGCCAGAGGCATCATGCGTGGCTTCTGATAGAAGGAGCCGTAATGGATGTCCACGTCCGGCAGAGTGCCTAGGGCTTTGAGGAACTCCCGTTGGCGTTTGTGCTGGTCCGGGTCCCATGGTACGGGCTTGACCCGAGCGGTGAAGTACTGCACCAAGTCAATGGAGTCGTGGGGGAGGAGGCGCCTGCAGAAGCGGCTCAGGTCGAGCCAACGGTAGGCACCGTACCTACCGTGCTTGAAACAGGAGTAGTAGAAGTTGAACCCGTCGATGTAGAAGCGGACCCTCATAGGTCTACGACGGACTCAGAAATGCAGAAACCGCCCGAAGGCGGTTTCGCGAGCCCCGGACGTAGCCCGAGGCGGGTTCAACAAGGTCATTATTCCCAGATTGCCCCTTGTGAGTCAATCCGTTCGTGTTTCGTCTTGTTGCGGGCACAACCTGAGGCTACCACAGAGCCCGGACCGAAGAGGAAGGACACCTACCCCTCCGCCTCGCCGCCGAGCAGCGCCCGCAGCCGTCCGTCCATGAGGCTGGCGGCCTCGGTCTGCAGGTGGGGTATGGCGTGGGAGTAGCGGTCCAGCGTCATGCGGACCGTCGAGTGCCCCAGCGCCTCGGAGACTATCTTGGGGTGGACGCCCGCCAGCAGCAGCTCCGTGGCGTAGGTGTGCCGTAGGCAGTGGAAGTGAACGTCGTCCGGGAGCTTCGCCCGGACGCGCGCCCGCCGCCACGAGGAATGAAAGCCATCCAGGTTCCACGGCTCGCCGGTCGCGCCGCAGAAGATGAGGTCGCCGTCCTTCCAGTGCTCGCCGGCCGCCGCGCGGAGCCGCGCCTGCTCTTCCCGGTGCGCCGTGAGCAGCGGGAGGAGGGTGGCCGGCAGCGCCACGACGCGTCCCTTGCCGCCCTTGCCGCCCCGGCGGTACGTCGGTCCGTCCTTCCCCTTCTGGAGTCCGCGCCGCACCGTCACGCGCTCGTGGGCGAAGTCCACGTCCGCCCAGCGCAGGGCAAGCAGCTCGCCACGGCGCATCCCCGTCCCCAGCGCCAGCAGGACCGGCAGGTACATCCGCGACGGCTTGCCGAGAGCATCCACCCGCGCTGTTTCCAGGAGCGCCGCCTGTTCGCTCGCCGTGAGCCAGCGGACTTCGGGCGTGTCCTCACGGATGGGCTCCAAGCCGTCCGCCGGATTCTTCGCGAGGAGTCCCATCGCCACCGCCGCGCCGAACGCTTGCTTGAGCATCACGCGGTACTTCCGGACCGTCGTGGCCGACAGCCCTTCCCCGTACAGGTATGTCTCGAAGTCGATGATGTGAAGCGGCTGGAGCTTCTTCAACTTGTGGCGTCCCAGCCGGTCGGCTATCGGTCCCTCGATGCGCTGCCGGTAGGTATCGTGCGTCGCCCACTCCAGGCTGTGCCGCCGCTGCTCCAGCCAGCGCGGGAGATACGCCGCCACCGTCATCGTCGTCTCGTCCACCCACTCGTCGGTAGCGACCTTCGCCCGGGCGACGGCCTCCGCCCTCTTGGCGTCGTCTTCGGTGTCGTGGGTCGAGCAGTGGCGACGCCTACGACCTGTCGCGTCCCGGCCCAACTCCACCGTGACCAGGTACTTGTCCCCTCGCTTACGGATGCTCATTCGCACCCCGTAGCCTAGCAGCGAAACGGGCCGGTTGCCCGGCCCGCTCGGGGTGGTGCGTCTGGCGGCGGTCAGTCTGCGGGCTGTTCCTTGCCCGCGCTGCGGATGCGTTCTATCTCCGTCCTGGGGATGCGCCAGTGGCCTCCCGGCGTCTGCCAGCCCTCCAGCTTGCCCGCGCGAATCCACCGGATGACGGTCGCCTTGTCCACGCTCATGAGCCGCGCCGCCTCCGCTGCGCTGACTTCCGGTTTCACGGCCCTGGCCTCCATGCCGACGCCTCCAGTCTCTCGTCCTCCGTGGAGGCGCTGTCGCCGCCCGCCGCCTCTTGCGCCGCGCTGCGGCAGTCCCGGCAGTCGCGGCTGCAATGGTCCGGATAGAAGGCCATCGGGCAGTACTTCACCCAGTCGGTCACCGTCCCCACCCCGCTTCCCGGAGCACTTCCGTCTCGTGCTCGGTCGTGTACGGGTAATCGTATCGCTGGCTGCCCTCGCACAGGAGCACGTGGCTGACCGCTCCGTCCCGGTAGTAGGGTGTGCTTCCGTCCTCGTCCTCGCTCTCGTAGACGACCGCCACCGCTTCCGTGAAGTCGCTGACCAGCGGGTAGTGCGGCTGCTGCGCCAGCAGGACCGGCGTGTAGTCATCGGCCCCTCCGGACCGCCACTCGTCGATGAGACGTTCCAGCTCGTGAATGGTCATCGCGTCTGTCCTTCCCTCAGAGTCCGAAGTAGACGAGTCCGCCACGAGCGCGCAAGCCGCGCCCGTCGTGAATCAGGTCGCTCGGCCGCTCGCCGTTCGGGCAGTACCGCTCGACCTCGCCCGTCCGTCTCCGGAAGATGCCGCCGCAGGTGTACTCGGCCAAGGTTCCGCAGTTGACCATGAGCTGTGCGCCGCAGACCGGGCACCGGGTGATATCGCTACGCGGCGCGGTCTTCGCTACGTCGTGGGTGTAGGTGTCGCTCATGTCCGCCCTCCCGGTCCGTGCTCCGCCTTCCGCCCCCACTATACCCCCTTTTGCTATGTTTGCTACGCCAATACGCAACGTTTGCCATATTTCTCCGTTATGGCCAGTGCGGGGTCGCGGGAGAGTCGTCGGATTGGACAAGGCAACAAACGCGGCAACAAGAAGAGCCGCCCCGAAGGACGGCTCTGCTTTTTACCTGCAAATCGTATGGTGCCCCCAACGGAATTCGAATCCGTGCCGCCGGCTTGAAAGGCCGGTGTCCTAGGCCGCTAGACGATGGGGGCACGAAGAGACCGCGCGGGCGATTATACAGGGACGGCGCCGCGGCGGACCGGACCCGGGTCGGCCACGCGCGCGTCCAGGATGACGCGGCTGCTCAAGGCTCGAATGCGACGACCCGGACCGCTACACTCCCGTCGGCCTGGCGGCGAGGGTGCGAAGCGAGTCGTGGCGTGGAGACCCAGATGCCGGAGGGAGTCGACGCATGGTGATCGGGGTGATCAGCGACACGCACGGGCGGCTGGACCCGGCGGTCGAGGAGGTCTTTGCAGGTGTCGACCATATCTTCCATGCGGGGGACGTGGGCGACGCGGCGATCCTTCGCCAGCTGGAAGCGATAGCGCCGCTGACCGCGGTGCGGGGCAACTGCGACGACGAGCTGTGGGGACTGGCGCTTCCGGCAGTGGCGAGCGAGGTCCTCGACGGCGTGCGGATCGTCATGGTCCACGATCGCACGAGGCTGGATGTGCAGGCGTCCCCTCAGCTCCGGAGGATCATGAACGAGGGCTACGGCGTGCTCATCCACGGTCACACGCACGCGGCCGGGGTCGCCCGTGAGCAGGGCGTCCTCTCGCTCAACCCCGGATCGGCCGGCATGCCCCGTTACGGGGCGCCCCGGTCCGTCGCCCTGCTGCGGATCAACGACGGCGAGACCCGTGCCGTGATACGGCCGCTGGCACGCGGCCCCTCGCCTGAGGAGTGACTCTCACGGCCTGCCCGGAGTCAGTCAGCAGGATGGGGTGAGGCCGACCGGCAGGCATGGCCCGGGGCGCGACGGACGCTGGTGGGCCGCACAGGATTCGAACCTGTGACCTTGGGATTAAAAGTCCCCTGCTCTACCGACTGAGCTAGCGGCCCGTGGGCAGCGATTGTACCACCGGACCCCGTCACGGCCGTCGCCGTGGAGGCGTACTGGGCGTGGCAGTCCGCGGAGCTGGGCAACGCGGGCGACACATCCTTCTGGCTGCCGGTCGCCCTCCGGGGCTCCTTCCTGCTCGGCTACCTGTACGACGGCGCCAGGCACTGACCGGACTTCCGCAGCTCGTAGGCATTTGTGCCCCTCCGCCGATGCGTTTTGCCTGCTCAGAGCGTTCTTGGTAGTCGCGGAGAGCCAGGATGTGTAGGCACACGACTTCTTGACACGAGCAGGTACT
>ERZ1026800.2270-NODE-2270-length-10733-cov-3.196210_pt1 | contig 10733 bp, 7 predicted proteins | sample MGYA00520873_ERZ1026800 | MGnify/ENA primary metagenome ERZ1026800 (study PRJEB33270, sample SAMEA104284475) | anaerobic digester metagenome | biome: Anaerobic digester microbiome; feature: mesophilic sludge digester; material: Anaerobic digester biomass | place...
CGCTGGCCGTGGCGATGACCAACGCCCCGCGCGAGTGGCAGCTGCGGGCGCGCATGCCCGGTGACGGCGGCGCCAACCTCACCGGCCTGAGCCCGGTACGCGATCTGCGCGTGACCGCGCCGGCGGCGGCGACGCAGGAGACCGCCTTCACGATCAGCGGGCGCGGCTGGGGACACGGGGTCGGTCTGTCCCAGTGGGGCGCGCGGGGCCTCGCCCTTGAGGGTCGCGACTACAAAGCCATCCTCCGTCACTACTACACCGGCGTCGGGTTCAGCGACATCGGCAATCCGAAAGTCCGCGTCCTGCTGGGCGGCGGGCTCGGCGCGGTCAAGCTCACGTGCGCCAAGCCGTACACGGTGCGCGGCAGCGCCGACGCGGTCACGATTGCGGCGAACGTCACGGCGACCACCGCCTACGTCGGCGGCAAGTACCGCGTGACGGCCGGGAGCTGGTCGCGCGACTTCGGGGTCTCGGTCACGTTCACACCGAGCGCAGGCCAGTTGAAGGTGCTGACTCCCACCGATGCCGGAGTCACGGGGCCGCACCGCGGGACGGTCCGGGTCCGCGCCTCCGGCGGCAAGCTGCAGATGATCAACGACGTCGGCATGCAGGGGTATCTGCGCGGGGTGGTGCCGCATGAGATGCCTGCCGCCTGGCCCGCGGAGGCCCTGAAAGCACAGGTCTGTGCGGCGCGCGCCTACGCCGAGGGCTCGCGCCTCCGGGCGAGCGGGAGCTTCGACCTGTACTGCGACACCCGCTCGCAGGCTTACGGCGGGGTCGGCCGCGAGGACGCCCGCACGGACGCGGCCGTGACGGCCACGGCCGGCGTGGTGCCGAGCGCCGCCGGCCAGCCCATCCAGGCAGTCTACTTCTCCTGCTCCGGCGGGAGGACGGAGAACGTCGAGTACGCATGGCAGACCGGCCCCATCTCCTACCTCAAGGGCGTCGACGATCCGTACGACGATGCCGCGCCGAAGCACACCTGGGGGCCGATCGCGCGCACCGGGGCGCAGATGGAGGGCGCCCTCGGGACGGCGGTCAAAGGGTCGCTGCTGGCCGTCTGCCCCGTCGAGCTCGGTGTGTCGCCGCGCATCGTCAAGGCGGCCGTCCTCGGCACCGCCGGGACCAGCTTCGTCCACGGCGCCGAGCTGCGCACCAGGCTCTCTCTGAACAGCACCTGGGCCACGTTCACGAGCCTGTCGATCGCACCGGCGGCGCGAGACGAGGTGACGGTGGTCCCGGGCGGCGCCGTGGTCCTCGAGGGCCGCATCTATCCGGCCCTCGCCGACGGCGCCGCGGTCACTCTGCGCAGTGAGAGCGACGGCACGTGGCGGGAGTCGGCCGTGGTCACGACCCGACACAGCCAGTCTCTCGGCGGCGGGTACACCACCGCCTACTCGGCGTATCGCGTGACCGTCACCCCGTCGGTGACGACGCGTTACTGCTTCGCCAAGGGCGCCGCCGTCTCGCCGACGACGACGATCAAGGTCCGGGGCTGAGGCAGGTCGGGGTCCTTCGCGGTCGGAGGGTGGCGGGAGTCGGCGACGCGGCGTCCGTCAGCGGACGCGACGCCCCAGGTCGAGCGTGAAGTAGCGCTGGCCACAGCTCGACTTGGCGACCCCTACGCCGACGCTGAGGAACCCGGGCCTCAGGATCACCCGGCGGTGGCTCTGACTGCCCATCCAGAGACGGACGACGCCCGCCGGCGTCGCGAACAAGGTGCCCAGACGCGCCCGGGCGATGTTCTCCCCGGCGCTCCAGGAGCGGTACCCGGCGCGCCTGAACCCGTGCCGGATGAGGCGTTCTGCGACGGTGTCACGGTTGGCGCTCAGGTGGGTGAGGACGCCGCGTCGTGCCATCTGACGGGAGTGGGCGCGGGCGGCACGGGTCAGGGCCGCGTTGAGCTTCACCGGGCCCAGGCCCCGCTTGGCGCGCTCCTTGTTGAGAAGGACGACCACCTTCTTCTCCGCTGCGGTCGGGGAGACCGCGGCCGCGGGCGCGGTGGGGAGGAGGACCGCGACCAGTACGCTGGAGATAAGGGCGAGAGTGAGGGCCTTCATCCGGGGCACCTCCACAGTGTCGCTCGCTGCGACGCGGCACGCCACAGCCCGGTCACTTGGGGGAGTTCTGTGGGCCGGCCTGGGGAGGTCGCTCGTGGCCGAGCCGGCATCGGCATCCGCATGCCCCAGCATACAACGGGCGAGGGGCCGGTCGCCAACCCCGTCTCCTGACGCGCGTGGCCTGGGGACAGGCCGCGGCGCTCTCCGTTGACAAAACGGCGCGACGGCCTATGGTCCGTGTATCGGCACACTCGGGCGTCGCGCCCGGAGAGCGGGACGGGGGACGCGCAGTCCAGTGGATGACGCGACGACGAACGGCAGGGGACCGGGAGAGGCGTCGGAGCTGCAGGACCGTACGACGGGCCGTAGTACGGGACGGCGCAGGAGACGGCGGCTGCTCCTCTGCATCCTGGCGGGGTTGGTGGTCGGCCACGGCGTCGCCTCGTCCTGTGCGATCGCGGCCGGCGAGTCGGGCCGGCCGGCTTCCGGCAAGGTCGTGCTGAGGCTCGGCTGGCTGGAGGATCCCGACAACCTCAATCCGTTCGTCGGGTACTCGGATTCGTCGTACGAGATCTGGTCGCTGCAGTACGACTATCTCTTCGCCGAGCGACCGGACGGGACCCATGGGCCGGAGCTGGCGAGCGAGCGGCCGACGAAGGAGAACGGCGGCATCTCGTCCGACGACACGGTGTGGACCGTGCGCATCAGACCCGGCGTGAAGTGGCACGACGGGCAGCCGCTCACCGCGGAAGACGTGGCGTTCACCTACAACTACATCGTCAAGGGCGGCCTGTGGAACTTCACGATGCTCACGGCGGGCATCGATCATGCAGAGGCCGTCGACCCCACGACGGTGAGGATCGTGTGCACGAAGCCCAAGGCCGACCTGCTGGTCGCCTGCAGCGCCATCCCCGTCGTGCCCAAGCACATCTGGGAGGGCGTCAAGCCGAGCGTCGCACAGAGCTCGTACGTCACCAAACCTCCTCTCGTCGGCAGCGGACCCTTCCAGGTGGTCAAGTTCAAGAAGGGCGTGCTGGTGCGCATGGTCCGCAACCCCGCGTACTGGGGCGAAGAGCCGGTCGTCGACGAGATCATCTTCGAGACGTACACGAACGCCGACACCTTGGCGCAGGACCTGAATCTGCATGCGATCGCCGCGGCGGAGGGGATCCCCAGGGCGCAGTTCGTGAGGCTGAAGGACGACGTCGGGTTCGGCTCCTCGGAGTGGAACGTCTCCGCCTTCGACTATCTGACGCTGAACTGCAAGGAGGGGCCGTCGAAGGGGAACCCGGTGCTCCGTGACCGTGAGGTGCGTCGGGCCCTGGCCATGGCGATAGACCGCCACGCGCTGGTGGAGACGGCGTGGAACGGCCTCGCAGAGCCGGGCGTCAGCATCATCAACCCCGGGATCTGGTCTGACCCCGACTTCCATTGGCGTCCCCCGCCCGGAGAGGAGCTGGCGTTCGATCTCGCGGGCGCGCGCCGGACGCTCGACGCCGCGGGGTATCGGGACTCCGACGGCGACGGCGTGCGCGAGGACAAGAACGGCCGGCCCATCAAACTGCGCCTGTGGGCGGCGACCAACAACCCCCAGGACCAGTTGCAGGGCAAGCTGATCGCGGGCTGGTGGAAGGACATCGGGATCGGGGTCGAGTTCCAGATCCTCGACATCGGCGCGATCGACGATCATTACTGGAATTTCGAGGGCGACACCTACACCCCCGACTACGACGCCTACATGTCCATGACGCTCGGCTATCTCGATCCCGGTCAGACGGTGCCCTGGTTCACGACCGCGCAGATCGGCAACTGGAACGAGCCCTGCTGGTCGAACGACGAATACGACCGCCTCTCGGACGAGCAGGTCAGCACGATGGATCCGATGCGTCGCGCCGAGATGATCTGGCGGATGCAGGAGCTCATGTACGAGGAGGCCGTGTACCCCGTGCTCGCCTACCCGTTCCGGCTGCAGGCCTACGACACCGGCCGGTGGGAAGGGTGGGAGCCGCTCGGATACGGCGGCAGGGGAGGCGGTTCGGGGCCGGTCTTCTACACGACGCAGAACGTGGAGACCTATCTGCATCTCCGTCCGGTCGAGGAGGGGGGTGGGAGATCCCGATCGCAGCTGACCGCCGTCGTGGCTGTCGCGGTCGCTGTCGTCGTCGTCGTCGGGGCCGTGTCGTGGGCGCTGGTCCGCCGGCGTTCCCGGCGCGAGGAGACGCTCGAGTAGGCCGAGGCTCCCCGTCGCGCCGGCAGACGCGCCGGAGTGGTCGTCATGGAGCGTGACGAGTCCCCGTTGCCGGCAGCGTGAGCTGATGAACCGCTTGACGGAGAACCGTCCCGCGGAGAGAGGGGAGAAGCCGCCATGAGTGATGTCGCCGTCGTCGGAGCGGGAGCCCAGGGCAACGTGATCTGCGGAGTCCTCGCGGGAGCGCCGGAGGTCGGCCGCATCCTGCTCGTCGACCTGGATCCGGACCGGGCGGCGGAGGTCGCCCGGTTCGTCGACTCCGCCAAGATCGAGGTCCGCCGGGCGGATGCGTCGGACAGGGCCGAGCTCGTCGGTCTGTTCTCGCAGGGCCGTTACGACCTGGTAGTCAACGCGACACTGCCGGCGTTCAACCGCCAGGTCATCGAGGCGGCTCTGGAGGTCGGGTCGGACTACCTCGACATGGCCTCCAACGAGATGCTCGAGGAGCGTGACGGCACGCGGGTCCTGGTGGAACAGCTCGAGTACGCCGGGCGGTTCGAGGACAGGGGTCTGACGGCGATCATCCTCGCCGGCGGCGATGCCGGGCTGGTCAACGTGATGGCCCGGGAGGCCGCCGACGAGCTGGACGAGGTCGACAGCATCAGGATCAGGGATTACGGCGTCACGGAGTGCGACGAGCCGGTCGCCGGATGGTCGTTCCCGACGTACATGGAGGACTGTGCGGCCGAGGCCGTTTACTGGGAAGACGGGGAGTACAAGTGGGTGCCGCCCTTCTCCGGCGAGGAGGACTACCACTTCCCGCCGCCCCTGGACGTCACGGGCACGGTCTTCTTCCACTGTCACGAAGAGCCGGTGACGATCCCCGCCTTCCTCGGCAAGCCGGTCCGCTACGTGGACTTCAAGATGGGCGACCCCGGCAGCGCCATGTGGCGGTTCCTCATCGAAGGACTCGGATTGATGGACGAGACACCCGTGGGGGGCGAGGACTGCGGCCTCAGCGTGAAGGACGTCTTCTGCGCCCAACTGCCGAAGACCCTGACGCCGCAGCGGTGCATCGAGCTCGTCGAGTCCGGACGGATCAGGAGCCAGCCCGTGCTCGCGGTCGACGTCGTGGGCACGAAGGCGGGCGAGAGCGTGCACTACAAGATGTGGACCGACAGTCCGGACATCGGGAAGGCGTGCTCGAGGATCCCCGGGGCCAACGACATCTCGTGGATCACGTCGATCCCCGCCTCGATCCTCTCGCTGATGCTGCTCCGCGGTGAGATCCGGCGCACCGGGGTGTTCCCGTGCGAGGTGCTGGACCAGGCCGAGAGGAGGACTTTCTTCCGCGGGATCGCGGAGTGGGACGTGGTCATCCACAAGCAGGTGACGACCGACATCTGAGTACGCGCCCCGGTCCTCTGCGACCGGATGGCCGTGTCCCCGGGGGCGGCGCCGGACCTGTGGGCGTGGCCGAGGGGTCGACCGGCGGGGAACGGGCGCGACGCGCAGGCCGGGAAGGAGCGGATCACGATGGACAGGCCACTGACACGCCTGTTGGGCGAGGAGGAGCGGGACACCCTGCACGAGCAGACCCTGCGCGTGCTGGAGGAGGTCGGCGTCGCCTACAACACGCCCGCGGCTCTGGACGTGCTGGAGGGGACGGAGGCCGTCCTCGACCGCGACGGCCTCAGGGCGCGACTGCCGCGCGAGCTGGTCATGCGCTCCGTGGAGGCGACGCCGCGGAAGGTGCTGCTCGCCGCCCGCGACCCCGCCCACGATGTGGTGCTGGGGGGCGGCGACCTGAGCTTCACGAGCGACGGCACGGCGACCTACGTCCTCGACGACGAGACCGGCGCGCGCCGCGAGGGCACGGCCCGGGACCTGCGGACGATCACACGCCTGTTCGACGCGCTGCCCGACGTCGACTACGTGTGGCCCACGATCTCGGCCCGTGACCTCGACCCGCTGACGGCCAACCTCGAGATCGAGGCGATCGCGTTCCGCTCGTGCAGCAAGCACGTACAGGACGAGGTGCGCGGGCCTGAGTACGTGGCGCCGCTGCTCGACATGTTCGCCGCCGTCGGCGGCGCGCCGGTCGCCGAGCGGCCGGTCTTCTCGACGATCAACTGCACGGTGGCGCCGCTCGCTCACGACGGCGCCATGACCGAGGCGAGTATCGGCCTGGCCCGGGCCGGTGTGCCGATCGCAATCATGCCGATGCCGCTCATGGGCACGACCGCGCCGATCACGGTGGCCGGGGCTGCCGTCATCACCCTGGCCGAGCTGCTCTCGGCGGTGGTGCTCTTCCAGCTGGCGGCGCCCGGCTGCCCGCTGATCGCCTCGCCGGAGCCGGCCTCGGCCGATCTGCGCAGCGGACTCTACGTGTGCGCCTCTCCCGAGGCCGCCGCGACCGTCCTGGCCTGCATCGAGATGGCCAAGCAGGTGTACGGGCTGCCCACGCAGGGTGGCGGCATCGGCGGCGACGCCAAGGCCCCCGACTTCCAGGACGGTATCGAGGCGGCCGGCGTCCTCGACGCCCTCGTAGGCGCCGATTCACTCGTCGGAGTGGGCTGCACCGACGGCGCCCAGACCACCAGTCTGGCCACGATCGTGCTGCATCACGACGCCGCCGGATTGGTCAAGCAGCGTCTGCGGCGGCCGTCGTTCACCGTCGAGAGCTGCCTGGTCGACGACATCCGCACGGTCGGTCCGGGCGGGCACTATCTGGGGCGGTCCAGCACGCGCCGCCACGCGCGCGACGCATGGCAGCCCGATGTGCTGCGGCGCGGGACGTTCGAGGCTACGCGCGGCCGCACGCTCGTCCACGACGCGCTCGAGCGCGCGCGGAGCCTGCTGGCGACCCACGAGGTCGCGCCGCTGCCGGACGACGTCGACCGCCATCTGGACGAAGTCGTCGCCACCCATCGCCGGCTCGCCCGGCGCGACGGCACGGCGTGACGCGAGGCGCGCGGGCGACCCCGGCGCCGGCGTCGTGGACCCATGCGGGCGAAACGCGGGCCACGTGCGGTCTCACGCGGTGGGGCAGGGGCGTCGCGTCCGTGACCAAGCGGCGGTGTGCGGGAAGAATGGCGGAGGGGGTGGGATTCGAACCCACGAGCGGGTCGCCCCGCTGGCGGTTTTCAAGACCGCTGCCATCGACCACTCGGCCACCCCTCCGACAGGGCCAGTGTACCAACGGGGATGACCCGACGCTCGGTCACGCCGGCGTGTCGGGGCCCGCAGGGGGGCTCCGGGGCGCGAGGGTTGTCCGCCCGCGCCGGGGTCTGCGATACTCCCGCGCGTGAACACGCTCGTCATCGCCTGCTCGGACGGCCGCGTCGCCGGCTGCCTCGAGAGCCTCCTCCGCGAGGTCGGTCACCCGAACGCGAACCGCATGCTGGTGCCCGGCGGGCTGCTTCTGCTCACGCGACCTGGGTCGGAGCGTCGGGTCGCGCTCGCCTGTGTGCGGGAGATCGTCGAGGTCCACGACGTGCGCACGATCTTCCTCGTGGCGCACCAGGACTGCACCGCCTACGAGCGGGCCCTCGGCGGCCTCGGCTTCGACCAGCGGGAGCTGCTCGAACGGGACCTGCGCCGCGTCAAGACGCTGCTCGAGACGACCTTCGCCGCCGTCGACGTGCACTCGTACATGATCCCCTGGTGCGAGAACGGCGCCGGCGCCGCCTACGGGCCGGCGGTCCGGATCGACTGACTGCAGGCCGCCGCGGGCCGCCGGCGGCCGCCTCTTCAGCGGCCGATGACGTCCCGGCCCATCAGGGGGCGCAGCACGGCGGGCACCGCGATGCTGCCGTCGGCCTGCTGGTGGTTCTCCATGATGGCGATCAGGGTGCGGCCGACGGCCACGCCGGTGCCGTTGAGCGTGTGCACGAAGCGCGGCCCCTTCTCGGTGCGGAAGCGGGTGTTGAGGCGCCGCGCCTGGTAGTCGGTGCAGTTGCTGCAGCTGGTGAGCTCCCGGTAGCGCTGCTGCCCCGGGAGCCACGCCTCGCAGTCGAACTTCTGCGCCGCCGGGGCGCCGAGGTCGCCGGCGGCGATGTTGACCACCCGATACGGGATCTCCAGGCCCTGCAGGATCTCCTCCTCGGCCGCCAGGATCACCTGGTGCTCGGCCTCGCTCTGCTCCGGGGCGCAGAAGCTGAACATCTCGACCTTGTCGAACTGGTGCACGCGCAGGATCCCGCGCGTGTCGCGCCCGGCGGCGCCGGCCTCGCGCCGGAAGCAGGTCGAATAGCCTGCGTACCTGATCGGGAACTCGGCCTCGTCGAGGAACTCCTCCATGTGGATCGCGGCCAGCGGCACCTCGCTGGTGCCGACCAGGCAGTCGCCGTCCACCGTCTCGTACACCTGGGCCCGGTCGGTGGGGAAGAAGCCGGTGCCCCACATCGCCTCCTCGCGGACGAGCACCGGCGGGATCACGGGGCGGAAGCCTCTCCTCTCGATGATGCCGAGCGCGTAGTTGACCAGGGCGAACTGCAGGCGCACCAGCTCGCCCTTGAGGTAAGCGAAGCGCGAGCCGCTCACCTTGGCGGCGCGCTCCATGTCGATGAGGTCCAGAGCGAGGCCCAGGTCGAGGTGGTCCTTGGGCTCGAAGTCGAACTGCGGCGGCTCCCCGACTTCGCGCAGGACGACGGAGTCGTCCTCGCCGCCGTCGGGCACGTCCGGCAGCGGGATGTTGGGCAGTGCAAGCAGCATCTCCCTGAGACGCGTCTCCGTCTCGGCGAGCGCCGCCTCGTGCTGCTTGATCTGCTCGCCCAGGGCGCGCATGGCGGCGATCGCCTCGCCGGCGTCGCCGCCGGCTCTCTTGACGGCGGCGATCTCGTCGCTGGCGCGCTTGCGCTCGCTGCGCCGCGTCTCGACCTCGGCCAGGAGCCGCCGCCGGCGCTCTTCGACGGCGAGGAACTCGTCCAGCGACGACGTGGGTTCACCCCGGCGGGTCAAGGCTCGGCGGACGATCTCCGGGTCGGAGCGCACCATCTTCACGTCGAGCATCAGTCCACACTCCTCGCGGTCGTGAGCGGCCGTGTCGCGCCTCCCCGTCGGATCCCGGGGCGGCTGTGGACCATGGTACCGCACGCGCCGTCGCCGGCGGTCGACCTGTGTGGCGAGCCGCGGTCGTCGGCGCGTTCGGGCGCGTGCTACCCTATCGCTGCCTTTCGGGCTCATGCAGCGACGGAACGGGGGCGGTTCAATGCGCAAGGTCGTACGGGGTCGGGTCAATCGCGGCGCGTGGGTGGCGGTCCTTCTGCTCGTGATGGGGGGCGTGCTCGGCGCGCCGGCCCTGGCGTCCTCGCCGGCCGCGGACCCGTCCCCGGCCGTGAGTGCCACCGCGGCGCCGGCCGCCGCTGCGGCTGCCGAGGCCGCCCCGCCGACGCTCACCGCCGTGCTCTCCGCCGCCGCCGTCGTGTTCGGCGACGCCGTGACCGTGACCGGCGCGCTCGAGCCGGCGGCCGAGGGACAGGCCGTCGTGATCAGGCTCGACGGCGTCGAGGTGGCCTCGGCTGTCACGGACGCGGACGGCGCCTACCGCGCCAGCTTCAGGCCGCAGCGTGGCGGCGCGCTCGTGGCCGAGCTCCCCGGCTCCGACCCCGCCGTGGTCAGCCCTGCGGCTGCGCTCGCCGTCAAACCCAAGGCCGGCGTCTCCCACGGGCAGCTCGTGCCGTTCCTCCCCTCCCAGTTCGTGCTGAAGGTCACGCCGGCCTCGTACAGCGGGGTCGTGACTCTGCGGGTGGTCCACCGCAAGGCCACGGTGGGGACGTACAAGGTCCGCGTCCGCGACGGCAAGGCGGTCTTCCGGGCGCCGCTCCGCGGCGTCGACGGGTTCACGCTCACCTTCTCCCTGCCGGCTGCGGACGGGCTCGCCCGGCGCACAGTGCAGGCCAAGGTCACGCTGCCGGCGAGGACGCTGAAGGCCGGCGCCCGCGGTCCGTACGTCAAGGGGATGCTCACCGGGCTCAAGCGCCTGAAGTTCTACGTCCCCGGGCTGGGCGTCGGCTTCACCTCCCCGGTCGGGGACGTCGTGATGGCCTTCCGCAAGGCGTACCGCATGCCGCGGTCCTACGTCTTCGACGCGGCGTGCTGGCGCAAGCTCGACCGGGCCAAGCGCATCAAGGTGCGCTTCTCGAGCCCTGCCACGCACATCGAGATCGACAAGACCAGGCAGATCCTCACGATCGTCAAGGCGGGCAAGCCGTGGGGCATCATCTGCGTCTCCACCGGCGCCACCGGCAACACGCCGGAGGGCAGGTTCCGCATCCAGCAGAAGCATCCCTACACGAGCACGCCGTACGGCGGGACCATGATCCGCACCATGGGGTTCCTCGGCAACTACGCCATGCACGGGTGGCCGGACGTGCCGCCGTACCCGGCCAGCCACGGCTGCGTGCGCGAGCCCATCTGGGCCTGCTACTGGGTCTACGACAACTCCTGGGTCGGGGAGACGGTGTACGTCTACCGCTGAGCGG
>ERZ1026800.2271-NODE-2271-length-10727-cov-2.751981_pt1 | contig 10727 bp, 8 predicted proteins | sample MGYA00520873_ERZ1026800 | MGnify/ENA primary metagenome ERZ1026800 (study PRJEB33270, sample SAMEA104284475) | anaerobic digester metagenome | biome: Anaerobic digester microbiome; feature: mesophilic sludge digester; material: Anaerobic digester biomass | place...
AGCGGGGCGAACGAGGCCGATGCGCACATTCTGAACATCAACGAGGGGCGCGATTTCAGCGTGGACCAGTGGGCCGACCTGCGCGTCGCGACTGGCGGCGACCCCTGCCCGCGCTGCTCGGGCACGCTCGTTGAGAAGCACGGAGTGGAAGCCGGACACATCTTCAAGCTGGGCACGAAGTACAGCGCCGCGATGGGCGCGACGTACCTTGACGCAAACGGCGCCGGGCAGACGATAATCATGGGCACGTACGGGTTCGGGGTGACGCGGGCCGTGGCGGCAATGGCCGAGCAGATGGCGGATGCCGACGGCCTGCTCTGGCCCATCTCGGTCGCGCCGTACGAAGCCGTGCTGCTCTGCCTGAACGTGGAAGAGGACGGCGCGCTTGCCGCGAAACTCTGCGACGAGCTGGAGGCGGCGGGCGTGAGCGTACTGTACGACGATCGCGCCGAGCGCGCCGGGGTCAAGTTCAAGGACGCCGACCTGATCGGGATACCCATCCAGATCGTGGTGGGGCGCAGCGCGAAAGACGGCAAGGTTGAGATGAGGGTCCGGGGGAGGTCGGAGAAGAAGGAAGTCGCGCTGTCGCACGCCGCCGCCGAGGCCGCCGCGCTCAAGGACGCGCTGCTTGCTGAGCTGGACGGCGCGGCGGACGCAGTCAGGCCGGGGGTGTAGGGGCAGGCCGTGGACTACCCTTATCTCCTCCACTCCTCGTGGCAGTTGATCCTGTCCGCGGTGTTCTCGAGTCTCGTCGGATTCGAACGCGAGATGCACGGTCACCAGGCGGGGCTGCGCACGCACATTCTGGTGGGCGTGGGCTCCACGCTCTTCACGCTGGCATCCATCGGCATCGCGGAGGGGCATGCGGTTGAGCAGCGAAGCCGCATTGCCGCCCAGATCGTGAGCGGGATCGGCTTCCTGGGGGCGGGCACCATTATGCGTCAGGGCAGCGCGGTGCGCGGGCTCACCACCGCCGCCAGCCTCTGGGCCGTGGCAGGTGTGGGGCTGGCCATAGGAGTGGGCGGAAGGCTGCTGCTGGCCGCCACCGCCGCGACCGTGGTCATTGTAGCGACTCTGACGCTCGTGCGGGAGCTTGAGGGCTGGCTTGAGGGCCGCCGCATTGAGCGGGAGCTGCGCGTGACGGTCAGCAACCCGAGAGGGATGATGCAGTCCATCGCCGGAGTGCTCGAGAGCCGCGGCCTCGTGATTCTGAGGGTGAACCTTACGTCGGATGCGGGCGGCACGGCCAGCGCGTTTGTGCTCAAAGTCCGCGGCACGCTCGGCGTGGACCTCTCCGGCCTCACGGACGATCTGGTCGAAATGCCCGAAGTTCTGACGGCGGAGTGGGACTAGAAGCGCCGTACGGCTTGCGGCGCGTTTCGCGCCGATGATATAATCGCACGGTCGCGGTATGGGCGGTTAGCTCAGGGGGAGAGCGCCTCGTTGACACCGAGGAGGTCACAAGTTCAAATCTTGTACCGCCCATTTTCCTCACACGCGATTCACGCCAGACGAGCTTCGCACCGGACTCCCCTCACACGGACCTGGTAATAACACCTGTTTTGGCGATTAGCTGTTGCTCTTTTGGCGTTGCGGGCGCATAGTTGTCGCAGAGATGCAAAGGGGGGGAGTCTGTACAGCCGTCAGCAGAGCGGTTTGGTTTGTCCTCTCACCTCCACATCAGCACCACCTCGACACAGAAGGAGATTGGAAGATGAAAAGGGTGTTTCTGCTCTCAGCGCTCCTGCTCGCCTTCACCGCGCCAGCATTCGCGGCAGTTGTGAACGGCGACTGGGGCACCGGCGATGAGACCGGGTGGACCCGGTGGGCGGCGCCGTGGGGCGGCTCCAACTACGCGATCACGAACAACGGCCCTACCCCTCCGGAAGGCAACGCCTTCATTACGGCAGGCCAGACTGCCAGCTTCGGATGGTACCAGGTCATCGCGTGCCCGGTTGGATGGGTCTGCACGGTGAACGCCGACTGGGCCGGTGACATCGGCGGCGCGGGATGGGCGGAGGTTATGTTCTGGACCGAAGCCGCGGTCGGGGGTGAAGGCAACCGCGCTGACACCGGCAACGCGGCGGACGTGGCCTTCAAGAAGGATTCGTGGGGGATGAATCCGCCCACGGCTTGGAGTTGGCAGCCCGCCAATCTGTCGCCTCACCCGTCGGGCAACAACGGCACCGTGGTGAGTCAGGGATATGTCGTCGTTGCGCTCAAGCTCGGGTCCGTTTCGGGGAATCCGGTCTGGACGTCCTTTGACAACATTTCCGTGACCTGCGTTCCCGAGCCCGGCAGCCTGCTTGCGCTCGGCTCCGGCCTCATCGGGCTTGCGGGAGTGGCGCGCCGCAGGAAATAGCGGCGGGCGCCACAACAACAGTCAGTGCATTCTCTCGTTTGGGCCGCCCTTTCGCGGGCGGCCCCTTCTTGTGCCGTCCCCATCGTGACAGGTGTCCCCATCTGTCGCCGCGGCGAACGGGCCGCCCTGCAAGGCCGCACCCTCTCAGACAGCAGGAACCACGCTCGCGCTACCTGCCGTGCGCGGGCGCGCCGCAGTCCCTGAGCAGCGCCGCATACGGAAGGCAAACCGAAGCCGCGTACAGCGAGTTGCGTCGGTAGCCCGTGGCCGAGTTCACGCACTCCCACGGCGCGCCCTCGGACTCGTGCTCTTGAATGTGCCGGACGAGATCTCCGAGCACCGCGCCCGCGGCATCCGCGTCAACGCGCTTGATGGCGTGAATGAACCACCCGGACGGCGTGCCCCAGAAGGCGCCGTTTTGATAGGTGCCGGGAGGGGGAATGCTGTCCTCCCAGTTCTGCCCGGCGGGCAGGTGACGGATCTGGCCGTCCTCAACCGTGCCGCCAGCCCTGTAGAGAGCAAGAAGCCTGCGGGCGAGCGCAAGAGTCTGCTTCTCCGGCAGCACGTCGAGCCAGACGGCGTAGGCGGCAATCCAGACGTCTTCCTTCGCCCCCAGACCGGTGGTCGAGAGCAGCATCGCCTGGTCCGGCTCGGTCTCCCGGTAGAACGTGGGCGCGATGGCGGCCTGAATGCGATGCGCCTCGGCGGCATATTGCTCCGCAAGCGCGGACTTGCCCGACATGCGGAACAGGTCCGACAGATCGAGCGCGGCCCGCCACCTGAGGAGCGACGGCATAAGGGCTTTGCCTGTCTTGTGGATTCCGTCGCAGAAGCCCCAGTCCACGCGTGTTCTGCCCTTCTCAGCGGAGCAGACGACAAGGCCGTGTTCGTCCACCTCCACCGAATCGAACGCGCGCTCGCAGATCAGCCAGAGCGGCACGCTTTGGGCGTAATTCGTCTTCATCGGGGCCGCGAGAAGCTCGGTGTTGCCGGTCAACCGCGCGTGCTCGCGAACCATCTGAATCAGATAGTACGCGTCATCGGCGGGCGGCAGGAATCCAAACGATCCGTCGCCCTGGTCGGGGCCGTCGTATGCGCCCGGGAACCAGCACACGCTGCCGGTCAGCGTGATGTGGTCGGGGATGGAATACGGCGGCGCGTAGAGCCCGTTTGCGCGGGTGTCGCCCTGTGGCCCGGCCTGCACCGATGCCGTCAGCCGTATCCAGCCCTCGATCTCGTCCGGCTCGATGAGGCCCGCGCCGAGCATCATCGCCGAGTCGCGCACCCAGAACGCCGGGTACCCCGCGTTTCCTCCCGGCATGCGCAGTGTCCATGGCGTCGTGTTCGTATGCCCCGGCACCGTTCCACCGGGCAGAATCCGGGAGCTTTCGGCGACGCTTCTCGCGTATCCCCTCAGCGCGCCGAGATCGCGCCGGAAGCTGTCCGGCGAGGACTCCGCGGGCGCGGCGAGAAACAGAACGAGCATCAAACCTGCCAATCCAAACGTTAACACGTGGCGCATCCCTTCTACCGTCACACTGTTATGGCCCTGATGGAGCGTGAGTTCGCTCAGGCCCGAACCTTCGTCGAGTCCAACACCACAGGAATGGGACGACTCAAGCCAGGCGCCTCGCCCATGCCAGGAAGCGCGCACAAGCACTCCCCCAACAACGCACGCCGCGCTCCTCGCTCCACCTGAACCGACTGCTCCACCACCTTCTCCGCCCAACGCGCGGGATGGTTCTGAGGAAGATCCATCGCCGGGTCGTACTCTGTGATCTGTGGTCCCGGCTCAGGGCAGTGTCGCAGCATTGTGTCCTCCCATACTCAGGAATTCGACAAACCCGGTCCATTCACCTGTACCCGGAGAAGAATACTCTGGCAGACCCTGCAAGGGCAACGCGATCTGGTCCGGGAGTACTGTGCGGGCCGGGCGCTGGAGGCCGGCAGAAAGCCTTCTTGTTTGACGCGCCTTCCGGCCGATGGTATACTTCGCCTGACGCTGCACAATCCGCCCCGGAAGGAGTCCGGGCGGCCTGCGTCGTGTCCATCCCCGGGGGCTAACAATGGTCAAATACAGCCAACTCCGTAAGCTTGCGGCGCTTGCCGCGCTGATCCCGCTTCTTTTGTCACTGCCGCCTGCCCGAGCCTTCGATGAGCCTACTGCTGAGGGTCCCGCTTCGCCGCTCTTCGTGAACGGGTCCGAGCGTGCGAAGACTCCGGTGCAGCCCGCGGCCGGAGGCACGGAGCAGACCACGTCGGCGCAGGAGCCGTCTGAGAAGACCGGCACAACGGAAGAGACGCCCGTTGACGCCGCCGAAGCCGCTCAGCCGGAAGCCGGCGGGGGCATAAAGCCGTTTGGCTACGATTTCTTCGACCGCTCCACGAAAGGCTTCGAGCCCATCCCCGAAAACCCCGCGCCGGCCGAGTATCCGCTCGGATCGGGCGATAAGCTCCGGGTTGTCTTCACGAGTCCCGCCGGCGACGAGACCGACCTGGAACTGCAGGTGGACCAGTCGGGCCGGGTGCGGATTCCGAACGTGGGGTTCGTGAGGGTGTCCGGAATGCCGATCGCCTCCGCTGAGCGCGCCATCGCCAGAGCCGCCGCCGCGAAGTTCCCCTCGCTGAAGGCGCAGGCGAGCGTTATGTCCATCCGACCCATTCAGGTGTTTCTCGTCGGCGAGGTCAACAAGCCCGGCGCGTATGTTCTGCCGGGGCTCTCAACGCTGCTCAATGCGCTGTATGCCGCGGGCGGTCCGAACATGACCGGGTCGCTGCGCACCATCACCGTGGAGCGCAACAAGAAGAAGATTGCGGAAGTTGATCTGTACGACCTTCTGCTGTATGGCAAGCGCGAGCGGGACATCACGCTCAACAGCGGCGACTCGATATTCATTCCGGCGGCCGGGCCGACGGTGACGATCCGGGGCGAGGTGCGGCGCCCGGCCATCTACGAGCTGCTCGGGGCGGCGGACGTGCGCAAGGCCATCGCCATGGCGGGCGGAGTCACGGGCAGGGCATCGCTCAATACCGTGCGCGTCGAGCGCGTCGTGGGGGCTTCGCGGAAGTTCCTCGTGGACCTCGCGCTCGCGTCTCCAAACGCCTCGGACTGGAGCTTCGTGCTGCAGAACGGGGACGACATCAAGGTGCGGCCGGTGACGGACGACGCCGTGAACCGCGTTCAGATCGAAGGACCCGTGCAGAGGCCGGGAGACTACGAACTGTCCGAGAACCTCACCGTATCCGGGCTGGTTAAGAGGGCTGAAGGGTTGGCGGGCGCGGAGCGGGTCTATCTGGACCGCGCGACGATTCACCGCAGTCGGCCGGACGGCGGGACCGATCTGCTCAGCGTCAACCTGGGGCAGGCGATGAGCGGAGAGAACGGACAGGACGTGCCGCTTAAGGCCAGAGACCGGGTTGTCATCTACACGCTGGACGAAGCGGCGTTTCTGACGCGCACGGTGAACATTTCCGGCGAAGTGAGCCGCCCCGGCATGTATGACCGCAAAGACGGAATGCGCCTGCGCGACCTTATTGTCGCGGCGGGCGGCGCGCGGCCCGAAGCGTACGCCAGCATCGAGATCGCGCGCATGCAGGAGGATGGCACAAGCACACAGGTTCTGACCGCAAACCTCGACAGGGCCATGGCCGGCGACGAGAAGGACAACCTGCTGCTTGCCGATCGGGACCAGGTGTCGGTGCGCAACGTCCGCGACGCGCGGCGCACGGCTGATGTCGTTGAGATCAAGGGCGAGGTGAAGTACCCCGGGTTCTATCCTCTTCTGAGCAAGGATGAGCGGCTGTCGAGCGTCATCGCGCGCGCGGGCGGGCTCACCGAAGCGGCGTTTGCGGAAGGGACCATATTCAATCGCCAGACGCTGATCCTTCTTGCCGAGCCTCAGGTGCAGACAGCGGCTGAGATTCAGCGCGGGCTGAAAGAGCTTTCAGATCAGGTGCGCGAACTGGAGATGGCGAAGTACGGGGTTTCGGCAAAGAACCAGGCGGCTGCCCCGGCGGGCACGGGCATGGCGGCGGCTGCTTCCGCAATCGCGGGGGCGGCGGCTGCGGCGGGAAAAGAGACGGCGCCGCTTCCCGGTACGGCGTTCGAGAAGGTGCGCGCGGTGGAGGATGTCACGAAGACAAGTCGCCTGCCCGTGGACCTGAGCGCGGGCCTCAAGACGCCGGGCGGTGAGGAAGACGTGATTCTGCAGAACGGTGACACGGTCCAGATTCCCCGCAAGCCCGTGGTTGTGTCCGTGGCCGGAGCTGTCGTGAACCCGTCGGTGGTTGTCTATCGCCCCGGACTAGGCATCGAGGACTACGTGGACAAGGTGGGCGGGTATGCGCGCGATGCCGACAGAAAGAACACGGTTGTGGTGCGGGCGAACGGCTATGTCGCGCGTCAATCTGAGGCAAAGACCGTGAACCTCGGCGACATCATCATTGTCCCCGCTCGCGTCATGACTGCGTCGAAGAGCCGTTTTGAGGTAATATCAGACTTCGCGCGGGTTGTGGCCAATCTGGCTGTGGCCGTTGCGGTGACCCGCGACTAGAATAGACGCCTGACTTTGGAGTCCCGGACGCTTCGGTCCGGGCTATCACACACTGCCCGCGCACGCGGCCGCCCCCATCAGCACAGGAACGGCTTCGTGTTGCCGGTGTTGAGGCTAGGTATGCAGATCCGGCTGACGAAATCCGCTGTTGAGAAGATTAACGAAGAGCTCGAGGGGCTCGAGAAGAAAGAGCGCCCGCGCGTTGCCGAACGCATCAAGCAGGCGCGCTCGTACGGCGACCTGAGCGAGAATTACGAGTATCACGCCGCCAAAGAGGAGCAGGGGCTGCTCGAGGCCAGAATCCGGGAGCTTCGGGCGGTGCTCAGCCGCGCCACCGTTGTGACGGAGGCCGGCAACTCCCACGAGGTGGGTCTTGGCAGCCGGGTTACGGTTTACAACGGGGTCTGGGACGAGGAGATCGTCTACACCATCGTCACGATGCTCGATGCCGACCCGGTCAACGACCGCATCAGCGACCAGTCTCCGATCGGCGGAGCGCTGATGGGGAGGAAAGCCGGTGACGAGGTCGAGTTCCAGGCGCCTTCTGGCTCGCAGAAGCTGGAGATCCGCAAGGTCGAAGCCGGGGAGATCTAGCCCACCGTGCCGCGCCGGGTAGCGTTTGACGCGCCCGGGTGCATAATCCTATAATCCTGAGGCGCCGGCCCCCGCGGGGGCAGCCTTACCGGGCGCCCACACTAAAGTCAGGATTTCCATAGCATGAAGATAGCCATTGTCGGCGGCGGCGGACGCGTTGGCTCGAACGCGGCGCTCTGCCTGCAGTTTGGCGCTGTCGCGCGCGAGATCGCGCTCGTTGACATCGCTGAGGACCTCGCCGCCGGAGAGGCGCTCGACCTCCGGCACGGAAGCTCGCTGGCGGGGGCGCAGGTGTTCACATCCGGCAGCTACGGCGCCATCGAAGGCGCGGACGTGCTCATCATCACGGCGGGTCTGCGCCGCAAGCCCGACGAGAGCCGCCTCGACCTTATCAACCGCAATGTGGGGCTGTTCCGCGGCATCCTGGGCGAATGCTCCCGCGTGCCCCTGGCGGACGGTGCGGTGCTGATCGTCGTCTCGAACCCGGTGGACGTGCTGACGTACCTGGCCGTGAAGGAGTTCAACCTGCCGCCCGAGCGCATCATCGGCCTCGGAACCCTTCTGGACACGACGCGTTTCCGCTCGCTCGTTGCCGGGCATCTGGGCGTGGACCCCTTGGCGGTGAGCACGCTGATGCTGGGCGAGCACGGCGACAGCATGGTGCCGGTCTGGTCGTCGGCGACGGTGGGCGGAGTGCCCATCGCCAGCCACCCGCTGGGCTCGGAAGAAGATCTCGCCGCGGTCACCGAACTGACGCGAAAGAGCGGCGCCGAAGTGATTCGCCTCAAGGGAGGGGCGGGATACGCGGTCGGCTGGGCGATTCGCGAGCTTGCCTGCGCTGTTGCGCGTGACTCGCGCGCGGTTCTGCCCGTCTCGACGCTGATGAGCGGGAAGCTCGGGATCAGCGATGTCTGCTTCTCGCTTCCCACGGTTGTCGGGCGCGCGGGGGTTCTGGAGGTTATCGAGCCCGTGCTGAGCGCCGATGAGACGGCGAAACTGCAGGAGAGCGCCCGCGTGCTCAGGCAGACGATTGACCAGGTGCTTAACGCATGATTTCTGAAATGACCCCGAAGCAAGCCGCGATTGCGGCCTTCGAGCTGCGCGAACCGGCCGGCCTGGTTCCGCATTTCGAGCTGCAGTTCCAGCTTGCGCACGATCTGCTCGGAGAGCGTCACGTCAGCGACCAGGATCTGGACGCAGCTTCCGGCGCCGAGCGGGACAGGCTGATCCACGAAAACGCCGAGCTCTACGTCCGGGAAGCCGAGCGGCTGGACTACTGCATTGTGCCCATCAACATGGGGCCGGGCCGCGCGGACGCCTTTGTCGAGACCATCCGGCTGGTGCACGAGATGATCGGCGATGAGCGCCTCATTGCCGTGATGGCCGACCCGACGATGAGCATCCCGAACGGCGCGAACATGATGGACCTGGTCATCAGTCTTGCCGAGCGGCCGGACGAGATCAAGGCCGGGCTGCGGCAGGGCGTCCTCGCCGATCTGGAGCGCGTAAAGCCGCTCAGGGATGCCGGGGCGTCGGTCGCGCTCATGTGCGCGGACTACTGCTTCAACGACGGGCCGTTTCTTTCGCCCGCCATGTTTCGCGAGTTCGTGACGCCGTATCTCGCCGAGGCGATCGAGGGCTTGCGCGAGCAGGGGTTCTACGCGGTCAAGCACACGGACGGCGACATTATGCCGATCCTCGACCAGCTTGTTGAGTGCCGCCCGCACGCCATCCACTCGCTCGACCCCATGGCCGGCGTGGATCTGAAGCGCATCAAGCGTGAGATCGGCGGCAAGGTTGCGCTTTGCGGCAACGTGAACTGCGCCCTGATGCAGACGGGGCCCATCGAGGCGATTCGCGCCGACTCGGTGCGCGCCCTGCGCGACGGGATGCCGGGCGGAGGCTTCTTCTACTGCTCGAGCAACACGCCGTTCGTGGGAATGCCCATCGAAAACTACCTGGCCATCCTCGATGTCCGCGCGGAGTTCGGACGGTACCCGATTGAACCGGACAGGTGGGCGCGCGCCGAGTCGAAGTATCTGGAACAGGGAGATATGAGTTGGTAAAACAGGAAGAGCGGATGGAGGACGGCCGCAGGATTCTCTTCTACTCGTTCGACGACGAGGAGGGCGAAGCGGCGGACGGCGGCGACGCAGACGGCGAGGCCGGCGAATGAGCGAGCTTCGATGGCATCCCATCCTTGGCCAGTGGATCGTCACCGCGACCCATCGCATGAACCGCACGTTCCTGCCGCCCGAGGATTTCTGCCCGCTGTGCCCCACGCGCCCCGGGGGGTTTCCCACCGAGGTGCCGCGCGAAGACTACGACATTGTCGTCTTCGAGAACCGTTTCCCGTCGCTCGGGCGCGAACCGGACGCGCCGGCGGTCGAGGGCGAGGAGTTCTCTCCGGTGCGTCCGGCGCAGGGCGTGTGCGAGGTAGTGCTCTACTCTCCCGAGCACAACTCCACGCTTGCCCAAGCGCCGGTGCGGCAGATAGAGAAGCTGGTTCGCGTGTGGCAGGACAGGTTCCTGGAACTCGGCGCGCTCGATTTTGTCGAGTACGTGCACATCTTCGAGAACAAGGGCAAGGAGATCGGCGTCACCATAACGCATCCGCACGGGCAGATCTACGCGTACCCGTTCGTTCCTCCGCGCATGTGCACCCGCAGGGAGAGCTTCGACCACTGGCTGCGCGACAACGGCTCGTGCCTGCTGTGTGACATCCTTGCCCGCGAACTGGAGGAAGAGACGCGGCTCGTGGCCGCGAACGAGCAGTTCGTGGCGTTCGTACCGTTCTACGCGCGGTATCCTTACGAGGTGCACATCCTTCCGCGCGACCACGCCGTGCGCCTGGGCGAGTTTACGCGGGAGACCGCGGGTTCGCTTGCGGCGATACTCAAGACGGTGATGGTGAAATACGACGGGCTCTGGGGGTTCTCGATGCCCTACATCATGAACCTGCTCCCCGAGCCTTCGGACGGCCGGGGCGATCCGGGCTGGCACTTCCCCGACTACAACCAGATCCTCACGCGGGCCGATATCGCCCACTTCGTCGAGGACCTGGGTGTGAAGGAAGTCTGGCTGTGGATGTACCACAACGCGGGGCGCGAGCCGGTCGAGTCGAACATGTCGAGCCCGGTCACGGGCGACATCTCGAACAGCTCGCGGTTCGCCGATGACCTGCCGGTGCTCAGCAAGAACGACCTGATGCGCATGGT
>ERZ1026800.2273-NODE-2273-length-10725-cov-2.006888_pt1 | contig 10725 bp, 9 predicted proteins | sample MGYA00520873_ERZ1026800 | MGnify/ENA primary metagenome ERZ1026800 (study PRJEB33270, sample SAMEA104284475) | anaerobic digester metagenome | biome: Anaerobic digester microbiome; feature: mesophilic sludge digester; material: Anaerobic digester biomass | place...
TCCATGAGCAGCGGCCTAAATCCCGCCTCTTTGAGCGTGCCATGCACGGCAAGCATACGGGTCATATTCCGGGGAGGATCTCTATAAGCGAAATCCTTTAAACTGCCCCCGGATCGGATGGCCTGGGCCAGGCACTCAAATCGGTATAGGCGGTTGGATTTATGGGGGGAAAAGCCGTGATCCTGCACCGCCACGGCAATATCTGGGGGCAGATCGAGATCAAACAGGGCAAAAGCCTTCTTGAGGGCGGCTATATCGATGTCTCCCGTCTTTACCTTCAGGGCTTGAGAAGGGGGCTCATCGCAGATGACGACCCCTAAAGCAGCTGCTTTCTCCAGATCATCGTTGATGGTCGCCGCTGCCGTGGGAGTGGCAGATACCCCCAGCCCTGCTGCCAGATGCCATCTCACCGCCGCTGTGGAAGAGCCGCCGCCCATGGTCGGGCCGCATAGAAAGACATCTCTGCCCATCATCCTGGCTTGATTGATCCTGTTTCCCACCAGGACGGTCTGGCTGGGGAGGATCATCTTGGTCGAGCCCTCCAGGGGCACCTCCTGATCGTAGAGCAGAATGTCCTGGGTCCCTGCCCCTACATCGATGGCCAAAAGCGACATGGTTTGTATGTATGCCGCATTCATGGGAAAAATTTTATCCTCAGCGTTCTCACCGGTCTGGCATGATCATTGATGTGGTGGTCGCGAGCACCTCCCGCTATGCCCGCTTCGGATCAGCCAGAAGCCCGGAGGAGGCGGATGATCTCTCCGGCCAGCTGATCCTGGAGAGGATAAAGGCGGCGGGACATATCGCTCGCTATGCACTTCTCCCCGACGGCCTTGGCCTGAGGCAGGCAGCGGAGAAGAGCGACGCCGATGCTCTTATTATCTGCGGGGGAACCGGGCTCACCAAGTCCGACCTCACCCTGGAGGCCATGGAACCTCTATTTGAGAAGAGCCTTCCCGGATTTGGAGAGATCTTTCGATATAGAAGCCTGGAAGAGGTGGGATACCGGGCCATGCTGACAAGGGCGGCAGCAGGGGTTTACCATGGCCGGCCCATATTCTGCATCCCCGGCTCTCCGGGAGCGGCACGACTGGGCATGGATCTTATCCTGCCGGAATTAGGGCATATCATTGGGCATATAAGGGAATAATATGAAAAAATAATATTGATTACATTAAATCTTCTTCGGGCGCAGTAGCCTTTTATATGATTAGCACTCTGGTAAGGATATAAAGCTATCAGGGGGAAGATTGGCCAATGGAGACGGAAATTCCAGTGCGAGATATAATGACCCGACCGGTTATCACGGTCGGTGCCGACTTGGACATATTAAGCGCTGCCAAGAAGATGGGCTCGGCCAATGTGGGCAGCCTGATCATAACTGCCGAAGGCAAAACCACAGGCATTTTAACCGAAAGGGACCTGGTCAAGAAGATCCTGGCAGAGGGAAAAGATCCCCGTGCTGTCAAGGTTATTGATATCATGAGCTCTCCGGTTGTCTCCATTGAACCCGAAGCCAGCCTACGCGAAGCTGCAGCCCTGATGCTTCGCTCCGGAGTAAAACGGCTGCCGGTTATAGCCAACGGAAGGCTGGTGGGGATAATCACAGATACCGATCTGGCCTCGGGCTCCTCTGTGGGCATGAACGATATTTTAAGTGACCTATTGGAGATGCACCGGGAGAGCGTTCACTTTGAGCCATCCCAGGCAATGCCGCGTGGAATCTGCGAGGTTTGCGGCCAGCTCTCCGATACCCTAGAGAGCGTCAACGGGGAATTGCTCTGCTGGAGCTGCAGGGATGGAAATAGATAGAACATAATCGCTGGACAGCGGAGGAATCGCATTTGTTAGTCGAAGACATTATGTCCAGAGATCCTCTCTACGTCGAGGATTCCACATACCTCACAAAAGCGCGTCAGATTATTAGAGACAATCATGTACGCGGATTGCCGGTTCTGAGCAACAAGGGCACAGTCCTGGGAATTGTCACCAATCAGGATATGCTGAGAGTGACCTCGACCAGGTCAAATGTGACAGTGTCCGGTTATGTGGTCTCGGTTCCCACTGTGTCTGGAAAGACTCCTGTTCTTGATGCCGCCAGGCTCATGCTCAGGGAAAAGAAGGGGCTTCTTCCGGTCATCGAGTCCGAGGAAAAACCGGTGCTGAAGGGTGTGGTAAGCCTCCTAGACATCTTTATGAACATCGATTTGGAGAGAATTCCTGAGAAACAGGTATCGGAGATCATGACCACCAAGGTTGTAACCACTCGCCCCGACGATCACATAACCAGGATCTGGGATCTCATGATCGAGAAGGACTTCACCGGCCTTCCCGTGGTCACGGAGGACAGGACAATAGGGATGATCACCAGATTTGATATGCTGAAAGGCACAGCCAGGATAGGTAAAGAGAGTGAGAGAAGGCCTTCGGACTCGATGCAGATGACAGTCGAAAAAATTATGAGCACGCCACTATACAGCGTAAAGCCTGAGGATAACGTGCGCTCGGTCATAGAGCTTATGCTCAAGCATGGCGTGGGCAGGATGTCCGTGGTGGACGATGGAATGCTGGTGGGAATTGTGGACAGAAATGATCTGATAAAATGCTACCTTGGTGAGTGAAGATGAGCAAAGGACCAATGACGGGAAAGGATGTAACCAGGATTCCCCAAAAGAGCGATCGAATGCCTGTTGCCCCAGGATCGGGAGAAAGAGCGCCCCTTCAGTTCGACTCCAGAAATGCCAAGAGGGCCAGCAATGTGGTGGGAGTGGCATCGCCGGATGTGGTCACAGTGCCGCCTACCACCACCATCATGGGGGCCATAAAGACCATGATATTCTACGGCTTCTCCCGGCTGCCCATAGCCGATCCCGGCACCAAGAGGATGATAGGATTTGTCACCTCGGTAGATGTAGTTGATTTCCTGGGTGGAGGGCTGCGGCACAATCTCCTGGCCGAGAAGTATGGAGGAAACATCTACACCGCCATCAACGCCGACATCAGAGACATCATGAGCACCAATCTCACCTATGCCGACGACAAGGCCTCTTTAAATGACGTACTGAAGCTGATGTACGAGAGAAATGTGGGAGGCCTGCCCATATTGGACGATGATCTCCGGATCAAGGCCATAATCACCGAAGAGGATTTCGTGCGATTCTGCCGAGGCCTGGATACGGGGCTGGATGTGGAGTCTTTCATGAGCCCCAATGTGGTGACCGCTCCTGCTCAGACCACCATCGAGAAGATGACCAGGATGATCATCCAGAAGGGATTCAGGCGCATGCCTGTGGTCCAGGAGGGAGTGCTTATGGGCATGGTCACAGCATCGGATATCATGAAGTATCTGGGCGGAGGTGAGGCCTTCCAGAAGGTTATCACCGGCGATGTCACCGAAGTCATGAAGCAGCCTATAAAAAGCCTTATAAAGAGAAGCCTTCTGGCCACAGAGAGGAAGGCTGACCTGGGCCAAGCAGCCAGGAAGATGATGGATAACGACATCGGATCTCTGCCGGTCATGGACCGGGGGTCTTTGGCCGGCATTCTGACCGAGAGAGACTACGTAAGAGCTTTGGCCGAGAACAGAGGAATTCTACCATGATCATAAAAAAAGTCAAAGACTACATGAACGCTCCCATATACGTCATCGAGCGAAATGAGCCCATACAGAGAGCCAGGAATCTGATGTTCAAGTACGGCATCGGCAGGCTGCCGGTGATGGACGAGGGACGGCTGGTGGGCATTGTCACCAAATACGATATCACTAACCGGCTCAACCAGGCCGCACCGGAGTGGCGCCGGAGACCCATAGACAAGGTTCCCATCCAGGTGGTTATGACCGAGAAGCCCATCACCATATTCCCCGATGCCACCATGCCCCAGGCGGCAGAGCTTCTCATTGAAAACAACATATCCGGGCTTCCGGTGGAGCGCGATGGCCAGATCGCGGGAATGATCACCTCCCGGGATATGATGAGATACTTCTCCGAGCAGGACATCAAGGCCACTGTAGGCGACCTCATGACCAGGAATATCCTGGGGGTTCACCGCCACCATACCATAGGCCATGTCCTGGAGGAGATGAATGTGCAGGGACAGAGCAGGGCTCTGGTATACGAGGACAATAACACACCTGTGGGCATTGTGACTCGCTCCGGCCTCACCTTTTCCGAAATCATGGGGCCCAAGGACGAGATGGAGACCAAGAACATCAAGATGACCAGAAAAGAAAGCACCGCGGGCAGAAAGCAGTACCGCTATATCAAGCAGATGCCTTTTGTGGCCGAGGACATCATGACGGCACCCATTTTCACCATTGGTGCGGAGGAGAAGGCGGTGGTCGCCAGCCATATGCTTGTCGAGAAAAGCATCATAGGAATGCCGGTGGTGGACAAAGATGAGGTAGTGGGCTATTTCTCTGCCGATGAGATCATCGCTGAGATTGGGAGGTGGAAGTAATGCAGGTAAAAGAGATCATGAGCGAGCCGGTGAAAATAGACAAATCGGAGCGGCTGGGCCATGCCCTGGATCAGATGGAGAAGAACGATCTCCGAAGGCTTCTGGTCACCAATAAGGATAAGCTGGGCGGGGTGATCACCACCAGGCAGATCGCCAGGGTTTTAGGCGCTCGAAAGTCCCTGGGAATGCCCGCCTCATCTCTGCATGTGGCCTCCGCCACCATGGACTCGCTGATCAAGGTGCTTCCCGATATGCAGGTTGATGATGCCCTGGCTCTGATGCAGAAGACTGGAGTCCTGGTGGTCATGGATGGAGAGAAGGTCATGGGATGGGTCCGGCCCAGGGAGGTGCTGACGGCGGTCAAGGTGAGCGGCACAGCCGCCGATGCCATGAGGGTCCCCCTAACCGTCAACCCCAACGACCGGCTGGTCCATGCCCGGCGCATGATGCTGGACCGGGATGTAGGACGTCTTCCGGTGGTGGAAAGCGGTCGTCTGGTGGGAATAATATCCGAGAGGGATATTGCCAGGTCACTGCGGGCCTTCCGGGATCTCAATGACACCGCCAGCAAGCAGTATGCCAGAATCTACAACATACTGGTCTCCGACGTCATGACCCATGATGTTCAGTATGTCTACGTGGACACTCCCCTGGAAGAGGTCAAGAAGATCATCCTGGAGGAGGACCGGGGAGGACTGCCGGTCTTAAACCGCAGGGAAGAGGTGGTGGGCATGATCACCCGGCGGTCCATACTGGATTATCTGGCGAGGACCAGATGAATCTGGCCCGAGTGGCACAGATACTGGGAATGACAGAGAGCAGGCTGCAAGGCCTGCAAGAGACCATAATTCGAGAGTCTGCCTGGCCCGAGCCCCGACTGATCCGCTTTGAGAAGGAGGCATCGGGGGTCGAGGCAGGCACAGTTGTTTTTGAAAACGGCGATATTGTCTTCGGCTATCCCAAGATCCGCCGGCCCCTGTTTTTGGCCCCGGCCATAGAGCGCCACTTCTCCAGGGCGGTGGCTGTGGAGGAGAAGATGAACGGCCACAATGTGCGGGTCCTGTCCGTAAGCGGCGAGACCGTGGCCTTGACCAGAGGCGGATTCATATGCCCCTACTCCACCGAGGTGGCCCGGCGGCTGGTTCCTGAGGAGATTTTCGAGAAGAATCCCAACCTGGTTTTATGCGGGGAGATGGTGGGGCCGGAGAATCCCTATGTGGCCAAGGAGATCTATCCCACCGACAGCATAGACTTCTATCTCTTCGATGTGGCGGAGAAGAACCGCAAGGGGACAGCGGGCGTGCATAAGACTCATGAGCTGGCGGAGCTGTTCGGACTCAAAGCCACCGCTTTTCTGGGCCAGTTTCAGAAGGATATAGCGGCGGAGAAGATCCGGCAGATTGTGCTCCGCCTGGGCCGGCAGGGCCGGGAGGGAGTGGTGCTAAAGGACCCGGAAAACCTGGTCTCCCCCATCAAGTACACCAGCTCGGTCACAAATTGCAGCGACATTGCCATAGGCTTTCGATACTACAATGATTATGCCACGGACTTCTTTCTCTCTCGGGTGGTGCGGGAGGGCTTTCAGTCCGTGGAGTGGAATGAGTCGGAGGAGGAGAGGCGGGAGGGGGCACAGCGAATAGGAGAGAGCATTCTTTTTTCCATGATTGAGACCATAGAAAAGAAGCGCGCCGGGGACAATATTGTGCAGAGGGTCACAATTCACGTCCGGAACCTTCAGACGGCCAGGGACTTCGAGTATCACCTGCGCCGGAGCGGAATTCGGGCTTTATTCGATCCGCCCATGCCGGACGACGAGGGCTATCAGATCGGAATCACTAAGCTGGTCATGAGCACAAACGATAAGACCCAGGCGCTCTTAGACGGTGAGATGTGGTAGAAGGCCGAGGATTATGAGTGAGATTGCAGACATAGAGATGCAGGGGCATCTCATCGACTCCCAGATGATGACCCGGGTCCTGGACAAGATCATGGACATGGGCGGGGAGTTCGAGATCAAGAACTTTCAGATAGGCCAGAAGAAGAACGACACCAGCTATGTCCAGATCACAGTTACCGGCGAGGATGCCGGCCATCTGGACCGGATACTCCTGGAGCTGCATGCGCTTGGGGCCAGGCTGGTGGAGATGGAGGATGTCAGGACCGGCGTCTCGCCGGGGGACATGGTCGTGCCCCGGGGATTCTACTCCACCACCAACCATCCCACCTACGTTCGCTACCAGGGCTCTTGGGTGGAGGTGGAGCATAACCACATGGACTGCCTGATTGTCCTGGAAGACGGCAGGGCCCGCTGCACCCCCATCGGCCACATCAAGAAGGGGGACCGGGTGGTCATCGGCACCGCGGGAGTTAAAGTCGTTCCCCCGGAGCGGCCCCGGGAGAAGACATTCTTCGGATTCATGTCCAATGAGGTCAGCTCGGAGAGGCCCAGCGGGGAGCTGGTGCGCCAGCTTGCGTCTGAGATAGTGCGGACCAAGACCGCAGGGGGCAAGATCGCCCTGGTCTGCGGCCCGGCGTTGGTACACACAGGCGCTGCTCCGGCGCTAGCAAGGCTGATTCGGGAGGGCTATGTGGACGTTCTTTTGGCCGGAAATGCCGTGGCGGTGCATGACATCGAGCGGCAGCTCTTCGGCACCAGCTTGGGGATGAACTGCCAGGGCAATGCCATCTCCGGCGGCCACAGAAACCACCTCTATGCCATAAGCGAGATCATGGCCAGCGGCTCGATTAAAAACGCCATAGCGGAGGGCAAGCTCAAGGGCGGCATAATGTATGAGGCTACAGAGAAGGGTATCGACTACATCCTGGCCGGCTCCATTCGCGATGACGGCCCCCTGCCTGAGGTGATCACCGATACCGTCCGGGCCAAGGACGCCATGGACAGGGCTCTTAAGGGCGTGGACATGGCCATAATGCTGGGCACCATGCTGCACTCCATAGCCGTGGGGAACCTTTTGCCCTCCTATGTCAAGACCATATGCGTGGACATCAATCCCTCCACAGTGACCAAGCTCATGGACCGGGGATCGGCCCAGGCCATCGGCCTGGTTACAGATATAGGCATATTCTTGCCCCGGCTGGCGGAGGAGATTGAGAAGCTGGAGAGCGGAGCAGAGGAGAAGGAGATTCCCTGCTAGGAATGGGAAAACTTAAATTGGCAGGGGATGCATCCCCTCTCCTGCATCAGCGGGCCGCCGTGGCTTAGCCCGGTTAAAGCGGCTGATTCGTAATCAGCAGTTCATGGGTTCGAATCCCATCGGCGGCTTTTGATTAAATTTTGGCTTGTGGTTGACTAATAGAGTATAAACTAGGAGATTGAAATAATGCCTATAGATCCACTTACTCTTGCTGCAATGAGTGGTTTGGTAAGCGGTTTAGTCGGGGGCTGCGTAAATCCCTTTGTTTCTCGTACCATGAAATATGGCGCACGTTGGTTGTCTGATCGATTTAGCGGTCATCCTAGGGAGGCAATTGAAGCTGCCCAACGTAATGCAGTCAATTTCTATGGACAAGTCAATATATGCCTAGACGGTTTGCAGCATATTGAAGGCTTTGAAGAGAAAAAAGATCAAGCATTATCTGATCCAGATTATACGAGTCTCTTCCAGGAAGCAGTGTTAGGTGCCGCACGCGTTAATTCAGAGCAAAAGCATCGACTTTTGGCACGCCTGGTTACAGATAGATTGACTGCGGAGCCTGATTCCTTGCGCAACTTGGCTGCTCATATGGCATGCAATGCTGTTCCTCAACTCTCCAACACGCATCTCAAGTTGTTGGGGGCGCTATACGTCATCCACCATCATTTACCACCTCTAGAGTTGTTGAGACTGCCCCATGATGAGCGTATTGACGTTGGCACAAGATGGTTTCTAAATGAAATGGCCCCATATATTCCAATCGGAGAGATCACGGATTTGGATCTTGCACATTTAATCGCCGTTTCATGTATCACTTATGTACCGCAACCGACTGAGACGAATCCATTTTTAATTGGTGTTGATGAGCCGAATTGTTGGAAGCTATCAATTGTTGTGCATAATAAATTCGCACCTCATGTGGAATTGTATCACTTTCCAATGACTGCGAAGCTGCCTCAAATAGAGCAAAATGAAATTGGGGTATATCTTTTAAATGCTTGGGAAAATACCGATATGAGAAAAGCATCCCTTACACCTGCAGGTTCACTTATTGGCCTATATGTTCGAGATAGCTATAGCATAGAAACATGTGGCAAGTAAAACTATTTGTATTATTTTTCTGGGATTGGACCTTGTGGTTTGCTGAGATGGGAGCATTGTTAACTGCAATCCGACAGCCCAATCCCCACCCGCATCCACATTACTTAGGCCATCCTTACGGTATTAGATTCCAAGCAGCTTCTACGATTCCTGCCGGTATAAAAATACCCATAACCGCATACCAGTTGTTCCCCCACGAGCGCCATTTCATGCTGCATTCCGTAGAGAAGATTTTAAGGAAGGAGGCGCCTGCTTATTTAGCTATAGCTACTCAGAGCTGTACAAGGGGTGGCGTATATGAGTTGATAGATTTGGCTAGGAGGATAAACCCTGGTATTAATATCATCCTAGGAGGGCCCTTTGCTACTTGTAAATACGATTTTCTGCTTAAGAACTTCAATGTTGATTATGTCGTGGTTGGTGATGGCGAGGAAACGATGGTTGAGCTTATAAATAATTTAAAAGAAGGGGTAGGGCCATTAGGAATCAAAGGTATTGCTTTTATGCGTAAGGGGAAGGTTTATTTCTCCGGGGAAAGAAAGAAGATTCTAAACTTAGATTTATTACCGTATCCGGCATTTCATTTATTCAAGGGGTTTGAGAAAAAGATTAATTCTGGCCGTAGCATAAATTTTACGTCCAACTTTATATTGGGGCGTAGATGTACAACCCTAAAGAATGCCCTTTTGATGCTTTCTTCGCGGGGGTGTATCTATAGTTGTAATTTTTGCCCTATGAGTAAAATAGATAAATACAAAGTTCGTTTTCATAGCCCTAAGTATTTTGTTGATATGGTTGCTTATTTTTACCACAGGTATGGAATAAGGGATTTTGTCTTTGGGGATAATTTTTTTACACTTTCCAAGAAAAGGGTAATGGAGATATGTAGGTTAATCCTTAAGAAGAGGCTAAAGATTAAATGGAGTTGTATGACTCGTTCAGACAGCGTGGATAAAGAAATGCTTAAGGCTATGTCGGCTGCAGGATGTTTTGAGATATCTTATGGCGTAGAAAGCGGCTCTGAAGAGATCCAGAATAGAATTGGTAAAAGGCTTGATTTACTTAAGACAAGGGAGGCGTTTGAGCAGACCAGAAAAGCAGGCATTAGAAGCATACTTATGCTGATGGTGGGTAATACCGGAGAAAGTGAATCTACGATAAGGCAAACTTTTTGCTATGTTAAGGGGCTTAACCCGGATAGCGTACTGGTTAAACGGGTGAAAGTTTATCCTGGCACGCTAATCCATGATTTATATGAAAAGCAGGGCTTGTTAAGGAAGAGTTACTATAAGGAATCAGAGTTTACTCCCCCCTCTTTTACTTGCGAACATTCTGAAGAAGAGTTGGATAGACTAAGTAGTATGTTGGGGGAAAGGCGGATTTTTATACAGGTTAATAATACCTGTAATAATAATTGTTATCCCTGCAGGTTAACCGGTAAGGCTTATAACAAACAAATTAAATTAACTAAGGAGAGCATTGTTTTGGCATCTTCGCGCTGTGAGGATATAGTTCTCTACGGAGGTGAGGTATTTTTAAGGAAGGATATATTTAAAATCCTGGAATTTGCTGAAAAAATACAAATACGCCATCTTAGCATATACGGAAATGGCAGGATATTCTTTTATTCTGGTTTTGCGGATAGAATAAAGAAATATCAATGTTTGGATTCATTTATTATTCCTTTCTTCGGTTTAACGCAGATGCATGATAATGAGGTAAGGGTAAAAGGCGCATTTGACCAAACCATGCAGGGAATCAAAAATCTTACCACAGCTTCCCGCTCTTTTAAGGTTAAGGCGGCTATATATATTACAGAATTAAACTGCGCTATGTTAGATAAGCTTATTAAGCGTCTTATAGAAAACAGAATCAAGAGTTTTCATTTTATTTTTTTGCGTGATTCTATAGGGCTGATTTCAATTCCTATTAATCGGCTTCCGCCTATAACTGATGCTGCAGAGAGCCTTAAGAGAGCGGCTAAATATCTCCAAGGCGAAGGATGTGAATT
>ERZ1026800.2275-NODE-2275-length-10719-cov-5.457043_pt1 | contig 10719 bp, 14 predicted proteins | sample MGYA00520873_ERZ1026800 | MGnify/ENA primary metagenome ERZ1026800 (study PRJEB33270, sample SAMEA104284475) | anaerobic digester metagenome | biome: Anaerobic digester microbiome; feature: mesophilic sludge digester; material: Anaerobic digester biomass...
CCGGTATTGTTGGCGAGCGATCGCGCCCATGCCGCGGCGAGGAATTCGTCCTTTTCCGGTAGCATGTTCGCCGTGGTGAAGTAGGCGCTCGCGCTGGTCATGTCCTGGCTCATGGGGCGTAGCTCCCAAAGCGGAGGGCGACGCCGCAATACGTCGGCATCGGCCTGTCGCCCGAAGTTCTGCCGCGGTGCATTATCGCGTACCAGCCCGCGGTACCTGCGCTCCAGCCGCAGAGCGAACCCGTCGCAGTACCATCGCCGCCCTGCTCTGCGATCTTGGTGCCGTCGAAGAAGACATAGCCCGTACCGTTATCAGGAGTAGTATCATTCGCTGTGACGCATGCGTAGATAGAATACACCCCCGCAGCGAGATATACATGGCCGTAGATGTCGACGGTACCCGACGATTCGGGCATGAAGACGACAGTCGTGCCCGAGCAGAAGACATTTCGCGGCTGATAGTAGAGCCAGCCGGTGTTCTGCGCGACCTGCCCCCCCCATGCCGACCCGGTATCGTCCGTGATCGGATCGCCGGAGGCGAGCAGGAGCGCGGCCGTGCCGAACGTCGCAGTCGTAACATCCATGTCAGTAGCCATCAGTACCAAACCTTTCCGGAGCCCTCCCAGTAATCCGCCGGGGTGCCATCCCATACCGCATAGTTCCCGCCGGGAAGCGCGACAAACTCCATTGCGGTCAGATCATCGGCCCATGAGTATGTGCGGGAGTAGCATATCATGTATGTCTTCTTCGTGCCGGCGAGGACTGCGCCGAGCTGCGCCGGGAGGTTGTGGATGGCGTAGACATTGCCCGGCTGGTAGTCAGCCCAACTCGAGCCCGCCAGCCGCAGGGTCAGCGAGGGCCGCGGCAGGTAGGCGTTGCGGTACAGCCGCCCGGCCATGCTCTGCGCCTCGATCCCGCTGCCAAGCCACTTGAGTTCGTACTTCTTGACCTCGCCCCATGCCTGGGTGCCGCCGACGCTGACATGCTCCGTAAAAGACCCGGCCTCGACGTTGTAGCTGCAATCGACCTCGACGCGGGAGTATGCCGGCTCATACGTCATCTGCCAGTCGGAGTCGAATGCCGCGTTGAAGTCTACCGTGCCCGCCACGGAGAACCGGGGAATGAGGCAGAATGCCCGGAACTGCCCCGTTGGATCGACGGAGTAGAAGCCATTCACGGCCTTCATGATCCCGGATAGGGCCGTAGTCAGCTTCTCGCCGCCGTAGAGGCGGTCGTTCGGGGCGATGCTGGAAAACGATTGTTGCTTGTGGTAGACGAGACTGTTATCTATCGGCCATGTCAGGCCTAACGAATTGACGAGCGTCGAAACCATCACAGAGGGATTCCGCCTGTCGACATAAGACGGCCAGGGCAGCGTCGCCCACACGGGGGCTCCGACAGTCAGCCACGGGGGGAAGTCGCCATCGACAACGATTGTTCCCGTGCCCCCGTAGGTGAACTCCCCCGCGGGCGTGATGCTTGAGCCGATCTTCACCGACGGCGTGAGCGTGCCCGTCGTGCCCCACAGTGCGCAGCCATTCTCGATCTCCCAGTAGTGGCCGTCGTGGTTCCCGATGCGCACCGTGCCCGTGTCGGCGTCGGCGTATGTGACCGTCCCGACGAGTTCCTGTTCGCACGGCGCGGAGATAGTCCCATTCATCCGGGCGACGGTTTGCGCCGCGCGGGCGATCGTCGACTGGAGCGTAAGCCGGACCTGCGAACGGCCGTAGTCGAACGACACCCCGTCAGGCTCAAGGTAGCCGGTGAAGAGATCCACCCAGGAGCCGATTGCGGTGCCCGTGCCAATGCCCGACCAGTACTGCCGAAGATTCCACAGCCCCTCGAATGGTAGCTGTCCGGTGCCCGCGAAACTCCCCCATTGGCCGGTAGAATCATCGAGCGTGATCCCGACAGTAGATGCCCATCCGGTAGTATCCGAGGGCCCGTATGCGCGGTCCTGCACGTCGCCGGGATAGCCCAGCACATCCCCGCCCCACTCGTAGGTGCCGGAGCCGTTCGCCCACGTTCCGATGAACCGCAGGATCGTAGGGGCGTTGTCGTTGTACTCCCACGTCGAAGTAAGGACTGCTACTGTGCCGTCTGTCTGCCGAAAGCCGATCGCGGGGAGGATGCTTGTCCCGGGCGCGTAGGCTGTTCCGATACCCGCAGAAATGGTCAGGGTTTCAGTGCCGCATGTCCACGTCCCTATCAGCGTGCCAGACTGATAGAATCCCGTCATGGTGCCAGTGATGCCCGAACCCCTGACGGTCATCGGGGCAGAGGCGACCGAGGACCATGCCGTAGTAGTGCGCTTCACGAGCCGGAAGGATCCTAGCGCGCCAGACTGGTTGTAAGATTCCCACCAGTAGCTGGTGCCATCCGACATACCGGAAGCGCGCGAAATAAAGCGCACAGGTGAAAGTGACCGATATTGTAGAATGTGTGTCTGTGAACCAGTCCAGTCGATGACTTGCGTCATGGAGTTTGCGGCAGTACCACTGGAGTCTGGCGAGAGCAACGCCCCCGAATCGACTGCCCATCTTCTCACTGTCCCGAAATTATCGCCAGCATACTGCACCCATGCGCCATTGCCAGCCGTCCCGAGCGTTGAGCCCCAATCTTCCATGAATATGGCCATCGCTAGATCTCCGTGAAGGTTGCGGCGATCTGGTAGATGTAGTAGCCCGTGGTCGCACAGGACAGCGAGCCGGGCACGGGGCGGCAGTCGTATGTACCGTCCTCGTAAGCGATGTTCACCGTGCCGTTGCTGGTGATCATGTTCTTGATGTAGACCTGCGGCGCGATCGTCCCCGCATCATCCCAGCGCAGCCCGATCGTTGCCTTCGTCCACCGGTACGACTCCCGCGCGGTGCCGCTGAAATTGCGCTGAATCTGCGCCTCGGTGTCCGTCCGCAGGTCGATCGGATAGGACGGCGCGGTGTTCGCGTCAGTCGTCCAGGTCGATCCATTCCACTGGAATCTCACCACACCCTCCCATCAGAAGAAGAAGCCCATGCCCCCCATTGCCCTCGCCCGGATTTTGAGACAATACAAGTGCCCGTCGTCATGGTCCATGACCCGGTCCCGAAGATTCCCAGGGGCACAAGCTGCGTCCACGATCCAACGCCGAACGTCCCGAGCGCACTGCCCCAATCCTCGACGTGGAGGAGATTATCGCCCACGTCTAGACCTCGGCAAACTGCGCGGAGATGTCATAGACGTAGTACCCGGTTTCGGAGCATCGCAGGGAACCCGGGACGGGATAGCAGGTGTACGTCCCGCCGTGGTAGGCAAGCTCGACCGTGCTCGCCGACGTGATCATGTCGCGGACGTAGACCTGCGGGGCGTTCGTCCCGACCTGCGGCCAGACGAGCGAGAACGTGCGCTTGTCATGGCGGTAGTGCAGCCGGGCGGTTCCGCCGTAGTTCCGCTGGATTCCGCCGGCAGTCTCGTCCACGATATCCAGCGGATAGGCGGGAGTGTCATCAACACCCGTCGTCCATGTCGAGCCGTTCCACGCGAATCTCACGTTGCCCCTCCGTCAGAAGAAGAATCCGAGGCCGCCGCTTGCTCCGCCGAGAATGCCCTTGCGGATCAGGTTGAGGAAGCCGCTCTTCAACATGTCCGCCATCATGTCCTTGAGCATGTCGCCGAAGCTCTGCCGGGTATCGCTGAACAGGGAATCCCATGCGGCGCCCATGATCTGCGTCGTCATGTCGGCATACGCCTGCGTCTGCTCAAGCTGGGCGTCGTATTCGGCCTGCTGCATCGCCTTCTTTTCGTCGATCCGCGCCTGCAACGCCTCGGCCACGGCAGCCGCCTGCCGCTCCTCCAGATTCTGCTGCTTCTCCAGAATCTGCATGCGGTGGTGGAGGAGTTCATTCCGGGCGCGCTCTGCATCGAGGATGGTATCACCGCCCCCACCACCGCCGCCTCCTCCACCACCGCCGCCGATCAGGTCAAGCTCCTGCGTGAGTGAGGCGGTGTATTCCGCCTGCTTGTCGGCAATCTCCTGCTCGATGGCGAGGCGGTCCCTCCCGAGGGCGATCCGATACTCCTCTTTCGACATCAGGTCGGGGTCAATTGTCATTCCCGCGGCTAAACGCTGTACCGTGCGATCACTGCCTGTTATCTGATCTATCAGCCAGTCGATGTTGGTCTGCATATTGATCATATTTTCGGCGATTCGCAGAGCTTTTTCCGCTATAAAATCGAGCATTGGAGCGAGCTCGCCTGCGGCTTGAATCAATAGCGGAATGCCCTCTGACGCGATTGTGACAATAGATTCTGCCATAGCCTGTAGCTCCGGCAGCAGCGGTTCGATGCCCTCCATGAGCGCGGCTTGCATCTGCGCCTGCATGCGGGCGAGGGCGTCTTGGAACCTATCCGCCGCGGCATAGGCCTCGTCATCAAGCACCATACCGGTACGACGGGCTTCTTGGGCGAAATCGCGCAGGCCGCCAGAGCCTTCCTCGATCAGCGGGATGAGGGCCATAGCGCCGCGGCCGAATACATCCTGGGCCAGTGCCGCGCGGCGCGTTTCGTCTTCCATGGTCCCAAGGGCGTCCACCATGCGGAAGAACGAATCCTCCGGGCTCAGCCCCTCGAAATCGGCCACGCTGACACCGAGGGCATCCATCGTCCTGGTTGCAGAGGCCATGCCATTTCGGGCGTCTTCGAGGAACGACGGCATTCGGCGGAGGCCGGTCACTATCGCGTCGAAGTCGGAGCTGGTCTGTTCGGCGGCGAGGGACAGGGCGTGCAGCTCCGACGCCGCGATGCCAGTGCGCTGGCTCATGTCCTCGAAGGCACCGAATGCCTCCGTGGTCTGTTCGGCGAGCCGCCACAGCGCCATCCCCGCAGCGGCTACGGCGGCGCCGATTGCCGCGGCCGATACTGACAGTTTCTGCATGTCGGTCATGCCCTGTTCCGCGCCGGACCACTTGAACTGCGTATTGATGATCTTGTTGACGGTGCCGCCTAGCATTACGCTATCCCCTCGCTGCGTCGCGCCGTGCTGCTATCAGCGCACTCCGGTATCGCGTCGCGTCCGATCGTGCGTGCCCGATCACGGCGAATGCCTCATGCAGCCATGCCGGGCACTCGATGAACGTCAGGCCAAGCGCGCCCTGTTCCCACCACGACATCGCCCCCTGGACCATCGCCGCCCACGGGGTCAGGAATAGCCGGGGGCATACGCCGTGAGCCTCGCAGGCCGTCATTACCGCGCGCCCGCCTGCTTCGGCCGCTTCGGGGCCGATCCGTTGCCAGCCTTCGTCTGCATCGTCCTGCCGTCGTGGGCAGAGCCATCGGGCGCGGTTATTTCCGCATCGGTCGCAGTCGTAATCGTCCCCGTTGACTCCAACCCAGACGGCGAGCGTGAGTCCCGCGACTCGTCCGGGGTCAGCCGGGAGACAGCCGCGACGGCGAGGAATAGCGCATTCGCTACGTCCGAAGGCAGTACCTTGCTCCACTCGACGGCCGGCCCTGCCTCCGCGCTCCACTCGTCAACAGGCCCGACGCCCGGAATCTCCACACACCATGCTCGGGTGATGCAGCCATCGAGATAGCGCCTGGCCAGGTCACGCGTCAGTGTCGGCCCGGCAAGGGCCTTGTACTCGAATCGGACATCGGGGAATGCCGGGTGCGCCCATATCCAGCGCTGCCCTGGGTCGATCAACTTCATGTACTCCGCCATGATCCCTCCGTGCTCGCCGTGCTCGCCGGCGGGGGCCTCCACCGAAGCCCCCGCAGGTTGCCCGGCCGGCCGGCGAGCGTGGCCGGCGGGCGATGCACTACAGCGCCGAGGCGTCCGAGGTGATAACGACGGTCAGCCCGGCGGCACCCGTAAGATCGAATCCGATGGTGTCAGTCAGCTCGCCAGCCTGTGCCGGCAGCGCGAACGGACGCGGGACCAGCAACGCCGTGAGCTTCCACGAGAGCACCCCGCCGCCGGCAACCGTGCCGGCCGTGGACGTGCCCTGGACGATCAGCGTGCCGACCGCGGGCGTCATGTACTTGGTCAGGAAGTTCGTGCCCATGCCGTCATCGCGCGGTATCGTGATGGAAGCCTCGCCCGTGTAGTCACCGAGACAGTAGGCCGACCGGGCGAAGGCGCCGGTCGCGAGCTTGTCGGGGATGTTGTTCCGCGACGTGATCGACCAGGCCGACGGATAGATCGTCTCGCCGTTCCATGTGATCGCGGTATCTGCCGCCGTGAAGTAGGGTGCCGTCGTCGGCATCAGGCTCCCCGTGCCGGCCGTCGCATGGTGCGTGCCGGAAAGGAACTTGAACGTCGGGGTGATCGAGACATACCCGCCATGCGCCCCGGAGAATGTCAACTCGTCGATGACACCGCCGGCGTAGACTTCCGCCCTGCCGTCGATGCCGGTGCGCTTGATCACGGTCAGCGCGGGGAAGGCCGCGGTAGCCCGCTGCACGGTGGCCGGGGTGAAGGTCCAGGCAGAGCCGGCGACTGCCGAGCCCATGCCGTGAGCCTCGAGGGTGTGCAGGAGCCAGAGGCTCGAGCCGTTCATCCAGATGGGTGCGGGCGGCAGTGCCCCGCCGGGGAGCTGGTGCGTGTTGCGGATGCTCTGTGCCAGCACGGCCCGGTATCCGCTGATTGGGTGCCCCTCCGTGCGCTGGTATCCGAGATCGAGAGAATCCGCGGCGCCGTCGGCCGACTCCCAGAGATAGGCGGCTGTGTTGTTGGCGGTTCCGGTATTGGCCTCCACCGCCAGGCCGATCCAGGTCTCCCACCCCATTCTGACCGTACTCATGGTTCCTCCTACGCCTGCTGGCGGTGAATCTTCACGGCGCCCCGGACGACGTATGCCGTGTCGCCCTCCGCCGCAGTCTCATACGTCATGCCTGTGATGTCTTCGAGTGCCACGGGATGCCTGTTGGCGTATCCCCCGAGGCTGCTGTGCTTCAAGGCCGCGACGATACTGGCTCCTAGCGTGCCGACCTTCTGCGCCATCGTCTCGAGCGCGCGGTTGTTCGCCGCCGTCCAGCCGTGGAACCGCACTGTGTAGATCACGAGGTCGGATGCCGACGTTTCGTCGACATGCTCCTCCTCCCCAAGCTCCAGGTTGATCCAGCACTCTGCCGGGCGGGAAGCGTGGCGGTCGTCGCCGTGCCCCGGCGGCACGATGCGGACGGTTGGTGTTGACGGAGCCGTGATCGATCCGAGCACGGACTTCATTGCGGAGGCAGCTTCGTAGATGCTCATTACATCGCCCTTATCTGCGGCTTGCGAATGCGGCTGATCGGAACCCCATTCGCGAAATGCTCCCAGGCCTTGTTGATCTCGATCATCGCGATCCGCTCCCGAAAGGCGCCCCATCCCGCGATGGCGTTGTGCCATACGGTTTCAGCGACGGTTGCAATGGTGACGTTGCGTTCATCCTGCGGGCCTACCGTCACCTGATCGGGATCTACGGACAGCACCTTGTACGAGCCACGGAGCTGTGCCGTGTCCGTCAAGCGCACTTTGTCGGCCGTGACGGCCGCGCCTGACGGGCGCTTCTTGTACGATGCCGCGAACCGCCCTCCGGCCTGTGTCTCCGCCGCATTGGACATCCAGCGTGCCTGATCCGGGCCCTTCCCGGCGAGGAAGCTGACCTTTATCAGGTCGCGGATCGTTTCGCCCATGACACGGGAGAGCCAGGTCTTCCGGTGTGCCGGCGCGATGGATTCCTTCATCCGCTGGCACTCTCGGGCGTAGTCGGCCATGCTGTTGAAGTGTCGGGTACTCACGTCAACGGCCCTTCCGCGTCCAGCTACGCAGGCCCCGGCCCTTGTAGTTTCGGGCTCGGGAGGGCGTCGCGGCGATCGTCCAGCGCTTGCCCGTAGCAGCGGCAGTGCCGAATGCCGAAGGATCGGCGGTGATCATCACGCCATGCGCCAACGTCTGCCACTCCAGTGGGGTGAACTCCTGCGTCGATTCCTCCCACGCGCTCCCGCCCGCGTACTGCCAGCGGAACGTCTGCGTGTAGACATCGGTCCCCGTGCCGTCCAGTTCGATGATGAACGTGCGGGGGAGCGTGTCATCCAGGTAGTAGTCGCCGACTACCTCCGAGTTTGACCTGATCCCGTTCATGGGCGGGGCTGTGATCGTGCCGTTGATCGCGGGCACAGCCGGGCCGATGCCGCGCTCGTAGACCGATACCTGCGAGCCCATAACGTGCGCGCCGGAACGCAGGCCCTCGAAGATCGACAGCGCCGAACCCTGGTGGACGTCCCACCATGCCGGCACGCCGACCTCGTACTGGCTCCGATACAGTGCCTCTGCGGACAGCCACACGGCGAGGTGCGCGGTCGCCCGGCGGATGTAGTAGTCGTACACCGTGCCGCCCGTGGTGAGCGGCTGAGGCGGCGACAGGGCGAAGTCGCCGAGGTAGGCATCCGTCATCGCTGTAGCTTCCGCGATGATCGCCGTGGCGTCCGTCCCGGCCATCGAACTCCATCCGGCGCAGAGGAGCGAACAGTCGCCCGTGCCGCAGTAGTACGTCGCCACCCCCCGCCCCTCCCCTAGACGCAGGAAGGCGCAGCCGCGAGGCCGCGCCCTCCGTCTATGTGCCCTGCGTCAGGTCGAGTATTCGGCCAGGAGGCCACCGCCCCACTTGCGCTCGAACGCGGCCTGATCGGCGAGGAACTGCCGCTCGCGGGCTGCCGGGTCCATCGCATTGACCGACGCCGAATGCTCATGTCTGACTACTCCCTGTTCTCCGAGATGTACTACGCGCCAGCCATGCAGGCGGGCACGGAGACAATAGTCCGAATCGGAGAACCAGATGCGCATGTTCGGGTCGGGCATGCCGATGTCCCGCACGGCTTCGAGGTTGAACGTTGTAGCGCAGAATGGCATCCAACGCACGTCCTCCACGGGTGCAGCCTGGCATCCGCGCTGGCCTACTTTGTGGACCCCCGCGGGATAGGCCGGGCCGGTGCCGCCGCAGATGACTACCTGCGGGTTGTACGCATCCACCTGCATGGGGTTGACGAGCCCGACATGTGGCTCCTGGGTGGCGTAGTCGATCATCGCCTGCATGCAGCCCGGCTCCATCGTCAGGTCATCGTTGAGGAGTGTGGCCGTCTGGCAGAGCATCGTCTGCGCCTGCCGCAGGAATATCCGCAGGGCCTCCGTGAAGCCGCCTCCGGTCTGCTCGTGGATATGCACCACATAGTCGCAGGCGGGCGGCGGTGTCAGCGGTTCAACCCCGTTGTTGACCAGCCAGATGGCGGAGTCGACAGGCTTGTCGACGGCGAGTGATGCCGCGCACTTGTTGACGCGCTCCTGCGAGTTGAAACCGAGGATGCCGATGAGGTGCTTCACGATTCCACCTCTTTCATTGCTTTCGCCACATGCGGCCATAGGTCCAGCGACGCGATGCAGTATGCCAGCCGCTGCCGGGCGCCCTCGTAGGCCTGGACGGCGGCGTTGTGTTCGGACTGGAGCCCATGCGGCGTCGTCTTGAAGTGCTCGTGCGGCGGCAGCCCGCCGGTGTTCAGCATCTCTGGAACCAGCCCCATCGCGGCCTGCTGCTGTGGTGGCAGCAGCCGCAGGAGTTCCCTCGAGCGATCGTCCAGCCCATCGACAGCCTCGTGGGCGATCCGCGGGCAGTCGCGGCCGATGACCTGACACTTGCAGACATCGCGCCCGCGGCTGTCGGGCACCTGGAGGTCGATGGTGATCTCGTGGGTGTAGTCCCTCGAGCGGGTCCATGCCGGAACCGTAGAGTAGAACGTCAGGTGCCGCGTGCCGACCGCCTCCGCGATATGCGAGATGGCGGTATCGGCTGACACGACGAGTTGCGCCTCCGCGACCAGCGCGGCGCTCATCCGCATCGGCGTCGAATCCGCGACGGTAGGCAGCGGGAAAACCTTGCCACGCGACTCCCAGTTCTGCCCGTTCCAGACGACGACTGAGCCCTTCGTAGACTTCATCATCTCGTTGTAGAGCTCCGCCGTCCTGTAGTAGCTCCGGGCGGGAGAGCTTGCCCCGCACTGGATCAGGTAGATCGGCCGGGGAAGATTCTCGATCGCCTTGCGGACGGCCGCCTGCTCCTGTGCGGTGACGACGTATCGTGGGCGCCGGAACTCCGCCGGAACTGTGGTCGGGTCGATATGCGCCCACGAGAACGCGAGGTCGTAGACGTTGACGAAATCGCTGTTCTGCGTCGCGCAGATCCACGGATGCAGGCTATTCCCCTCGATGTGACCGTAATAATTCGTCACGGCATAGGGGCCGTACTCCGGGCCGGGGCCGGGGTAGTGGGGATACACAGCCTCCACCGGCTGCCATGCCCCGCGCCACTCGATCAGATCCGCCGGGCGGCCGTCGGGCATACCCGGAGACGGCGCGATCATCTGATCGCGGAGGAGCCGATAGGTCTTGGCGACGAATGGGAGGTGCTGCACGAGGGGATATCCCGCCTCGTTGGCCGCGATATGGACCTGCCATCCGCGGCGATTGAGCTCCGCAGCAACAGGGGTCAGGAACAACGCATCGCCCTGGCCACCGAAGCGCACGAGGAGCCAGCGGCGCGGCGATGACTTCGGAGCGGCAGCCTTCGCGTGTTTGCTCACTGCGTCACCACCGTATGCCACGGGTGCGCCTGCACCTTCCACCGACGCACCAGCCATGCGACGGCCAGCGCGGCGGGGATGCCGAGGGCGAGCCAGTATCGGGCCTTCATTCCTCAACCTCCTTGCCGTT
>ERZ1026800.2277-NODE-2277-length-10709-cov-2.995653_pt1 | contig 10709 bp, 9 predicted proteins | sample MGYA00520873_ERZ1026800 | MGnify/ENA primary metagenome ERZ1026800 (study PRJEB33270, sample SAMEA104284475) | anaerobic digester metagenome | biome: Anaerobic digester microbiome; feature: mesophilic sludge digester; material: Anaerobic digester biomass | place...
AGCTACGAGTGCACGATCAGCATGCACCTCGGTCCCGGTTTCCCCGACATCGTCCAGGGCGAGAGCGGGCAGTGACCGTCGAGGGCTTCCCCGCCCGTGGCCGGCCTGCCCGACAAGCACGGAGAGCAGAACGCCGGACGGCCTGCCCTTGAGCGACAGGCCGGCCGCGTCAGCTCATGTGCCCCGCGCCGGACAGGCGCCGGCGCGAGCGGAGCGGGATCCAGGTCGGCCTCGGCAGAACGCCGGCGATGGAGATCCTCAAGAACTCGCGTATCGCTCCCGCGCCCGCACCGGGACTCGCGATGCCGGCGGCGTTCGGCTACTGCGGATACGAGGTCGTCGAGCAGACACCGTGGCGCCGGCTCCCGGCGCTCGCCCTTCCCCTTGCCGCGGTGAGACTCTGGAGTGCCCTGCCGGCGCCCAGGGCGGCGCGCCGCCCGTCAGCCGCGCTCCCTGACGATCTCGATCGCCGCCTTGCCCGTCATGTGCTCGATGGCGAGCTCGAGCACGCAGACCCGCCTCCACTCGCGCTCGATCTCGGCGTCCGCCGCTCCGAGGTGGTCGGGGGAGTACTTCTTCGCCAGGCACTCGAGCGCGTGTCGCCGCTGGGCGTCGTCGGTGAGCACGCGCGCACGGCCGAAGACAACCGCGCTGCGGAAGTGCGTCGTGAACGTGCTGGGCACGACCTCGTCGGCGGCGATGACGCAGAACGAGACCTTGTCGCTCCGCGCGATGGCGTCGAGCTTGTGGCCCGCGGCGGCGCAGTGGAAGAACAACCTGCCGTCGTCGTAGGCGTAGCTGAGCGGGACGGCGTAGGGGTATCCGCCGTCTCCGTGTACCGCCAGCACTCCGGAGGTGCACGAGCGCAGCATGGCGACGCTCTCCTCATCTGAGAGGAGTTGCCGCTTGCGACGCATCTCTCGGAACATGCTTCTCGCTTCCTCTCGGGGTCCGCGCGGGCTGTGCGCCCACGCGGCTCGCCCGGCCGCTCCGCGCCCATGCTACCGGACTCCGTCATGACCTGCCGGGGGATCCGCGCCGCGGGCAGCGGGCCTGAGGCTGGGCCGGCGCCGCGGGTCGGACCGACGACCCTTCTCCTCCTGGCCGCCACCGCGCTGTACGTGGCGTCGCTCCCGTGGCTGACCACGACCGGCGCATGAGCGACGGTCTCCCGGCGCCCCGAGGGACATGCCGGGACAGGTGGGTCCCTTGTGCGTCCAGAGTGGCCGGTGCGCCCGCCGGTGCACGTCGGGGAGGTCGTTCGCGACATCGCCGCGGGCGCAGCACACCGCGGGCCTGAGCGGTCCCGGCCGTCCGGCGGAGGCATCGGGAGGAGCCCCGGGAGGTAGAATGACCGGACAAGGACGTCCGCACCAGCCGAGAGCGCCGGACCTCCCTCACAGGCCATGACCCGTCACCCCGGATGCGACCACCCCCGCGCACACGCACGATGCTGACCCTGATCCTGATCCTCGTGGCCGTCCTGGTCGCCCTCCTCGTCGGAGCGCTGGTCGTCGGCGCACACCGTTGGGACTCGGAGACGGCACGGCTCCGTGCGCGATTAGATGCGGCCCGCGAACCCGTACACCCGTCGACGGTCGACCTCGGACAGCTGGAGGGTCTGCCCGCGCCCGTCCAGCGCTTCTTCCGCGCGGCGCTCACCGACGGACAGCCCATGGTGGCCGCGGCGCGGGTGCGGCACTCAGGCACGTTCAACCTTGACGAGACCACCGACCGGTGGAAGCCGTTCACTTCCGACCAGCAGGTCGTCACGCGGCGACCCGGATTCGACTGGAACGGGCGCATCACGATGGCCCCGGGCCTCTCCGTGCGCGTCCACGACGCCTACGTCGCCGGAGAAGGCCTGCTCCACGCGTCGCTGTCAGGGCTCTTCTCGGTCGCGGCCTTGCGGGGGACCCGTGACCTGGCCGAAGGCGAGCTGCTGCGCTTCTTCGCGGAGGCAGCATGGTATCCAACCGTACTGCTGCCCAGCCAGGGCGTACGATGGCGGGAGGTCGACGACCGCTCAGCCCTGGCCACGTTGCACGACGGCGACGTCGCCGTGACCCTCCTCTTCGAGTTCAACGAGGCCGGGCTCATCGAGACCGTCCGCGCGGAGTCCCGCGGGAGACGCGTGGGCGACGAGATCGTCCCGACGCCCTGGCAAGGCCGCTTCTGGGACTACCACGAGCGGGCCGGAATGCGGGTGCCGCTCGAGGGCGAGGTGGCCTGGGTCCTGCCCCAGGGGACGAGGCCGTACTGGCGAGGACGCATCACCGAGATCTCGTACGAACTCGCGCGATGACCGCGTGTGCATCACATCCGCCTCTCCCCGACCGTCGCCCCCGATGACGCCGCCCGGGCGACTCCCACCGGCGGCGCCGGGTCTGCTCAAGCTCAAGGACCGGGTGGTCCCCGATCCGCCGGAGATGGACCCGGACGAGCGCGGCCGCACTCCAGGCTTCGTGCTCGTGCTCCTCGCCGCCGCCGCGCTCGTCATGGGCACGACGCTGACGGTCAACGCGGTCGCAGACCCCTACGGCACGCTCGGCACGCACCTCTTCCCCACGGTCGTCACCTCGGATCGCACTGTGAAGGCGGACAAGATCGAGCAGCTCACGGCGCCTCCGCAGCTCGTGGTGCTCGGGACCTCACGCGCGATGCGCTATGAGCCCGCCTATCTCGAGGCGAAGACCGGCCTCAGGACGTTCAACGCCGGCGTCAACGGTATCGGCGGCACGGCGGACGCCTGGGCCATGAGCCGGTTCATCCACGAGACCTGGCCGCAGTCCGCCCCCGAGTATCTCTGGCTCCTCGACGTGGAATCCTTCGTTCCCTTCGAGATCGGTGCACGCACGACCGCGGAGCCCCGGCTCGCCCGTTTCATCGCGCACGGAGGCCTCGCCGAGGGACCCGGCGGATTCGTCCGCGCACTGTGGCGCGCCCGGGAGGTCCTTCTCTCCCTCGACACGGCCTATGACTCGGCGCGCGTGCTGCTGCGCCGCGACGAAGCGGCCGTCAGGGAGAGCAGATACCGGCGCCGGATCCTCGCCGACGGGGTCCTGACGCCGCGCGCCTGGAGCGCGGGGGAGTGGAGGCGCCGCTGGCCGCAATCCGTGGCGCGGTACAGCGCACTCCACGACGGCATCTACGAGAGCCTCGATGCGACGGCCCAGGGCTACTTCGAGAGGACCCTCGCGTTCATGAACGAGCAGAGGAGAGTCCCTGTCGTAGTGCTGACGCCGATCTCCCCGGAGCTGCACAGGATCCTTGCCCCGCTGGGCTGGGACGACCGGCACGAGGAGGTCGTGAAGTACCTTCGCTCCCTGCAGGGCCGGCACGACTTCGTGATCCTCGACATGACCGACCCGCGCGTGTTCGGCTTCGACCGCCACGAATGGTACGACGGTGTGCACATGACCACCGTCAACACGCGCCGGGCGGTCGACTACATCATCCGCCAGACCGGCGGATGGCCGCCGGCGCAACCGCCCGAGGGCGGCCGGTAGGCCCCGCGGCGTGCTCCTCAACAGCCACAGCTTCCTGCTGGTCTTCCTGCCGGTCGTCGTCGCCCTCTACTGGCTGACGCCGCACGGCCGCCCACGGCTGGTGCTGCTCGTGGGCGCCTCGCTCTTCTTCTACGGGCTGTGGGACTGGCGCTACGTCCCTCTGCTCTTGACCACGACGCTCGTCGACTGGGTGGCCGGGCGTCTGCTCGCGGGTTCGACGGCGGAGGGCGCGAGCCGCCGCCGCAAGCTGGTTCTGGCGGCGGCTCTCGCCCTGAACCTCGCGGTGCTCGGTTACTTCAAGTACCGCGGCTTCTTCGTCGACCAGCTGGACGGCGTCCTGCACCTCCTCGGTATGGGCCGGCCGCTGCCGACGATCCGCTTCATCCTGCCGGTCGGCATCAGCTTCTACACCTTCGCCGGGATCTCATACGCGGTGGACATGTACCGCGGCCAGTACCCGCCCGCCCGGAGCATGCTCCACTACCTGGCCTGGGTCACGCTCTTCCCCTACATCCTCGCCGGCCCGATCATCCGCTACGGTCACGTCGGCGCCCAGCTGGAGAGCGTGCCGCGGCGGCTCAGCTGGGCGCTCGTCGCCAATGGCCTCTTCTTCCTCGTCCTGGGCCTCGCCAAGAAGATGCTGGTCGCCGACGTGATGGCCCCTTACGTGAACGAGCTGTTCGCGCACCCCGGGCGCCTGGGCCTCTGGTCGGCGTGGGCGGCCGCACTCGGGTATACGCTGCAGCTCTATTTCGACTTCTCCGGCTACAGCGACATGGCCGTGGGCGTCGCCCTCCTGATCGGGTTGCGTTTCCCCCAGAACTTCGACTCGCCCTACAAGGCGGTCAACCCCTCCGACTTCTGGCGCCGCTGGCACATGAGCCTCTCCGCCTGGCTGCGCGACTACCTGTTCATACCGCTGGGCGGCTCCCGCGGGAGCACGCTGCTCACCGTCCGCAACCTGCTGATCACCTTCGTGCTGGCGGGCCTCTGGCACGGCGCCGCCTGGACGTTCGTCGTCTGGGGCCTGCTGTGGGGCGTCTTCCAATCTGTGCACGTGGGCGCGAAGAAGTATGGCCTCGCGCCGGGCAGGACGTGGCTCAACCGGCTCCTGACGTTCGCGGCCGCGGTACTCGCGTGGGTGTTCTTCCGCGCCGCGTCCGTCCGCGCCGCCCTGAAGATACTGGCGTCCATGGTGGGCCTGCGCGGCGTGAGCGGAGAGGAGACCCTCGGCGTGGCGCCGCTCTTCGCGGCGTTCATCGTCGGAGGCCTTGTGTGGGTCAATCTGCTGCCCAACACCTGGCAGATCACACCCCGCCCGCGGCTGCGTTACGCCGTGCTGCTGGGGGTCCTCCTGGCCGCCTCGCTGCTCGCCCTCAGCAAGCGCAGTCCGTTCCTGTACGTCCAGTTCTAGCGCAGGCAGCCGTGACCGTGGAGGTCATCGCCGCACGGCGTCAGAGGGTGCCGGCAAGCATCGCATCGCGCTGCTCCCAACGGTGGAGCATGTGATCTTCGGGCAAGCGCACCTCGAAGCTGAAGGCCTGCCCGTCGCCCACCAGGCTCGGCGTGCCGTCCCGCGTGACCTCGATCCAGCCCTGCCAGCGACCCGCGAGGTCCAGCGGCCACGATGTCGACACCTCGAGGGACTGCCCGGGCGCGAGCGAAAGCGGCTGGTCGGAGACGAGGTCGCGCGGCAGGCCCCCGGGGCCGTGGACGACTAGCCGGACCCCCTCGAGGTCGACGGGCCGGCCTCCCCGGTTGGTGAGTGTGAACCAGGCGTAGATGCGCTGACCGACCTCACGGTCGCCGTCATCGAGCTTGACCGAACCGTCCAGCTCCACCGTGCCGGGCGCATCCGCCGGGACGACGGGCTCGGGGGCGGCGACCGGGGCAACGCGGGTGTCCGTCCAGTCGCCGCCCAGTTCGCCCATGAAGGCTTTGACGTTGGCGACCCACGGCGCCGTCCCCTCGGGGCAGTAGCGCGGGGCGATGGCGTCGACGGAGAACAGGCCGGCCGCGTGGTAGAGACCGCCGGCGAGACCCGCGGCCACGCGCGCGATGGCCTCGTCCCAGGAGGCGAAGTCACTCTCCGGACGGGTGGGTCCGTAGAACCAGTTGAAGGCGTTGTACGTGCATTGGTCGCCGCCCCGGGAGTAGAGGAAGCGGCCGAAGCTGCTCTCCGCCCCGGCGATGGCGACGAGGAACACGGGGTCCACGCCGTGCCTCAGGCCCTCGCGGATGAAGGTGGCCCCGGTGCCGGTCATCGGGGAGTCGTGCCGGGCCAGGAACGCGTCGAGCGCGGCGGCGTCGGGGTCCGCGGCGGCCGTCGGCGCGAACGCCCCCGCCGAGACCGCCGCCAGCAGCAGCGCAGCCGCAAGCACGATTCCGGCTCTGGCTCCCTTCGGCACCGATCTCCTCTCGACGCGCGGTGTCGCCACGTCCTGCGCGCGGACGACGAAGACCGAGTATAGCCGGGCCCATGCAGCGCTGCCGACCCGGCGGGCGACCACCGCCCCGGTGCGCCCGCGGGGAGCGGTGCGAAGCGCATCGGACTTCTCATCCGGCGCTCCACAGGTAGGATGAAGACATGACACAGGGACCCGACCGCGACGCCTGCGACCTCCGCTTCCCCGGCCTGCAGGCCCTGCGCCTGATCCGCCGCGAGATCGAGCGCACGCGCCTCGACCTCACCGGCCTGCGCGTGCTCACCGAGGCCGCCGTCGGCTACCGACGGCTGACCCCCGCGATAGCGGCGCTCGCCGGCGCCGACCAGGTGTACGCGGTGGGGCGGGACAGCGCGGTGGCCTCGCGGAGAGACGCCGAAGAACAGACCGCGTACTTCGCCGGACTCGCCCATGTGGAGCGGCGCCTCACGTTGCTCCCGACGCGCCTCCAGGCACCGCTACGCACGATCGACGTGGTCACCGACCTGCCGGGAGTGCGACCCGTCGACGAGTCGGTCATCCGCAACGTGGCGGACACGGCCGCGGTCACGCTCATGGCCGGCGTCGACCGGTGGCGTCCGAGCGACACGGACGCCGCCACCTGCCGGCGGCAAGGCGTCGCCGTCGCAGGCCTGGATGAGGAGGCGGTCGGCCTTCACCGCTTCACGGCGCAGGGTGTGCTCCACGCCCTGCTCGAACTGGGCGTGGAGATCACCGGCAGCTCGATCATGGTGGCCGGCGAGGCGCGGGCACTCCCGTACGTCGTCCGCGCACTGACCCGATCGGGGGGACGGGTCCTGGTCGCGGCGCAGGCGACGGCCGGGAGGATCGAGCTCTACGGGGGCGAGAAGGCCGGCGACGCGCTCGACGACGACGCCGTCGTCGGTCGTCTGTCCGAGGCCGACGCCCTGGTGCTCTGCCCTGCCATCGCGGGGACTCGCCTCGTCGGACCCGGTACGCGCATCGACGCCGTCCGTCTCGCCGCCGCGGCGCCCCACGTCGCGGTGGTGGGACTGGATGCCGGAGACGATCTGCGCGCGCTGGAGAGCGCCGGCCTGCGGTGCGGGGCTCCAGGCGGACCGGCGGGCATCTTCGATCTGCTGCCCCAGGCGCTGATCGCCCGATGCGCGGCCGGACTCAAGGTCGCCGAGGTGATGACACGGGCGCGACGGCGCGGCTCGTCGCCGCTCGCGGCGGAGCAGCTCGCCGCCGACGAGGCGCACGCCGAGCTGCTGCCCCAGGACCTGCCCGCCCTCCGACGTTGACAGCGGCGGGAGGCGTCCCGCGCAGGAACGGGGCCCGTCGCCCACCGCCCTGACCAGACGTACGCGTGTGCGGGGGCGCCGCTCCGGGCCCGGGTGGTAGAATCCGGCGCGTCACGACCGGCGGCCGTTCCCGCGGCCGGCCGCACTCACCGACCTCCGGAGGCACCACGGACCTTATCGCCAAGCTGCGCATGGCGAGGCGCAAGAGGGCGGGCGGTCACGGCTACTCGCTCCTGCTCAAGGACTCGGTGATCTACGGCGCCGGCCGCGCCCTCCAGAAGTTCCTCGTCGCGCTCCTGCTGCCGCTCTACACCGCCTTCCTCAGCCAGGCGGACTACGGCATCCTCGGTATGGTCGTCACGGTCACGACCTTCCTCGACGTCTTCGTCACCCTCGGGTTCGACGTCGCCTTCAGCCGCTTCTACTTCGACGACCGTTCGGAGGCCGCCCGCCGCCGCGTCATCACCAACGTCTTCTACGTCTCCACCGTCTACCCGTTCCTGCTTCTGGGGACCGCGGCCGTCCTCATGCCGCGCATCGCGCCGTTGCTGCTCGGCAAGGAGTACAACGCCGGCGACTGGCGCTATTTCGTCGTGGGTCTCACCACACTGTTCTTCAGCAACCTCAACGATGTGCCGTTCACGCTCTTCCGCCTCGAGCACCGGCCCTGGACCTTCACCGCCTACACCCTCGCCCGTATCGTCGTCCAGGTCCCCCTCTCCGTCCTCTTCGTCGCCGTGTTCCACTGGGGCCCCATGGGCGTGCTGCTGGCCAACCTGTTCACTGCCGCCGGGATGCAGGCCAGCCTCCTGCCGACCTACATCCGCCGGGTGGACTGGCGTCTGCACTGGGACCTCATGAAGCCGATGCTCGGCTTCGCCGTCCCGGCGCTGTTCACCGGCATCTCGTTCTACTGGCTCAAGCTGTCGGACCGGTACTTCCTGCTGCACTACCAGGACAAGGCCGTGGTCGGTCTCTACACCGTGGCCTACTCGCTGAGCCAGCCGCTGTACCTGACGCTGATGGCGTTCCGCATGGCCTGGCCGCAGTGGCATTACGCCAAGCTGCACGACCCCGTGCGACACAAGCAGATGGTGGCGCGGTCGGCCACGTACTTCCTGGCGCTCAACGCCCTGATGCTGGTCGCCATGGGCGCGTTCCTGCCCTGGATCGTGCACACGTTCCTGAACCAGAGGTTCTGGAGCATCGGGCCCACCACGTTCGTGCTGGCGCTCTCCGTGGTCGTGTACGCCGTGTACTTCGTCTTCTGGGTGGGCTGCAACGTCGCCAAGAAGAACCGCATGATCCCGGTGTTCTTCCTGATCGGCTCGGCGGTGAACATCGGGCTGAACTTCCTCCTCGTGCCCAGATACGGGATGTACGCGGCGGCCTGGACGACCGTGGCCGGCTTCGCGATCCTCGCCGTGACCGTCTACTTCTACTCCGAGAGGTGGTACCCGATCCCCTACGAGTGGGGCCGGCTGCTGAAGCTGACGCTGGCCACCCTGCTCACGCTGGCCGCGGTCTGGGGCATCGCCCGGGCACTCGGCCAGGACGTCGCCATGCCGTACGACGAACTCGTCCTGACCACGCTGGCACAGGTGCCGGCGCTGCTCGTCTTCCCGCTGGTGCTGTGGGCGACCGGGTTCTTCACGCCGGGAGAGAAGGACATGCTGGCGCGCCTCCTGCACCGCGCCGGACGCCCGGCGGAGGCAGTGGGGGTCGCCGGTGCAGGCGCCCCCACGCGCGCGGGCGACCGCGAGCACGAGCTGAGTCGCGAGGACGAAGACGCCGAGGAGGAGGCGCTCGAGATGGAGAAAGAGGCGGACGTGGACTTCCTCGAGGGCCCGACCACGACCACGGTCACCTGAGCGACGCACGCACCGGCTGACCAGAGGACCGGCATGGACCGCGCGACATACAAGAAACTGCTCGTGATCGCCAACCCTTACCCTCCGATGGCGAGCGCCGGCACGAACCGTGTAGTACGGTTCCTGCGGCATCTGCCGGACGAAGGTTGGCGACCGTCCGTGCTGACCGCGAAGGCGCGGGGTCCGGCGGCCGTCCCGGACGACGTGCGTGTGGCCCGCGCGACGGTGCCGTGGCCCCACCCGCTCCTCGGCGGTGGCCGGCGCAGCGCCGTGGTCAACCGCTGGCTGGCGGTACCGGACGCGTACTCCGCGTGGATCCTGCCCGCCGTGCTCAAGGGACGGAGGATCCTGGCGCGGGAGCGCTTCGACGCCCTCTTCAGCAGCTCGCCCCGCCCCAGCGTCCATGTGGTCGCCGCCGTCCTCTCCGAGCACGCCGACCTCCCCTGGCTCGCCGACTACCGCGACCCCTGGTCGACCTACCAGTTCAGGCGCTTCCCCACGCCGGCGCACCGGCGCGCCCACTTCGGGCTCGAGGCCTGGGCGTTGCAGCGTGCCGCAGCCATCACCGCCGTCAACCGGCCGATCCTTGACGACCTCGTCGCGCGTCACCCGTGGTTGACCGGGCAGGCGCACGTGCTGCCCAACGGGTTCGACCGCACCGAGGAGCCGGAGAAGGCGGCACTCGACGACGGCTTCTGGATCGTGCACACCGGCCGCCTCTACGGCCGCGAGCAGCAGGTGGCGGCCTTCCTCGAGGCGCTTGCGGCACAGCCGCCCGACGTCAAGGCGCTGTTCGTCGGCGTCGACGAGAGCCGGGTGAGACCCGACGCCGCGCGCCTCGGGCTGGGCGACCGGGTACGCGTGGAGCCGCTCGTGCCGCTGCCGGTCGGAGCGGTCTGCGCCTTGGCGAACGATGCATTGCTGCCGTCCAGCCCGTACATGCGCCTGTTGTAGTATAACGCGTTGCCGCTGTGGTAGCACCAGCCAAACTTCTGCACATAGACGCCGCCATCGCCGTTGGTAAGGACGAAGACGACCGCCTTAGCCTGCCCCTCGTCGCTCGTGCCGAACTGGTATGCAAGCACATCGACGCTGTTGTTCGTCTTGTGGCGTTGTGGATGGAGTCCCCACGCCGTCGCACGGGCTGTGATGGTATTGTCGCCATCGCCGCCGTCGAGTTCGGTGATGAGCGTATAACGGTTGATCTCGTCAAGCGTCTTACCGGGAAACGCGAGCTGCGGCTCGTAACCGATTTCTATGTCGGACGCGATGCCCTCTATCTTGATGGCGGTACAGTCCTGCTTTTCCTTTACCTGATAGTACGTCGTTGTCGACGCTCTTGCGGTGAGAGTCGCTGCAGTGGAAACGGCGGCGACAAGCAAAATGCAACGAAATATTTTTGTCAGTGTTGTTTTGTAGAGTAGAGACCCACGCCTCGACGTTGCCGTCGATGCGGCTTCCCCCTCGTCAAACCGTACGTGCGGATTTCCCGCATACGGCTTTCCATTGAGTGCTTCTCTTTTTGTCACGGCTTTCGTCCTTTCTTCGCTTTAAATGGCTGTGAATTATATTTGTTTTTTTTTCTGTCAAATCCGCGTTCTCGCAGTTACGAGGCGATAC
>ERZ1026800.2278-NODE-2278-length-10705-cov-2.982605_pt1 | contig 10705 bp, 8 predicted proteins | sample MGYA00520873_ERZ1026800 | MGnify/ENA primary metagenome ERZ1026800 (study PRJEB33270, sample SAMEA104284475) | anaerobic digester metagenome | biome: Anaerobic digester microbiome; feature: mesophilic sludge digester; material: Anaerobic digester biomass | place...
ATCAGCAATCGAGTAAACCGTCTACTCGTATCTGAGCGCCACGACTGGTTCCAGGTTGGCGGCGCGCAGGGCGGGATACCAACCGAAGAAGAGACCAACCGCGAGTGAAAATAGGGTGGCAAGCAACACGGACTTGAGGCTGATCTCAGGAATAAGGGGCGTTCCGGAATTGGCAGCGATGAGACCAACGATTTTACCAAGCAGCCAACCAAGTCCAATACCGATCAAACCGCCAAACACGCTCAACATGGCGGATTCGGTCAGGAATTGCAGCTGGATATCAAACTTGCGCGCTCCCAGCGCTTTGCGCAGACCAATCTCGCGGGTGCGTTCAGTGACAGAGACCAGCATGATGTTCATGATCCCGATGCCGCCCACCAGCAGGGAGATGGCAGCGATCCCAGCCAGGAAAATCGTTAAAACCTTGGTGATCGAGTTGGCTATAGAGAGAATATCCTCCTGGTTGGTCAGGGTGAAATCATCCGGCTGACGGCTGGTGAGGCGGTGAGTGGTGCGTAAAATAGATTTGGCTTCCTGCATCGCCAGGTCGATTGACTGCGAATCCTGAGATTGGATCAGCAAGAAATCCACGGCATTAGTGTCGCTCTGCCTCTGCACCCGCATCTGCATGGTAGTAATCGGGATATAGACATCCAAATCAGGGTTGGAAAACTGACTGCCTCCTTTCGCGGTCGTGATGCCCACTACTCGGAAGGGATAATTGTTGATGTGTACGGTTGTGCCTATTATTCCGGTTCGCCGTCCAGTTAGCCTTTCAGCGAGCTCAGGTCCGACCACAACTACCGAGCTGCGGCTTGTGACGTTGCTTTCTGTGAAGAAGCTTCCTTCGCTGAGGTCGAGATCAGTGACTTCGGCATAGTTTTCTGCCACTCCCATGATGGAAGTTTGCGTGCTTTCGTCTCCAAAACGGACGCTGGTCTGACCAAAAAGAACTGAGGCGACGTTCAGGATGTGCGGGGCTCGGACTCGGTTGGATAGTGCGTCGGCGTCTGTCAGGGTGAGGTTGCGTGGGTTGGTGACGTTTTTGGCGCTATTGCCTCTGTAAACGTAGATGACATTGGTCCCAATCGACTCTATCTGCCCGATAATGCTGGCTTCAGCCCCCTGCCCGATTGAGAGAACCCCAATAACCGCCTCGACGCCAATAACGATTCCCAATACCGTCAATAACGAGCGGGTTTTGTTGGCGGAGAGGCTCGCAATCGCTTCTTTTAAAGCTTGCAGGAATTTCATGAGATTGCCTCCGGGGATTTTACCAAACCATCAAAAAGCTGCACGATCCGCTCGGCATTGGCTGCCACGGTGGGATCGTGGGTGACGAGCACGATGGTGGTGTTCTGCTGTTGGTTGAGCTTCAGGAGCAATTCCATGATCTCTCTGCCCGATTGGGAATCCAGATTGCCGGTTGGTTCGTCTGCCAGCAGGATTGCCGGTTCGTTCACCAGCGCCCTGGCAATCGCCACGCGTTGCTGCTGCCCGCCGGAAAGTTCGTTGGGTTTGTGGCGCATGCGGTCTCCAAGCCCAACAGCCTGAAGCGCCGCTTCCGCGCGCTGACGCATGTTGTCAGTGTTCTTGCTGTAGCGCAGAGGCAATGCGACGTTTTCGATCGCGTCAATACGGGGCAGTAAGTTGTACTTCTGGAAGACAAAGCCGATCTTTTGATTGCGGACAACCGCAAGATCATCATCGTGCAGATCCGAAACAAGCAGTGAGTCGAGGTAATATTCGCCCGAAGTTGGCGAGTCCAGGCAACCGATCATGTTCATCAGAGTGGACTTCCCCGATCCGCTTGGACCCATGATGGCAACCATCTCGCCCGGGAAGATCTGGAGGTCGATGCCGCGCAACGCTGGGACGACAATCTCGCCAAGGTAGTAATCCTTGGTAAGACCGCGCACATCAATCACAGGCTTTGCAGCCTGGGGAGAAAGTTCCATTCTTACCTGCCCATTTGCATTAACGAATCCATCAGTGAGACAGGCGGTGAGAGCAGGATCAATTCCCCATCCTGAATGTCAGCCTGAAGGACTTCGATCTTGCGGCTTGAATACGCGCCGATCTTGACTTCGACCTCGACTGGTTTTCCGTCCCGCAGGACGTAGACATAGTATTTGCCATTCCGGCTGACTACGGACTCTGCTGGAACCGTGTAGGTATTCGGTTTCTCTTCCACCAGGATGCTCACGCCGACGGTCATGCCTGGTTTTATGCCTTCATGATCCGCGTCCAGCTTAATGCTTACGTTGTAGTTGACGATTCCAGCGGAGTTTTCCCCGATCGTGGAAACATCAGTGACTTTGCCTGTGAAAGTTTGATCGAAGAAAGCGTCAAAGACCAGTTCAGCTTCCTGTCCAACTTTGATCAGTGGGATATCCACCTCCGAAACGGGAACATCCACGAATAGCTCAGAAAAATCTGCGATCTGGGCTGCTGGACTGCCGGCAGCGACTATATCGCCTGGTTCGTAGATCAGAAGAGTGATAACTCCATCGAAGGGGGCGGTAATCGCCTGTGCTTCCCATTGTTTTTCAGCAAGTTCCAGTTGTAATTCGAGCTTTTCTTTGGTTTCAGGGTCAGGACCCTTGTCAATTTTTTCCAACTCAGCCTGCCAGGCGACAATATTTTGCTTTTGAAGGTTGATATGGTTATTGAGCGAGTCTGTTTCTCTGGCGATGACAACAGGATCACAATAATCGAGGTCCGCGCGGGCAGCCTGCACCTGAAGCCAACGTTCCTGGGTCGACCAATCCCGATAACTCTTAAGCGCGTCATCGTAAGCGGTCTGCAGGTTTTTTAGCCGCCACTCCGTACATTCGCGTTCAGTGAGTTCGAGCAAATTCAGCTCAAGCTTGGCGAGAGAATTATTCGCGTTCGTCAGATTGTTCTGCAGGGTGGCGCGCTGTAAATCCGTGTCGGATTCAAGGTTCTGCAAACTGGTTTGGGCGTTGAGCAGATTGAGTTGTGCCTGCAGCATTTCTGCAGGCAAGCGGCTGCTGTCGAGGCGGTAAAGGATACTGTCCGCTTGGACTTCCTGACCGACTTCATGCCCCGCCTCTCCAATAAAGCCGGAGGTTTGCCAGTAAAGTGTGGCTGATTGGCGCGGGCGGAGGGTGCCGGCGCCACTGATGGTGGAAGTGAGCGTCTCGCGCGCGTATGGAACGGTTTCCAGTTGGGCGAGCGCCTGTTCTTTTGCTCTGCGCACACGCTGCTGGTTCAGGAAAACCGCTCCAGTGATTAATGCGAGAATGATAAATATGATTAACAGCCTGAGGCCGATTTTTTTCTTTCGCTTGTTTTGGGGTCGATCAACAGTTGACATCGATTCCTCCTATATAGGATAGATAAATGTTACCTTCTAATAATAAGATAAACATTAAATTGAGATTAGAGAAACAATAAATTAACATTAAACAAGCCGGCTGGTTACCAATGACTAAATCACATTTAAAAAATAGGTAACCATGAGGAGATTACTTTATCAACCTGGAAACGGTTTTAAAGGCAGGGTGTTGTGCAGACCGCAAGAGGCTGAAAAGCGCCATCTCAACGGTCGTGAGGTGAATCCCCTGACTGCTCAGCTCATGCAGAGCGATCTTTTTGTTGTACGGATCGCGTGAGGAGACAGCATCCGCCGCCAGGTAAACCTCAAACCCTGCGTCTGATAAATCCATGCTGGATTGATAGAGGCAGATGTGCGCTTCGAAGCCGCAGAGCAGCAGTTGCCGGCGCCCGCTGCCAAGAATTGCCTGCCTCACGGCTTCATCCTGCCAGATGCTGAAGTGCACGCGGGGCAGGTCGGTCTGATCGGGCAGCAGACTGGCGATCTCGGGGATCGTGTGCCCAATTTTTTCAGGCACTTGCGCGGTGAGCAGCATAGATATCTCAAGCAGTTTTGCTCCCTCCACCAACCGTGCGATCGCACGGATAGCCGATTCACTCTCGGCAACAACCCGGGCAAGATTGCCCTGGACGTCAATCACGATTAAGAGGGTATTTTCTGGGGTCAACATATACCGGGCTCCTGGTTGCACTTGGTTTGCATCTATTATAATCAAGCCATGTCCGCAAAAGCTGCTTTCCCTGTCCTTTGGGACGCGCTCAAACTCTGGTGGGAGGATTGGTCCAACCAGATGCTGGTGGCGCTGATCGCCCTTCTGCTCAGCCTCAGCGTGGTTCTGTATCCCGCGGCAATTTTTGGCGTCTACGAACAAGCGCTGGACCTGACCCACGGCGTCCGCACCGGCATTGTCGGTTTTTGGAAGGGTTTTAAGGGGCACCTGCGCCAAAGCCTGCCCTGGGGGCTGCTGAATTTGTTCGTTCTGGCGCTGCAAGCTTTTAATGTCTGGTTCTATCACAACGTGGACCATCCGATCGCCCTGCCGCTAATGATATTAATGCTCGGTTTGGGCTTATTCTGGTTGGTCTGGCAGTTTTTTTCAGTTAATTGCTTTTTTCTGCAGGAAGAAAAAAAGCTTATAATTGCCTGGAAGAACGGATTGGCGGTCATGCTTTTGCATCCGGGCTTCACTGCCCTGATCGCGTTGGCGGTCCTGATCCTTTTGGGATTATCTGTCACGACCTTCATTCCCTTTTTTCTGGGATCTGTCCCCTTGACTGCCATCCTGGGTTTGCGGGCTGTGCAAACGACTATCAAACAGGATGAGTCCTGACAAAGCGGTTGAATTAAGCATAAACGAGGTGTAATGGCGCGAAAAATTCTTGGATACATTGAATTAGTATGGACATGCGATAGCTGCAAGACAAAGAATCCTGGCGCTATTAAATCCTGCACGAGCTGCGGGGCTCCGCAGCCCCTGAATGTGCGCTTTGAGCAGGTGGACCCCAACACGTTCAATTTCATCAAGGACGAGGCTCTCATCCGCATGGCGCGCTCGGGTCCGGATAAACATTGCCCCTATTGCGGGACGCGCAACACCGCGGACGCCAAGACCTGTGTGCAGTGCGGGGGAGATCTCTCGGTGGGTGCGACCTCCAGACCTTCAGGAGAAGTGATTGAACCTTACCAGCCGGAGGGAGCTCCGGGCTCCGAAAGACACGCGCGCGCCCAGGCGCCAAAAACTGGCAAAGCTCCGATCATCCTGATTTTGGTACTGCTGGCAGTGTGTGTGTTTGGGCTCTTCTTGCTCATCAGCATGCTGCGCACGGATAAAATTACCGCGACAGTCTCCTCCACGCGCTGGGAAAGAGCCGTGATCGTCGAATATTACCAGCTCACGCGCGACAGCGATTGGGCGGCGAACATCCCTTTGGATGCCACCATCCAGGACTGCTCCCTGAAGTACCACTATGATTCTGACGAGCCTGCCGAAAACTCGGAAGAAGTTTGCGGTGAGCCCTACACCGTTGATACCGGCACCGGCGTGGGGCAGGTCGTGCAGGACTGCTACTATAAGGTCTATGAGGAGTATTGCAGCTACGAAGCCATGCGCTGGACATACGGAGAGACACTGCGCCTGAGCGGCACCGATCTCAACGCGGTTTGGCCCGCGGCTAACCTGACCAGCACCGAGCGGATCGGGCAAGCCACCGAAACCTATACGATCTGGTTCAGCGCCGGCAGCAAGCAGTATGACCTGCAGACCACAGATTACGCCCTCTACCAGCAGGCAGTTCCGGGCAGCGAGTGGAGCCTGCAAGTGAACAAGCTCGGCGCGGTTACCGCCGCCACCCCCCGGGATTAGGGCGCCGCTTCATCTGAAAAACAAAAAACCCGCCGTCGGCGGGTTTTTCATCTCTCATTATTTTAGCGATACGCGGGAATCAATACCCAACGCTCGCCGTCTTTAAAGGCGTAGTGCGGCAGCCAGCCCAAGCCGAAGAATTCGGGGACGATGTCCTTCTTGAGGGGATTGATCGTGACTTCGCGGACGGTTCCGGCGGCATCCTGCGCGCTTTCCTGGTAGGCGTCGATTTCTTCTTTCATCTTCTCATCCAGTTCAGCAAGCTGCTTGTTGTATTCTTCGATCATCAATTCCGACTCTTCCACGTTTGACTTGGCGGTCGAGGTCAGACGGCGTTTGGTAAGCGAGCTGCTGATGCTCTTCTTACGACCGGAGAAAAGACTGATGACAGTGGAAAGACCTGTGCCAGCTTCTTCCATGCGGCGTTGATTGAGGATCTTCTTATCCTTCTCAAGCTCGATCTCTTCCTTCATTTTCCTGGCTTCGATCGCCTTGCGAAGTTTCTCGTATTTGTCTTCAATTTTCCTGACCGCGTCCGACTGCCCACTCCGGGTGGCATGGGCGCAGCGGTTTTCAAAATCTTCACGGCTCTCGTCGGGTTTGGAGGTTAGTTTGAGCGCGTCATTAGTGTAGAGGGTCAGGCTGTTATCGCGGTAGATCCATTCCTGGAAATCCTTCGAAAGGCTGGCGATATTCTTCTCATCGTCAAACGGATAGCGTAGATCGCCAAAGGTGGCGTTTGGCAAGGGGCGGGATTCTGTTGCCTGCATGTCGATGGGGTCGTGCTGAAAATCCAGCCAGCGCACCAAGCCACGGCCTTCGATGCCGGGAAGGTTGACTGAGATCTTCTTTTCCTGGTCCACTGCATAAGTGCGATTGGCAAAATACACTTTAGCCTGACCTACCAAAGCTGGTTCGTAGTGGTAGCGCTGTTCCGCGTTGGAAGGGATGCCGCGTTCGGCAGCCAGTTTGAGCGCGTCGCTGAGGCTGACCGTGACCGGCAGGTAAACCACGCTGGCATTGGCGGAAAGGACAGGTTCGTTGGGGCTGCCTGGCAGGTCTTTGCCGGCTCCGCCCAGCACTTCTTCCTTGCTGACCGGCGCGCTGCCCAGGGCTGCGCTTGAGACCTGCAGCACGTCCGCTCCCACCAGACGATTAAGCTCCGCGAGCTTTGTGCGCATGATCGGACCGGGCAGGTAATTCATCGCCCAGCGGGTGGTAAAGATTTCCGGAGCTTTCGCGTGGACGTTGTGCAGCAGGAAAACGCGCTTGCCCAGGGATGAGATGGTGTTGTCGAAATATGCGCGGTCAAAGGAACCGGTTGCGGTTGCCAGCCCGTCGAGCAGGCGCTGCTTGTCCTGATCGGTCTGGAGTTTGCCGATGATCCAGGTGCCGGTGTTTGAAAGCGCCTTGTAGTCCAGGTCGATCGGGTTTTGGGTGGCAAGCACCAACCCAACGCCGAAAGCGCGGGCTTGCTTGAGCAAGCGCAGGATGATCGGCTTGCTGGGTGGGTTGGCGATGGGCGGGAGGTAGCCGACGATCTCGTCAAAATAGACCAGCGCGCGCAGGCTGGAGGTGCCGGACTGCGTTCGCATCCAGGTCTCCACCGCGGAGTAGAGCAGGGTAATGAAGAACATGCGTTCCTGGTCCGCCAGGTGCGCGAGATAGAAAACGCTGTGGCGCGGTTTGCCGTCGGGAGAGAAGAGGAAAGCGCCGATATCGAGCGGCTGCCCCTGCAGCCAGTTCTGGAAGGATGGCGCGGCGATGAAATTGTTGAGTGCCATCGCGAGGGCGAAGCGGTCTTTTTCGGGGTAGAACTTAGAGATCGGGAAGACACCCAGCTTCTCAAAAGGCGGGGTCTGCACTTGCATGATCAGCGTCTCGAGGTCGAGGTCCTGCCCTTTGCTCCATGCGTTCTCGAATATATTCGAGAGCAAAATGTGTTCCCGCGAACGGACGGGGTCGATGTCTTTGTAGCCCACCAGTTCGAGCAGGGCGGTAGCGGTGCTGCTGATGTTTTCGCGCAGGATCTCCGTGTTCTCCTCCCAGGGGATGGAGGGCGCTTTGAGGGAGGAAAGAATGCTGACCGAAAAACCGGAGTCTGAGCCCGGGCTGTAGATGGCGTAATCCACGTTGTCTGCCAGCTTCTGCATGCGAGCCTGGTCGATGCCCGAGCGCTGCAGCCCTTTTTGCCAGTTTTCCGCGGCTTCAGCGGCAGCCTGCTCGGGGGTCTTGCCTTCGCGTCTGGCGATATCCTCATCCACCCAGGGGGCAAAGTCCGAAGGCAGCAGCTTCGGGAAGTGAAGCAGGTGGTTGGTGAGGTCGCCCTTTGGGTCGATCAGGATGGCTGGAATGCCCTGCAGCGCGGCTTCTTCGAGCAGGATGATGCCCATGCCGGTCTTGCCGGAGCCGGTCATGCCGGTGATCACCGCGTGCGTGGTGAGGTCGCTGGGGTCGTAGAAGGTCAGCTTGTCGGGGATCACCGCCTTGGCGGCGAGGTCATAGGCTTGACCGAAATAAAATTCTTTTGGATTGAGTTCCATAAAGCCTCTCCTTGATCAGTAGTTCAATCTACTTTGATTATAAATCATAGTAGGGGCTTTGCGGCTTGGACGCGTTGCATACTCAGAGCTTTCAACGCTTCCAATTCCGCCCGGCTTCAAATGATTGGTACCGATCCAAAAAAGGCGTATTAGGCAAATTTACACAAAGGCGCGTTAGTTTTTCGGGCGTGGTTGAGGACAATCTGAACTATAATTTTGCAACCTTATGACCGTCCTCAACCCGCCGATTTTCTGTTTTTTACGATAACTGCTGGATGCAATATTGCAGCGCAAGGGGTGGTTGGGAACGACAAGGTCTGATATTTTGAATCCAATTGACCATCCCCAATCCGCCACGAAGGCGCGGCATTTTTCGTAGGGCGTGGTTGAGGACAATCCGAACCATCATTTTGCAGCCTTATGGTCGTCCTCAACCCGCCGATGGAAGCGGATGGAGCGATACCCTGCGGGCACATGCCCCATCCGTACAACCCCATCTGTACAGTACGGGCAGAAGCCTCATCCTTCCGAAGATGGCAAGTTGGTCCCCGCGAGTGCGATTGGGAACGACAAGGTCTAATAATATGTATCCATTTGACCGTCCCCAATCCACCAGGAAGGCACGGCATTTTTCGTAGGGCGTGGGTGAGGACAAATCGGTCTGGATTTTCCGCTCATTTGACCGTCCTCAACCCGCCATCGAGGACGTCGTCATCTCTATTCCGCCAAATAGATGATTCGATCGCGGCGGGTTGGAAGCGGTAAAATTCAGCCACAATTTCCAATTCGACCGCTTCCAACCCCGCCCTACCAGCGATACTAACCCGCCAAGAATAAGACCCATCTAGTCCAAAAAACTGCCGGATTGAAAAACCATACCGTTGCGGATGCAAACAGGGTTATAAAAGGACACCCGCCTCTCCCGGGCACGGTATGCTGTGCCCCTACCCGAGAATATATCTTTGGAGGTCTCAATACATAAAAAAACAGGATATCCCTTCTTCTGAGACATCCTGTTCTCTAAATCACAACTCAAGGTCAATACCGGCGTCTGCCGCCGCTGGCACGACCAGCCACTGATATGTAATACATCAACTGCATCAGCGAGGTTGCCAGCCCTGCTATGTAGGTCCAAGCCGCAGCATCCAACACCTGCTTTACGCCGCTGCGTTCCTCGGCGTTGGCAACCAAACCGGTATCATCCAGCATTTTTCGCGCGCGTTTGGAGGCGTCCAGTTCAACCGGAAGAGTGACCAGCGAAAATAACGCCGTGGTCGAGAACAAGATCACGCCAATCATTGCCAGATTTGCCATGCGCAGCGCCACGCCGATCATTACCAAAATGATGCCGAAGTTCGAACCAAAACTCACGATGGGCACAATTGCCATGCGCAGACGCATGGGACCATAACTGGTCTTATCCTGCATGGCGTGCCCGAGTTCGTGCGCCGTGATCGCCATCGCCGCCACCGAAGGCTGATCCGCCACCCCCTGCGAAAGCGACAGGGTATCATTGCGCGGGTCGTAGTGGTCCGTGAGCGTGCCGTTGGTGCGGGTGAGTTTGACGTTTTCGAGCCCAACCCGCGCTTTGAGCTGTTCGGCAGTATCCAAGCCAGTCAGGTTATGATAGTTGCGCACCCGACTCCATTTTGTGTAAGCGGATCTGACCTTGAACTGAGCGAAAAGACTCAGCAACAGTCCCGGGATCATGTAGAGCAAGTAATCCAAGTACATTATTTTTTCCTTTCCTCTATTAACTCCTCAGAAAATTTCATTTCTCTCAGGGCTGGGCGTCGAGCAAAAGCTCCACAGCCGCGTCCAATTGCGGGTCGCGTTTGGCTTCCAGGTCTTCTTCTGTGAATTCCACAACCAAATCCGGGGTCAGTCCAATGCCGTCGATGTGATTGCCATTCGGGGTCAGCCAGCGGGCGATGGTGATGCGCACGCCGCCTGCTTCCGTGCGGAGCGGGATCCAGTTTTGCACGGAACCTTTCCCGTAACTGGTCACCCCCACCAGCTTCGCGCGCCCGTAATCCTGCAGCGCGCCTGCGGTGATCTCGGAGGCGGAAGCGGAGCCCTCATCAATGAGCACAACCAGCGGGATTTCGGTAGCTCTTCCGCCCTTCTCCACCGGATAAGGCTCGCGCGTGCCGTCGCCATATTCCTCGTAGAGCACCACGCCGTCTTTGAGGAATTCCGAAGTCACTTCGACCGCGGTCACGAGGTATCCGCCGCCGTTGCCGCGCAGGTCGAAGACGAACGCGTCGGCGCCCTGCCTGTCCAGGCGCCTGAGCGCCGCGTAGACCTCGGCGTGCGCGCCGGAGCTGAACTGCGACAGCGCGACGACGCCGATCTTCTTCCCGCACGCCTCGCGCATCCGCGCCTCGACGACCGGCACGGAGACGCGGCGGCGCGTGAGGTTCAGGGTCCGCTCCCTGC
>ERZ1026800.2285-NODE-2285-length-10645-cov-3.411010_pt1 | contig 10645 bp, 9 predicted proteins | sample MGYA00520873_ERZ1026800 | MGnify/ENA primary metagenome ERZ1026800 (study PRJEB33270, sample SAMEA104284475) | anaerobic digester metagenome | biome: Anaerobic digester microbiome; feature: mesophilic sludge digester; material: Anaerobic digester biomass | place...
CCACGGCGCCGCGGCGGCAGCACCCGTCGACACCGCAGGCGCGACGCGGGAAGGGCGGGCCGCCGGAGCGACCCGCCCTTCCCGATCCGTGTGGTCCGACGAGGTCAGACGCCGCCCTCGGTGAGGGTGACTTCGATCGGCGCGTAGTCGGCGCCGTTGATGTCGATGCCCATCGCTTCCAGCAACGCATGCGCTGCCGTCACGATGTCGTTGGTGTACGCCTCGGCATCGGGTGCTGCAGTGAGCACGGTGCTGCCTTCCAGGTTCTTCGTCTCCTGCGACAGGGTGGCGGTGCGCTCCCACGCGGCGGAGTCGATGTAGCCGACGCCGCCTTCGGCCGGCCAGATGAGCTTGTTGATCTCGTTCATCTGCCAGGTCTGGTGCGTGAGGCCCAGGGCCGAACCCTGCTCGGTGACGAGCGTGGCGCAGGCCTCGACGTTGTCGCGGCAGTACGCCCAACCCTGCAGCGAGGCAGCAACGAAGCTGATCGCCGTGGCGTTGTAGGCCTCGTCCGACAGGCGGGTGCCGTCGGCCCAGATGGCGTCCTGCAACATGCCAACACCCTCGTCCTCGTAGGAGATGACGCTGAAGTCCTCGGGCGTGTACAGCTCGCCGGTGTCGGGGTTGATGGCCTCGAGCACCTGTGCGTACTCGTTGTAGGTCATCGCCTCGGCAGCGTCGATGTCGCCTTCGAGCAGACCGACCATGTCGAACTGCTGCGCCACGTTCTCCACCGTGGCCGGGTCGATGCCGGCCTTGGTCATGGCCGCGAACACTTCGAACTCGTTGCCGAAGCCCCAGTTGCCGATCTTGCGACCGGCGAAGTCGGCCGGGCTGGCGATGCCGGCATCAGCGAAGCTGACCTGCAGCGTGCCCGAGCGCTGGAACACCTGAGCGATGTCGACGATGTCGGCTCCGGCTTCGCGGCTGGCGAGCGCCTTGGGCACCCACGAGATGGCGAAGTCGGCGTCGCCATTGGCGAGCACGGTCTGCGGCGTGATGTCGACGGCACCTTCGAGAATGGTGACATCGAGGCACATCGCCTCGTAGAACCCTTCCTCGACCGCCGCGTAGTAGCCGGCGAACTGTGCCTGCGTGACCCACTGCAACTGCAGCTTCACGGGTGTCAGCTCCGCGCAGTCACCCATTGCCATGGTGTCGGTCGGTGCGGTGGTGTCGGCGGGAGCGGTGGTCTCCTCCGGTGCGGTGGTCTCCTGCGGCGCCGTGGTCTCCTCGGCCGGTGCGGCCGTGGTGTCGGAGCTGGTCTCGTCAGAGCCGCACGCGACGGCCACGAACGACAACGCCACCAGTGCGGCGATCACACCCTTGCTTTTGTGCTTCCTCATTCTTGTTCCTCCCCTTCATTGGATTTTGTCTTGAGGTCTGTGTGCAGGCGCTAGGCGCCTTCACGATGTCGGTTGGCCGCGCCGCCGGGTGTGGCCACCCGTTCGAGCAGGTTGGCGATGAAGTAGAACCCCAACCCCAACAAGCACGCACCGGCCACGTAGGCCCACCCGACTGCGTTCTTCGAGTTGACGATGTTGGAGGTGATGCGGTTGCCGAGGCCGTTCTGCGCACCACCAAAGTACTCCGACACGTAGGCGTAGATGACCGACAGCGGTGCCGCCACGCGCAACGCGGTGAACAGGTAGGGCACCGCGTTGGGCACACGCACCTTGCGCATCACCTGCCAGCTGCTGGCGGCATAGCTACGCATCAGCTCGGCATGCACCGGCGCCACCTGACGCAGGCCCTTGGCCACGTTGACCAGCACCACGAAGAACACCACCAGGGTCACCATCAGCCGGCGCGGCACCACGCTGGTGCTGCCCCACATGTTGTTGAACACCGACACCAGCACGAACGCGGGAATGGCGTTGATGGCGATCGACATCGGAGTGATCAGCTGGTCGAGGATGCTGAAGCGGCTGAGCAGGAACGACATCAGCACCCCGGCAATGGTGCCGAACACCAGGCCATAGGCGGCGTTGGTGCCCGAGACCACCATCGCCTCCCAGATGTTGCTCCAGTTCTTGGTGAACTGCGCCCAGATGTCGGTGGGCGCCACCAGGAAGTACGGCTTCAGCTCGAAGAAGCGCACGACGAACTGCCACAGCCCCAGCGCGAGCACGCCGAACACCACGGGCGGCCACACGGCGCGCAGCACACCGGAGAGGCGAGCGGTCATCGGTCCTCCACCCCACGCACGCCGCCACCGAGCTCGGCGCCGCGCAGCGCCTCGCGCACTTCAGTGATCTTCTCGAAGAAACCACCCGTCTCGCGGGTCTCGTCGTCGCGACCGGCGCCCAGCGGCACGTGGATGACGTCGGTGATGCGACCAGGGCGTGGCGACATCACGACCACGCGAGTGCTCAGGTACACGGCCTCGGGTATCGAGTGCGTGACGAAGATGACCGTGGTGTTGGTCTGCGCGCAGATGCGCAGCAACTCGGCCTGCATGTGCTCGCGCGTCATCTCGTCGAGCGCACCGAACGGTTCGTCCATCAGCAGCAGCGGCGGGTGCGCCGCCAGCGCCCGGGCGATGGCGACGCGCTGCTGCATGCCACCGCTGAGCTGCCACGGCATGTGGTCGGCGAAGTCGGGCAGCTTCACCAGCTGCAGCATCTCGCGAGCGCGAGCGCGGCGCTTGGCACGATCCCAGCCCTTCAGCTCCAACGGCAGCTCGATGTTCTTCGCCACCGTGCGCCACTCGAACAGGCCTGCCTGTTGGAAGGCCATGCCGTAGTCCTGGTCGAGTCGCGACTGCTTCGCCGGCTTGCCGTTGACGGTGATGCTGCCCGCTGACGGTTCGGTGAGGTTGGCGATGAGCCGCAGCAGCGTGCTCTTGCCACAACCCGACGGCCCGATGAGCGACACGAACTCACCCGGCTCGACGACGAGGTCGATGCCCACGAGCGCATCGACCTGAGCGACCTTGCCCGCATTGAAGATCTTGTCGACGCCGGTCACCTCGACTGCGCTCACGCCTCTGTCTCCTTCGGACGGTTCCTCATGAACAGCGCGTCGGCCAGCGCCACCAGACATGCCATCGCGAGACCGAGCACCGACGCCCCGATGACCGCGGTGTACACGATGGCCGGGTCGCTGGTTGCCTTCTGCCCGAACTCGGTGACCAGCCGGCCGATGCCGCCACGCAGGCCGGTGGAGATCTCCGACACGACCACGCCGATGACCGCACCGGCCGCCCCCAGTTTCAGCGCCGGCACGATGTAGGGCACGGCGGCCGGGAACCGCAATTTGAACAACGTGCGATGCCACGGCGACGCCAGGCTGTCCATCAGTTCCAGTGCCGACGGATGTGGCGACTGCAACCCGCGCAGCGTGCCGACGGCGATGGGGAAGAACGTGAGGAAGGCACCGAGCACCGACGCCGTGAGCCAGCGCGGCCACTCCCACCCGGCGATCTCCACCTTGCCACCCCAGGTGGCCACCAGTGGCGCCAACGCGATGAGCGGCACGGTCTGGGAGATGACCAGGTACGGCAGGATGGCCCGCTCGGCAACCCGCAGACGGGTCATCAACACCGCCAGCAACACGCCGGCCACGAGCCCCATCGCGAACCCGGCGAGCACCAGCCGGAACGAGAACCACACGCCCTTGAGCACCACCGACAGCACCGTCTCGTCGGAGGCGCGGTTGATGGGATCGCCGAACCGCGAGTAGATGTCACTGATGTGCGGCATGATGCTGTCCTTCGCGCGCGGCAGGATCTTCCACCCCAGCACGTCGCCACCGTTCTGCGGGCCCACCGCTTTGTAGCCCTCCCAGACAGCGGCGATCAGTGCCATCGACAGCACGAACATCAGCACCCTGCGCGCGCGCCGCCACAGCGGGCGAGCGGCACGGGCGGCGGGCGGGGCGGTGCCTGGTGGGGCGGTGACGGAGCTCATGAGACGCGGTGCGACCATACGCCGCGCGACCACCGCACGTGTGCGGAGCGGATGAAGAGAACATGTCGAGCATGTGCCACGGGTGGTCGCGCCTTTCAGTTCTTGGCCCGTACGTGATCGGCCACTGCGGGCATCACCTTCTCGCCGTAGGCCTGCAGCGTGTGGTCCTTGTCGTCGTGCTGCAGGTAGACCGCGAACTGATCGACGCCGAGGTCCTTCAGATCTTGCATGCGTTGGATGTGGGTCTCGACCGGGCCGACGATGCAGAACCGGTCGACGATCTCGTCGGGCACGAACGTGGTGTGGCTGTTGCCCGACTGACCATGCTCGTTGTAGTCGTAGCCCTGACGGTTCTTGATGTAGTCGGTGAGCGCCTTGGGCACCGGCGCGTCGTCGCCGTAGCGGGCCACGATGTCGGCGACGTGGTTGCCCACCATGCCGCCGAACCAACGCACCTGCTCGCGACCGTAGGCCAGCCCGGCCTCTGTGCCGTCGGTGACGTAGGCCGGCGCCGCCACGCAGATGGTAATGCCGTCGGGGTCGCGCCCGGCTGCCGCCGCTGCCTGTCGCACCGCCGCGATGGTCCATTCGGCGATCGACAGGTCGGCGAGCTGCAGGATGAAGCCGTCGCCCACTTCGCCGGTGAGTGCCAACGCCTTGGGCCCGTAGGCCGCGACCCACATCTCCAGCCGGCTCTTGCCCGCCCACGGCAACCGCAGCTCGCTGCCCTTGTACTCCACGGATCGCCCGTTGGCCATCTCGCGGATGACGTGGATGCTGTCGCGCAAGGTGGCCAGCGTGGTGGGCGCACCGTTGGTGACGCGCACCGCCGAGTCGCCTCGCCCGATGCCGCACACCGTGCGGTTGCCGAACATCTCGTTGAGCGTGGCGTAGAGGCTGGCCGTGACGGTCCAGTCGCGCGTGGCCGGGTTGGTGACCATCGGCCCCACGATCACGTTGCGCGTCTCGGCCAGGATCTGGCTGTAGATGACGTACGGCTCCTGCCACAGGATGTGGCTGTCGAAGGTCCAGACGTAGTCGAACCCGTAGGCCTCGGCCCGTTTCGCCAGATCGACCACGCGCCTCGACGGCGGCGTCGTCTGCAACACCACTCCGAACTCCATCCCCTGCTCCTCTCCCTCGTTCGACGACACTCACACTTGCCCGGTGGACCGACCCCTCCGCTTCGTTCCTCGACACGGTGGGCGGAACCCCGCCGCCCACCTACCGTCTCGAAATCGAACCGGAGCGCCCGCCCCACCTCGTTCGCTTGCTCTTGCCAACTCCGGTGCTCGAACCAGGCGATGCGGAGTGTCGTGCTTCGATTCCGAGACGATAGGTCAGGGGCGGGTTTCCCCTGACCTATCGAGGAACGAAGGACGACGATCCGCAGCGCCGGGCCCCGCCACCACCTGTGGCATTCGCCGAGCTAGCGGTTCTGGGGGAACCCCAGGTCGACCTTGCTGCTGCGCGGGTCGGGCCAGCGCTTGGTGACCACCTTCGTGCGGGTGTAGAAGTTGACGCCTTCCGGCCCGTAGATGTGCGTGTCGCCGAACAGGCTCGCCTTCCACCCGCCGAAGCTGTAGTAGCTCACCGGCACGGGAACCGGCACGTTCACACCCACCATTCCCACCTGCACGTCGAACTCGAACTGGCGAGCGGCACCGCCGTCGCGAGTGAAGATGGCCGTGCCGTTGCCGAACTGGTTGGCGTTGATGAGGGCCAGGCCGTCGTCGTAGCCGTGCACTCGGGTGACGGTGAGCACCGGGCCGAAGATCTCGTCCTCGTAGCAGCGCATGCCCGGCTTCACGTGGTCGATCAGGCTGGGCTTGAGGAAGAAGCCCTCGGTGGGCGCATCGGTGCGACCGTCGACCACCAGCGTGGCGCCTTCACCCTCGGCGCCCGCCACGTAGCCCTGCACCTTGTCGCGGTGCTCGCCGGTGATGAGCGGCCCCATCTCGTTGCCATCCTCGCTGGCCGGCCCCACCTTGATGGCGGGGATGCGAGCCTGGATCTTGGCAACCAGGTCGTCGGCAATGGCCTCGCTGGCCAGCACCACCGAGATGGCCATGCAACGCTCGCCGGCGGAGCCGTAGGCGGCCGAGACCGCAGCATCCGCCGCCATGTCGAGGTCGGCGTCGGCCAGCACCAACATGTGGTTCTTGGCGCCACCGAGCGCCTGCACCCGCTTGCCGTTCTTGGTGCCGGTCTCGTAGATGTAGCGCGCGATGGGTGTGCTGCCCACGAAGCTGATGGCTTCGACGTCGGGGTGCTCGAGCAAGCGGTCGACGGCCACCTTGTCGCCGTTGACCACGTTGAAGCAGCCATCGGGAAGGCCAGCCTGCTTGAGCAGCTCGGCGATGAACATGCTGGCCGACGGGTCCTTCTCGCTGGGCTTGAGCACGAACGTGTTGCCGCAGGCGAGCGCGTTGGCGAACATCCACATGGGAACCATCGCCGGGAAGTTGAACGGCGTGATGCCGGCAACGACGCCCAGCGGCTGCTTGATGCTGTAGACGTCGACGCCGGTGGAGGCCTGCTCGCTGTACCCGCCCTTCAACAGGTTGGGGATGCCGCACGCGAACTCGATGTTCTCGAGGCCGCGAGCCACTTCGCCGAGCGCGTCGCCCAGCACCTTGCCGTGCTCCTTGGTGAGCAACGTCGCGATCTCCTTGCGGTTGGCCGCGACCAGCTCGCGCATGTGGAACATCACCTCCGCCCGCCGCGAAAGGTTGGTGGCCCGCCACGCCGGGAAGGCGGCCTTCGCCACCGCCACCGCCGCGTCGACATCGGCGACCGAGGCCAGGTCGACCGCCGCCTGCTGCACGCCGGTAGCGGGATCGAAGACCACCCCGGCCCGCCCGGAAGTGCCGAGGACGACCTTCCCATCGATCCAATGCCCAATCCGATTCATGTTGTTGCCCTTCGCTAGCCCAACCCCCACGGCACAGACACCGTCCGAGAGTTGGTTGAGTACTTGAGTGATGTTTCGAAGCCTGAGAGTGAGTGCGGTTGGTTGCTGCCCGGGTGAGCGAACCAGCGAGGAGGCAATGTCGGCGTTCGATGACGAACCAATAGGTCAGGGCGGGTTTCCCTGACCGTGGTGAGGAACGAACGCCGACGTTGCCGCCGAGCGGGAGTCAGACCAGGTATTGCGACAGACCGCGACGAACGAACTGCCCATGTCCCTTGCGCCCCGTGAACGTGTCGTTCTCCATCACCACCGCGCCACGAGACAGGACGGTGTCGACCTTGCCGTCGATCACCCACCCCTCCCACGCACTGTGGTCCATGTTCATGTGGTGCTTGTCGTTGATGCCGATCCGGGTCTTCGAGTTGGGGTCCCACACCACCACGTCGGCATCGGCGCCGGGTGCGATGACACCCTTCTTGGGGTACATGCCGAACATGCGCGCAGGGGTGGTGCAGCAGGTCTCGACCCACCGCTCGAGCGTCAGCTCGCCGGCAACGACGCCTTGGTAGAGCAGCTCCATGCGGTGCTCGACGCTGCCGATGCCGTTGGGGATCTTGGAGAAGTTGCCGATGCCCAGATCCTTCTGGTCCTTCATGCAGAACGGGCAGTGATCGGTGCTCACGCAGGCCAACTCGTTCATGCGCAAGCCCTTCCACAGATCGCCCTGGTGGCCGTGGCCCATCTGGCCGATGTAGTCGGGGTCGTGCTCCTTGCTGCGCACCGGCGTGCTGCACACCCACTTGGCACCTTCGAAGCCGGGTTTGCCCAGCGTCTCTTCCAGCGTCAGCCACAGGTACTGCGGGCAGGTCTCGGCGAACACGTTGCGCCCGTTGTGACGAGCGGCGGCGATCTCGTTGAGGGCGTCGCCGGCGCTCATGTGCACGACGTACAAGGGCACGTTGCCGGCCACGTGGCTGAGCACGATGGCGCGATGCGTGGCCTCTGCCTCCAGCGGTGACGGCCGGGTGTAGCTGTGGAACCGGGGGTCGGTGTCGCCGCGGGCGAGGGCCTGCTGCACGAGCACGTCGATGGCGATGCCGTTCTCGGCATGCATCATGATCATCGCCCCGCACTCGGCTGCGGTCTGCATCGCCTTCAGGATCTGGCCGTCGTCGCTGTAGAACACGCCCGGGTAGGCCATGAACAGCTTGAAGCTGCTGATGCCCTCGTGCTCGACGAGGTACTTCATGTCCTTCAGCGACTGGTCGTCGACGCCACCGATGATCTGGTGGAACGAGTAGTCGATGCTGCAGTTGCCGTCGGCCTTGCGGTGCCACTCGGCGAGGCCTTCGTGCACGTTCTCGCCGTAGCGCTGCACGGCCATGTCGATGATGGTGGTGGTGCCACCCCACGCGGCGGCGTTGCTGCCGGTCTCGAAGGTGTCGCTGGCGAAGGTGCCACCGAACGGCAGTTCCATGTGCGTGTGCACGTCGACGCCACCGGGGATGACGTACTTGCCCGTCGCGTCGATGACGCGATCGACACCCTCCTCGGTGAAGTAGCCGGGCGCCCCGAGCGCACGGATGGTCTCGCCGTCGATCAGCACGTCGTGGGCGATGACGCCCGTGCTGCTGATGACCTTGCCGTTCTTGATCAGTGTTGAGGACATGTGATCTCCCGGTTCCGACTCAGCGCTCGAACAGGTCTTGGTAGGCGTCCGGGCGACGATCACGATAGAACGCCCAACGATCGCGCACCTGCTTGATCTTCTCGAGATCGAGGTCGCGCACCACCAGCTCCGGCTTGAACGGATCGCCCACCTCGCCGACGAACTGGCCTTCCGGGTCGACGAAGTAGCTCTGCCCGTAGAAGTCGTTGTCGCCCAGCGGCTCGATGCCCACGCGATTGATCGCGCCGACGTAGAACATGTTGGCGACCGCCGCAGCCGGCTGCTCGAGCTTCCACAGGTACTGCGACAGGCCGCGACTGGTGGCCGACGGGTTGAACACGATCTCGGCGCCATTGAGGCCCAGCGCACGCCAACCTTCCGGGAAGTGGCGGTCGTAGCAGATGTAGACGCCCACCTTGCCGACGGCAGTCTCGAAGATGGGGTACCCACCGTCGCCGGGCGCGAAGTAGAACTTCTCCCAGAACCCCTTGGTCTGCGGGATGTGCTGCTTGCGGTACTTGCCCAAGTAGGTGCCATCGGCGTCGATGACGGCTGCCGTGTTGTAGTACAGCCCCGGCCGCACCACCTCGTACATCGGCAGCACCAGCACCATGCCGGTCTCCTTGGCCAGGCTCTGGAAGCGCTGGGTGGTGGGGCCGTCGGGGATCTGCTCGGTGTACTCGTAGTACTCGGCGTCCTGCACCTGGCAGAAGTACGGACCGTAGAACAGCTCCTGGAAGCACATCACCTGCGCACCCTGCGCCTTCGCGTCGTGCACTGCCTGCTCGTGCTTGTCGAGCATGGCCACCTTGGTGCCGGCCCAGTCGGTCTGCAGCAAGGCTGCTTTCACGATCATCGTCATGGGCCGACTCTAATGACACACCTGCAGCCGCACAATAGATGTATTGTTACCGGACAATGAAGGCACGGTTCACTTCCACGGTGTCAGCAGAGATCACGGATCGCAGCGCGCGTGGCATCGCCGCCGCCGTCGGGCGCCTGATCTCCAGCGGCGAGCTGCCCGTCGGCACCCGCCTGCCCACCGTGCGCGACCTGTCCAAGGAGCTCGGGGTCTCCCCCACCACGGTCAGCGAAGCGTGGCAGTCGCTGGCGGCGGTGGGCGCCATCGATGCACGAGGCCGCCAAGGCACGTTCGTGCGCCAACCCACCGGGCCGGCCACCCCACGTCGCTATCGACGGGTCACCGAGGGGCCGGGCCGCTTCGCTCTCGATCTCAGCACCGGCACTCCCGACCCTGCGCTGTTACCCGACCTGCGCCCGGTGATCGCCCGCGTCAGCCGTCAGTCGCTCACCAGCAGCTACCTCGACCAGCCGGTGCTGCCGGAGCTGGCCGCTCGGGTGCGGGCGGATTGGCCGTTCCACGCCGAGGAGCTCACCGTCGTCGACGGCGCGATGGATGCGCTCGACCGTGTTGCGGGCGTCGTGGTACGGCTCGGCGACCGGGTCGCAGTCGAGCACCCCACCTTCCCCCCGCTGCTCGACCTGCTCGATCTGCCAGGTTGTTTTCTTGTCACTGTCTTTGCGTGTCAGCATAGCCCTGCGACCGCAAAGCCGGCCACGGCCGACGCTGCTCTCGCCGCCCAACGGCAGGTCGCCCGTCCACAGGTCTTTCAATACCAGCAGCAGCAACCCCACTTGGGCCTGCTGCAATGCCCTCGGATCACTGGTGCGCTGACGGAGCTCGAGCACAAATCTGACGCTTGCTCCTTCGCCGCCGATTGCCGGTTCCTGGCTGAAGAGCGCCTGCGGATAAGAACCGCCCGTGAAGCGGTCCAGCTTGACCCGGTTCTGCACCAATGAGCGCGTGCCTTGCAGCTCGGCCTCGTGTACGATCAGCCGGCTGCCCGTAGGATCGTCTGTGCTCCGCTCGATGCGGCGGCCGAAAGTCTCGTCCACCAGGTAAGTCGCCTGGGGCGCATCTTGCGGCCAGATGGTGTTGGCGATGCGCAGGGCGCGCGCGCGAATCGCGCCGGCCAGGCTCGTGCCTGCCCCGCGCGCCACCACCGGAACGTCGTACTGGTTGCACAACCGCACGACCTCGGCCACCTGGCGCGTGGAACGGGGGAAGACGATCGCATCGGGCGGATGCTTCTCGATCGTGAACCCGTCGCACTCGTAGACCACCAGGTC
>ERZ1026800.2288-NODE-2288-length-10638-cov-3.420607_pt1 | contig 10638 bp, 9 predicted proteins | sample MGYA00520873_ERZ1026800 | MGnify/ENA primary metagenome ERZ1026800 (study PRJEB33270, sample SAMEA104284475) | anaerobic digester metagenome | biome: Anaerobic digester microbiome; feature: mesophilic sludge digester; material: Anaerobic digester biomass | place...
CCAAGCTGACATTGTTTCCTGGAGAGTACCAAACTGTCCGGTACTATATAGATCTACCACATCTCTCTTAGGTCTTCCTTGGTAGTTTGCCTTCAGAAACTCAAGTAGTTCCTTTGCTTTCGGCGAAAGTGCTTCAACTCCCTTTACAATGGGCTTTGCTAGCTCCTTCTTAACCACACTGGTCTTATCGATCTCCGTGAAGTTGCCGTTCTTTACAAGCTCCAGTCTGAACTCATCCCCAGGCTTAATGTAATCCCGGACGGTAAATGTATCACCAGGTACAATGGGTGCTCCGGTTGCCTGGATAATGAAATCCACCAAACCCTTATTGCTTGCAGAAATTACAGTACCATCTTTAGAATACTGCACCACTGGAAATACTGCACCAAACTTCAGATCTGTTCCAGTTTTTGGATCAGTGAAAATAAATCTATACTGATCAATGAAAGCTGCCTTCATACGAGGCGCATCATCATTTGGTCTCTGTGGCCAATATTCGTCAGGAATTCCGTCGACGATAGCTTTCTGGTCGGCATCCAGACTATCATACTCTTTTCCGATAACCTTCTGACCAGAAAGACCGCTTCTGTATTGTACAACCTTATTCTCTCGAACCACGTCCTTGAAAACGGTCTCATACACGCCAGTCGGTACTCCTGCTCCCTTTACGACGATCTGCTCGTCCCATGCTGAATTGCTCATATTTTTAATTCTCCATTATTTTCCAATATTATTGTGTTATACTACCCAACACAAACAATAACTACTTTTCCTAGTATAAATACTTTTTGGTATTCACGTATTTATGGTTTTTGGTTGACAATAATCTATGATTTTAAAACCAAATAACATATGCCCCCGCCGATAGCGATTTGCTGCATACCGATATTCCGCAAAATTCCGCAGCAAAACAAGGAAAAAAAGAAACATATCTTGTAAAAAATATTATGATACTTGGTGTGCTCTAACCTGCTTAAGCGTGCTATCCATCCAGCCACAGAACTTGCTGAACCCCGCAAATACAGCCACATAAATAAGATCGCCTAAATTATAATCAGGGCCCATCAGCCATCCCACGGCCATCATTACCGCCAGAAAAGCATTACCATAAACGCCAATTCTCCAGAAATCCTTGAATAATTTCATGGCGTCACCGTAATGCTATCGATGATGTCCCATGCGCTCATGCCGAAATTATTCGTTGTGAATGCATCTATCACGCAGACCTTCCCATCATCAAGGAAAAATGCGATTGCTCCTAGGCTATTATCATTTATGAAAGCAGGATAGTCTTCCGATGTTATTAATTCTCCCTGAACTTCAATATAGTATGCCTGCCTGCCGTTATACTCAATCTCTTTTTCTGTTAGATCGCCACCAATAACTGCATTTCTATGATCTTTAGGATTTATGAACATATAGGCAGCATGTCTCAACATCTCGATTGAACTGCTATACGATAGATCATCATCAGGCTTTAACACAAATATATGGGCCCAGCCATACTTTGTAATCGATCCCGATGGTTCTCCCGATCTATAACGGAATGCGTTATAATTCTCTGCCCCTGACCAATCATATGCACCATCAGGTATGCCAAACTGAATATCCTCGAGATTAGCTGGCTTGTAAGTTTCTGTATCCCCGTAGCCGTTTGTCCACTTATCATCGAAATCCCCTTCAAACGTATAGCCATCAATCGTTACATTTTTTGCACCATCATTACCGCTTGTACCACTCATGCCGCCAATTGCAAAAACACCAAGCAGTAAAATCAAAGCCATCCAAATTATCTTTCTCATATTCTATCTCCTTGCATAGTACTCAATATGGCAGTTATTCTATAAATAACTTTGGTTCTTCAAAGCACTACACTTATGGCATGTACATCTAGAAGCAAGTTTCCATGCTAGCTCTTCTATGAAACTTGGAACATATCTGCACTCATATAGTTCGTTCCAGATTAGACACATGATTTCTGTGTAATTCTTCATACAAATGCTTCCAACTTTTCGGAATCCATATGATCTTGCCAATTCGGACATTCGCATATACGTTCACATGCTGTTTCATAATCACATGTATTGCCGTGGTCCAAAATGCATCGATATATGCGATTCTTGAAGTACCCGAATTTGCACATATACACTACCTCATACAATATATATTTTTGTAACTAACCTTTTAGTATATAACAAATTTGGTCACATGATATTTTACCCATACGATTCAACTACTTGTTTTTTTCAACAAACTTTGGTTTCTTCCTCATGCAAACAATAACGATAAACAACTTTCAAAACCCGTTTACTAGAAATACAATCAAAACTATAATCCGCATAATCGGGTTGTTCCTTTATCATTACAAATAATGCATAATCATCTTTCCGATAACCAAAATCCAGTATTATGCCCTCAATTTCATCACCATTTGTATAATTAAATAGTATAGCATCCCCTCTTCTTGGCACATAATCAATTATTGGCTGTACGCCTTCAAGCGGAACTTCATATATACGATTATCGCTTCCTATTTTCAACACAATACATTCATTGAAGTCATTATACATATCACCGTCGTTGTACATAATTCCTCGGATCTTTCCAACAATTCCTGCTGGCGTAAATCCATTAACCGTCTGAAATGAACCAGTGACAAGAACTTCCATACCTAACTTCACATCTTCTACTTTCATTTTATATCACCACACAATTTTGCCTCTTCATCGAAAAAAGAAAAGAAAGCAAATGCTTCCTTCTCCTTTCTCTGATGTGTTTTGGGGCAAATACATAAACGTTGTCTAAGTATATAAAGGTTTTGGATGAAAATTAAAAACAGAGAGTACCATACTACTACATAAGAAGGATTTAGGGCAAAACCAATATACGTAGATTGTTTAATAGAGTAGTATAGTAAATTACTTCTATTACTATACGTTTACGGACCAATTACTTTTACACTATAACTACTATATTACTATATAACCACTATGTACTTACTATATTTACTATATTACTTACTATATTACTAGTATATTACTATATTATATAAGTATATATAATATATAAGTATATAATATATAAGTAATAAGTATATATAAAGATAGCCAAAGCTAAGTAAGTTCGACCAAAAGCTTTATATACTAGAACAACGTTTTATAATGTGCCCACCAAAAGGACAAGGAGGGTGACAAGACAACTTTTGGTTGTTTTGTCCTTTCTTTGTTTGAGGGTGGAAATGGGCACATAATCGCGCAAAATCGCGGTTCTTTTTTCTGAGTAATATTTATACGTCCATAAATAGATCGTGGGTTTTAGGCGCTGAAAACCGCGTTTTTCGCGTGGTAGTATATAAACGAAATTGCTGTTTTTTAATATCTACATCATATTTTGTAGACTTTATGTTACGGTTACAGTTATTGTGCCTGGTCGAATTCTTTGGTCTTCGGTAATGTTTATTATGGAACCGGTTGTAGTTATTATGTTACCGCCGCCGGAAATTGAACACGAATTAACGGTGTCAATTCCTTCAAACATTCGGTTGGTTTCGTGGTCCATATATACATATAAGAATACATCCGACCATTCTAAGTCTTCGCCGATATGATACGAGTTCAGGAACGTTTCTATAGAATTTTTTATATTGTCTTCTAGGTCTGTTTCAGGATATGACGTTTTTGTAATGTTTATGGCAACGTCTACAGAAACGGTTCTTGGCAGCACATAAAGATACGGATATTCACCCATTCCGATTAAGACATCATAGGAATGTGTGTCGCCATACGTAATGTTTGATATGGAGACGGCACGGTCTGTTGGAGCTTCTAAGGTTGCTTCTAGGGTGTCGCCGCGCAACGTATTTATTGGAATTGCTACAATGGAAGTTCGTGTTCTTCCAAGGCTATCAACGTATTCGATGGTCATTGAATCGCCAGCGATTACGTTTTCTAAGGCGCGAACCCATATTTTTCCGCCCGAGCATTCTGCAATGGAAGTTACTACGACACCGGACGTTATAGTAGCTCCAAGTATGCCACGAGACGTTATGCCGGCAGCGATATTTTCTTCAAGGGAATCTATTATTTCTTGGGAGTCAGAACCTGTTCCTTCATCGTAGTCGACGATGACTTCGATGTCGCCGTTTCCACGAGGATATACATGGGATTCGCTAACGTCTTCTAGGTCGGTAAGATGTTCTTCGATAACTTCGAGGGTTGCCTTACCTGGTACAAGCACGGCATAATAATATCGGGTTCTTAGTTCGTCGTCGGATTCTTCGTCGGTACCATTCGCGAAAGCGGTTGCATTTTCTACTCGGCTAACACCTTCAATACTATATGGAAGTTGCGTTATAAGATATGGACTTATGTTGCCTTTTGTGCCTGGTTCTACAGCATGGGCTTCTACAATTACAGAATAGTCGCCGATAGCAATTTCGCCGTAAGCTGTGGTTTCAAAATATATTCGTGATCCGTCTTGTCCAAGAGCAAGGGCTTTCGATCCAATAGGAATTGGTATAGCAGCAGTTGCGGGAGTTCCGCACTTGAAGGTAAGATAGCCTGTTGCTTGAGTTCCGGCTTGACGGCCCGCTGGTAACCGATCCACAACAAGGGCATCCAAGTCGGTGCCAGTTGCAGTAAGTATTGATACGCTTTTTGTGGAGTCATCGATACGCTTGTAGAGTAGGTATGTTTGACCGGCTACAATTCCAGTTAGTATGCTTAGCATCGAAACTGGCGAGAAGTCTCGTATAAGTGGATGTCGTGTTGTTATTTCATATTTGATTTGCTCTTCGATTTCCTCAATGGTTGGGATGTACATGATTTACCTCAATATGTGATTTGACTTAGTTCACTAAGTTCTTTTGTGAGAGTTACGAGTTCTTGGGGGGTATACAAGAATTTTAGGGTATCACTACCTGCTATTCTAACGTCTAGCCTCATTTTAGACGGATCGCTTTCGTCTTTTATGCAAGAAACTGATTTTACAGTAACTTCCGGGAATTGATATGACATGTCGCCAAGAATGTCTTGTTCCATCATGCGCATATTGCTTTTTGTGTTTTTTTCGTGGAGGTAGTCATGGACAAAACATCCTATGTTTGGATCGAAACGTTCACCTTTGGGAGTTGCCAAATATAGTAGAAAGCGTTGTTGTATTTCTTCTGTTCCGGAAATTATTGCAAAGTCTCCAGTGGCTGTTAATTGAATGTCAAGTGCGGTATGACATTGAGAGAAACCTGGCGATATGTCGAGGTTAGTTCGTATGTCCCACATTAATGTCATATTTTGTTCTCCATTTCAAACATTTTTAGTGATTTATAGTTTGTATTATTTTTTCAACTTCATATCAGCGCGGAGTCCCCATCCTTTAGGGTGGGGAGGAGCGCGTGCTTGATTCGTGCTCTTGCAGCAATCAGGGCGTGGTAGTTGACTGCTACCTATAAGTAGGCACATTCTGCTTTAATTACCATTGGATAGATATCGTTATAATATCGTAACAATGTAATCGCGGTACTGGCAGAACATTGGATGTTAACATAATACGTGGTTTTCGCAGTAGTTACAACCTTAATAGTAGCAACCGACAATAGATTATTATCTAAATCTGTTAACACCAAATGTTCTTGCAGTGATAAATTATCAGAACAGGAATTGGACGATGATGATAGACATACCCGTACCGCATGCCATGCCGGAGTAGCAGTTACCGAACTGGAACCATAGACCATATAGCTAACATTCCATATTCCAATAGGTACTGATATTTGCGCCGCAGCATCAATGTTATACCAAGTTGAATCAGATATTCCAGTCGTTTTAGATCGCCGGGTTGAATCAGTTACGGTGACGGTCCACTTGGCCGGATCGAGCGGGAAGCCTGCAGGTGCTTTTAGCATGGAATAACATGGTGATTCTATAGTAGCATTTTCTAAAGTATAGTCAGTGCCACCGTATACGGTTATAGTGGTGTTGGGTGAAGAGTAGGCAACCTTCGTGATGATGAAGTACTTCACAGTGGTCTGAGTCAGCTTGATCCTCATACCAGGAGAATATTTTGCAGACTTGTCACCAGATATCGTAAATGTGAACGTGGGCGAATCTGCGGAGGCGAAAGTCCAGTCTTCTCCTGCTGATAACCAACCGGTTGGTTCAGTGCAGCAAGCTTCAATCAACGTTTTTAGATTATCGCCAAGCGATCCTGTGCACTCCAGGTCTGCATCCACCGTCACGCAACCTTTACTTGCGTCTGAAGTTCCAGATAACGTTAATTCGCCATCAACTTGGTCGCTACCGCAAATGTTAGGTAATTGGCAACTACCAGTACATGCTAGGTCAGCATCGACGTTTACGGTGCCTTTAGAAACGTCAGAAGTGCCTTTTAGTGTGAGTTCTTCATCGACGCCAGTACCGCCACAAAGAGTTTGTCCTCCACTAGTACCCGCCGATGTTGCAAAGGTACCTGAACAACTGCAAGATCCGTGGGTGCAAGTTCCATCTATTTGCATATTGCCGGTTACGTGAGTTAGGGGGGTTGTGCAAGTAACTTCCGAAGAAGCTATGAGTTCGACGTTTACAGTACCGTCTACTGTAACTTTATTGGAAGTTCCATCGACTGTTATCGAAGAATTTCCATCCAGGCTATTTATTTCAATAACGCCATCTTTGTAGCATCGAATAAATGACGTTGTTGGAAAGTTCATTAGTTCGTAGGCCCATGTAACCTGGGAATCTTCGGGTCTTATTGCTGCGAACCGCACGCCCGTGGATTCACTGGCTATCTGGACTTCTTCGTGGTTAGTGTGGAGGTCGAAGCTGCCTACGCCACTATCGCCATAACGATTACCTTGGACATTCAAATGGAATCTTTTGTCACTTTCTGTTAGTGCATTTCCTAAGCGAATGTGTCCAATTTCTTCGCTATATTCAGAGGAGGAACTACTTGCTTCGTTTGTGTTGTCAGATTCTACTCGGAAATAAGAGCCGCATCTTGCGTGTAGTTCCATGCGGCTATTATAAGCTTCTTCGCTTTCGGTTTGGGTAGAATAAATTTTATGCCATTGTTCACCTGATCGTGGTACAGAATCGATATTACAACAATCAGAACACGTTGGATCAGCGTCGCCCTTTTGACAATCCCATACAGTCATTTCATCGCGGCCAATACCAACTTTATCATCGTCGGTAACTGGCCCGTGAAATCGTTTAAAGCAAATTGGCATCTTGCCTTGTGGGTGGTCAAAAAAATCGTAGTTCTTGTCTTTTTTTGGTTTTAGCCACTGACACCATTTATTGACGTAGTCGTATTTGGCGTCTTCGGAGGTCGGCGCTCTCATTACGGGCGGTTGTTGTATGGTTGCTATCGGACCAAGAACCAACGGTTTTTCATTGTACATGAAAAGAACCGCAACTAGATCGCCTACTCTCGGATTGTACGGTTCACCGAAACAATTTCCAACGAACGTCTGTAATATTAATGCATTAACGTGCTGGATAGCATTTGGGTCCTGACTTTTTTCATCCACTAGTTTTGTACTTCGTATTTTTAATGAAACAGTATTATAATATTCTGGATGATCTGGACTATGGCATTTGACACCGTCAGTACCATCTTTATCAATATCTAAAATTACGCAATAGTCTATATAGCTTTTTCTTGCTATCAAACGTTCCGTGGAATTTGTAAATGCTGCAAGTGGAGAGCCTACCATTTTGATACCTCGTACAGGCTACCAAAGTAGCGTAACTTCTTAGCTAATCTTCGTAAAACCAGTAAGTCAAAAGGAACTAATTTTTTCTCACCATTTCCAGCAAAACGTATGGAGTATAAACGACCTTCCGATTCGTTGTATTCAACAGAAGGACCAAATACCCGGAGAACATTTTCAAGAAATTCTTCTTTTGTTATGCCGGTATCGTCATCATTTTTTGTTATGGTCGGTCTTTCAGGAATTTTAGTTTTTTCTCCCCACTTTCTTTCGTATACGTCGTCCAACAATTCTAATACGCGTTCATCAATTTCCGATGAATCGATTAGTGGCGTATACGTTTCATGTAGATCTGTTGATATGGCATAGTTTTTGTTTTTGTCTACACGATATATTGATATACCGTCTAGCACACTTCCTTTTGCAACGTATCTATATTCAGTCATGATTTACCTACCTAGCTTTTATGTTAGATTTGTTTTATTGTTGCCTGAATTCTGAGCCCCATTGATATGCGGCTTTATCAAGAAGGTCATTTTCTATTTCGTAGAACACATTTTTAACAGCTTCGGGGGCCTGATCTAATGGATATATATTTTTTGGTGCTGCAGCATTTGCGAAAAATACATCGCCGTTTTTGTATACCATAAAGGTTACATATTTTTTATTGAATAATATTCCATATGGTCCATTTACTAGAAAATAATCAATAATATAATCTTGCCATTCTCTCGGAACTTCTGCATTGACTTCCACAAATTCTGGTTCATCTTCAGAAGGTCCTTCTGGGTCCGCACCACGTTCCAGTAATCTGCATTCTAATTCTGTAATAACACCGTTTGCGGAATACTCTACACGCTTTTTGTTAACGCCAGCCATAACTCGTATGGTTCCAACACCATCCTTTACATCAGGAACATTAAAAATAACACGAGATCTTACCCTTGGTATTTTACTGCAAACAGTTACTTTTATGCCGCGATCAATGAACGTTTCATACCAATTTACTAGTGCTTCTGCTCGTGCATCTGCATCTTCCTTGGTATAGATTCCAGGGTCGTATACAATAGGTGCTACTATCCGGCCATATTTTGCAATACCGTATTCATCATTATCCCAGCCATATATTTTTTCTTTTTCAGCATCGGGAATGTTTGCTTGTACATATATATTTGTTATGTTTTCTGGGATAACAGTAACCTCGTTTGCATAACCTACTAGTGATGTTGCGTCGCCGGGATCTAACACAAAGGGATCAAGTTCGACGATTTCGTAATATGTTTCTTCGTCGGCTAGTACAATTCCGGGTATTAGTTGTTCGTCTGTCATGAAATAATAGTCTTCGGAAGCACCTGATGTAATTGCACGAAGTGCTTCATTGAAAGATAATTTGGATGCCGTGAACTGTGATTTTTTTATTTTATCCTTATTTCCAATTCTATCAACGATATATATATTTGCAGCAGGCACTTGTTCATTTAGGTCTTCTGCCCAGTCATTTGCTTTTTGGCTAACAAAAGTGTCAGCAGACCAGGTGTGGTCTAGCATTGATCCAGCACCGAACCCAGATTCACAGATGCAATCTATGGTTGCGGTTTCATTATTGTATGATGCATCGTTTACAACACCTACAAACAATAAATATGAATCTTCATATCTGGATAGCAACGGACCAATTGCTTCATTTCGGTTTATTTTTATGGTGGATTGTATTCTTGTTATACCGGGTGTAAATTCACCGGATATAATTGCATGACCATAAACCAAGTTATGATTGTTTAGGACGACCTGACACGTGGAAGGTTCTACTGCTTCGGCTTCACTGGAAACATGTTGGGTGTTAATACTTATGACGTCATCGGATACATCCATTCCGCCAATAAAAGTTATATTTCGAATTGGCATTTATTATCAACCCTCAGTCATTTACTTCAATAAGTTTTATTGTGCATAACCAACGAGAGTCCACGTATCCGGCTTCCGCATTAGCGGAAAATGATTGTATGTACATCCACATGTCTTGAAAATACGTTCTTACATATACTGGTTCGTTTTGGTCGACAATAAATATAATTTCGCTCATTTTGTCTTTTTCTAGAATAGTGAAATCGATGTCAAGGTTCCATAAAGTTTTTCTGGAAGTTTGCATTGTTTTCCAAGCAGGACTTGGAATTTTATGAATTGCAACATCGTATGTTTTGGACCACGAAATTCTTGTAGGATTCGGCTGGCCAAGTCCACTATCTTCGTTGTATTCATTGGGATAAGGACCAGACGGTATGTTCATTTCAAATTCGCCGATTTTTACAGTGTATGCTGATGTTGAACGTTGTGCTGTGTCTACCATAATTTTACCTTTCTAATTTTAATAACCATTAAGTTGTCGTAAGCGTTTTGCAATAATGTCGGAAACCATATGTTCGAAAGATATACGATCCATAACAATCATGTTGGAAGAAGTAGATGATGACGGAGGTGTATAATTTATTCGAACGTTTATGTCACCGTATGTGTTTGAGGAAGAACCACCGTAAGCAATGCTTTCGAGAATATTTTGCAACCTTGAAGAACTTGCTACGTCTGCAGGAATAATGGGTTCGCCTTCGTGGACTAACGCAAATCCTGTTTTTTGTACAAAACCTCCATCAGCAAATCCAATCATATTCAGCGCTTTATTAACAAGTCCTTGATCTTTTTTATTTTCATTTTCAGAAGCAATGCTTGCAAGATCTATTTGTGGACCAGTATCTTTGGATCCTTCTGGTAAAATATATCCTGCTGTAATACCTTTTTGTTTGGAAGCTTCGTAATCGATGTCGCCTTCATGTCGATTGATTTCTGTTTCATGAGGGGATAAATTACCGGTTGGTAAATTTCCTATTGGAGGTGTTTTGGGTGGAGGTGTTTTGGGTGTTGTTGAAGCAGATTCA
>ERZ1026800.2292-NODE-2292-length-10628-cov-2.399010_pt1 | contig 10628 bp, 15 predicted proteins | sample MGYA00520873_ERZ1026800 | MGnify/ENA primary metagenome ERZ1026800 (study PRJEB33270, sample SAMEA104284475) | anaerobic digester metagenome | biome: Anaerobic digester microbiome; feature: mesophilic sludge digester; material: Anaerobic digester biomass...
GTTGGAGAAAGATAAGGAAATTGATTTTTCTTTTGAAACTGATGAGGCTAGATTTAGAGCCAATGTTTATTGGCAAAAAGAAACAATTGCTGGGGCATTGAGGATTTTATCAAACACTATCCCCTCTTTTGAAGATTTGAATTTGCCAGAAATTTTAAGGGACTTTATTGGAATGAAACAAGGATTTGTGTTGATAACAGGGCCGACCAGTCATGGAAAATCAACCACAGTAGCTTCGGTTTTGAATGAAATCAATAAAACCAGAAATGCTCATATTGTGACAATTGAGGATCCGGTGGAATATTTATTAAAACCAGAGAAGTCAATTATTTCTCAAAGGGAGTTGGGAGGAGATACTAATGATTTTCCATCGGCATTGAGATCATGTTTGCGTCAAGATCCAAACGTAGTCTTTATTGGAGAAATGAGAGATCTGGATTCAATTCAGTCGGCATTGACGATTGCAGAAACCGGTCATTTGGTATTTTCGGTATTACACACTAATTCGGCGGCACAGACAATTGATCGGATTGTGGACGTGTTTCCAGGAAATGTCAAGGAACAGATCAGAATTCAGTTGGCGTCGGTATTGACGGCAATTATATCTCAAAGATTGTTACCATCGACTGATGGTGGTAGAGTGCCAGCGTTTGAAATTATGATTAGCAATTCGGCAGTTAAAAACATTATTCGAGAAGGAAAAACATTTATGTTGGACAATGTAATTCAAACTAGCGCTGATGTGGGGATGGTAGGATTGGACACTTATTTAGCGAAGCTGGTATTAAACGGGAAGGTTAAAGAAGAAGATGCAGTTAATTATGTTACTAATTTGGTGGAATTTCAGACTAAATTAAGAAAGAAATAAATTTATGAAGTTTGTTTATAGAGCCAGAGATTGGAATGGAAAGATGATAAAGGGTGAGGGAGATTTTCATGACCAAAAAGAAGTAATCGAGTCAATAAGAAGCAGTGGTTTAGTACCAATATTTGTGGCGGAAGAAAGACCAAATCTTTTAACGGAGTTTTATAAAAATACGTTTTCGAAGGTTGGTTTAAAGCAGATTAGTGTATTTACTCGGCAATTATCGACAATGATGAATTCAGGTTTGCCGTTGACCGATGCATTGGCGTTGTTAAAGAATCAGATGGATAGAGGTTCGTTGATGTATGAAATTTTGGATTATGCTCTAAAAACAGTTCAAAAAGGTAACAGTTTGGCGGAGGGTTTGAAAAAATATGAAAAGATTTTTGGTGAGGCCTATATTGCTTCAGTGGAGGCTGGAGAAGAGGCAGGGGTATTGGATGAGATTATGACTAAGTTGGCGGAGAATTTGGAAAAACAAAATGAATTTCAAGGTAAGGTAAAAGGGGCCATGATTTATCCAATAATTGTGGTAGTAGGAATGATTGCGGTAGTAATTATTATGATGGTATTTGTGATTCCAAAATTGTTGACGATGTATGCTGATTTTGGAGCGGAGATGCCGACGTCGACAAGAATATTGATGCAGATATCGGTGTTTATGGGTAAATTTTGGTTTTTGATACCGGTGTTTATAATATCGATATGGGGAGTGTTTTGGATGGGGAAAAAAGACAGGAAATTTGGGTATAAAGTGGATACATTTAAATTAAAATTTCCGGTGATTGGTGATTTAACTAAGAAAAATATTTTAGCGACGACGATTCGGACTTTGTCGATGTTGTTGTCGGCCGGAATTCCTTTGGTGGAGGCATTAAAAATTGTGGCCAATATTGCCGGGAATATAGTTTATATGGAGGCGTTTTTGAAAATTGGGGAAAGGGTCCAGAAGGGATTTTCAATTGCCAATTCGTTTGAGGAGACCGGAGTATTTCCGCTGATTGTAAACCAAATGGTGGCTACCGGTGAGGCAACCGGAAAATTGGATGAAGTGTTGTTGAAGGTGGCAGACTATTTTGCCAGTGAAGCGGAACAATCGGTTAAATCTTTGACTTCAGCAATTGAGCCATTGATTATGATTGTGCTAGGTTTGGGAGTCGGATTTTTGGTGGTGGCGGTGGTAATGCCAATTTATAACTTGACTTCTCAATTTTAGTGATAAATAATGTATATAGTTATTAGTCAAATTTAAAATGAAAGAAAAAATATCTTTGATAAAAACAAGAAGTAAGGGTTTTACTTTAGTGGAGTTGTTAATAGTGATTGCTTTGATTGCGATTTTGTCGGTGGCAGTGTTGGCAACGATTAATCCAATTGAACAAGCAAATAAAGCTAAAGATTCGACAATGCAAAATGATGCCGCTGAGGTATTGAATGCTTATGAGCGTTACTATGCGGCTCAGGCATCTTATCCGTGGATTGATGTAGTATCAACATCAACTTTAACGGTAGATTCGCCAGTTATGTTGAACAGTATAGTAGCTGGTTTTGGATTGTGTACGGTTGAGGCTGGGGTGGGGGCACCAACTGATGTGTGTTCTCCGAGAACGTCTCAAGGATTGTTAATTAGTACGACTGAGTTAAAGGATTCATTTTTGGAAAAAAATTATACAAAGAGTTCAGGTAATCCGAACAATCCGCCATTGTTTTCAGATATGCTTTATTTAGTTAAAGATCCGGTGGCTCAAGGAAATTCGATTCATGTTTGTTTTATTCCCAAAGCTAAGGCAAACAGGACAGTTAATTCTAAGTTAAAAAATTTAGCAGTTGATGGCACTGGTTTTCCGACGCAATATGTAGATACGACAACGTCTGATTTTAGTGGTGGTTATCCGGATGCAGCAACTTGGAGTTTTCAAACTGCAGAAACTTCATTGTTTAAATGTGTACCTTAAATTAGATTATAGATCGTAGATAGTAGATCATAGAGAGATTGTGGAACCCGCCGATGAGGCGGGTTTTTGGTGGACATTTGTTTACCTCTTTTGGTAACAGGGGGAAGTTAGTACAATGGAGTATGGAAAATTTAGCAAATATATTAGTGTTTGTTTTGGGTTTGTGTATGGGTAGTTTTGTAAATATGTTGGTTTACAGAACGGCGGTAAAATACAAATTAAAGGTTTATAAAGTTAGTAAAGTTAGAAAGAGTAGATCGTTTTGTGATTTTTGTGGTCGACAGTTGGGGTGGTATGAAAATATTCCGGTATTATCATGGTTGGTTTTGAAAGGTAAAACCAAGTGTTGCCAAAAAAAGTTACCAGTCCTCTACCCTATCGTGGAAATTGGTTTGGGAATAATACTATTGATATTTAATTTAAAATATCCATGGTGGCAGATGGATGTGAAATGTTGGGCTTTGGGAGTATTAGTTTTAACACTAATAGTATTTTTGGCAGTTTTTGACTATAAGTATATGATTTTACCTGATTTTGCGGTGATTATGTTAATTATTTTGGCTTTGTTGAATTTGGTTTTTCATCAAGATAATCTGAGTAATTATTTGATATCTTCAATATCGGCGGCGGGATTATTGGCATTTTTGAACTTAATAACCAAAGGGAAAGGAATGGGTTGGGGTGATGTAAAACTGGCGGTATTTATGGGATTGTGGTTGGGATATCCAAAAATTGTAACAGCAATGTACTTGGCGTTTGTAAGTGGAGCTGTGGTTAGCTTGGTATTGATTATTAAAAAATGGGCAACTAAGAAAAGTTTGATTGCTTTTGGACCATTTTTGCTGTTTGGGGTGGTAGTGGCTTGGTGGTGGGGTGATAATTTGTGGCAGTTGGTTTGGGGATAGTATAAAATAGATTAATGAAGAAGAAGAAAGTTTGGCATCAGTCTGGGTTTACATTAGTAGAACTTTTGATAGTAATGACGATTTTGGTGATATTTGCCGTAATTTTGATAGGGATCATAAAACCAAACACTTTAATTGGAAAAGCAAATGATTCAAGGCGGAAGAGTGATTTGAATAAAATTAGAACGGCATTTGAAGAGTTTTTTAATGATAAAGGCAGATATCCGACGGCAACCGAAATTAATAATTGGAATCAGTTATCTAATTGCGATAAGGTTATCCCTGATTTAAAAAATTATTTGAGAAAATGGCCATGCGATCCGGACAAAAAGTTATATCAGATTGTAGTTGGTGATAATTGGTTTAAGGTGGTGACCAACTTGAATTATAAGCAAGACAAGGATATTCCGGTAAATTGGTACAATCCAGAGACTTATGCTGACAGTGGATTTGATAAATCAAGCGTAAATTATGGAGTTTCAAGTTTAAATGTACTGTGGTATGGCAATGACTTGTCTGGTGTTTGTGACAGTAATTTTTGCTATATTGGGGCGGAGTGTAATATTGCTTCGAATGTGACCGGATGTAACACTAGTCGGGATGGGAAGGAATGTTATTTGAGGGATATAATATCAAATTCTTGCAACAGTCCCATTTGTCTTGTCCCCTGTTGTGGAGCGGGATGCAACTAATTATGAAACAAACAATTATTGGAGAAATATTGGTAGCAGTGGTGGTTTTGTTGGGGTTGGGGTTAATTACTTTTAATCAGTTTAGATTGGCGGAGGCCAAATCAAGAGATATCGGACGGAAAAATGATTTGCATGAAGTATCAAAAGTAATCAGACTTTATTACAAAGATTATAAAAAATTGCCGGATGAGAGTTTGATAAATAGTTTATGGGGAAAAGAATGGGTGGATGACGGTTATGTTTATATGAAAAATGTTCCTGAAGAAAAATGGGGTCAAAATCAATTTTGTTATCGTATAGTGGAGGATGATAAAAGTTTTGCTTTGTTTGCGGATTTGGAAAATAAAAAAGATGTTGATTGTAAAAATGAGAGTTTTGAGTGCGGTGGGGAAAAATATTGTTATCGGGATGTGTTGGCGGCGGAAGTGATTAAATAAAATATTATTTGCAAGACGGCAAATAAATGAGTATGATTATTTTAGTTATGAAAAGTAAGAAGGGTTTTAGTTTGATTGAATTGTTGGTGGTAATCTCGATTATTGGAGTGTTGGCGGCAATTTTGATGATGAATTTGATGGGGGCCAGAGAGAGAGGTCGAGATGCACAAAGGATACAGGATTTGAATAGTTTAAAAAGCGCTTTGAGGCTTTATTATAACGATAATAATCAGCTGTATCCGCCGGGAAATAATTGTACTACTTGTTTAAATTCGGTATTGTCGGATTATACCAGTGGAGTGTCGGGGGTGGGCTATACTTATACAGCAGTCGATAGTAGGAATGGTTTTAGATTGACGGTGAAACTGGAGAGTGGGGCTGGTGATGACGATATTAATTCTCAGATTAAGTGTGGCATATCACCAGCGGTGGATAAGGTTTATGCAGTTTGCGCTTACTAATTATGTTTAGAATAAATAAAAAAAACGGATTTACACTAGTGGAGCTTTTGATAGTGATAGCAATTATTGGGATTGTCACGATGATTGCTTCGAGCAGTTTTGCCAGCGCTCAAAAGAAATCTCGGGATGCTTCCAGAAAAGCGAGTTTAAAATCGTTATCTGATGCTTTGAATATGTATTATGCTGATTTTGGTTTGTTTCCATCGTCGATCACTTTTGGTGGTCAGTTGGATGATGGCGGTGGTGGCAGCAGTAGTGTGATTTACATGAAAAAAATACCAACTGAAACCACTAAAGGAGTAAAACAATTTGAATATCAAGTGTCTTCAACTAGAAAATCATTTAGATTGTATGCCAATTTGGAAAATAGTGATGATAAGGATTGTTTAAGCTGTCCCAGTTATAGTGTTTCTGGTGGTTGCTGTTATATGATTACCAGTTCAAATGCGAGTATAAATTCTTTGCCATGAGGAAAAATAATTTTTATAAAATTAAAGGATTTACTTTGATAGAATTGTTGATAGCGATTTCTATAATTGCGATATTGTCGGTGGTGTTGTCGGTAAATTTTTCTAGGGCGCAAAAAAATGGTCGGGATCAACGGCGGATTACTGACTTAAAGGCGATTCAAAGTGCGGCAGAGCAATATTATTTACTTAAAGGTAATTATCCAGCGAACAAAAATCCTGCGTCGTGGAGGATAGATTCTAATACCACCACTTTACAGTCATTTCCAGTGGGGCCAAGGGGTGATAATTATACTTATACAGTTAACAGTAATGGTTTTTGTGCTTGTTCGGCAAATATGGAGTCGGGTAAATATGGCAATGCTGATGTGACCAGTTATGTACCGTGCGATTTTCAAGCAGTAGGGTTGAATTATTGTGTTGGCAATCAACAATAATTTTTAGTTAAAAGTTAAATGTAAGGTGAAAAATAAATATAAAAATAAGTTAGGATTTACTTTGTTTGAATTGTTGGTAAGTATTTCTATTATTGCGGTAATGACGGCAATTGCGGTGGTAAGTTTTGGAGGTATGAACAAAAAGAGTCGCGATGCCAGAAGGACGGCTGATTTGGAAAAAATCAGAGTGGCTTTGGAGACGGCCAAACAAATCGGAGTGACTTACCCGACGTCGATTGATTATTTGGTAACTAATAAATTTTTGGATAAACAGCCTGTCGATCCAAAAACTAAAGTAATTTATCCTTATACTAGAGTAGACGGTTATAATTATTATATTTGCTCAACAATGGAAGATGTAGGATCAACCAATTATCCTAGCGGGGGGATGACGGGGTGTAACTATCGAGTGGTTAATCCTTAGAAATATTTGATTTGTAACCTTTCGGATAAACAGGTATGATTAATTGATGAGATATAAGAATGGTTTTACTTTGATTGAATTGATTGTGGCAGTGTCGGTGATGATGGTGTTGTTGGGGATTGGTAGTTATGCTATCAGTGGGTTTACTAAATCAAGAAAGGTGATGTCGGCGAGAAATGAGATGGCAACTCATATAAAGTTGGCCAGAAATTTGGCAATAACAAATCAGTTGCCGGACGAGACGACTAATTTGCAATATGTTAGGGTGACAATTTCGGGGATGACAATTTCGGTGGTGGGAGTGGCAAAAAATGGAAGTGTGTTTGCAACAGCGCCTTATTTTTCGCGGACAATTGAAGCTAAAGGGGTAACGACAACTATTGATGGTGGTTTGATATCATCTTTTGGTTTTGATGGGATTTCTGGAAAATTGACTGACAGTGATGGCAATTTGAGTGATACCGTTTTGACTGTTGATGTGACGGAGGGATCAGAAAAATATTCAATTGAAATTAACAGTTTAGGGGTAATTACAGGTGAAAACTAAAGACAACGGTCAGAGTTTAATCGAGATGATATTTTCTATTGGAGTTTTGGTGACGGTGGTGGTGGGAGTGGTGTCGTTGATGGTAAAGACAACAGCGGTAAAAACAACGACTAATGCTCGAAAAAAAGCCAGTGAAATGACAGGGGTGATTGTGGAGAAATTGTTGGAGAGTAAAACTAACAATCCGGAACAGTTTTGGCAATTAAATGATATTTCTTCATCACAATTGCCCGGTTATGAAGGTTATAATTATACGGTTGATTTTGATGTTGTAACTGGGAATAATTGTAGTAGCACAATAATTGAATGTGCTGATGCCACAATTGAGGTGGTTTGGGGAAATAATGAAAAATTAACTGTAAAAAGATTCTTCTCAAGAAGAATGTAGATAAAGTAAATGAGTAAAAAAAACATTTTAGAAAAAGTGAACAAAAAGTCAGGTTTTACATTGATTGAGATTGTGGTGGTGGTTGGGTCTTTGGGAATTGTGGTGACGGCGATGGTGGGAGTGATTTTGGGAACTTTTAGAGCTCAAAACAGAGTCAAATCGACAAACAAAGTTATGGAAAACGGGGTATGGATAACCGATCAATTGAGAAAAGCGGTTTTTAACAGTCAGAGAGGCAAAATTGTTTGTAGTGCCGATGGTTTGTCGATTGAATTGAAGGATAATATTGACGAGAGTTTGACAACAATTAGTTGCGATAAAGCCGCCAACAAGATTGCTTCGACGTCGGCAACTAAGGAATATGTATTGAATAACAGTGAGGTTAATATTAACAATTGTGTTGGGTTTGTAACTTGTGAAAAAGATGGTTTTGGGACGGTGGGCAATGTTATATTTAATTTTGATTTGGGGGCGGTGACAGCAGGAGTTAGTTATAGCCAAAATTTTAAAACTTCAGTAACATTAAGAAATTGATTTATGAAAAAACTTAGTTTACCAGTAGTAATAACGATTTTTTGTGTAATTATATTTTTGGGTTTGATGGCGGCGGTTTTGACCAAAGAGAAAGGGTTAGTTTACTCGGGTAAAGTAGAAAAGGTAAAAAAAGAGGAAATCAAACGAACGGATTATACCCAGGTGGCTCGAATAACGTTGGATTGGATTGATAAACAGAGAAACGAACAAGGTTGGTATATTTTGGAACGAGGTTGTGATCATGAAACCAAAACTTGCGACGTAGTTTGGGATAACAAAGAGGGTAACAAAGATGGTTTAATCGCCACTTGGGCAAGATTAAACTTTTTTGAACAACACGGCGATTCCAAAGACCTAGAAATTGTTAAACGAGATATTGATTTATTTTATGACAAATACAAAGACGATAATCTCAAAGATTCACTATGGTTGTGCAAAACAAGCTATGAAATGGCACAAAGCAAACACTTAGATCAAGCGAGAAAGGAGAAGCTAAAGGAGTTGTGTGCGGGGGTGGAGTATCCCAGTGCCAAGGAAGTAGAGGAACATTGGCTTTTGGGGAGAACTAAAAAACTTAAGGATTCAATTAAGGTTAAAGTTTGGGAAGATTGGGATTTTTATGGGGTAACTTTGAGAGGATTTGATGCCAGTTTGGGATATCCGACCGATTTGTTGTTTAGATATAAGTGGTTGGGAAATAAAAAAGATTTGACGGCGGCAAAAGAGATATTGGCGGTGACAAAAAAGATTTACAGTGATAAGGTTGAGGCCAGTCTTGATAAACAGTTGATTAGATATCCGGAAGATATTTGTTTGGGGATAATATCAGCAATAGATGTTTACAAACTAGATAAAGAGCAGGAGATGTTGGAGTTTGCTAGTGAGACGTATAAACAAACGGTATCCAATCAAGAAAAACTATCAGAATCTCAGACTACTGTGTGTGGATTGACAGTTAAGTCGTTTTTGGATTTGACCGGGGATGAAACGTATTTGAGTGACTTAGAAAAAAATAATAAAATATTGATTAATATTGGTGTTGACGGAGAAAACATGATAGTGGTGGGTGATGGGGGTTGGTTTAAGTCTGATGGTAAAAACAGATTTGTAACTTACAAAAATGTGGTGGAAAATGGATTGATAGTGGAATTGCTAAGAAATTAGATGTCAGTTGGTCAGACCCGCCTGCCGGATGGGCAAGTGTCAGATAATAAAATAAGATTTAAGAATGAAATGTTATCTAAATTGAGTGGAGGGGATTGGTTGACAAGGGGGGGGAAGGATAATATAATATAGATATAGGCTTTATTATAGGTTTTATATAAACATGAACAAACCAGAATCAGGCAGTAATTTTGAAGTTAATAAATCGTTTTCACTTAAAAACACTCTTAAAAGAGCCACCGCTTCTTTGTTAGTCGCCGGAGCTTTATCCGGACCAATGACAGGAGAAGTCAGAGCCGAACAAAATCCCTTGACTCCATCATCAACCACCACAGAAACAGGAACCATGCCGAGTCAAAGACCTGAGATAACAGATGAGTATCGGGAGAATGTGGTAAAGATATTCAATGACTTTAGTCAACCGGTGCCGGTAGAAGACTTAAAACTAATTATGGAAGACTGGAGACAAAAAACCTTTGGTCCCTATAAAGAAGAACTAAAGACTCAAGGAGTAGAGAATGAAGAAATGCTGGGATTTGGATCAAGATTGCTTTGGGCATGGGACAATGCAAGAGATATGAAGGATACTAATAGGTTTGATAAGTTTCAGAACTATATTTCCAGAGAGCAGATTGTTGATTATGCCCTGACAGGAAAGGGTTTGAATGTATATCGCGATCATGAAGACAGACCAAGAGTGTTGTTGGTAAACACAACTAAGAGAATGGATAAAGCTTTTGATGCTGCGATTAAATGGTTTGAAGACAATGGAGCTGAAGATGTTTTGGAGAGTTTTTACAATAATGGATTTTGTATTTTGTTTACCACTGTGACTGATCAAGATAGAAATCCGGGATCATTTTTGTTAACTGGCTGGGGTTTAGTTTCACCAAATATGAGTGAAAGTAACATAAAGATGTTTAAGAACGATACTGGTTTAAGGGATTCAATGATACGGGGGTTATCGGTAGAAAGTTACGGAATTGCTCATGATCAGATGTGGAGAGCTTTGGGTTATCGAGGAGCCAGTATTCCTCATTTAGAGGTAGTTAAATCTTTTTTGTCAGGTAAGGTGGCAGAGAGTTTGGGTAGTAGTGAGGCTATGAAAATATTTGGGTCACATACTGGTACAGCAGATGACTTTGCCAAGAGATTTAGTTTAAACAAAAATGAACCAATCATAAAACGAGAAATGCAATTTTTAGTTGAAGCTAATATGGTGGATCCGATTGGATTTAAAAACTGGCAAGAGATACCAAGTATTAGTGATTGGGTAATAGGAGATAAGTAAAAAAATGGGATGTGTTTAAGGAGAAAAAGTGTGTATTTGTGTAGATTTGGTATTTTGGGAG
>ERZ1026800.2293-NODE-2293-length-10623-cov-2.025438_pt1 | contig 10623 bp, 20 predicted proteins | sample MGYA00520873_ERZ1026800 | MGnify/ENA primary metagenome ERZ1026800 (study PRJEB33270, sample SAMEA104284475) | anaerobic digester metagenome | biome: Anaerobic digester microbiome; feature: mesophilic sludge digester; material: Anaerobic digester biomass...
ACTCGATAGATTTCCACCAGACCACTTGTCAAATAAATGGGATACAACAATATCGCGGGCAGTAAGTATCTCTGCATTTGAGATACTTTTAAGTTCCTCCTTTGTAAGGAAAGACCCCAACTTACGCCGGAGGACTTTCGGCCCTACGCCGGAAAACCTGCCTGTCGCGTTTGTTAAGTAATCGGTGATACCAGCAACCAATCCCGGATTAACACGACCAAACTTTTTGGCGATTTCCTTTTTAATTTCATCCATTTCACGAGGATCAAGCAGTCTGCCCCTGCCTCTCGCCTGTGACTGGTAGTGTATGACCCTGGCTGCGTCCTGGTATACGCCGTTTGGAAGTGAGATTACATCGCCGGGATTCGTTGCAATCTCTTTTAACTGTTTGACTATCTTTACAGTCTCATTCATTGCAGCAGTGGAAAGGAGTCTGGACGGGTCCCCTCCCTGGCGGGACGCGTTGTATAACACTCCAAGAAGCTTGGTTACATATTGTTTCTGGTCAAGTTCGAGTGCGGAGAAATTCCGCCCGAATATATCGCGTGCTATCTGGTCTCGTGAGGGAGTGTTCCGTGCCATGGTCATTCCTTCTTCTTTTGTGCTGCTGCAATTTCCCGGTTATATTCCTTAATCGATTCGCTGATGAAGATGTCTTCAACTATGTCACAGGGCCATTCCCCGGACGGAGTTCGCCGGAACATCTTGCATTTCATAAAGAGAAACTTGCCTTCATTACTTCTTGCGAAAGTCACCAATCTTCTCTTCGTTCTTCTCAATACCCTGGTATATTGCGTTGAATGTTCCCCAGAACATGCCAGTGTGGGTATCAAAATATTCCCAGAACGCAGGGGTGTTGAACGGTGCATCAAGACACAGTTTTGCCATAATATCGTAGGCATCGTGCTCAACGTCTTCGAATTTTAGTTTGTCCTTGTCAGACCGGTTCCGGTTCTTCTCATAGAAATACCGGACCTCGCGGGGGAAAGCACAAACAACCCGCACCGGTTCACCAACAAGGTCGAATATTAGAGCCCGTTCTTTGGCATTTTCCAGAATCTTCTGGACGGTCTCGTTTCCTTCAAGTTCTTTCAGTTCAAGATCCTTCAATCTTGAAAGCAGGTCTTTCTTTTCTGCCATACACTAGATACATGGCAGTTTTAATAAAAAAGAATTTGGTGGTTTGATTATATCTTCGCCCATTGGTCTGAAGTGGTTGCCCGCTTGTATGTCGTAACATACACAGACTTTCCAGTTCCAGATAGGTTACGCGAGATAAACTCATTCTCTTTCATCTCATATGGAACGGACTCAAAGTAGACGTCAGACGCCACAAGCACCACTTTACGCAGTGCATCGGTCTCAATCATCTCCATTGAGATATCAAACCGTGCCACCTTGTTCTTCCACCGGGGGTCGTTGATGTTGGTCTTATTAACCGCAGAAGCAGGGTCATACCGACCAAGGAGAACTCCTTTCAGGATATGGTCAGAGTCCGGGTTCCACATTGCAACTTCAACACTCACATCGACATTGAGTGAGTGTTTTGCGACTGCAGCTCGAGTAACCCGTTCCATACATAGAGAGTTACGTGTTCAAACTTGGGTGTGATTGAAATTCCTTTCAGTGCTGCAACTTCTACAGTCGCGGTCCCGTTCGGGTCCGTATAGTTTTTATAGGAAGCAACAGTCATGGTCATTGAGCCATAGTTTGCAAAGAATGCACTACGACCTTCATAAGTATCTGCCATCTTTTGTCACCTCTTTATGTCACACTCACTGAAGCCCCGGTGCCGGTAAGGTTACGGGAAATGAATTCGTTTTCTTTCATCTCATACGGAACAGACTCGAAATACACATCTTCTGCACGCAGAGTGACAGTCTTTTCTCCATCAGTATCCAGCATCTCCATAGTGATATTAAACCGGGCCACTTTGTTTTTCCATTCTGAGTTGTTGATGAGGTCTTCAGTAATATCGCTGTCGTCTTCGTGACCAAGCAGAACTCCCTGGAGAATGATATCAGACTCCGGATCCCACATGGCGACTTCAATTGACACATCAACCGCAAGAGAATGTTTTGCAACCGCCGCCCTGGTTACACGCTCCATACCAAATAAAGTCACATGCTCGAATTTCGGGGTAATCGAAATCCCTTTTAATGCTGCAACTTTGACTTCTGTGCTGTCGGCGCCAGTATCGTCGGCAATCACCAGAGTCATCGTGCCGTAGTTCGCGAAGAATGCTCTACGGTTGTTGTATGCATCTGCCATAGTTGATCAACCTAGCAATTAAAACCAGGCAATCAACGAATAAAAATTTAAGTGAATTTTACAGGATTGCAGTCACCTGCAACTGTAAACTCCACCACAAAATAATATAGTTTGTACTTGAGATGTGCCAGCCGATGCGAGGAGTCATTGCCTGTATCCCACCAGGCAATGCATACACTGCCTTGTCCTGCATCAGTATATCCCAGTAGTTCCAGGCCCAGTTCCGGACATCCGTAATCGGGGTTCTTACATCGAGATACTTGTAATACGCCATAACGGTTATCGGGTATACCCCTTTTGCAAGCGGGTCGCCGATATATGGCTTTGCATTGTATAACTTGTCTTCATCTGCTTTGTAGAGTGCAGACGACCTCGGTGCTGCAATAAACAGCGGGAGAATGTAGAAACACGGAAATTCTTCGCCTTCTCCCACAACCGCGGGGTCTTCCCACCACTCTTTGATATATGCGATGTCTCCAATCAGGTTCGAGTGATCTATCACCAACTGTTCAAGACCAGTCACAATTTTGTCAAAGTTGGCTGCAGAACGAAATGTATGGGAACCATGGGGAGAAGATGGGGAAGCAACAACAATCCCGGAATATGGGGTATATGCCGGTTCGCGCGGGAGTGCCATCTTTAAACCCCTTGTGAAAGCATGAGGCGCCTATATTTGTTTAACTCCCGACAAATGTCTTCCGGGATATAATAAACGTCTTTATGGGCTTGTTTATTGATATCATACATCTCACTGTAATCACGGACCCCAACGTTCCGCACCGTGCCCGCCTGCTGGAACTTTAACTTCTCTTCCAGGTTAATCCGGATTATCCGAAGCACGATAAGTTGGATCTCCCGGAACTCCGGGGAGTCGGGCGCATACCCAGCCTGGTAGGTGAACCGGATGTTCCCTTTCCCTCTTGGTGGAATCTTCCCCATGTATATCCGGGTGATTTCATCTTGGGTTACACTGAACCAGTCTCCCTGGGTTGCACTTACCTCAGTCAAGTTCTCCCAAGACTCGGCCCACTGATTGTCCTTTATTGCCACGCTTGCAACCGATATACACGGTTCAGTCAACATAAATTCAATCTCTTCGTGGGTCACAAGTCCCGGCCCGCCGGGGGTCATCCAGGACATGTAATTGTCCATGTAATCAACGTCACCCGGGGAACTCCGGTATTCTATCTTTGTGTGCTCATCAAACGATGCAACACCACAATACCGGTTGACAAGCTGTTCAACCCTGGGTATAAGATCGTTTGTGCAGTAATCTTCCCATTGCGATGCGGTCATCGTAAGGGAACCCTGTTTCATGTCTTCAGCGCCAAATCCGGTGAATGCCTCGACATCAAGAATAGAAACGTATGCCATGTTACGTTATTGCACCTCCTTTCATAAACCATGTGGCAAGAACCACCATAACTGCAATCAAAATAGCCTGGCCGATATTTATTGCCCGGTCAACCCATTTTGACTCGCCACCCATCGAAGCAAGAGTCATTTTAATGTTTGTAATGTCTGCGGCGAGTTCTATAATCTGTTTCTCTTTCGAACACTTGGACCAGCGAGCATGTTCGTTCACTGTAGATTCGAGTATTCTCATCCGTTCATTACTGGATTCAATATATGCCAACAGATTCTTGTTTTGTTCCTGTAACTGCGCAGAAAGTTTTTCAAAACAAGCTGACAGATGAATGATATTCTCACCAAACTTGCCTTGCTCAACCTGGATTCGCGTAAGCGTTTCCTCTGCTGTGCATTTGTGGGCGATATCACACAACTCATCGATATTTTCAATAATGACTTTCGTGGATTCTTCTAGCATATATTCCCCCTGGAAAGAAATACAATACCAGTAATAACGAGACTAAAATAAAAAAGGGTGCCGGGATTTTACTGACCGTCTGCACGGCCACCAATGAAAATTCCGTTTTGGAACTCTACAAATTCCCCCGATGGAAGAATAACCTTGAAGTTCCGGACTTTGCCTGCATTTGCTTTTGCAACTTCCTCGGCGATGAATGCCCGTTCTTCGTCACTGTAACTCTTGTTATCGAGTGCAAACTTGAGCGTCTCTGCATTTACCGGGTGATAGGTCTCATGATACATGTTACTTCACGAATCTCCCGCCTTCTACTTTCACAGGCGTTCCAGGTACAAAATCAATTGTATACTCGTAAATGCCTTTCCTGTTGTTCTTCTGCACCAGGTCAACAATCTTTGATTTGATTGGCCTGGTATACCCACACCCATCCAGAAACTCCTGGAGAACATTATGGGGGACCGGGCCACTCCGACCACCACTCTTCACCGGGGCCCGCATCATAGTTTCAATCTCTTCACTCATATGATCCCTCTGTCTTTCATTAATCTCACAACTGTTCTGATACCTCTCTCCACAATCGCCACAAGGGCCCCGTATGCCAGGAACTGTGCCTCAAAGGATACCTGGGTTATCTCCACATTCGAGAAGAACATGAAGGCTCCAATGAAGGCTCCGACAAGAGCAGTGGCAATCACCGGATATGGATCGATATCGTTCCACTTAACCGGAGTTGTGGGGTCAAGAACTTTGTTCACATACCAATACAGGGAATAAGATATACCGGCGAGAATCGCCAGTATAATTGCGTTTAGTTCAATCATTACATAACTCCTGTATGTTCTGATACAATGTCAGATGTTGTGTTTGTCGCGTTTGCTTCAAGTGCAGTGTCGTTTACAATAAACGAGTCAGAGAAATCAATAAACTCAAACTCTGGTCTTGCAATGGCACCACCAGACACATTTGTACCTACAAACTCATGAGATCTGGTATCAGTTCTGAATTTGTATATGTGCCCCATACTTTCGCGTTCTTGGACAACTGTATACGCAACATCACGCTGATATAACCCAGCACCATCCCAGGCAGCCTGTTGTCCTATGGACACGTCTGCATTATCTACAAACTTGGCGGTATCAACCTGGGCAGCCTGCATAAACCCACTGTGGGCAGTGACCACAGACTGGTAAGGATCTGAATTGTCCATAGCAACAGACTCTTCAAATACGCCCCCTGCTGTGAATTCTGCATACCCGGTCTGGTTGTAGAAGTTCCCGGTTCTTGCGTCTATGTGGTCCTTGGTCTGGTAACGGACCTCCCCTGGTGCTGTTACAAGAACACTCCCAGAAGACCCACTAAGGGACTCGTTATCAATACCAGACATCCAGGTGTGTTCAGATGTCTTGTGAACAGACCCAAGGGCCTGGACTGTGAATGATGTAGTTGCAGTTGCAGCAAGTGCATGTGACACGAGCAGTGCCAAAATAACCAGTGCAACAACCTTCATTTTCTACATCCATCACGAAAACAGCATTTAATTGCATCCATCTTTTCAGTGACCCATCCCCGTATTCCAGGTTTGCGGGTCTTCGTTTCTGCATCGAGAGGTTTCTCAAACACAGAATCGTCAAATCCTGCCATATTACGTACTCTACTTTGAAACATTAAAAAAATTTGTGAGACGGGGTATTCCGGCCCATAGATTTTGTTTTGGTTTGCAAGGAACGAGCACAATCTAGTTAAAATCTATGCGGTAGGGTATTCCGACCCATAAATTTTATTTGGATTGACAGTAGACATCCGATTGATGGCTTCAGTGCTCATGTTCAGTCCATCACGGAACATCGGGAGACTCTTATACAGAATCTTGACATCCCCAGTGGAATTCTTGTTGAGCTTGATACAGTTCTGGAGATATGCACTGCCCGCCTCATGTGAAGCAGCTTCAGTGCCAAATGCAGCACGAACAACAGTCAGAGTTCCGGTATCTGCAGTCTCGTCGGTATCGGCCTTGACATGGATGAGTTCCTGGTCAACCTTCAGCAGGTAATCTCCCTTGAGACGGGGAACACCAGACCCGGATGAATACGTAATGGTCGTATCAGCCTCGCCAATTGATGCAACAGTGATTGCTGCAGCAACGAACGTCTCTGCACCACCAGCATCAGTATAGATCCACTGAATGAGAACCATCGGGTCATTAAACAGAACGTAATCGTTCTGTGCAGCCTTACTTGCGACTGCAAAGTTTTCCGGGTATCCAACAATCTTGAACGTGTTATACCCTTCAATCTGCGCCATGTTTACACCCTCCCTTTGATGGTAATACCAAACAGACCGCCATGCAGGGAATCTGCTTCAGTAATACCAGACTTATCAATCAGGGTCTCTGCAGACGAGATGACAAACTTATCAGAGGTATTGATATTTGCTAACTGTTCATAGGTGTCCTGCCAGAGAACTCTCCGTGCAAGCAGACGGGTGTCAGCAAGCATGATTGCTCCGTTGTTTCCTGCAACCATTGACATGAACGGGTGCGGAACAAGTGGCAGTGCTCCCTCGTTCGGGAATACCAGGTCAATCTTTGAAACACCAGGCACCAGAGTCTTGACAGGTTCTCCAATGTATCGGATGAAGTCAGTCATACCACGCCGGATGAGACCAAAGGTCTTGTAGTCACAGATTGCAAGGTTCGGACGCATTCCATAGAGAACCATCTTGGAATAGACTTCATCGAGATAGAAGTTGATGTCAGTGAACGTCTTGATACCGCCGACCTCGGACCCGTCAATCCAGGTCTTGTCTTTCAGATTACCATTACCAGTGTTATTCCGGATGATTTCTGCAAGTCCCGGATACTCGAGTGGTCCTGCATTCTCAAAGGTGTTTGATACACTCTGCAAGTTTCTAGTCACACCAAGCATTGAACGCTCTCTTAGCGCTCTCATTGCATCCTGTGCCATATCAACACGGATAGCACGAAGGTCACGAGCAGGGATCTGGGTAAGTCCTGCTAACTGGGCAGCCTTGGTCAGACGACCAACTGTATACATGTACTTAATCCGGTCAAACCGGTTGTAAGCCTTCATGTTGGTTTCAGTCAGATCCGGATCTTCGGTGCCGAAGTATGCACTGGTGATATCGTATGGACCAATGACATCCCATGCAGCCCATTTCCCTTTGTTTGCTTCAACAGGAATGAGCGACTGGAACGGGTATGGGCGTTTATACAGATACGTAACCTGCTCATCTGCAATGACGTGCATCAGGTTAGATTCAGTGGTGTCTGCTTTTGAAATGACCTTATCCAGATACTGGCGGGTCATCTTATCCATTTCTTCTTTGTAGGCTTTCCGCAGATGAGAAACTTCATCCGCATCCATGAACGAATCACAGAAGATAGCCTTCTTGACAAACTGGTCCTGGATAGGTGGGAGCATCGGCATGAGTGCAATCTGCTTCCCCGCAATCTTTGCTTTCTTAAACGCATTCTGCTGTATCTTCAGCTGCTGCACGCCAATGGGGGTTCCGTCCGGAATCCCGGCCCACATGGCTTCTCCAACAAGTCCTGCCTGTTCGAACAGACCAGACATACCATAGCCACCAAAGGAGGCTTTTGAAATTACATCGCCGTCAACGCTGTGACCAACTCTGAATGACATGTTTAAGCCTCCAGTGCATCAAGATTAGATAGGAACGAGTTATCCATCCCGCTAAGCGAATTACCATCGCTATCGAGAATGACAACGTGGCCGCCCTTCTTGATAGTCTCACTACCAAACGCTTCCATCTGCTTTTCCATTGCAGCAAACTTCTCATCATACGCCTTCTTGACTTCTGCAACGGCAAGGTCAATCTTTGCCTTTACAATTAAATCAAGAGTCGTTTCCAGATTGGCCTTGGTAATATACTCAACCGCAGGTTCAGGTGCGGTATCTCCAGATGTTGCATCCTGGCTCGACTTTGAGATGAAATCGAGGATCTTGTCTACGCCAGTTTTAACATCTGCCAGTTCCCCCTTCATGAGGGTAACATCCTGGACAACGGGGTCTAATTCAGACTTCGTAACTACATCTGCCGTCTTGACAGATTCATCAATGTCGCCTGAATAGTCCTGGTCCTGCTGATCAGCATTAGGAGCCATACTAACATCAGGGAAAGCAGCCTTTATTAATTCTACTGTATTTGCTTCGAATCCATCACACAAATCAGGAGAAAATGCCTTTGCAACTTTTATATATGATCCCGGGTTAATGGCATTGTCGCCGACCAAAGAAAATGACCAAAGCCGGATTGCTTTCGTCACACACGGAGATACCCGTTGATGTGGGGCAAGTTTACACTCATCTGATGCCATTGTCCGGACACCATAGATAGATATCTTGTTGTAATGCCCTTTCTGTATCTTCTCCCAGATATCATCGGTATCCCCGTCTTCTGGTATCTTGGCTTTGAAATATGTGTCACCAATCTTCGCATGCGGGTCATAATCGGGATGGTTTGTGCAAAGTATCGGATCCCCAGCCTTTACCACACGACATTCTGTTACAAACCCAGCAGGACGTTCTGAATGGTCTGTATGCAAAATAGGTATGCGGAGGAACGCCGGGATGGCTTTCTCCATTGCCTCCGCTGTTATCAGTTCGTTCTCTCTATCTGGAATCGGGGAGTTCGCAACTCCAGATATCGTCCTCTGGCCCGAAATCTTGACCGCTCCCGTCAAAAGCAACGGACTCCGGGATTTTGAGAGGCGGTCTTGGATTTTGTCCGGGCCTGTGCCAGAGTCTCGGATCATAGTATAATTCAAGACTTAAAGGGAAATAACAGTTTGGCGAAATGTGCTTTGCAACAAGCCACATGAACCAACCAATTCTATCCCGCGTATACGGATTGCCATTATAGAGGCTCACTATTATCTTGATGAGGTTCACGAACCCTCTATCATAGGGGTCATCCATATCCGAGAACTCAATCGCCTTGGTGAGAGCCTCAAGCAAAACCATGGTGTTGCTATCAGCACTTATCTGCATGCACTCTTCATAAGTCTCGTGCCCGCTATATACCGTCTGGTATTTCTCAAGTACCCCGGATTCAATCTTTATATCTGCAAACGCTTTCAGCAATTCTAACTGTTCAAGGAACTTCTCATTCACAACCATGTCTTCCGGAGTCTTTACCTGACCGGATTTCCACATCATATCCTTGTACATATTGTTGGAACGATACATCTCATCTGCAGTAATCCGCCCTGGTTGTGACCCTGGGGATTGCCTTTTGGGAGGTCTTGGCGCCCCGCCTTTTGGTCCTTTTGGTCCCTTTGCCATGTTAAATCACCACCCCTACAAAAAACCCTATAATCATACCAATAATAATCCCAAGAATAACACAGCGTATAACAACTTCATTTTCAAATTCGTATGTAAATTCTGGCGGTTTCTGTGTCATGCTATATACTCCCACAACTTGCCCACAACGATTACAATTGCCCCACATAAAATGCCCCAAAAGAACCCGTATAAAAACGCACGGAAATCAAAATCAGCCTGCATTTTAACCTCTCCCGCCCATGGTTAGGTTGTCTACGAATCCTACACCGCAATTCCCATACCATTTTTTTGGATTCATATCATCTGAGTACACAAACTCCATCTGGTGTTCCCCCACCCAGTTCAGGCAGAAATCAATCGATTTTGTATAAAAATCCACACTGGAATACTTTTCAACAATATGGTCGAGGAACTTTCTGTAAATCTCGTGATTGCGTTCCCGCCCATCATAACAATCCCACCAGTTCACAAGGAATTTAATATACTCCAGATTCTGCCCAGGTTCAGTAGATATTTTACCCCTGGTGTAATCATGGAGAATTCTGAAAAGTATCCCATTAAATCTGGTATAGTATGCAGGATCTTGCTTCGCAAGGCTTGCCAGGTATCTCACCAGGTTCTCATACACGATCCCTTCTGCTACAGGCTTGTCCAGATTTTGTGCATATACCAGGTATGCTTTTGACAAATCGTAAACAAACTTGTAATTCGGGAAATCACTCGGTTCTGGTTCACACCATTCTTTTTTGATTATAAGCCCGGACAAATGCTTAAACGAGAGTTCTTTCCCGCCATACAGCCCATAGAAGGCATTTATGATGCGGGACTTGTTTAACATGTGATATGCATAACAGTCTGGGTTATTTGTCCATCGTGTTGACAATCTAACCATATATATTGATTGTTCGTAAAAGAATATAAAGAATAGAGGTTGTTGATTTATTATATCAAAAAGCATTGGAAAATTTGTATATATTAATTATCTCCCGTGAAAGAAATTCTAATTTTCCACTCAACGACCAACGCTTTACAAATATCAATGTCTCCTACATTGAAATCTGGATTGCCACCATTGGCAGAAATATACGCGGCAAGTGTGTATACATTTCCAGCGGATATGTTCTCACCATAATGACTCCATTTAAATGTATTTGTATTGGGTGATACACCAGGAGCCGTGGAAGGGAAGCCATACGT